>Ga0208495_1000604_pt1 | contig 11151 bp, 7 predicted proteins | sample CryBogmetaGMA14M_FD_184551 | JGI IMG/M metagenome (GOLD analysis project Ga0208495, IMG submission 184551) | Freshwater microbial communities from Crystal Bog, Wisconsin, USA - MA14M (SPAdes) | ecosystem: Environmental > Aquatic > Freshwater > Lake | place: Crystal Bog, Wisconsin, USA | collected...
GGACAGTGGACCCCATCAGCGATGACCAGGCTGTTGTCATCAACGTAAAGGGCAAGGGGCTTGTCGTGATCAGCGGGTGTGCTCATGCCGGTATCATCAACACGGTTGAGTATGCAAAAAAGATTACTGGTGTCGACAATGTCCATGCGGTCATGGGCGGGTTCCACCTTACCGGGCCGGTTTTTGAGCCGATCATCCAGCCAACCATCGACGCAATGAAACGGATCGACCCGGACTACATTGTCCCGATGCACTGCACCGGCTGGAAGGCGATTAACCGGTTCGCTGAGGAGATGCCCAAGCGGTTTATCCTTAATACGGTCGGGACAACGTACGTATTCACCGGATAATTTTTTTCCGGATTTTTTTGCGCTTTACCGGGTTAATGACAGGATTCCTGATGTGTTTTCCCGCGACTGTTACCACGTGATGAAAATATCACCAATTGATTTCCCCTCTCCGAAGCCGGCACGCCCGAGCGGCTCGTTGTTGGTATAGGGGCGGGGTTGGCGGTTGTGGGAACGGCGGTGCCACAACGCACAACGCCATCAGCGATTGAGAAGTGCGACGAAACATGTGCAAATTGAAATTTTGAGGGATATTTTGATCAAATGTCAGAAAATTGATCCTGAAAATCCCGTTACCCCATATAGAACTGATCACTCAAGGGGATGTCCTTCTTTTTCAGGTTTAAGAGATTTTTATATCGATTATCCAGTTCCTCGTAATGAGATAAAACCAGATCGACCAGACTTTCCCTATCTACAAGATTGATGTATTTCTTTCCCTGCGATTCTGCTTCTTCGATGGCCTGCCGGGTAAACGTACCGGTAGTAACGATAACACCGTGTTCGTCTGTACCAAGAGCCCCCCGCAGTTGGAGTACTTCTTTATTTCCAAGCGAGCCTGAAATACGTTTGACCTGAACCTTCAAGCTTAAACTGACAAGCTCGGTTGTAAAGATCCCGTCGATGTCAATTCCCTTATCACCTACATGCTGCCGGTTTGCGGATTCAAAACCGCTGACACTGAGTAAATGCGCGATAAATTCTTCGAATTCACGGGCGTTAAATTCCATCAGGCGCTCGATGAGACGGCGGCCCAAATCTTTTCCTGTAAGAGGTGTTGACTGATCTTTTTGGGGTTCTGGTTTTATTCCGGATACCAGTGATTCGACCTCTGATGTATGCTCCTCAAGGGATATCACGGTTAGCCATACAAGCGAGTGTTTCAATTTCGTCGAGAGCTCTGATCGTGAGACTGTTTTTATCCACTCAACATTCCGCCGTTTTGTGTACGGGCATTTGTCATTCCATTTTTCCTTCCACTGGTAGTCACCCGTGATTCTTCCGATGATAACGGATCTTTCAGATGGATTGGGTAAGAGGAAGATGTCACCTTTTTTGACAGTCCGGACAAAGCGGAGGAGCTCCCCACATTCAACCCCGACTTTACTGTTGGTGACATTTCCGTTGACACGTTTATAGAGCACTTTCAGCTTATTCAGGGCATCCTCATCCGATTCAGACGTCAGCATCCAGTTTAGGTCACCAAGTCCTTCCCAGCCGACGGCGATAAACTTTTTGGAATATCCTTCATCGACATATTTCCCCCCTTCGCCAAGCCTGATGCCCCAGTATGCGGTCATGTGGATCAGATTGTTATTGGTTGAAGGGGGATATAAGATTATAATAAAGGGAGATTGACAAAGTTCGTTAATTGAATCCAGTTCTGTTAAATCCGGTTCTGTTGAAACCCGATTTAATCGTTTTCATATAACTCTCTTTATCCGGAAGACTCACATCAACCTGGATGAATCTTCGCATAGTTCCCCCACCATCTTTCACTATTACCGGGATATCCAAACTAAATATTCCCTGTCCAAAACGGGTCTTATCAATTCTATCGACTATTTTTTCAGCAATTCCATTGGGTAAGTTGAAACTCACTTTTTCATCAGGGCCGCTTTTTGCCTCTATGTTTAAATGGAAAATTGTTCCATTTGTCTTATGACTCCGACTTGTCTTCTCAGCGGATATTTTATCGGAATTTGGGGGAATCTTTATTCGCGTTTGCCAATCTTTTTTGCCTACTAATATAACGGGGTAAACATTGTCGATAATCCCGATACCCAAAGATGGGTTTGCATTTTCTAAGGGCCTTTGGTTTTTCCAGACAAGATATAGTGCCACCAAATTATCTTTGGTTACTACTTTCAATTGATCTGGAGGAATTCCCGATACGAAGGATCTGATTCTGGTTATTATTGAGAACATCTCGTCAATCCCAGAAAACGAGACTAAAAAAATATTGTGTGCCCAAGCGTAGTCTTGCACGGATTTTGAAAATGGCGTAGCACTAAAGAAACATCCCGTGTCTAAATAGCGATTCGGAGTATTTCGCTGATCGTCTTCCCCAACAATATAGTTTTCAGAGATATCTTTGATAACTCCTAAAAAACTGCGAATTTGATACAATTGAATCGTCGACGAATAGCACTTTGCCTCTGCGATCAATCGAATCGGATACGTGAACGCAGTTGGAATAGCCAAGGTGCCAAACGCATCAATTTGGTGGCTTGCACCACGCCCACGCAATTTTTCAGTTTTTACATTGAAATATCCGGATTCTGATAGTAAATCGAAAATTTCCTTTTCAAAAATATATCCTGCTGCTGGATCTTTTTTCATTGAACACCTTCCGTCACCTGCTTGACCGCCGCCACCGCCAACCGTCCCTGCACACCCGCCCGCTCCTTCAGCCGCGCCTCCAACTCATCGCACAACGCCATCAGCGCATCAACCTTCGCGACGATGCGGTGCTGCTCCGCGAGTGGGGGGATCGCTACGTAAATGAGATTGAGTTGGGTCTGATTTATTTTCGGCATCGCCAATCGATTCTCATCACTGACTGCCTGATGATAGAATGGTAAGGAGAGCATGAAGATTTTCAAATATTTGTTAAAAATGTGCGAATAAATTGGATACATATCAGCACTACACAATCCCTCAAAATCAACAATAGTCAATTTTGATAAATTTGGACGGATTTTCGAGTAAACAATTTGATTTGGATAGAAGTGATGGTTCGGACTTTGGACATCGTCTTCAGCAACAGTCCGATAATGTAATAATCTACCCGTTCCTTTTTCGAGATTATCTGGAGCCACGTGAGGTAAATTTTGGAAATCGTCCGGAGGGACAATATTTGTTTCAATTGTAGCAACATCTCCAAAACGACACCACATCCACCGATTCGGTAATATGAATGGCACTTCATCGGAATGCACCGGCTCATGTGGTTTTTCTTTTTTGGATTTTCCCTCTTTTACCAACCGCTCTTTCTCTTTCCTAATCTTCTCTACTAACTTCTCAGCAGGCTCGTCTTTAGAATCGTGCGTTCCCAACCACCCCTGTACCGCCATTTGTAAAATCGTCTGCCGGAGCACCGCCACATTCTCCGGGCAGTCAAGGATCAGATCGAACGCATCGCACACCTGCGCCCACTGCCGCTCGAACTCCCCCGGGCGGATCGCGTTCTGCAACCCCATCAAGGTCGCGGTGCCGAGTTTGAGGCAGCCCGCCCGCTCCTGCTTCTGACGGGTTTCGAGCTCATCGCAAAGCGCCATGAGCCGATCAACTTTCGCAACGATGCGGTGCTGTTCGGCGAGAGGGGGGAGGGGGATGATTGTATTAAGTGCATCAACGGTTCCCAACCGGGGCATTTTAATTCCGTAGGTTTTTGAGTTTACGTACGACAGAAAATCGGGGGTTTTTAATGCATACATCAGAAATTTTGGGAAAATTTTAGCGTAGGGTCGTATAGGAACAATCTCTGTTGTACAATAGCCCTCCTCATCTGCAACTACAACTTTGTTGAGATATGGACGCAATTTTCCGTAGAGGATGTCCCCCTTTCGGAATCTGGATTTTGTACTCAATGAACGCCGATCTTTAAATCGAACTTTTTGGAGAATACGCGATGTGTCTTTCTCGATATCTTCGAGATCAAAAACCCAAGCATCTTCGGAAATTTCATTTGCAGAGGTTTTTGTTTCTGCATTATATTGGGCAATTACTCCTAATCTGGTCAATACCCACGTGTCGGGGATTTGAAAACCAACATCAATATCCTTAACCGGTTCGAGCGATTTTTCCTTTTTGATCTTCTCCTCATTCAACCGTCGCTCTTTTTCGATTCTTTTTAGCAGCACACTCGCCGGCTCATCCCCCGCATCCTGCGTCCCGAGTTTTCCCTGCACCGCGAGCTGCAAAATCAGTTCCCGCAGCCGGGCGATGCCGTCAGGTGCGGTGGCGAGCGTGGCGAAGTGCTCGAAGAGGAGGTTATCAGCCATGTTTGGGTTTGCGGGTTTCGGATTGTTCATTGTCTACACTTCCAAAAATTATCTTATAACTATCCAAAGGGGGTCTCTTGTTCTCGCAGAATCAGCCGCTATTTCCTGTTTCATCGCTTTAAATCCCGTAAAAATTATCTAATAACTATCTAATAGATTTCCAGTACAAGGGTTCGTTACACGAATGTTGAGGGCTGCGTTTTCAATTTCACACCTTTGGAGAGCACATTCATCAGTCATTGTCTAACTTCCAAAAAATTCTCCAACATTCGCTAACTCGCACACCCAAAAATACCTGTATATGCGCCTGGTTTCAAATTTCAGAGCAGCACACTGGATAAAATTTATCCAACTATTCTCCAACATACCTCCAATACAGGCATCTGTCACACGAGTCTGGAAAGTGGTGGTTTCAATTTCGCACCTCAGATGGCTATGAGATCTCTTATTGTCTAAATGGTCTTCAGTTATCCAACAATTATCCAATATTCGCATAATCTCATTATCCTTCTATCCCTTATTCACTTCCTATTTTGAAATTGGAGCGTTTTTCCTTGGAGAAATTTAGACAATTGTTAGACAATTGTTAGACAATTGTTAGACAATTAAATCAGGATCGTGTTTTCTTTTGTGGTTGTTTGGTAAGAACCCATTTTGCTCCTTTCGTTTTTCCCTCCTTAATCGTGATGGTTCCCTCTTTGTGCATATCCTGAAGTAAATTTCTTATGAATGATCGCTTCTGCTCATCATCAAGAACATCTGATACTTTATCCATGAGCAACTTATCAATCTCTTTTCTGTCAGCCTCAGTAAATTTATTCAGGTATGAAATAATCAGGTCTTTGAAATGACGCCGGTCAAACGAACGTTTCCGGATATATTCAGTGCGAGTATCAGTCGCAGCAGCCACATCTTCTGATACGAAAGGATGCCGGCGTCCACCCTCAATCAGCTTCTTCGATTTCAGTGAGCCGAACTCCTCCTTGGAGATAACACGTCCTTTCTGAACCTTATCGAGAGCGATCACATCCTGCATATCCAGATCCTTGCGCCGGACAAGCATCCGGGTATATCTCGGATCGATAATTTTCCCGGTGATCCTGACAGCCACTTTCCCCGTGTCTGACAAATTATAATCCGGCAATGGGAAATTCCGCTCTCTCTGCACCCGGAACATACGCTTGATTCCGCTCCCCACGGTATCAATCATATTCAGGTTCACCATTGCCTGGGCGAGAAACGGGTTCCGGTAACGGTCGGGCAACGCATCACTGGTCATCAGGGAATCAACCGAACCCGGAATGAACTCCCCCCGGTTTGTAAACAGAAGGGATTCATCATTCTCCACAACGGAGATCCGGGCACCCTGACGATAATCCTGGTGAGCGATGCAGTTGTGAAGGAGTTCCCGCATCACCCATGAATCGTACTGGGTGAGTTCGAGCGGAAATAGTGTGTCGCCGGACATGTGGCGGACGGTAAGGTTCCGGATCTTTTCAAAAACCTTGTCGATAGCAAGGATGATGGGGAGCCCAAAATGAGCATAGTCTCTCTCGACTCCAGAAGCGTCCTTCAAAACCCATGTTATCTGCCCGATCGCAGGTGACAAATGATGTCCTGAGGTATTTTTGCCCAGCAGGAGGATCGCAGTATTGGTAATCCTCCCGTCAATGCACAACTCAGCCCTGTTGAAAAATTCAGCATCAGTCCACGAATTTACGTCATTAACCAAATGGGGATTCTTTTTCTTGTATTCCTGCCGGGCGAACGCGATAGCTGCCGGATCAAGATCGGCAATCGTTGCCTTTTCACAAATGCGAGCAGACCAATCCAAATTCGCACTCTGGTCCCGGATTCTCTGTATCTTATGAAGCGCCAGTTGTCCGGTGGAATCATGGATGCGACCATACACCGATCCTTTCCATTCCGTCGGGATTCCACGGGTCGCCGGGGGGATCCTGAACATCACCACTCGTCCTTCCGTTGTGTGAAGTTCCTGTATCGAGAGAAATGTCAACTGGTGATTCGTTTGCAGGGAAATTTTATGTTTCAGTTTGTCAAGACCCGGCGGTGTCTCATTAAAATGTGAGCCAACAATTTTTCGGGGACGTTTGTCGGTTACACCAAAAATTAACCAGCCCTCAGGTTTTTCATTCAGATTAGCCTCATTGCTCAGTGCGGAAACATATCTCCCGATATCTTCAAAATCAAAAAAAGTCTTCGCCTCTTTAAATTCAACCCATTCTGTCTCTGTAGGGAGAACCATCAGATCGTAGAAAACATTGAGCAGGTTTTCAGGCACGACCGTTCCTCAACAGATTATTTCCTTCCCCCAAGCGATGCCATCAGTTCCCGCTTCAGCGCCTCGCGGGTTGCTGCCGCCTCTGCCCGGATCCGCTCGTACTCGCGGAGCAGTTCCACAGGATCGCCCAGTTCGTCCGGCACAACGTTCGGGTTCTTGATATCGAGGTTGAACCCGTTCGCGATCACCTGCTCCACCGGCACCCGCCACGCATGTGCGGTCTCGGTGCGGTTCGTCCACCACGCCTTTTCTGGAACGAACTCTTCAATCCGGATCGGCTTCGTCTTGTTATACGATTTCACACCCTCAAGATAGGTGTGCTCGTAGTACCAGATCTCTTTTGTGGGTTTGCCTTTCTCGAAGAAGAGCAGGTTCGTCTTGATCCCGGTGTACGGGGCGAAGACACCGTTCGGGAGCCGCACGATCGTATGGAGGTTACACTCAGTCAGCAGTTTCTCCTTGATCCGGCTCTTCACCCCCTCGCCAAAGAGCGTACCGTCCGGCAGTACGATCGCCGCCCTGCCGCCGTCTTTTAAGATGTGCGTGATCAGGACGAGGAAGAGATCGGCAGTCTCTCGGGTCTGGTACATCGCCGGGAAGTTGCTCTCGATCCCATCCTCCTCCATGCCGCCGAACGGCGGGTTCGTCACGATCACATCCACCCGGTCCCGCGCAGTGTAATCCTTCAGCGGGCGGGCGAGAGTGTTGTCATGCTTGATCTGGATCGGGACATCGATCCCGTGCAGCATCATATTCGTCACGCAGAGCAGGTGCGGCATCGGTTTTTTCTCGACACCGTGAATCGAGCTCTGGAGCAGGTCCTCGTCCTCAATCGTCTTCACGGTTTTTCGGATATTATCGATCGCACAGGTCAAAAAGCCGCCGGTACCACACGCCGGATCAAGGATCGACTCGCCGAGTTTGGGGTTTACCTGATCGACCATGAACTGCGTCACCGCACGGGGCGTGTAATACTCCCCGGCATTTCCCGCACTCTGGAGGTCTTTTAAGATCTTCTCGTAGATCTCACCGAACAGGTGCCGGTCTTCCGTCCGGTTGAAATCGATCTCATTGATCTTGTTCGCCACCTGCCGGATCAGCGTCCCGTTCTTCATGTAGTTGTACGAATCCTCGAACACCCGGCGCAGCAGGATCCCGGAACCATTCGAACCCGCTTCCGCAGGCAGTTCCTTTAACGCCGGGAACAGGTCGGTATCGATGAACTTCATGAGCGCATCGCCCGTGATCCCTTCGTCCTGTGCTGCCCAGTTCCGCCACCGGAGCCGGTCCGGCATCGGTGACCGGTATCCCTTCCGGAACAGTTCGTACTCCTTCTCCTTGTCATCAAAGATCTTGAGGAACAGCATCCAGCTCAATTGGCTGATCCGCTGGGCATCGCCATCGACACCCGCATCCTTTCGCATGATGTCCTGGATCGTTTTGATTGTCGTACCAACTGCCATAAAAAAACTTGCTCCCCTGATTTAGTGCGCTTCAGCACTCAGCCGTGTAGAGGCATTGCTCCAGCCGCCGTATCGCTGAGAGATAATTGGCGCTCCCGCCAAAAATAGTGTTCACAATCTCCAGCGGTGTGCCAAACGTGGTGAACGGATCCACCCGCAGCACTTCCATGCTCTCAATATCTGCAATCCCGCCGTCGGAGTATTTCGACAGGAGGGCATCGAGCACCTTCCGCGCCGGCTCGCCGTACTTCGTGAAATAATTCGCCTTCCGAACTTTTGCCGCCCGCTCCTTGCGAGAGACCGGCGGCTGCCCGAAAACAACGTGGCAGATCAGGTCAAAAGGATCGTAGTCCTTTCCCACTTGTTCCTGAAGCGCTTCGAAGAGAACTCCCTGCTCCTCTAACTCTTCCAGGATCACCGTCTTCTGCTCCGCCTTCGTCCACGAGTTCAGGAATGCATTCAGAGTCGCATATTGTCGGGTTACGTTCTTCTTCGTGTAGTCATCCAGCGATTCAGTGATCAGCTTCCCGTCAACGCCATAATACTGGACACGCTCAGCCACCACCATCACCGGCACGTCGTTCACCACGTACCGCTTGCTGCCCGAAGGTTCCCGTTCCCTGGGCTTGGGCGGATCAACGATCGCTGTCGGATCATACAGGCTCCCGTCCAGCGGCTCCCCATCAAAGTCCGGGTCAGCGAAGAGCTCGCTCACCTTCCGGAAGTCCATGATGGTGAAGAAATACTTGTTGTAATCCTCGTTGATCCGGGTTCCCCGCCCGATGATCTGCTTGAACTCGGACATAGACTCGATCCTTTTATCGATCACGATCAGCTTGCAGGTCTGGGCATCCACGCCGGTTCCCATCAGTTTCGAGGTGGTCGCTATCACCGGATACTTGGAATCCGGCATAATGAAATTGTCCAGCTCCGCTTTTCCCTCAGGGCTGTCACCGGTTATCCGGACAATGTACCGGCTGCTCTCCTTCACCAGATCGGCGTTCTCGTTCACGAGATATTGCCGCATCCGTTCAGCATGATCGATATTCTCGCAGAAGACGATCGTTTTGTCATATCGTCCAGTATTTTTCAGGAAATCAGATATTTTCCGTGCCACAAGTTCAGTCCGGCGCTCCAGGACAAGGCTCCGGTCGAAATCCTTCTGGTTATAAATCCGGTCTTCAATAAGTGTGCCGTACTTGTCCAGTTGTCCCTTTGTCGGTCGCCATCCTTGCAGATCCTTATCCAGATCAATCCGGTAAACACGGTACGGGGCAAGGAACCCGTCCTCGATCCCCTGCTTCAGCGAATAGATGTACACCGGCGCACCAAAATAGTGAACATTGGAGACGTACTTCGTCTCCTTCGGAGTTGCAGTCAGTCCGATGTGCGTAGCAGACTTGAAATAATCAAGAATCTCCCGCCACATCGCATCATCCGCAGCACTGCCCCGGTGGCACTCATCGACAATCACCAGATCAAAGAAGTCTGGTGAGAACTGCTTGTAGATATTGCGCTCCTCCTCATTCCCGGATACTGCCTGATAGAGCGAAAGGTAAATCTCATAACTCTTGTCCACCTGCCGGTTCTTGATCTTCGTCATTGCCGACCCGAACGGCTTGAAATCGTTCGTCAGGGTCTGATCAACCAGAATATTGCGATCGGCAAGGAACAGGATTCGTTTCTTCACACCAGCTTTCCACAACCGCCAGATGATCTGGAACGCGGTATACGTCTTGCCGGTTCCGGTCGCCATCACGAGCAGGATCCGGTTCTCCCCGTTCACAATCGCATCAATCGTCCGGTTGATCGCATTCAGCTGGTAATACCTTGGCGCCTTCCCTACTTCATCAACATAGTAATTTTGCGTGATAATCTGCTCTTTTCTCTCATCAAGACCTTTCCATTTCCGGTACCGGGTCCAGAGGTCGGTAGGACTGGGAAATTCTGTAAGAGACAGCTCACGCTCCATTGGTTCATAATTGCCGGACCGGTCATGCAGTAAAAAGGCGTCACCGTTGGAACTGAACACAAACGGGATGTCCATCATTTCCGCGTAGGCAAGTGCCTGCTGCATCCCGGCACCGACGCTGTGATTGTTGTCCTTCGCTTCAATAACAGCAATCGGGATATTGGGTTTATAAAAGAGAATATAGTCAGCCCTGCGAGGCTTCGCCCGGTCTACAGAATTACCCTTGACGAGTACCCTTCCTTTGGTAATATTCACCTCTTCCCGGATCTGGTGATGATGGTCCCAGCCAGACTGGGATAGTGCGGGAGTGATGAATTTGGTGCAGATGTCCCGTTCACTTAACGTCTTTTTATCAAATATTTCCATTGGGTGTATTTCACTCTTTGAGGAACATCCCCTAATAGCTTTCGATGAATAATTCACAAAAAGATTGTAAAAAATGTATCACTTCCCATCTCCCCCAACAAACCTCTTCATCACCCGCTCCATCATCTCGTTCACCTTCCGGATCCGCTCCCGGACCTTTTCCTGTGTCACGGCATCCATCACCTTCACGTTCAGGAACACGTTATACTCGACACTCATCTTCCCATCATCACCCATTGAGACTATCCAGACGATCCCCCAGACATCGACCGTTGGGATGCCCCGAACAAGGATTGGTCGCATCTCAACCGACTCTCCTGCCTCGTCGATCGCGTTCCTTTCCTGCAACAGGGCAGCCTTCAGCAACGTCTTTGCCGGATTATCGAAATCTTCTTCGCAGTTCGAACAGAGTTCCCGGATTGGGGAGATCTCATTATTCAGCCAGGGAAGATTTTTCGTGAACGAATCGTTGATTTTAAGGTTTTTCTTCATCGCATCCTCCTCATCCGGCTTCTCTAGATCTGCTTTGATCCCGAAGTATGCGGTAAAGAGTTCGATCCCACCATCGCGTACCAGTTTACGATGCGCTTTCCGGTCGAGGACCTCGAATAATTTTGTCATACATTTCCTCCATTTTGTTTCGCAGCCAATCCGGAACTCCCGGGCTCAACATAACAGGTCTGTCCGCTCACAT
>Ga0208495_1000606_pt1 | contig 11140 bp, 9 predicted proteins | sample CryBogmetaGMA14M_FD_184551 | JGI IMG/M metagenome (GOLD analysis project Ga0208495, IMG submission 184551) | Freshwater microbial communities from Crystal Bog, Wisconsin, USA - MA14M (SPAdes) | ecosystem: Environmental > Aquatic > Freshwater > Lake | place: Crystal Bog, Wisconsin, USA | collected...
GTATCATACGGCTTATTCAGCGGCTTCGTGACGAGCACTTCGAGGGAAGCCGCGGAACGTCTGGACGTCCTCTTGAACCATATGGCCTGGACGACAGGTAACGAACTCATCGGTGAGTTAGGCCACGCGATCCGCGATTTCGAACGTGCGAGACCACGAGTGACGTCCTCGCTTCGTGAGTCGCTGGCGGTCTGCTGGCTCTTCCCAGGGAAAACGGTCCGTGTGGATTGTCCATGTCTGGATTGTGGACTCCCCATTAGTGTGGAAATTCGCGATGTGGTCCTGCTTCGCGTCGAACCGGAAGGCCTGACTGATTATGTGGCGGTTCCTTTCTGGAAGTGGTTCGACGACATCCCATACGCCTGAAGCACGATGAATTTCTTCCGGTCGGAAGAAGACATTCGCAACTGGGTGCAGTTCGATGCAGGAACTGAAGAAGCAATTATAGGCCTGGACGATTTGGTGAAGCTCTTTTCGGGCAGGTATTTTCGCAAACGCCTGGACCCGGATTGGGTCTCCCATAGTCGCGAGTATGTCATGGACATGCTTGTAACTCTCAACGAACTTGGCAAGACAGGCCCCTTCTGGAGACGGCCGCAATGAGGACTCAGGCGAACCGACGCCGCGGCTAAAAGTAGTTTCCAGATGATTTGCCGAAAAACAAAGTCAAAACAACATTTGTGCCAAGCAAAAGATAGTCATGGATTGGGACGCCGACACTTTCAGACTTTTAGCAACACCGCTTTAGTGTAAAACAGGCATTTGCGGCGCCGGATGAGCCTTATTTTTTGGATGCTAGCCATATTTGTGTCTCCCCGTGCTCGATATGCGCTTCCAAAGTGGTAAGGAGTTAAAGCCTCTGCCTGCTCTGGTACCACGTTTGTTTCGGGGATCATGTATTTTGACCGAGAATAACCGTGTGTCCAGGACTTTCCCCCAAAAAATACATATGAGTTGGTTTTTGTAGTTTGGTGTTAGTGGGTTATGTTTTGTTGGAAGCGGAAATGGGGAAACTTCTTTTAAAACAAACGATTGACTTGTCTTCGCGTAAATGCTAGAGCGGGACAGTATAAGTAGCGTTCATAACCGTCAATCTCAGATGCTCCCCGGAGTTCTGACTAAGCGGTGTGGGCCCGGCTCCGTGTCCTTGCGAGCCTCGCGAAGCCGTTACGAAGGTTTGTAGCAGTGGCCTTGAAGCCTGTTTCGTGGCACCGTCCGGCGCAAGAACTATTCCGCTATTTTTGAATGAAGCTCGAAAGGGATTTGGTCGGCGGCCTCGTCGGCCGGATCAATGCTCGCCGCAGTCGCGGTGCAATCTGTATTCCGGATGTGGCTCAATGCCTTCTCTCGTGATGCGAAACCCCATGTCCAAAGGGATGACCGTGGACGAACCGAAAAAGCGACTTATCGAGGCAGGTCTTGACTTGTTCGGTAAGTACAGCTTCGACGGGGCAAGCACACGCATGCTCGCAGAACGGGCTCAGGTGAACCTCGCTTCTATAAAATACTATTTCGGTGGCAAAGAAGGGCTCTACCTGGCTGTTGCGGGCCACATCGTTGAAGAAATAGAGGGGCTGCTTGGACCTCGACTTGCCAAAGTACAAAAGGCCCTGAAAAAAAAGGTACTCTCCGAGCAACAGAGCTTCCGGCTCCTGTGCGAGTTGCTGGAATTCTTTATTACCTATTTTCTCGGTCGTCCCCAGACCGACAAATGGCTCAGTATTATCGTCCGTGAGCAACTGTGTCCCACTGAAGCTTTTGGAATTCTGTTTGAGGGCTTCATGAGACCTTTAGAGGACGCTCTCTTTGGTTTGGCAACACATATCATGGGTTCGGGGCGAGACGATCAGGAAGTCAAACTCCGTGTTTTTGCGATCATGGGGGAAATTCAGATATTCAATATCTCGCCCAGTGCGATCAAGCGCACCCTGAAATGGGAAGATTACGGGCCTGAAAATCTGGATGCGATCCGCTGTGTCATCGTAGAGAATCTCAAAAGGATTTTCTCGGTCTGTTCGCATTGTTCGTACGCTGCCTCCGATATGGGGGGTGCGCTCCTCTGAGAAACGCTGAGGCTTTGTGTCCTCAATCCGCTCACAATCGGTATTTGCGAGGTCTCTGATGCAAGCCCATGAAGCCGCTTACAAAGTAGTTAGATGGAGTGGGGTCTTGATGACTCTGTTAAGCGGTCTCTTACTGGCCGGATGCGACCGCCGGCAGCAATCCCCTGCACCCCCTGTGGCGGAAGTGGCCGCGGTCACGGTCCAGCACCAGCGCCTCGTACTGAGCACTGAATTACCGGGCCGCACGTCTGCGTACCGTATCGCGGAAATCCGTCCTCAGGTTAATGGCATCATCCAGAAACGCATATTCACGGAAGGCTCCGATGTCAAGGCCGACCAGGTGCTTTATCAGATCGATCCGGCACCCTTTCGGGCAGCGCTCGACAGTGCAAAGGCCTCCCTTGCGAAATCAGAAGCCAATTTGCCTGCGGTTCGGTTGAGATTCGAGCGATACAAGGGATTACTCGCGGAAAAAGCGGTCAGCCAGCAGGACTATGACGACAGGGAGGCCGCCCTGAAAGAGGCCGAGGCCGATATTGAGTATTGGAAAGCGGCGGTTGAGACGGCCCGCATCAATCTGGACTACACCCACGTCACCGTTCCCATCTCCGGCCGCATCGGGAAGTCCAACGTGACGGATGGGGCTCTGGTGACGGCGTATCAGCCCATACCCATGGCAACCATTCAAGAATTAGACCCCATTTACGTGGATGTACCTCAATCCACCACCGAACTGCTGCGATTAAAGCGCCGCCTGGAGGACAACCGGCTCAGTCAAAACGGAACAAACCAGAACAAGGTCAACCTCATCCTGGAAGACGGCACAGCATATCCATTTGAGGGAATGCTTCAGTTTCGCGATGTCACGGTGGATCCGACCACCGGGTCCGTCGTCCTGAGGGTAGTGGTTCCAAATCCGGAAGGAGTTCTCTTGCCGGGCATGTTCGTCCGCGCGGTGGTGAAAGAAGGCACAAATGAGCGGGCCATCCTTATTCCGCAGCAGGCGGTCTCGCACGATCCAAAGGGTAACCCCATCGCATTGATCATAGACGCTGAGGGGAAGATTCAACAGCGGAGGCTCACTCTCGATCGCGCCATCGGCGACAAGTGGCTCGTCTCGTCAGGTCTTGCATCAGGTGATCGTGTTATCGTCGAGGGTATGCAAAAAGTTCGGCCAGGCGCCTCTGCGAAGGTTATCCCTTTTGATGCCGCTCGGAAGGCCGACGCGGAACCAGGCAATGTGGCACGGCCGGCGGGGAAAGCGAATTAACGGAGGCGCTCGATGTTGTCGCGATTTTTTCTGGACCGTCCGGTCTTTGCCTGGGTCATCGCCATCATCATGATGGTGGCGGGGGGATTGGCAATCTATAATCTGCCTATATCACAGTATCCGCCTATCGCCCCACCCTCCATCGCAGTTGACTCCCTTTATCCGGGGGCCTCTGCCGAGACGGTTGAGAACAGTGTGACCCAGATCATCGAGCAGCAGATGACCGGCTTGAACAACATGCTGTACTTTTCCGCCACGAGCAATTCTGCAGGCGCCTCCCGCATCCAGATGACCTTTACTCCGGGAACCGATCCGGACCTTGCTTGGGCTCAAGTCCAGAATAAGCTACAACTGGCCACGGCGAGCCTACCCGACACGGTGCAACGCCAGGGTATCGCGGTCAGCAAATCCACCAGGAACTGGTTGATCATCGTAGGCCTGATATCTGAAGACGAGAGCATGGATGGAGAGGACCTGAGAGACTATGCCCAATCGGTTCTCTTCAAGGTTTTGGGCCGTGTGCCCGGAGTGGGCGAGGTTCAGGTTTTCGGGTCCCAGTATGCCATGCGGGTTTGGCTGAACCCTGACAAGCTGACGGATTATCAGTTGACGGTCGACGACGTCACCAAGGCGCTTAGGGCTTACAACATGGAGGTCTCCGCCGGGCAGTTCGGCGGCGCACCGGCGGTGGAAGGCCAGCGTTTGAACGTTTCAGTTGTCGTCCAGAACCTCCTTAAGACCCCTGATGAGTTTGCCGCCATCCCCATCCGCATGAATCCCGACGGCTCCATCGTGCGGATTAAGGACGTGGGACGGACGGAATTGGGTGCCGAGTTTTATGATGTCTTGAATTTTTACAACGGCAAGCCTGCTGCAGCCATGGCCATCCGACAGGTTCCCGGCGCGAATGCGCTGGATACGGCCGTTGCCATAAAGGCGAAACTGAAAGATATGAGTCGGTACTTCCCGACGGGCATGAAGGTCGTTTACCCTTACGACACGACTCCCTTTATCAAAGTGGCCATCGAGGAGGTGATCAAGACTCTTTTTGAGGCGATCCTCCTGGTTTTCCTAGTGATGTATCTTTTCCTGGGAAACGTCCGGGCGACCCTGATCCCGACCGTCGCGGTGCCGGTGGTACTCCTGGGGACCTTCGCTGTATTGGGGCTTTTCGGGTTCTCCATCAACATGCTGACGATGTTCGCCATGGTTCTCGCCATTGGCCTTCTGGTGGATGACGCCATCGTGGTGGTGGAAAACGTGGAACGGATTATGCGGGACGAAGGCCTCTCCCCCAGAGAAGCCACCGCCAAATCCATGGACGAGATTACCAGCGCTCTAATCGGGATCGGGTTGGTGCTGTCCGCTGTGTTCGGCCCCATGGCGTTTTTTGGCGGCTCGACCGGCGTCATTTACCGCCAGTTCTCCGTGACCATCATCGCTTCCATGCTCCTTTCAGTGGTTGTGGCCTTGATCCTGACGCCGGTTCTCTGCGCGTCGCTTCTCAAACCGGTGCCAAAGGGACATGAACCATGGGAAAATGCAATCTTTTTCCTGCGTCCATTTTTTAAATTGTTCAATCGCTCCTTTTCTCGCGGCCGAAACTTGTACTTGAGAGTGGTCTTACACACTGTTTCCGAGAAACGGCGTTACCTGTTTGTTTTCCTTTTGATCGCGGTGGCCATGGGATTCCTGTTTCAGCGGATGCCAACTGGTTATCTCCCTGATGAAGACCAGGGGGTCCTCTATGTCCAGGCATTGCTTCCGGCGAATTCGACCCTGGAGCAAACCCAGAAGGTCCTGGACGAAGTCAGGGATCATTTTCTGGTAGCAGAAAAAGATGCGGTGGAAGCGATATTGACGGTTACCGGTCGGAGCTTTAGCATACAGGGACAGAACGTGGGTTTGGCATTTGTCAAGCTCAAGGACTGGAAGCTTCGAGACAGGCCGGATCTGAAGGCTGAGGCCGTGGTTGGAAAAGCCATGAAAACTTTTTCACAGATTCGCAACGCTATGGTGTTCGTTTTCCCGCCGCCGGCTGTCCTCGAGATGGGCCAGTCGAAGGGTTTCGACTTTCAGTTGCAGGACCGCGGTGGACTGGGCCACGCCGCGCTGATGGCGGCTCGCAACCAACTCCTGGGGATGGCTATGCGGGACCCAAGGTTGATCAGGGTTCGGCCTAACGGCCTTGAAGACGTGCCTGAATACAAGGTTGATGTGGATTGGGAAAAGGCAGGCGCACTGGGACTTCCCATTACCGCCATTCAGTACACCATATCCACGGCCTTCGGCAGCGACTATGTCAACAACTTTATCCACGGGGGCCGAGTGAAGCGGGTGTATGTTCAGGCAGATGCCCCCTACCGTATGTTGCCGAATGATCTGGAAAAGCTCTATGTGCGCAATGCCGCTGGCAAGATGGTTCCCTTTGCATCTTTTGCATCCGGACACTGGACTTACGGTGCCCCCCAGTTGGAGCGCTACAACGCCTTTCCGTCCATAAATATCTGGGGTGAGCCGGCGCCGGGGAGGAGTTCCGGCGAGGCTATGCAGGCAATGGAAGAGTTCATCTCGAAATTGCCCCGGGAGATCGGCTTTGATTGGACGGGGATTTCTTACCAGGAGCGGTTGGCAGGTTCTCAAGCGCCACCCCTGTACGCATTTTCCGTGCTGGTGATCTTTCTTGTGCTGGCAGCTCTTTACGAGAGCTGGACCCTGCCCATTTCGATTATGCTCGCATTTCCTCTCGGGGCCATCGGCGGAGTGCTGGCTACGTCGTTTCGGGGCCTACCCAATGATGTCTATTTCCAGATCGGGCTTCTCACTACCTTGGGGTTGACCACCAAGAACGCAATCCTGATCGTCGTATTCGCCAAGGCCAAACTGGAAGAGGGGATGGGGTTGATCGAGGCCACCCTGGAAGGGGCTAGATTGCGGTTTCGTCCGATCGTCATGACTTCTCTGGCCTTCGGCTTAGGCGTCCTCCCCCTTGCTCTGGCCACCGGTGCAGGTGCTGGAGCGCAGAAGGCCATTGGTACCTGCGTTTTGGGCGGGATGATCACCGCCACATCCCTAGCGATCTTCTTTATTCCGCTCTTTTATGTCGTAATTTGCCGGATAGTTGAGAAAAAAAGAGGGCAGACCCAGGTGGCCGAGTCGGCTGACGTGAATCCTCCAAAAGAGGACTGACTCAGGCTTATACCTCAAAGCATAATATAGCCATTTGGCGATAAGGGTTCCCTAGTAATAAGCAGTCGCAGCATTCTTTTGTGCATGTTTCACGCAGATTTGGGGTTAGGTCTTGAATCCTAGTGTGCTTGACAGAATCCGTGGATCGACAACGTTGCACAGGTTCCTGAGCCTCATTTCTGAGAGCGCTCGGTCTTGGACAACCGCCGAAGATCAACTCTGAAAAGACAGATCAATATCGGGAATTGATGAAGTATCTGGATCGTGCCAACGAGACTCATTGGACTGCACGGAAGTTTCATGGATCAGAAAAACCTCTTGGTTCAAAGATGGCACAATTACGGGGAGAAGTTTTCCGCCATCGTTTCCGAGAGACATCCCTATCCGATCTTGTGGTAGCTCAATGAGCCTGATATTGACGTGAGTGCACCACAGTGATGATTTTAGGAGTTTTATTTCCCCAATGACATTCAGGACTCCAACGGAAGAACGCTATTTCGAGGATTATCTACCAGGAGCCGTTCACGAGTTTGGTTCCATTATGATTGAGGAAGCTGAGATCATCGAATTCGCTCAGCGTTTTGACCCTCAGCCGTTTCACACAGACCCGGAAGCTGCGAAGCAGTCTGCCTTTGGGGGATTGATCGCCAGCGGCTGGCACACAGCGAGCTTGGCCATGCGGCTTCTGGTTGACCATTACGTCTCGCGCGTGGCAAGTCTGGGTTCGCCCGGAGTAGACGAACTGCGCTGGCGCAAGCCAGTACGTCCCGGCGACAGTCTTTCAATCCGCGTCACTGTTCTTGAGTCTAAACTCTCTCGCTCGAAACCCGATCAAGGGACAATTCGTTCTTATGTCGAGGTACTGAATCAGCATCGCGAGGTCGTGATGACGTGGAAGGGAATGGGTCTTGTGCGGTGTCGGGAGCAGAGGGATATAGGAGCCCAAAGAGACTCCGCCAGAGTATCATCGAAGACTTGAGGTCCTGGCGTGGCTACCTCAAAAAGAAAAACGATGGTGTGCAACAAATTAACCATGAACTTGGTCCTGACCTCTCAACCGATCAGCGCCCATGTCTCACTATGAATCGTTTGTCGATCGCAGTGCATCCAATTTTCTGCTGGGACGTTTGAAGACTCGAACTATTGGAGGAGGCAAACATGACAAAGTCATTAATTGTACTAAGCATTGTCTTATGGCCTTTAATGGTGTGTGCGGAACTGCAGACACAATCCGTTGAATACAAAGACGGAGGTACGGAGCTTGAAGGATATTTGGCAGTGAAAAGAGGCATCGAAGGAAAGCAACCGGGAGTACTGGTAATCCCTGATTGGATGGGATTAAGGGATCCTTACAAGGTCATCGCTGACAAAATAGCGAATATGGGTTACGTAGCTTTTGCAGCAGACATTTACGGCAAAGACGTCCTTCCTACCAACAACCAAGAAGCGGCAGCCGAAGCGAAGAAATACAAGTCTGACCGAAAACTGCTCCGACAAAGGGTCCTTACAGCGCTCGACCAACTCAAGAACAACCCCTCAGTTGATCAGAATCGAATCGCTGCGATTGGTTATTGCTTCGGAGGGACTACGGTGTTGGAGCTTGCCCGCAGCAGAGCCCCCGTGGTCGGGGTAGTGAGCTTCCATGGCGGACTGGATAGTCCTTCCCCCGAGGATGGGCAAAACATCAAGGGCAAAGTCCTAGTTCTGCATGGCGCGGACGATCCGTTTGTTCCATCTCAGGACATTGCCGCATTCCAGGAGGAGCTACGAAAAAACAATGTGGACTGGCAAATGACATACTATGGTGATGCGGTTCACTCGTTCACTCAACAGGGAGCTGGAACTGACAAGTCAAAGGGAAACGCCTACAACGAAAAGGCTGATAAGCGGTCTTGGGAGGCTATGAAGCAATTCTTCGGTGAGATCTTCGGCGAAGACGTGAGAAAATGATCAGTCGGCAAAGTGCTCCACAGGCATGACGCTTCTCAACGGCTTTGGGTACGAAGTCATCACAGCCGGTAATGGAAAAGAGTCCCTGATATATGCAAGAGGGAGGCCTAGAATATTTCCTTGGCAATTATGGACCTGATCATTCCTGAAATGGATGGGAGGCAGTCTCTGGGTGAGATGCTCCGGGTAGATCCTTTATCAAGAAGAAGTCTCACAAGTACAATGTCACCCCTCGCCACAGCCTCCATCAGTCTGTCTTGTCGTCCTTGTCCTTAGTATTAACGTCCGCTCCAATTTCTAGCAAAGACCGGACCATTCCAAGGTCGTTATAAAAAGTAGCCTCAAACAAATCCTTATCTTCCGCCTCAACGATGTTAGTGCCAACTGCAAGGATGATGACAAATCCAATCACTGCAGCTGACATGGTGATTTTGGTTATTTTACAACCTCCTCGGTGCTGTTCGGGTGCCGATCAGTTTTCGATTTCTGTGAAGTAAGATAATCTAACTCATCTTCTACAGTGGTTTTGTTATAATGATGTTATATTAACATGTTATCCTGACAGAAAAATTCTGTGGCACCAGGATTTTTTTGGGGGTTCGAGGGCATCACGTGGTCACCCATAATTGAGTTGGCGTACCGTTGGCGGAAGCGCCACGCCTACGGAGCGGAAAACTCCGGTGCACGTGCCTCTGGGTTGAGATCTCAGCAGGAAGCGCTTGGGGCCGTGAGCCACTTCCACTTCGGTCAACGCATTCAAGGTTTGATGAGGTCGAGGAGGATGTCCGCCCACTCAAAGGAGTAGCCTTTGGCTTCCAGCCGGTCTTGGAGAGCCTTACGTACTACCAGAGCCAGGAAAGAGCAGAACACATGTCCTCGGATGGTCCGGTCATACTTGTGAAATACCGGCCTCGTACTGAGAAGGCTCTTGGCGGACCTGAAGAGTTGCTCTACCATCCATAGTTGCTTGTACTTCTGTGCAACCTCACCTGCGGACACCGAAGTGTTCGTTCTCAACACCCATTTACCATCAAACCTCGACTCGGCCTTGACCTTCTCCTCATCAATATGGAAGTTACGTCCAGTGGTGCCAAGATACTTACGGTATCCCTTGTTTCCCACCAAGGACTTGTCGCCTTGCTTGAGCTTGTCCTGGAGCGCGGCAATGATGGCTTGTCTATCTGCTGCGTCCTTTCTGGCTTGATCCTCATTGACGCAGACTACGTAACGCCGACCCTCTACGAGCACTTCCTTGACCTTCAAGGAAGACCTGCTCGTATCAACGATCTTGTAGCGTCCCGCTCTGGAAAGGACCTCTTGTGTCACTTCTTTCTGGGCCCTCATTCGCGCCCCCAGGATGTAGGGCAAACCGCGGGACTCAAGCTCCTTGATGGTATCCTGGCTGATCATCCCCCGATCAGCCACTACGCACACACTGCCAAGAGAAAATCTCTTCCTGAGGCGGTCCACCACGGGTACCAAAGTCTTCACGTCCGCCGTGTTTCCAGGCCAAAGCTCGCAACAGATCGGGCGACCCTCGCCATCTATCACAGCACCCACTATCATCTGCTTCAGATCAGGACGATGATCTTTAGTATGGCCTCTCTTTCCAAGAGTCTCGCCGCCTTCTCCCTCAAAGTAGATGGAAGTCGTATCGAAGAAAACCAAATCGAGATTAGAAAACAGGTTGCGGGAACGGAAAAACAACTCCTCTTCGATCACATCCTTGACGCATCTTGGAGAGAACGTCCTGGTGTCCCTCCACAGGCGTTCGAAGATCAGACCGGGCCGATCCGGCGAACCGCGATCACTGGCGCCTCACCATTACTGTGCGCTTCGATCACCATCATTGACTCGGAGAATTTGGCACCGGAAGCAATCAGCCGGTCGAGTTGGCCTGATGCCTTGAGTTCGTCCAACTGCCCCAAGGTACACACCACGCGTTGCCTTGATCCGCCGCTTTCCCATCGGTTTTCTACAATCTGCAAGTAGGTTCTTGCTCCAGACTTCTTCTGTCGGAAAAACATGGCGCCCTCCTAGTAAGCACCATGAATATGTCGAATAAAAACTAGTCTGTCAAGCTAATAATAGAAATACAGTGGCACCATGTTTCTGGTTTCCGCCAGCATCACACCCCGTATTTTCCATAGCTTATACGTCAAAACCCCTTGAAAAAGCCTCACAACTGTAGAAGATCAGCCTGAAGGATGGTGGAAGCAAAACATGGCCTAGCCAGTCTCTACTCAAAAGCCCTCGGGTCTCCTGTCATTGTGAATGGAGTGAAATGAAATGAAGTGAAGAATCTCATTTGTTCAGTCCGAACTTGATTCGAAAGAGTGCCTCTACTCTTTGTCATCAATCGGGAGACACATTATCAGCTTGTTCTTGTTTAGCCGGAATCTTTCCAGAAAACCCAAAACCCCACGAAAATAATCCTGACAAGCAGTAGACGCCTGCGGCCAGTGCCGAAAGGTTCTTGAATCCGTATGCCATGACGAAGATGACTGCCACTGAAGAAGAAACTACTGAGGCAAAGCCGTTGACGGCCCAAGCCACGGGAATAGAGTCTACGGACTTTTTCTGCAGGACTGAAAGTCCCCACGGGAAGGGTACCCCCATCACAAAGGCCAAAGGCGCCATGAATCCAAGCCCCAAGAAAATTTTACCC
>Ga0208495_1000607_pt1 | contig 11135 bp, 9 predicted proteins | sample CryBogmetaGMA14M_FD_184551 | JGI IMG/M metagenome (GOLD analysis project Ga0208495, IMG submission 184551) | Freshwater microbial communities from Crystal Bog, Wisconsin, USA - MA14M (SPAdes) | ecosystem: Environmental > Aquatic > Freshwater > Lake | place: Crystal Bog, Wisconsin, USA | collected...
GGCTAATAAAATCGGCCAGGGTTTGATTAAGCACTTGCAACGCTTGCGTGGTTTGATCGTTACGGGTTTGTAAGCTAACCAAAAACGGCCCCGGTTTTAACAAAGGTATAAAAGCGCTGGATGCGCTGTAAGCCAAGCCGCGCTTTTCGCGGACTTCATTAAAAAGTTTTGAAACCAGACCGCTACCGCCCAAAATATGATTACCCACATACAGATTAAAATAATCGGGATCTTTACGATAAGTGCCGGGTAATCCCACCAAAACATGGGTTTGTGATGACGGAAACTCGATGTGTTGCAGGCTGGCTTTAAGCGGCATGGCAACTTCGGGTAGAGCGTCCGGTTTTTTTCCGGTTGGTAGTCCGGAAATCAGCTTTTCGGCGGTTTGTTCCGCTTGCTGTTTGGATAAATCCCCGACAATAACAACCATCGCATTTGCAGCAACGTAATATTTCTGATAAAAGTTTTTTAGATCAGCGGCCTTAAAAGCGGATACGGTTTTAATCACGCCGGCTTCCGGATGGGCATAAGGATGCTGTCCGTACAGCGCATTATAAAAAGCAATACTCGCCAATGCCGCAGGCGATTCTTCCTGTTGTTTTAATCCGGCCAAGGTACGGTTTTTTTCGCGTTTAAAGTCAGCCTCATTAAAAACCGGTTGGGTCAAGATGACCTGCATGGTATCAAGCGCTTTATCGAACAAGGGTTTGTCCGTCAAGGTGCGTAACGAGACCGTCGCCGTATCGAGTGAACTACTGACGCTAAAATTTGCACCCACGCTTTCAAAGCGTTGCGCAATGTCATCGGCATTCCACTTTCCGGCTCCGGTATCCAGTAAACCAGCCGTTAATGATGCCAAGCCAAACTGCTGCCCATCATTGGCACTACCGGCATCAAAAACAACCTGTATATCCACCATCGGCAGACCTTCGGTATGCACATAATAAACCCGGCTACCTTGCGACGTTTGCCAGTGCTCAATTTTTGCAGCGGCACTGGTTAACGTGCTAAAGGACAACAAGACAAGTCCAAGCCAATAAAAAGTTTTGGCTTCGGTTGTTGTTTTTTGCAATCCACTGTTTTTTTGTTGGATTACGCTATCGCTAACCCACGCTACACATTTTAAGAAATGAACACGCATTACTTAACTCCCTTTTTTTCAGCCGTTGAATTGATGGTTTGTGGTTCCAGATAAGCAATACTGAGATGATCATCAATCAAGTATTTTCGCGCCACATCACGAACTTGTTCTGCGGTTACCTGATTGATTTTAGAAACATATTCATCCGCTTTTTGCCAGCCTAAACCCACTGTTTCCAGCGTGCCTATTTCCATGGCCTGATAAAAATTGGAATCCTTCTGGTAAATATCACTGGCTAAAACCTGCGCTTTGATACGTTGTAATTCTTCCGTGCTGATCAAGTTTTGTTGGAGTTTTTTTATTTCATCTTTTAACGCAACTTCCAGTTGATCGACTGTTTTACCTTCAGCAGGTGTTGCTTCCAGTTCAAATAAATCGGACATTCTTGATGTCAAGCCATAGCCGGCACCCGCAGAAACCGCTATTTGTTTACCGCGTACCAATGCGGAGGATAAGCGGGCGCTACTACCGCCATCCAAAACGCCAGCCAATACTTCCAGTGCATAGGCTTCCCATTCATTTTCCGCTGTTTTTAATACCGGCACCTTATAACCCATTACCAATGAGGGCAGTTTTGCAGGCACCTTGACGGTCATTTTACGAACACCCAGTTGTTCGATTTCAGTTTGTGGTTTTAATGGTTTGATATCACTGGGTTTAAGAGCGCCAAAATATTTCTCCGCCAAGTCAAAAACCGCTTGGGGTTGAACATCACCCACCACTACCAAAGTCGCATTATTGGGTGCGTACCAACGTTGATACCAGGCTTGCAAATCTTCAACCGTGTAATTTGCAATATCCGCAGGCCAACCAATAACCGGATGTTTATAGGGGCTATTGGAATAAGCGATCGTCATAAACTGTTCCTGCATTTTGGCTTGTGGATTATCATCCGTCCGCATTCGGCGTTCTTCGGTCACTACTTGCAGTTCTTTTTTTAATTCTTCGGGTAATAGATGCAGATTACGCATTCTATCGGCTTCCAGTTCAAAACTGACTGCCAGCCTTGATGCCTCCATGGTTTGAAAATAAGCGGTGTAATCCTGGCCGGTAAAAGCGTTTTCATCACCGCCATTTTCGGAAATAATACGCGAAAATTCGCCGGCCGGATGTTTGTCCGTCCCCTTAAACATCATGTGTTCCAGCATGTGTGATACCCCGGTAATGCCGCCAGGTTCGTAACTGGAGCCCACTTTATACCAGACTTGAGACACGGCAACCGGTGAGCGATGATCTTCCTTTACCAGCACTTTTAGACCATTCGCCAACGTATGTTCAAATACTTTGGTTTCTGCGCTACTGGTAAACACAGGCAGACACATTAAAACTGTATACAGTAATCGTTTATTCATAACTCCCTCTTTAAAATATGATTGCAAGCGCGTCGGACTATTTCAATAATCAATAGTTCACGGTATTCTATACAATAAATTACAAGTTGGAACTTATTAAATAATGCCTAGCAAATCCTCAGTGCTTTCATGGAAAAACTACTACACACTCTGTAAACCCAATGTGGTTGCAGAAATGCTTTTTACCGCTGTTGTCGGTATGTTATTGGCGGTACCCGGAATGCCGGCCCTGCAACCTTTTATTTTCGGTACGATTGGCATTGCCTTGGCAGCTTCCTCCGCTGCGGCTGTTAATCATTTTATTGACCGGAAAGCGGATGCACTGATGGCCCGCACCGAAAAACGCCCGTTACCTTCAGGTGAATTAACAACGACCAATGTAGTTACTTTTGCGGTGGTGTTGGGTATTGGTTCCATGCTTATTTTAGTATTATTGGTCAATACCTTAACGGCTATTTTGACGTTTCTGTCGTTATTTGGTTACGCTATTATTTATACGTTGTATCTTAAAAGAGCGACGCCCCAAAATATTGTTATCGGCGGTATTTTTGGTGCGACACCACCGCTACTAGGTTGGTGCGCAATGACGGGAGAAGTACATCCTTTTGCGTTGCTTCTGGCCTTAATTATTTTCGTTTGGACACCGCCGCATTTCTGGGCATTGGCTATCGCCCGGCGCGAAGAATACGCCAAAGTAAACATTCCCATGTTACCCGTTACCCACGGGGTAGAATTTACCCGTCTGCAAATATTGCTCTATACCATTTTGTTGCTGTGTGTGACATTACTGCCTTATTTAACCCGCATGAGTGGTTTAATTTATTTGGTGTCGACGGTGCTGTTGGATTTTGTTTTCATTTTTTACGCTGTGTTGATGATGCGTAATAAAGATAACAAAACCGCCATGAAAACATTTGTTTACTCCATCGTTTATATAACGCTGCTGTTTGCAGCGTTGTTAATTGATCATTATTTTCGGTTTACTTTATGAACCTCACCCATCACGAACAATCCCCGCGTCCGGAACACCTGTTCGCACAGTACATTCGCATACTGGGTAAAGGCAAAAAAGGCTCAAGACCCCTTACGCAAGATGAAGCCTATCAGTCCATGAAAATGATTCTGGCGGACGAAGTGCTACCGGTCCAACTGGGCGCTTTTTTAATGTTAATGCGGGTTAAGGAAGAAACTCCGGAAGAGCTGGCCGGTTTTGTATTGGCGGCCAGAGAGTCCTGCAAGCTGGCAAACGATAAAGCGATAGTTAATCTGGATTGGTCCTCTTATGCCGGTAAACGTCGCCATTTACCCTGGTTTTTGTTATCAGCCCTGTTGTTGGCAGAAAACGGCACCCATGTTTTTATGCACGGTGCCAGCGGCCCAAGTTCAGACCGGCTTTATACGCAAGATATGTTGAAATATCTGGGACTGGAATACTCAAGCTCAATTGAGCAAACCCGACAACAACTTGAGCAACAGCATTTCAGTTATTTGTCGTTGGAACATATTTGTCCAAAACTGCATGAGATTATAGAACTGCGTCCCTTGTTGGGTTTACGCTCACCCGTTCATACGCTGGTTCGTCTGTTAAATCCGTTTAATGCGCAATACAGTATTCAGGGCATATTTCATCCGGGTTATCGCCCGGTACATCAACAAGCAGCGGCTTTGTTGAATCAGCCTCATGCGGCCGTGTTAAAAGGTGAAGGCGGTGAAACCGAACGTAATCCTGATATGGATTGCCTGGTACAAAGCGTCCATAACGGTGAGTTATTGGATGAAAATTGGCCTGCTTTATTTGCCCGCCGCCACGTCAAATCTGAAGAGCTTGACCCAAAGCAACTGCCTTTAATTTGGCAAGGCAGTATTAACGACGAATTTGCCGAAAGCTCCATTATTGGTACGGCAGCAATTGCGCTTAAATTATTGGGCAAAGCAAACACCCAACAAGAAGCGCATCAATTAGCGACTGATTACTGGTTAAACAGAGATAAGCAAAGATACGCAGGATTTTGACCCGGGCTTAAATCTAAAACAGGTAACGACTCAGCGGTTAAACAATAGAACACCTAAGGCAACTCGCAAAAAATAGCCACCACCCTATCGTTCCCATGCTCCGGCGTCACTGTCCACAGTTAAGCACCTCTTGGCAAGATAAACCGTTGGCTTAACTTAATGGCAGTGACGCTCCAGCTTGGGAATCAGGCGATAATAAAATCAGTTAAAATCCGTATAATCAGTGTCATCTGTGTTTTATTGATTGAAGCCAACATCGACTGATGGTTTTACAAAGCGCCGCTTTGTTACTTAGAAAAACGGGGGATTTTTTTAAGGGCATTTTTCTCCAAATGCACATACTGCAAGCCGATCACTGTTCGACCATCGGAAATAAGATCAACCCATATCACTTTTACCTCGCCCTCCAATTCCAGTCGTTTAAACTCAAACCGGGTTATCGTGCCCACTTCTACTTCTACTGCTATTGCCTCTGAAAGACAAATCATTAAACCATCGACTGAAACATTGACCGACGTAAAATCATAATGTTGACCGTTTAATTCAATTTTTCCGGAATCGGGCATGTTTTTTCTATAGACTTTTCTCTTGTTCAGATCTTTATCTATATCAAAGGCAATATTTTTAAATTCAAGCGCCAGTAAAATATGCCCTTCTTCCATATCCCCCCTGACCACCTCAACATCACCCACCAGGCGCATTTCAGGAAGATATAAATCAATGACGGTTGAAACCAATAATTGATTAAAAACATATTTAATATCAATATCTTCCCTATCGGTATTTAACTGGGCAAGTACACCGTTTATAGACAGATTTTTAACGGTAATTTTATGCTCTTCTTCACCCATATAAATAAAGCCCTCTGACACCAGGTTTGTGCGCCGAGGCCGATCTAAAGTTGAATACATCACCTATCTCCTGATTGACTATCGGCTTATATTTCCTATCAATTTAACGCCGTCGGTAAATAATCAATGCCCCTTTTTCAAAGGGGGGAGGTGAATATTTACGTAAGCAATTAACCGGTTCGGTCCTTAAGTTGATGGACTTTATATTCAAGCTCACACTTTATGAGTTTATCAAGTACAATTGTAGCCCTGTTTATTTTTTCTTACAAAACCAACTCAAATTATACCGCTATCACTATTTTGCTCAACACCTTGCTCCACCTCATGAAACACCCGCTCATACTGCCTTTTTTATTCTCTTTGGTGGCCTGCACAGCAGCTCCGCCCAGAAACAGTGACAATCTATGCGCCACTTTTAGAGAAAAGGATGATTGGTATGCTGATGCCAAACAATCGTATGAAAAATGGGGCGTGCCTATTCCTGTACAAATGGCGATTATGCACCAGGAATCGCATTTTGTCGCCGATGCACAGCCGCCTCGCATCTGGCTGCTGGGTATTATTCCCTGGTTTAGACCGACCAGTGCTTATGGCTATGCGCAAGCCCTTGATGAAACGTGGGATCTTTATCTTGACGATGCAGGCGGCTGGACTTCTGATCGTGATGATTTTGCCGATGCCGCCGACTTTATTGGCTGGTACAGCAATCAAAGTCATTCCAAGCTGGGTATATCCAAAGGCGATGCAAAAAATTTATACCTCGCCTACCATGAAGGACATAATGGTTATCTGCACAAAAGCTATTTAAATAAAGCCGAGTTAAGACAAATCGCTGACAAAGTCGCTTACCGGGCCAAATTATTTCAGAGTCAATTGGGCACTTGCAAAATGAATTAAAAAAACCAGGCTGTTTTTTGGTAAACTATCGTTTTTTACGTTAACTAAAAGGCGCAACCGTGAGAAAAATTCAAATTAAACTTATTTCAATTGTCACCGTTATATTGATAGGAATTACTATGTTTTCAATGGCCAATGCCACCACACCAGCAGAAAATAAAGCGGCCGGCGTTGCTTTTCTGGCAGAAAATACTAAAAAAGCCAATATCGTAACCACTGCAAGTGGTTTGCAATACGAAATTTTAACACCCGGAACCGGCACTGCAAAACCTTTAGCTACGGATACTGTCAAGGTGCATTACAAAGGCACAACCCTGGATGGCAAAGAATTTGATAGTTCTTACAGTCGTGGCGAACCTATTTCATTCCCTTTAAACAGAGTGATTCCGGGCTGGACTGAAGGCGTACAATTAATGACCGAAGGTTCTAAATACCGCTTTTACATCCCTTCAGAACTCGCTTATGGCGAGCAAGGCGCTGGCGGCTCAATTGGCCCCAACTCAACGCTGATATTTGACGTTGAACTGATCAAAATTCAATAAAAAAAACAGGCGAAAGGCACAAGGCAAAAGGCGCAAGAAAAAGCCGGTGCCTCGTGCCTTTCACCTTTAGCCTTTCGCCTTTAACCTTGTCCTTATGCTCACTTACCAACTGTTTGCCACCACGCCCAAGGCGATGGAAACCATTCTTACCGAAGAGCTTCAAAGTCTCGGTATCACCAACATCAAAGCCACCATGGCCGGTGTCGCATTTCAGGGTGACCTGGAAACTGCCTATCGGGCGTGCTTATGGTCCAGAACCGCCAACCGGATTTTACTGGTGTTAAGCTCGTTTGAGGTAAAAACGCAGGAAGATCTCTACAATGGTGTGCAACAAATCAATTGGTTTGAACATATTAACGCGGATGATACTTTTGCCGTTTCGTTTAGCGCAAAAAACTCGCAGGCGATTAACAATACACATTTTGGCGCATTAAAAGTTAAAGATGCCATTGTTGACCAGATGCGGGACAAGTTTCAACAACGCCCCAGCATCAATACCGAACAACCTAATATTCGTATTAACGTTTATTTAAACGGCGAAATCGCCCAGCTTAGTTTGGATCTTTCCGGTGAAAGTCTACATCGTCGTGGCTATCGGGATGTCAATATACAAGCACCCATGAAAGAAAACCTTGCCGCTGCAATGCTGTTACGTTGCGGTTGGCCCCAAATCGCCAAACAAAACGGCTCATTAATAGATCCAATGTGCGGTTCAGGAACACTATTACTGGAAGGCGCAATGATCGCCGCAGATTATGCCCCCGGCCTGTTACGTGATTATTTTGGTTTTATCGGCTGGAAAAAACACGATGCAGACTGCTGGAAAAAATTACGCACCGAAGCCCTGCAACGCAGAAAAGCGGGCATGGAAAAACTCCCCGTTATTGTCGGCTTTGATCAAAATCGTCACACCGTCAACGCGGCTTTAACGCACATAGCCAATGCCGGACTGCAAAATAAAATTCATGTTGAACGTCGTGATATTGAGGATGCAGAACCTGCTGAAAGCTGGACACCCGGCTTATTAATCTGTAATCCACCTTACGGTGAACGTTTGGGTGACGAGCAAGAAACCGCCGAACTGTATAAAAAATTCGGCGAATCACTAAAAGCGCATTTTATCGGTTGGAAAGCCGCGATGATTATCAGCAATCCTGAGTTGGGTTTTCGTTTGGGAATACGCTCACAAAAACCGATTACGCTTTATAACGGTGCGCTGGAGTGTAAATTACTACGTTTTACTATTGAAGAAAGCAGTTTTTTTATTCCTAAAGCAAAAACACAGGAAGAACGCATTGCTCAGGTTATTGCGATTAGCAAAACCGAACCGCCTGTTGTTGGCACTGAAAAGGTTGCGCGTGTAGAAAAAGCACTCAAACCGGAAGCTGAAGGCCGTATTGACAAAGAGTCAGGCAAGGCGAATACGCAAATAATAGAAGCCGTTGCGACTAAAGAGGACAGCAAGGTTGGCGCGATAGAATTTGCCAATCGGCTAAAAAAGAATTTTAAAAAACTGTCTAAATGGGCCAGGCAAAACGAGATTACCTGCTATCGTGTTTACGATGCCGATTTACCCGAATACGCCGCTGCCGTTGATATTTATCAGGGCGCGGAAACCTGGATTAATGTTCAAGAATACGAACCACCTAAAACCATTGATCAACACAAAGCCGATCAGCGATTGGCAGGATTACTGGCAGAAATACCGCACGTTTTGGGTGTTGACAGCGATCATATTTTCTTAAAAATACGCAGAAAACAAAGAAGCACCGACCAATACGAAAAACACGGCGAGTTGGGACGCTTCCACACCATTGAAGAAGGTTGCTGCAAGTTATTGGTTAATTTTGAAGATTATCTGGACACCGGTTTATTTCTGGATCATCGACCCATTCGGATGCTGATTCAGCAACAGGCCAACAACAAACGCTTTTTAAATTTGTTTGCTTATACCGGCAGTGCCACTGTCCATGCAGCAATGGGGGGCGCAACATCAACCACTACGGTTGATATGTCCAATACCTATACGGAATGGGCAAAAAACAACATGGCTCTGAATAAAAATACCGGAGAGCATGAGTTTATTCAAGCGGACTGTCTGGAATGGCTGACAAATGAAGCCAAAAAAGCAGAGGTTCGGCAATATGATTTAATCTTTCTTGATCCGCCTACGTTCTCAAATTCAAAGCGGATGGATGATGTATTTGACATACAAAATGATCATGTACAACTCATTAAAAATGCAGTGACACTGTTGGCACCTGAAGGCATTTTATATTTTTCTACCAATTTCAGACGTTTTAAAATTGATAGTCTCGGACTATCCGAATTAACCGTTGAAGATATTAGCGCCGCCACCATTCCGGAAGATTTTTCCCGCAATCCAAGAATCCATTATTGCTGGAAAATTACAAAGTGATACGTAGCGTCAGGTTGCGGGTATCCGGTCGCGTGCAAGGCGTTTATTTTAGAGTGTTTACTCAAAAAAAAGCCAAACAACTTGATATAAAAGGCTGTGTCAAAAATCTGCCTGATGGTCGGGTCGAAATAATGGCTCAAGCGGATAATAATGCGCTTGAGCCATTCATAAAATGGTGCCAAAAAGGCCCCATCACCGCCCGAGTCGATCATGTTGAAATGATTGAATTGGAATCAGCAGATATTTTTACGTCTTTTGAAATAAGATAACCTTAAAGTGCTTCACCACGAAGACACGAAGAGCACGAAGGTATAAAATTTGTAAGTATTCACCTCCCCCTTTGGAAAAGGGGGACTGAGGGGGATTTATTTATAAAATCTCCCCTAACACAATCCCCTCCGAGAGTGTGTTGATTTTTAGTTGGAACTGACTGCCAATTCAGAACCCTCAGTTGCCGTTCAAAGTATTTTCTTGACCGTCTAATAATTGCTAGACAACGGACGGTCGAAAAATAAAAAGAACACATATATCATCAGATATGGATGGATATATTTTTAGAGTTTTGTGATAAATCGCTGGGTCTATTGCTTATGCTGAATCGATCAATCATGATATGTAGAAATTATCCAATCACTGTTCACAAATAAAAAACATGTATCGATCAAGTATTCTAGCACTTTTGCTATTTTCTGTGAAGGCTGATGCGACTGAAGAAAGTAGTTGTTTTGGAAGTCACGATAATGGAAGCCTTAAAAATGGCTGGCAACTTCCTAATAGTGGAAAGAACTATTCTGCATACAGCGATATTGGTGTAATGACAGGCCGTAATTACGTACATAGCAAGGTCTATAAGGTAATTGTTGATGCTTATGGAATGCTTGAAACACGAGTGCCGTCAAAAGTTTATATCTATGGAGAGTCTGGTTATAGAGAAGGCGGCAAGTTTAGACCGCATAAAACGCATCAAAACGGGCTGTCTGTGGATTTCTTTGTCCCTGTTGTAGATAGCGAAGGAATATCCGTGAAGTTACCAACATCTATTTTAAACAAATTAGGCTACAGCATCGAGTTTGTTGGTACAGGTGAATACAATGGCTTAAAAATTGATTATGCCGCGATGGCCTTACATCTCTGGGCTTTGAAAGCTTCGGCAAATAAAAATGGCGTTAAGATCTGGCGTGTTATCTTTGATAACGAGCTACAGAAACAACTATTCAAGGCCCCAGAAGCTAAAGGCTTGAGTGATATAATAGCATTTTCTACGAAGAAATCTTGGGTTAGGCATGATGAGCATTATCACATTGACTTCAGTATTCCATGCCATCCTCGTAACTAACTTGTCACCCAAGGTTTGGAGCGCACGTCTCTTAATTCTACGATGAAGGCTGCTATTGGGCTTTCTAGTGTCATTGACATGAAAAGCGCGACAGCCCGGAAATGACGGTCAGCCAACTAAAAATCAACACACGCTCGGAGGGGCTTGCCCCTAACCCCTCTTTTTCAAAGAGAGGGACTGAATAATTACCAAAATTTCATGACCTTCGTGTTTTTTTTTAAGTAGAATAACACCGTTACCGGAGCCATTACTCGAATCAACAGGGAACGCCTCATGAAAGTATCAAGAACGTTGTTATTAGTGGTTATTGCCGTTTTATTGGCGGCTTTTTTTATGTTCGATCTCCAGCACTATCTGACTTTAGAGGCCTTGAAATCGAAGCAGGCCGTTATTGAATCCTATCGTATTACCCATCCTCGCCTGGCTATTTTTATTTATAGCCTGATCTATATTACCGTCACCGGCTTGTCACTACCCGGTGCTACCGTGTTAACGTTGGCGGGTGGTGCGGTGTTTGGATTATTTTGGGGGACAGTGATCGTCTCTTTTGCCTCTACAATCGGCGCGACATTAGCGTTTCTGGC
>Ga0208495_1000611_pt1 | contig 11080 bp, 7 predicted proteins | sample CryBogmetaGMA14M_FD_184551 | JGI IMG/M metagenome (GOLD analysis project Ga0208495, IMG submission 184551) | Freshwater microbial communities from Crystal Bog, Wisconsin, USA - MA14M (SPAdes) | ecosystem: Environmental > Aquatic > Freshwater > Lake | place: Crystal Bog, Wisconsin, USA | collected...
ATGTGGCACTTTTGGTTTTAGACTGTATTCCTTTTGTATTTGGTTTCTGGGGGCAGTACTCAAGCACAATGATCGCCTACCAGGCCGGCGCCATGATTTTTGATCAGACTCAGGAATTACGCAGCAAGGCAGATAGCCTGGAAAAAAAGTTCGATTACGACAGTACCCATGATTCTCTGACCGACCTGCCTAATAGAGCGCTGTTTTATGATCGGGTAGAACAAGCTATTTTTTTGGCAGATGCCCAAAATCAATTAATATCCATTTTACTGATAGAAATTGAAAATTTCAAAGATGTTTACGATACCTTGGGTCGTAGCAGTGGCGATCTTGTTCTCAAGCAAATATCCTCCCGGTTAAAGGGAGTCAGTCAAGAACGGGATGCCATTGCGAAAATTGACAGCAATATTTTCGGTTTTATTTTAACCAACATTGTCAATATTACGATCGCCGAGCGGCTCGCTCAGGCTATTGGACAGGTCATGGAACCGCCTTTTCTTATTAGTCACCTTAAAGTCTCGGTACATCCCAACATTGGCATTGTTAATTTTCCGGATCACGGTGATGATGTTGATACCTTGATACAAAGAGCCGGCGTAGCGCTGCACATGGCCCAAAAATCAAGCAAAGGTTATTGCATCTATGAACCCTCATTTGATAAGTACAGCCCAAAGCGGTTGACTTTAATATCCGAGCTTCGTAATGCCATAAATCGGGATCAACTTGAACTGTTTTATCAGGCGAAGATATCAATCCAGACCGGCAAGTTGTTGGGCGCTGAAGCCTTGGTTCGCTGGAATCACCTCACCCAGGGAACTGTTTCACCCGATGAATTTATCCCGATGGCGGAACATACCAGAACCATTAAACAAGTTACTCTCTGGGTATTGCAACGGGCTTTTCGCAATTGTGCGGACTGGCATAAAGAAGGGCTTGATATAAAAGTATCAGTTAACTTGTCATCCAAAGATTTACATGATCCTGAATTACCTGATCTCATAGCCGGTGTGGCAGCTTCCGCATTGATTAAACCCGAATGGATCATGCTGGAGATTACTGAAGGATCGATTATGAATGATCCTGAAAGTGCGCTGGAAATAATAAATCAACTGTACGGCATGGGCTATCAGTTTTTAATCGATGATTTTGGGACAGGCTATTCATCATTAGGTTATCTCAGCAAAATGCCACTGACAGAGCTCAAAATAGACAAGTCGTTTGTTATGGATATGATGAGCAATAAAAATAACGCACTTATGGTTAAAACAATCATTAATCTGGCCCATAATCTGGGATTACAGGCTACCGCAGAAGGCGTCGAAAACGAAGAGATAATGGCTAAACTCAAAGGTTATGGCTGTGATATGGCACAAGGTTATTTTCTAAACAAGCCATTATCTGTTAGCGATTTCACTGAATGGATGAGTGACTTTGAATTGCAGAATTAACCAGTCCGTATTTCTGTAATTGATTTTTCACTCATCAGTCCCTAAAAAAAATAGAACACGGATTTGACTGATAGACACGGATAAGGAAAATACTTTAACCGTGACTCGTAACAACGGAGCGTGGGAACAAGGCAGGCATTTTTTAAACTAAAATAAAATCTGTTAAAACCCTTCAAATCTGTGTCATCCGTGTTCTATGATCGAAGCACGCATCTTCCGGGTAGTTACGATTTTTTTAACCCTTTAATTTTTGTTTAAATTTTAATCTTTAATGACTAATGACCCGACTCCCATTGACGTCCTTTGTGTAGGTAATGCCTCTTATGACCTGATCTTTTCGGTTGCCCATCATCCCGACGAAGATGAAAAGATTTCCGCACAAGGCTTTGTCAGTTGTGGCGGCGGTCCTGCGGCCAATGCTGCCGTAACCATTGCCAAACTTGGCTTTAAAGCGGCCTTCGCCGGTTATCTGGGGCAGGATATTTACGGCGAAAAACATTATCAGGAGCTGCGTCAATACGGTATTAACACTAACCTCATTATTCGCGGCGACTCCCCTACCCCGCTATCCACGATTTTAGTCAAACCGAACGGCAAACGGGCTTTGGTCAATTACAAAGGTGAAACCAGGCCATTGCCGTCAGGAGCGGTTGATTTTTCTTCTGTCGCGCCCAAAGTTGTTTTGTTCGATGGTCACGAACCGCACCTGTCCACATCCCTGCTGGAGCGCACACAAAGTGAAAAAATCCCCACTGTTCTGGATGCAGGTTCCGTACACCAAGGAACGCTAGCCTTGATGGACCGCATGGATTATCTGGTTTGCTCCGAAAAATTCGCCCTTCATTTTGCAGGCGATGAACAGGCGGCTTTAACACGTTTGGCAGAAGTATCGCCAACGGTTGTCATTACCTTAGGGGAAAGAGGCCTGATTTGGCAACGCGGACAAGAGCGAGGCGTCTTATCTGCCTTTCCTGTCAATGCAATTGACACGACTGGCGCAGGCGATGCTTTTCATGGCGCATTTGCAGTTGCCGTTGCCTTGAAAATGAACTGGCTTGATGTGTTGCGCTACGCAAGCGCCGCTGGGGCATTGTGCTGCACAACAATGGGCGCACGTTCGGGACTGCCTTCAAAAGAAGCGCATCAAGCATTGTTCCACACGCCAGAAAAGGAAAGCCAAAGTCATTAATCCTGAAATTTATTTGAAAAGTGACGGAGTTAATAACCTCAATCTGCTTCGCATGACTACAAACCTGAATATCAAAATTGCATAGCGAATAATGCTTCTACCCAGCTAAATAGGTAGCAGTATTACTATTACAGGCAGGTTACTTTGTAGGTACGTATTGATCATCCATAGACTAAACACCCACTATTTTGGTATAGTTATACTGTTTAAAAACTTCGACCCACCCGTTTTAATCTTTTTAACCCAATTACTCTGGAGATACTCAATGCCAATTAAAGTTGCAATCAATGGTTATGGTCGTATTGGACGTAATATCGTCCGTGCATTATATGAATCAGGCCGTACCAATGAAATTCAAATAGTTGCAATCAATGACTTATGTGACAGCAACACCAATGCTCACCTGACACAATATGACTCTGTTCATGGAAAATTTCCTTTTGAAGTCACTGTCGATGGCGACTACATTGTTATCAATGGCGATAAAATCAGGGTTTTCTCTGAAAGAGATCCGTCAAAACTACCTTGGGCTGAACTGGGTGTTGACGTTGTTCATGAATGTACCGGTTTTTTCACCAGCAAAGCTAAAGCATCAGCACACATTACTGCCGGCGCAAAAAAAGTCATTATTTCAGCACCCGGCGGTGATGATGTTGACGGCACGATCGTATTTGGCGTAAACCACCACACCTTAAAAGCGTCTGATACCGTTATTTCCAACGCGTCATGCACAACCAACTGTCTGGCACCGATTGTAAAGCCTTTAAACGACGCTATCGGCATCGAAAGCGGTTTAATGACTACCATCCATTCATACACCAATGATCAGGTTCTGACTGACGTATATCACAGCGATTTACGCCGTGCCCGTTCAGCAACTCAATCCATGATTCCTACCAAAACCGGTGCAGCAGCAGCTGTTGGTTTGGTATTGCCTGAATTGGCCGGAAAACTGGATGGTTTTGCCATGCGCGTACCGACTATCAATGTATCTGTTGTTGATTTAACTTTTCATGCTGCCAGAGATACCAGTGTAGCAGAAATTAACGAAATTTTAACAGCGGCCTCCAATGGCGCATTAAAAGGTATTCTTGATATCAATGAAAGACCGTTGGTTTCCATTGACTTTAATCATAACCCTGCATCCTCTATTTACGAAGCACCGCTGACTAAAGTATTGGGCGGTCGTTTGGTAAAAGTTTTATCCTGGTATGATAACGAATGGGGTTTCTCAAATCGTATGCTGGATACCACAATCGCTTTTGTAAACGCCAAATAACGGATTTAATTAATGTTAAGAAGAACCAAAATTTTAGCCACACTCGGCCCTGCAACTGATAAGCCCGGTGTACTTGAAGGCTTATTCAAGGCGGGTATTGACGTTGTCCGGATGAACTTTTCTCATGGTTCTGCTCAAGATCACCTCGACAGAGCTGATGCGGTTCGCGCGCTCAGCAAGCAAACCGGCAGACGCGTAGGTATTCTTGCTGATTTACAAGGCCCTAAAATCCGTATCGCCCGCTTTAAAGATACCAAGGTAATTTTAAATGAAGGTCAGGATTTTGCACTAGACATTAACTTTGACCCAACTCAAGGCGATAATACCCAAGTGGGTATCACTTACGAACCGTTGGCCCTGGAAGTCAGACCGGGAAGCCGCCTGTTACTGGATGACGGCCGTATTGTGTTGGATGTGGTTGATGTGGTTGATATGCGTGTTAACTGTACCGTTATTGTCGGTGGAGCGCTATCCAACAACAAAGGGATTAACCTGATGGGTGGCGGACTTTCTGCTGCTGCATTAACTGAAAAAGACAAAGAAGATATCAAAACTATCGCCCTCATGAAGTGCGATTATGTGGCCGTATCTTTTCCACGCTGCGCTGAAGATCTTAATGAAGCACGTCGTTTACTGGTTGCAGAAGGTTGTTATGCCGGTATTGTTTCTAAAGTTGAACGCGCAGAAGCGATAGTTCCGGAAGTTATGGACGAAATCATTCTGGCATCTGATGCCGTGATGGTGGCGCGTGGCGATCTGGGCGTCGAAATTGGCGATGCCAATTTGCCTGCTGTACAAAAATTACTGATTAAACGCTCGCGGGAACTCAATCGTGTTGCCATTACCGCAACACAAATGATGGAGTCCATGATCGAAAACCCAATCCCTACCCGGGCTGAAGTATTCGATGTTGCCAACGCCGTTTATGACGGGACTGATGCCATTATGTTGTCAGCTGAAACAGCGTCCGGAAATTATCCGGTAAAAGCGGTTGAAGCAATGCATCGGATTTGCATAGAAGCAGAAAAGCAACGCATTGTTCGTGAATCTGATCATCGTATCAATGTTAAATACTTTGAGCGTGATGATGAAGCCATTGCCATGTCAGCCATGTATATGGCCAACCATGCCAATATCAAAGGCATTGTAGCATTAACAGAGTCCGGATCAACACCGCTGTGGATGTCCAGAATCAGCTCTGGACTGCCTATTTTTGCGTTTAGCAGCCAAGAAAAAACACTGGGTAAAGTGACCCTTTATCGGGGTGTTTTTCCTATGTATTTTGAGATTCAAGGCAATAATGACCATGCTGAAGTTAATCGCAGCATTGTTAAAGAGCTTAGAAAATGGCACAAAGCAAAAGACGGTGATAAATTTATTATCACCAAAGGTGATTTGACCGGTGTAGAAGGCGGCACTAATGCGTTAAAAGTGATTGTCATTGGACAAGGCTTAACGCCTTAATTTGGGTTGATTCTGCACCCGGATTATACGCCGGGTACAGAATCGCTCATGTTGTTGACGGTTAACAGTGTATCAATAGTTGTCGGGTTAATTAAACTTAACCTCCATAGACATCAATTTAAGACATTTCACCACGAAGACACGAAGAACACGAAGGTTTTTCTTTAGTTTTTCTTCGTGAACTTCGTGTCTTCGTGGTGAATTAATATCTTTAAGTTGATGCGTATGGGGTTAATTAAACCTAACCCGACATCTCTATCTTATATCGACTGACACCATCACCCACCCAAGTAGTTGTCCTTACACGACTTCCAAATTTGCATAGGCCAGCATTAGCCATTTAACGCCGACTTGTTTAAAGTTAATCTGCACTCTTTCCTGTGCGCCAGACCCTTCCAATTGCAAGACCACACCTTCACCAAATTTGACATGACTGACACCTTGGCCAAGCTTATAGCTTCCTGCTGTCTGTAGCGATGCTGCTTTTGGCTTTACTGCGGTAACCGGACGACTAATGGTGGCACGCATTCTCACTTCCTGAATAAACTCGGCAGGAATCTCGCGCAGAAATCGGGACGGCCTGGGATAGCTTTCACGTCCATATAAGCGTCTGGATTCCGCGTACGTTAAATACAGTTGCTGCATGGCACGAGTCATACCCACATAACAAAGTCTGCGTTCTTCTTCCAATCGAGCCACATCGTCAACAGATTGTTGTGACGGAAATAAACCCTCTTCCATACCTACCAGAAAAACCAGTTTAAACTCCAGGCCTTTCGCTGAATGGATAGTCATGAGTTGCACACAATCATCAAAATCATCCGCCTGACTATCGCCCGACTCCAAAGCAGCATGTGCCAAGAACATATCCAGCTCTCCCAGATTTTCTTCATTGTCCTGATCGAAATCAAAAAGTCGCGCCGCGTTGACTAATTCTTCAAGGTTTTCTATTTTCTCCTCGCCCTTATCCATTTTTTCTTTTTGATAGAGTTCAACCAGTCCGCATTTTTCGACAACCAACTTAACCTTTTCATAAAGCTCCAGTTCTTCCGCGTCTTTAGCCAATGCTTTTATCAGTTCCAAAAAGCCAATTAAAGCATTGGTTGCGCGTGCCGTCATGGTGCGCTGATTAATCAACACAATAGCGGCTGCCCATAATGAAATACTCTGATCACGGGCTATACACCTTATATCGTCGATAGCTTTAGCGCCTATGCCCCGCGTTGGCGTGTTAATAACCCGCTCAAAGGACGCGTCATCATTACGATTGGACATAAGCCGCAAATACGCCAAGGCATTTTTAATTTCAGCCCGGTCAAAAAAACGCAACCCACCATACACACGATAAGGTGTGCCGGTGGCCATCAGCTTTTCTTCAAACTGACGGGATTGAGCGTTGGAGCGATATAAAATGGCGGCATCACTACGCAACCGTTCGGCTCCGCTCACGGCAGGCCCCGCTTCATTGATCCAGGCTCTAATGCGCTCGACCACAAAATAAGCTTCATCCTGCTCATTAAAAGCCGTGTACAAAGAAATCAAGTCGCCCTCACCGGCATTAGTCCATAACTCTTTGCCCATGCGTCCGGCATTATTGGCAATTATTTTGTTGGCCGCTTTAAGAATGGTGCCGGTGGAGCGATAATTCTGTTCCAGTTTAATGACTTGATGATTGGGGTAGTGTTTTTGAAAGTTGTAGATATTTTCAATTTTGGCACCCCGCCAGCCGTAAATAGACTGATCATCGTCACCGACCACAAACAGGTTGTCACGACCATCCGTCAACAGGCGCAACCAGGCATATTGAATCGTGTTGGTATCCTGAAACTCATCCACATGAACCTGTCTGAAACGCTGCTGATAAAAGTCCAGTACGTCTTGATTGTCGCGTAATAACTCATGCGCCCGTAACAGTAACTCGGCAAAATCCACCAAACCGGAGCGGTCACAAAGCTCCTCATAGGCCCGATATACTCTTAGCATTTGCCGTTGATGGAGATCACCGGTCTCGACGGTATGCCGCGCCCTGATACCTTCATCTTTTTGTGCATTGATATGCCATTGCACTTCCCGTGGCGGCCACTTGGAATCGTCAAAATTAAGCGTATTTAACAGCCGCTTGATCACTCTTAACTGATCACCGGAATCCATGACCTGAAAAGTCTCCGGTAATTTCGCCTGAATTGCGTGCCGTCTTAACAGGCGATGCGCTATTCCGTGAAAAGTGCCTATCCACATGGTATGAGCAGGTACTTGAAGTAAATCCTCAATTCTTCCGCGCATTTCCCGTGCGGCTTTATTGGTAAATGTTACCGCCAAAATACCCTGCGCTGACACGCCTTCTACCTGCATCTGCCAGGCAATACGATGCACTAATACCCGGGTTTTTCCGCTGCCCGCCCCTGCCAATATCAGCATGGCTTGAGACGGTGTAGTAACGGCCTGACGCTGGGCATCATTAAGAGAGTCTATAATTTTTGTAATATCCATGTGTTATCGCTTGCACAATTTTTAGAGCTGTGTATATTGTTCAAAATTCTAATGGCTAACAAGCCATCACTTTAATAATAACAATTAACCAGAAGGGGATTAAGATGAGTTTTGATTATAAACGTATGATTAAATTCGAACATAATATTGGCGAGAAAGAAAAGAAATATCGCTTGTACAGTGGCGCAGCATTAATTGCCATTTCAATTTTTACCGCCTCAATTGCCTTATTGGTGATTGGTATGGTGCTTGCTGCAACCGGATTTTCAGGCTGGTGCCCTGCATACTCAGGGCTTAACAAAAATACCGGTGTTACAGACGATAGCGCTACCAACAACTAACACAAAGGTACAAGGTGCAAGGTAAAAGGTTCAAAAAAGCACCCCTTTTACCTTGCACCTTGTACCTAAATACCTACCTCACTAGTCTTTGTGAAATTCGCCTTCCAATACATTTTTTTCAGCGGCTTTTCCTTGCTGAAAAGGCCCGCCAGCCTGAACAAGGCGACTTTCAATCACATACTGGGCAATTTTCTTGCGTAAAGGCGGAATTAAACACGCAAAACCCAGCACATCGGTAATAAAGCCCGGGGTTAACAATAACAGACCACCCAGCAATATAATCGGGCCTTCAATCATTTCATAAGCCGGTATCACGCCTTGTGCCAAATTTTCCTGAAAGCGCCGAAACGTTGAAAAACCTTGCTGCCTTAACAGCCAGGCACCCAATGCCGCTGTAAACACCACTAAAAAAATTGTCGGAAAAGCGCCAATTATACTCCCCACTTGCAGCAGTAAATAAATTTCTGCAAAAGGAATAATCAAAACAACCAGAAACACTATTTGAAAAATTTTCATCTATACGCTCTTATTTAAGTTAGGAACCGCTAAAAAAATGCTTATTTTAAGCTTTCTGTTTGCATCTTTGGCTTTATACTTACAATATAAAGGCAATCTGCTTTAATTTCTAGGATAATATCCACTCTTGCTTATTACTGTCCCCAAAAATGCCGACTCCGTATCAAATAATTCTTTGCACTTGCCCTGATAAAGACACCGCAGAAAAAATTGCCCGCTTACTGGTCATCGACAAGTTGGCCGCTTGTGTCAACATTTTACCGGGTATTACCTCAGTCTATCTCTGGCAAGAACGATTAGAATCCGCCCAAGAACATTTATTACTGATAAAAGCCCCTAAAAACAGCTATCAAGCCATTGAAACAAGCATTAAAAAGCACCATCCTTACCAACTTCCTGAAATAATTGCCGTCCCTATTGAAAACGGCTTACCTGAATACCTGCATTGGATTGATTCATGCCACTCTTACAACTAATTTTTCTCTGTTTTATTGCCTTGCTTACGCAGTCGCCTGCTCTACTGGCCGACGAAGTGCTCTTGCCGCCCGACCAGGCCTTTAAAATTTCTGCCAAAGCCGTTACAGCCGATCAGCTTGAAATTTCCTGGGATATTGCCGAAGGTTATTACCTTTATCGCAATAAAATGCAGTTTATCTCTAAAACCGAACTCATCCCTACCGTAACGCCGGTTTTTCCGGAGGGTAAAACCAAGCACGATGAAAATTTTGGCGATGTTGTCATTTACCGAAACAGCCTAAAAATACCGGTCTCTTTAGTCGCTACAACCCCGGTCACTTCAATAAAACTATTAGTGCAATATCAGGGCTGCGCCGATAGAGGCATCTGTTATCCGCCCCAGAAAAAAATATTCGACCTTACCCTGCCGGTAGCGGCACCGGTTGCCAACGCCAATCCGCTTGAACTGCTGGTTAAAAAGCTGCCCGGATTAAATTTCAATTCAACGACTGATGAATTGTTACCTGCCGAACAAGCTTTCCAGTTTTTTGCAACGGTCAAAGATGCCAACACGCTGCACGTTAACTGGGAGATCGCCAAAGGCTATTATCTTTATCGTGAAAAAATACAGTTTGAATTAACCAACGCAACCGGCAACCCGTTGGGAAATTACACCATTCCCCGAGGTGAACCCAAGCACGATGAGGCATTTGGTCAGGTTGAGACTTTCCACAACGAACTAAGCTTTGATCTGCCCCTTGTTCGCACCAACAGCTCAGCGCAATCGATTACGTTACAGGCCAATTTTCAGGGCTGTGCCGATCGTGGTGTGTGTTATCCGCCGATGACTAAAAAAATCGATCTGGAACTCCCTGCCGCCCAAAACCTAACGCAGATAACAAAAGACCAATCAGCGCCCGTTCTCTCCGAACAAGATCAGATTGTGCAATCTTTAAAGCATGACAGCCTGGCGATGACCTTGCTTACCTTTTTTGGTTTTGGACTGTTATTATCAATGACGCCCTGTATTTTCCCGATGATTCCAATTTTATCCGGTATCATCGTCGGCCATGGTAACCACATTACTACCGCCAGAGCCTTTTTTCTGTCCTTAAGTTATGTGGTCGCTTCCGCTTTTACCTACACGGTATTTGGCATACTGGCCGCATTATTTGGCAGCAATTTGCAAACCACTTTTCAGCAACCTTGGATTGTTGTCCTGTTTAGCGCCATTTTTGTACTCCTGTCATTATCCATGTTTGGCTTTTATGAACTGGAACTACCCAACTCACTAAAAACCAAACTGCATAACTCCAGCGAAAGACACCGTGACGGCTCACTCTGGGGTGCCGCCATCATGGGCGCCCTATCCTCGTTGATTGTCGGCCCCTGTGTAGCCGCGCCACTGGCTGGCGCACTGATTTTTATCGGTCAAAGCGGCAGTGCAATCTTGGGAGGCAGCGCCTTATTTGCCATGGGCATGGGTATGGGAGTTCCGTTGTTATTATTAGGCGCTTCTGCCGGTAAATTACTGCCCAAAGCAGGCACCTGGCTGTATTCGACCAAAGCGGTTTTTGGAGTCATTATGCTGGCCGTTGCCGTCTGGATGCTCAGCCGTATTTTACCGCCCTCCGTCACGATTCTGTTGTGGGCGATGCTGCTTATTCTTCCGGCCATTTATCTCAGTGCCATTGATCCGTTGCCTGACAACAGTTCCGGCTGGCGTAAATTGTGGAAAGGTTTGGGTTTAATGATGCTCGCCTACGGCCTGTTATTATTGATAGGTTTTAGCATGGGTAACAACAACCCGTTAAAACCGCTGCAAGGAATCGGAGTAAGCACAGCGCAAGCGTCTGAACAGGGACTTGTTTTTGAACGGGTCGCCTCTTTATCCGCA
>Ga0208495_1000612_pt1 | contig 11065 bp, 9 predicted proteins | sample CryBogmetaGMA14M_FD_184551 | JGI IMG/M metagenome (GOLD analysis project Ga0208495, IMG submission 184551) | Freshwater microbial communities from Crystal Bog, Wisconsin, USA - MA14M (SPAdes) | ecosystem: Environmental > Aquatic > Freshwater > Lake | place: Crystal Bog, Wisconsin, USA | collected...
CTGGTTGTTAAATATTTTTCCAATTCAATATCACGATGAATCAGATGTTTTCTGCTGTTAAAAACATCTTTCTGGTCGAACATTATTTCTTTTAACCTGTCTTTGATCATTTGGATAGAAGTATAATCATTTGTTAACAACGAACAAATATAAGAATAATTATTCGTTGAGAAAGAACAATTTATTTTTTTGTACAAAACGCCCCAGTTCTCCTTATCCGGGAATGAAATTGTTTGTTGCAGTATACAAATATTTGCATAATTTGTTTGCCATGGTAAACAAAATCACTATCTTTGTTTCAAATTACAGATAACATGGATCAACTATTTGAAAAATACCGGAAAAAAATATCCTTGACACAAACGCAATTTGTGCGGAGCATCATGTCTGAAATAAATTGGAATGCAAGGCTTATCGGTATAAAGGGAGCTAGAGGAGTTGGCAAAACTACCTTGCTATTGCAATACATTAAATTACATTTAAGCGCAAATATACCATCGACCTTGTATGTTAGCCTGGATGATATTTGGTTTAGTGAATATAAACTGATCGATCTGGTTGATTCGTTTGTTAAAAAAGGGGGTAAGTATCTTTTTCTGGATGAGGTTCACAAATATGCGCAATGGTCGGTGGAAGTAAAAAATATTTACGATGATTATCCCGAGCTGCATCTCGTTTTTACAGGTTCTTCGTTATTGGAGATTATCAATGCACGTGCCGATTTAAGTCGCAGGGCAGTGGTTTATACGATGCAGGGCCTTTCGTTTCGGGAGTATCTGAACATGCTGTTGGGTACAGATTTTAAAATAGTCAGCTTGTCCGGTTTACTCGAAAATCATAATGCTCTTTCACAAGAGGTATTATCAGGCATAAAACCGCTGCAATACTTTTCCGGGTATTTGCAGTCAGGTTATTATCCTTTTTTTAAAGAAGAAATTGATTTATATCATACCCGCATTGAAGAAGTTGTTAATATGATTCTGGAAGTTGAACTTCCGCTGTTGAGGGGTGTGGATATTTCATATATCAATAAACTAAAGCAATTACTTTTGGTCGTATCCGAATCGGCTCCTTTCGTACCCAATATATCAAAGCTGAGCCAGCGAATAGGAATTAACAGGCAAACCATGCTGTCCTATCTTTATTATTTGAATGAAGCACATCTGCTCAATTCTGTTTATAAAGAAGTTCACGGGACCAGCCTTTTGCAAAAACCTGATAAGATATTTCTCGAAAATACCAATCTTATGTACACGTTTAAGGGAGATCAAACGGATATGGGAAATGCAAGAGAAACATTTTTTGTAAATCAGGTACGATATAAATACAAACTTACCATTTCTGAGCAAAGCGATTTTTGGGTAGCAGGAATATATACGTTTGAAATTGGAGGGAAAAATAAAAACAAACGTCAAATTAAACAGTTAGCCGATGCTTTTATAGCCGCCGATGATATTGAATATGGATTTGAGAATAAAATTCCACTCTGGCTATTCGGATTTTTATACTAAAGAATGCTTTTTCAGCTCATTTAACGCAATAACGCAAAACGCAGAACGCAATAACGCAAAACGCTCAAACGCAATAACGCAAAACGCAATAACGCAATAACGCAAAACGCCCCATAGGTTGGATCTATTACATAAAATAGTATATTTGTGATTGGATCTATTACATAAAATAGTATATTTGTGGTTGGATCTATTACAAAATAATGTTTAAGCGTCAAATATTAAGCAAGTTACATTCCTGGTCTCAAAAACCTGACCGGAAACCATTGGTATTAAGAGGTGCCCGCCAGGTTGGGAAGACCACCATTGTGAACGAATTTGGTAAAAATTACGAGGTTTACCTGAAGTTGAATCTCGAAAAAGAAGAACACCGGAAGTTGTTTGAAGCGGATTATCCTTTCGGGGATTTATTGATGGCCATCTATTTGATTAATAATCAGGTACGAAGCGACAAGCCAACCCTTTTATTTATTGACGAAATACAGAATTCGTCACAAGCAGTTGCCATGATGCGTTATTTTTACGAGGAAGCGCCATCGTTGCATGTAATTGCTGCCGGTTCTCTCCTCGAAAGCCTCCTCGACAAGCACATATCCTTTCCGGTTGGAAGGGTTGAATATCTGGCGCTCAGGCCCTGTTCCTTTCCGGAATATTTAAATGCGCTTGGCGAATCTTCCCTGCTGCAATTGATTGAAGAAATTGCTGTTCCTGAGATAATTCATGAAAAAATTGTACGGCTTTTCAATACCTATGCACTGATTGGCGGAATGCCGGAAATTGTTGCAAGTTTCGCTGCACACCGTGACCTGGTTTTACTTCAGGATATTTATGAAACATTACTGGTCGGATATCGTGATGACAGTGATAAATATGCCCGCAACAACACGATGATGCTGGCAATGAGGCATATTCTTCATTCAGGTTTTGCTTTTGCCTCACAGCGGATCCGGTTTGAACGATTCGCCAATTCCGGCTATCGCTCCCGTGAAATGAGTGAAGCCTTGCGTACCCTTGAAAAGGCCATGTTGCTCGAATTGGTGTATCCGGTTACAGGATACGCTGTCCCAATGGTACCCGATTTAAAAAAAGCGCCCCGTCTGTTGTGGCTGGATACCGGACTGGTAAATCATGCTACAGGGATTCAAAAGGAAATTTTTGGCTCAACCGACATTAGTGAATCATGGAGAGGAATTGTTGCCGAACACATAATAGGGCAGGAATTACTGGCAGAGAATCCCAGGGTATCGGCTAACAGATCGTTTTGGGTAAGGGAGTTTAAAAATTCGAATGCGGAATTAGATTATCTTGTAACCTGGGAAAACAAGCTTATTCCAGTTGAAGTAAAGTCGGGCGATACAGCGAGGATGCGTTCGATGCACATGTTTATGGATTATGCCCCACATGATTTTGCAATCCGTTTTTGGTCTAAACCATTTAAAATTGATTACGTAACCACCCTGAGTGGCAAACCATTCAGATTGATAAACCTCCCGTTTTATTTCGCATCCCAATTAGAAAAAATAATTTCAAAATACTTTTAACCCAATAAGGATGTACAATGTACAAATTACAAATTGTAACACTATAACGCAGAACGCAATAACGCCTTAACGCGGAACGCAATAACGCCTTAACGCAAAACGTAAAAACGTCTTTTCTTTGTATTATGTATTAAAAACATTATCTTTGTCAAACATAATTATAAGAATGGAAGGCTATGTTCGTAAACAGGGAAAATGAAATAGAGAGGCTGCAGCAAGCATTGGCGAGCGAAAAGCCCCAGCTTATCGTTGTTTACGGTAGGCGTCGTTGTGGTAAATCCACCCTTCTTCGTAAGGTACTGCAGCAAAATAGTATTTATTTTTCGGCTGATATGCGGGAGACACCTCTTCAGATTGCTGCGCTGGCAAACCAGGTTGAAAAAATGATCCCCGGTTTTAAAAGCCCGGTTTATCCTGATTGGGAAAGCCTTCTTAATAATCTTAACCGCAGTCTCCGGCAGCGAATAATCCTGTGTCTTGATGAATTTCCATATCTGGTGAAGAACAGTCCCGAGCTGCCTTCTGTAATTCAGCGGATCATTGATGAAAAGGGGCATCAGAATTACAATCTGGTTATATGCGGATCTTCACAACAAATGATGTACGGACTGGCACTCGACAGTTCCTCACCGCTTTATGGCCGCAGCGACGAGATCATCCGTATTAAGCCAATGAATATCAGGCATCTTCAGGAATATTTACAAATCTCATCAACAGATGCAATTACTGAATACGCTATTTGGGGTGGGGTACCCCGTTACTGGGAGATACGTAAACTGAATACTCATTTTGAAGAAGCTGTAAAAAAGCATCTTCTCGACCAGAATGGATTGTTATATGAAGAACCGGAGCGACTGTTTTCAGATGAAATGCGGACTTCCGTTCAGGCATTTTCAGTATTAAGTCTTATTGGAGCTGGTTGTCACCGGATGTCGGAAATTGCGGGACGATTAGGGAAACCTGCCACCCAGTTGTCACGTTTATTAGGATTTCTTACCAATCTGGGCTATATAAGGCGTGAAATACCCTATGGTGAATCAATCAGGTCGACAAAAAAAAGCCTTTATAAAATTGATGATCCATTCCTGAATTTCTACTTTACATTTCTGCTCCCCAATAAAAGCAGGCTCGAATTCGGGTTGATCGACCTCGTATGGAGTGATATCCGCAGACAATATGACGGCTATCTTTCCGGATTATGGGAAGATCTTTGCCGGCGAAGTATTCCCTTCATCAAAATTGACTGTAAGCAGTTTAATCCTGCGGCGCGCTGGTGGGGCAATGGGCTGGATGGGAAACCGATGGAACTTGATCTGATATCCGAATCGACAGATCATACGGTCATGCTTATCGGAGAAGTTAAATGGTCGAATAAGATTTCTACCGAAGAAATTAACGCAACACTGAGCCAAAAAAGTCAGAACCTGCCATTTAAAAAACCGCCACGGATAATTAAAGCAGTTTTCTCAAAATCAGGCTTTACTACCCCTTACCCGGAATTGCGCTGTTTTACGCCCGATGATATAATTTCAGTGATGCCTTAACGCAAAACGCAATAACGCAGAACACCATAACGCAAAACGTAATAACGCTAAAACGCCATAACGCATTAACCCATGCTCGGACTAAACTATTTTTTATACAAAGCCCTTTCCCTTTTCCTCATGCCCCTGGGATGGGCCATCATGGTTTTAATCACATCTATTTTATTAATTGTTTATAAACGGCGGAAGGCAACGATCGTATTGCTTGTTTTCCTCTTTGGATGGCTGTGGTTGTGGAGTACCCCGATGTGGGGCAACTACCTTCAAGGGAAACTGGAGTCACAAAATCCATGGAAGCCGGCCGCAGCCTATCCTTTGGCTGATGCAATCGTGGTGCTGGGTGGTGGCATCCGGGGTGATGCAGGCCCGAAGCTGCCATCCTTAGACCTGAATTCCGCCGCTGACCGCGAACTCTTTGCCTCTCAGCTATACAAAGCCGGCCGGGCGAAAAAGATTATTGCCAGCGGAGGCGTTGACCTTATTTCGGGAACCGGTGTGGCAGGAGTGGCCATGAAAGAATTCCTGGAATTGCTAGGTGTACCGGCTGAGGTGATCATCGTCGAAGGCCTCAGCAAAAACACACTTGAAAATGCCCGGCAGATCCAGAGACTTATGGAACCAGTGAAAGGCAAATCCATACTCCTGGTCACTTCAGCCCGGCACATGCCCCGGGCATATTGGCTCTTCGACCGTACAGGACTCAAGGTCATTCCCGCACCAGCCGATTTCGAGATCGTAAAACCACCCTTCTCTCTTAACCTGTTGCTTCCTGATGCTGAGGCCCTTGCAAACAGCACCGACACGGCCAAAGAAATTATCGGCCTTTGGATCAGCCGTCTAACACCCAACATCAAAATGCAATAACGTAGGATATTACGTGTAATGCGTCAAAAAAATGTCCTGTTTCCCAAAAAGATTATACTAAGTTGATGTTTTATGAAAAAACGAGTACATTTGTTGCTCGCAAAGGTCAAAACGCAACAACACCTTAACGTAAAACACCAAAACGTAAAATGAAATAAAGCAGATATGCTTGAATCTCTGATCACCTCCAAAACCAGGATAAAGTTACTGCTAAAGTTTTTCCTTAACAGCACCACGACCTCTTATTTGAGGGACCTGGCGGCTGAATATGGCGAATCGACCAACGCAATTCGCGTTGAACTCAACCATATGGAAAAGGCGGGATTGCTGCAGTCCAAAATAGCAGGCAACAAAAAAGTATTCCAAGCCAACCGGCAACATCCGCTGTTCAGCGACATCCACCGGCTTTTACTTAAGCATACAGGGATTGATCACGTGATTGAAAACGTGGTGACTAACCTGGGCGGACTACACAGCGCCTATGTGACCGGGAGCTTTGCCCGGGGGCACGACAATCCTGCGATAGACCTGCTGCTGGTAGGGAACGGCATTGACAGGGAATACCTTATGCAGTTAGTAGATAAGGCCGAAAAGATTATCAGCCGAAGCATACATTATACTATTATTTCCCGCGAAGAAACCGCAGCGGTGCTACAAGACAATCATGCAGCCCTGCTGCTTTGGAAACAAACCGATATTCAGCGTCAATAAGCTGTATATCAATATAAAATAATTTCCCTTGACAGTCCACAACCCGTGACTGAAAGGGCGGAGCCATACCTAGTCTTATATTTTTTTCATAATTAAAACAAACTATTATGGTTGAAACAACTTCAAATCCGGCAATCGCAAATTCCGATGAAATCGATTTGTATGAATTATTGATTAAAATTATTCTTTTCTTTCGAAAACACATTAAAATCTTTATCGTGGCAATCGTAATTGGATTGGTTGTGGGGATAGGGTTATCTTTATTGCTTAAAAAGCAATATTATAGGGCCTATCTTATAGCAAATACCAGCTTGTCGGATGAAGATGTTATGGAGGTGGTGAAATCAATCAAATATTCTGTTGAAAAACAAAATTATAATTCGTTTGAAAAAAAATTAAATATTTCTCAAGGGGATAGCATCAGGATAAAGAAAATTGACATTGAAAATGTTTTAATTGCATCTGGTTGGGATATTGATGGCAAAGTGACCAGTCTTGTTAAAAGTAAACTTTTCAAGATCACCATTGATTTTTCAAAAAAATCATATAAAGAAAGTATACAGGATCAACAACCTTTTCTCGACACTATGAGAAATGGGATCGTTAATTACATCAATAACAATCCCTATATAAAGGAACGGCAAACCTATGCTAAGATCGCAATCAATAATATGATCGGTGAGATTGGAAACCAACTAAAAAAATTGGATACGCTTCAAAAAAGCGTGATCGAACAAAAACCCCAGCACGGGCAGGTCGTGGTGGAGAATGCTAACAAACAATCATTTTCTTCTGATATTCTTGCTTTATTGGAAAAAAAATTAAGGCTGGAAGAATCATATCAATTGGACAAACCCATCATGATTGTTGAGGATTTTAATTGTACTGTTGTTACTGAACTTGGATTATCAATAAAGAAAATCGGCTTACTTTGTTTGGCTTTTTTTACTTTGGCACTGATCTTTGTTTTTGTAAAGGAGATACCCGGAATAAATAAAAATGAAGTTAGCAAAACTTAAATTTTATTGCTTATGCATTTTTCATACCAATTGGAGCCATTACATAGTAACGAATTTTAAAAACAACTTTTATTAACTAACTCAAGTTTCGCACTAATTTAACTATTGATAAACAGATTGTTGCATTATATTATTCAATTATCGGTGTTGAGACCGAATTCATCTGCTGAAGCATGCCGATCATTTTCTCTTCGATTTTTTCATTGCTCAGCATCATCTGGATTAAATCATCAAAGCTGATTCCCATGACCTGTAAAATGGAATGCTGTAATTCAATAAACATGCCCCATAGTCTTTCGGTAAGTGTTGTTTCCAGGATTTCTGATTCGATTTTACGGAATAAATCTCCCATGCTTTCATAGGCGCTGAACCTTCGACGAAGACTAACCATGATATAAACAAGAAAGACACAGGTAAATGAAGCGATTTGACCATCAAAATCCCTGGACTGATCTTTGCCAAGACCAAGATGCTGTTTTGTTTCCTTGAAAAAAACTTCGATGCTCCAACGTTTGGTATATATTTTTATCGCTTCAACAAAGGTCAGATTCCGGTCATCGGTCAATAGTACATTCCAGCTGCGATCGTTAAACTGGGAGAAAAACAGTTTCACCGTGTACCCTTTGTATTCTACCATCAATTCAGCATACCGGGCTTTAATTGCACGGGAACGTTTTATTTTCTTGTTTCTCGTACACCAGTCAAGAAGTTGTTTTACTGTTTTTTCTTTGCCATTAAAAATATACTTTCGGTCATCGAACTTACACATGCCCAATAGATATACCGACGTTAATTCATATACATACGCGATCAGGCCAAGATTCATAAACCAGCTATCAACAAGGATGTAATCAACAGTTAACCGATGTTTCAGCGCACGTTTGATCATAGTAATTGTATTCTCACTCTTGGAAACGCCCCGTTCTATCTCCCGGATGTTTCCCGGACAATCTGCCTGCCTGGCTTTGGTGTATTGCCGGGACAGTTCTTCAGGCTTCAATCCATAGGGTTTATCTGGTCGTTTCCCTTTTTCGTTATGCAAAGAAAAATCAACGGGAATAAAACTTTTGGAATCGCAATAACCCATGATCAATCCTTTAAAGCCAAGGCAATACCGATGATACACATGATCAAACACCTTGGAAATACCTTCAATGTATTTTCCTCTCTTGAAGCAACTGGTATCATCGATAATCAGGCAATGGAGATCTTCAGAAGCTTCATCGTCGCTCTGGGGAACCATCGAAATAAACCGGTGGATGAAAATAAACATCATGGCACGCCAATTTATACGGGGATCATTCTTAAGACGATAATAGGTGTCTTTAGCTGCTTCCGAGGTGTCATCGGCAACATACATCCGTACGCTTTGATTGGTAATAGTCATGAGCAATAAGTCAAACAGGGTAGCAGAAACAGAACGGCCTTTATCCTTATATGAATCAAGGAGTTTGCAAAGTTTTGAACTGTTAAACCTGGTATATAGGGCATGAATAGAATGAACTTTTTTATCAGAATCATCAACAATCGTTTTAATCTCATGGAGATTCTTATTAACTTTGGTCTGTGGGGTCATCCTGTTGTGGCTATTTGTTATGTAGTAATCTCAAATATAACCACTTATGGGAATGACCCCATATTTTTTACCCCTAAGTTATCATGAAGTTATCAACATATATTACAATTAATCATATGCAGTTCATCTAACTGCGAAACTTGAGTAACCATGAAAATATGTGTACAGGGATTATGGCATCTTGGCAGTGTTACTGCTGCCTGCATAGCTTCTTTGGGGAATAAGGTTATTGGTCTTGATTTTGATAAAAACATTATTCAGGAATTGAACAAGGGAAATGCCCCAATTCTTGAACCAGGACTGAACGAGTTGTTAAGAACAGGATTAAATAATAATAATCTGAGGTTTACCGACCAGATAATTGATGCGGTTTCGCATACTGATATTCTATGGATTACATACGATACTCCTGTTGACGAAGAAGATGTGGCAAATGTTGATTATGTAATTTCTCAGATAGAAATGACTTTGCCCCATTTACCCAGGGAAACGACAGTTTTAGTTTCATCACAGATGCCTGTTGGATCAATCCGGCGTTTGGAAGCAATCGCTTCTATGAATTACCCGGAAAAGCAATTAGGATTTGCATGTATGCCTGAAAATTTGCGCCTTGGGAAATCCATTGATATTTTTCTAAATCCCGACCGCATTGTTGTCGGAGTACGAAATGATCGTGACAGGATGATTCTCAACAAATTATTACTCCTGATCACATCACGCATTGAATGGATGTGCGTTGAATCGGCAGAAATGACAAAGCATGCCATTAATGCTTTTCTCGCTATTTCCGTGACCTTTGCTAATGAACTGGCCTCAATTTGTGAATCAGTCGGTGCAGATGCCAAAGAGGTTGAGCGTGGGTTGAAATCGGAAATTCGTATTGGTCCGAAGGCATATCTGTCACCAGGTGCAGCATTCGCAGGGGGGACCCTGGCAAGGGATATTTCGTATCTGACTAAAATTAGTAAAGATTCCGAATTAAAAAGCCTGTTATTAAATGCGGTGAAATTAAGCAATGATGAACATAAAAATTGGACAAAGCGAAAAATTAAACTTTGTTGTTCAACTTTAGCAGATTGTAACATAGCAATTTGGGGATTGACATATAAACCGGGCACAAATACCTTACGTCGTTCAATGGCTGTTGAGTTGTGTGAATGGCTCATGACGCAAGGGGCCAGTATCAATGTTCACGATCCGGTCGTTAAAGACCTCCCAAAAAGCTGGTCTGGGAAGGTAAACGTTTTCGATAATCCTTTGGAGGCTCTCAAAGGAGCTAAGATTTTAGTCCTTTCGACAGAATGGCCAATTTATAAGGAGATTAACCCTGAAAGTATTGCTCGGTTCACTGATAATCTGATAATCATTGATGCAAACCGTTTTTTATCACAGATTGCAAAAGACCCCCGGTTTCGGTATTTCGCAGTAGGGATCCCAGCTTAACTCACAATGATTATGAAAGATGTGTTAAAAAATAAGGTTGCAATAATTACCGGAGCAAATCAAGGCTTTGGATTAGAGATTGCAAAATCATATCTCAGAGCGGGTGCAAATGTTGCAATTTGTGCAAGGAATGAATCCTTGCTTAATGAAGTGGCCAAGGCACTTAAACTTCTTGCTTCACCAAATCAGAAAGTGCTTTCTTGTAAGGCTGATGTATCTGATAACACGAATGTCTGTGATTTTGTTCAAAAAACACTTAACGCATTCGGGAAAATTGATATATTAGTAAATAACGCAGGAATTTATGGCCCTAAAGGCTTGATAAATGAAGTTGATTGGGATGAATGGATTCGGACAATTGAGATAAACTTATTTGGTTCTGTGCTGATGGTCAGGGCCGTTTTACCTGGCTTTATGGAGCAAAAGCATGGTAAAATTATTCAACTGTCAGGCGGTGGTGCAACGAATCCCCTTCCAAGGATAAGTGGGTATGCGGTATCAAAAGCAGCTGTTGTTCGCTTCATCGAGACTTTGGCTGAAGAGGTCAGGGAATATCACATTGATGTGAATGCATTGGCTCCTGGCGCTTTAAATACCCGCATGCTTGATGAAATTCTCTCTGTTGGTCCTGGAAAAGTTGGAAATGCTTTTTACCAGCGTGCCTTAAAACAAAAAGGAAACGGAGGAGCTTCGATAAGCCGGGGCGCAGAATTGGCTGTTTTTCTCGCATCCTCAATAAGCGATTGGATATGCCGACCAAATTGACCACCCTACGCCGATTTAAATTGACCACCTTTCGCCGGGCAGTTTGACCACCCCCTTCTGGATGTACAAAAAACGATCTTTTTCCTTAGAC
>Ga0208495_1000617_pt1 | contig 11023 bp, 8 predicted proteins | sample CryBogmetaGMA14M_FD_184551 | JGI IMG/M metagenome (GOLD analysis project Ga0208495, IMG submission 184551) | Freshwater microbial communities from Crystal Bog, Wisconsin, USA - MA14M (SPAdes) | ecosystem: Environmental > Aquatic > Freshwater > Lake | place: Crystal Bog, Wisconsin, USA | collected...
CCTTTAAGCCATCATGAAAAACGTCACCCGTGGGCGTGATGAGCGCGGCAATGATGGCGGCACCGAGAATGCCCCAGCGCCATTTACGAGCAAGCCATTCATGGGACAACAGACCGAACTTGGCCAGGATGAAAGAGATCACCGGAAGTTCAAACACCATGCCAATCGTAAAGAAAACTTTGGTCAAAAATCCGACGTATTTCCCTATGTCCACCATCGGGGTTATGCCAGCTCCAATCTCAGAAACAAACCCGAGTACAAACTTGAGAACGAGTGGTAAATGGAAGTAGGTGGTATAAAGGATACCCGTGATAAAGAACAACAATATCAACGGTAAGAAGGTATAAAGATATACCCTTTGTTTCCGGGTGAAAACAGAACTGAAAGAGCGTACGGCCTGATATACTAGGAATGGCGTAGCCAGGGCTACCCCTGAAAATAGGCATACCTGAATGTAGGTTTCGAAATTAGCCGCAAGTTGATACGTTACGAATTGAGTACCCGAAGGAGCTAAGGATTTGAAGAAAAGGATGATATAGTTACCAAAAAATAAAGACGCAGCGCATGTCAGAATGACCACAACGACCGATATGATGAAACGCCGTCTGCTATCCTTCAGGATGTTCATTGCCTTTGTCAATTTGCTTTCTTCGTTATTCATGGCTGTTTCCCTTGCTGATGGTTCTCTTGAACGAATTTTTCGCTGGGCTGTTTGTCCCTTTGTATCCTCTTCTGACTGACCAGAGTATCACGAGTTCTAACGTACGGATATCCTTGAATAAATCCATTTAAATACATGTCTCCGAAAGTCCGCAAACGCAAAAACCCCGGCTGTCGTTATCCAAGCCAGGGCTTGCCCTTAATAACGTCGCATTTTGCCTCGTAAGCTTCCTCATCATCTTTTGAGTGGGGATGCTGTCTTAACACACAAACTAACCGCCTGAAAGCCAACCCAGCTTTCGGCAGCTTACCCATCCCAAAAATCATGATAATGATGAGCGGGTTACGTTCGAGTTTCAGGGCAACTAAGTTCCTTAACATTCAGCCGATTCTCTCTTTTTTAACCTATTGATGGCCATTGGGATTCTATATCCCCTACGATTGTCGTTAAGAGTGATGGACGGGTTGTTAATATCTACCCTTTAACGCCGACAAGCGGTGTATTCTTCCTCACTCAATTTTGCCACCTACTGGTCTCAAAGAACAATGACTAAATGCTTATTTATCTTGTGCCCTTTGTGCCACCTCCTTGGTAAACTACTATCTGTGGCAAGGTCATTTACCGCAACGTATTAAATAATAATACCACTTTTATGGAAAGTGTAACAAGTGTGTTATCGTTTTGTAGTTGTTGGTATGTTCGGTACCAGTTTAGGCTAGCTTCATTATAAAAATCCAATCGAGACCTTCGTGCCCATCGCCTGAACGGCCGTAGCCATTGTAAACGGAATTGTCACCCGCTCCGGGTTATCGGGGCCATGAGTGATAAGGAAGACGAGTTTATTAGGCATATCTATGCCTCCTTTTATACATGCCTCAACAATATGGAGAATGTCGAGCAGTAGTTTATCACTTAAAAAGAGAACGAACCAAAAGTTCTTTGTAACAGAAAAAGGTCCATCTGATTTCATTCCTACGATTCAATTCTCGAAGCCGACGGCAATAAACGAACCCTTTCACGTTATCCGGGGTGGTAACCGTGTTCCGCCCGGACCTAGAGGTGGCCTCTGATTCTGCGGCGGGATTTGTGCTCCCCCTCCCCCGATGCTGCTATGCGCGGACTGGACAAAGAATATGCCCCCGACAACAAGCGTCGCGGTCATCAGGATTAGCACCAGCTTGCCTGGCAATTTGCTCAGAAACAGAACAGCCATCACCACCATTGGGAGCAGAGCTGGCAGGTAAAAACGGGTGACGACGATAAATGGTCTTGCGGTGCCCTGGTTGGCCGTCCATTCGTACATGATGTATAGCCCGAAAATAGCCACGAACCAACCTACTAGCAACAGTGTGAGATTCAATCCCAGTGAGGTCCAGACTAACCTGACCTGAAGCCTACGGTGCAAAGCTGGTACCGCCAGTGCGGTCTGCTGGTATAGGGCAATCGCCATTCCGGGCAAGGCTGCCAGGAGCAAGGGGAATGCCACCAGAAGAGGCCGCCACATAGATTTCAGGTTGCCGGAGATAATTTGCCATGCCCTTGGTTGCCCCAGGTAATCGTAGGCGAACTCGACGTCGCCCGTAGTGTATTTGTAGCCGTCTATGAAGGGCGAGCCAAAAACATTGTTCTGATACCATAAAAGCAAGGCTACCGGGATGGCTGCTCCCAAACCGAAGAGGATGACCTCTCGCAGCACGTCCGCTCTCCGGCCATTCAGAATAGCCTGAACCCGTGTGATGCCAAAATGCAGGGCGAAGACTACTAGGATGACGGCGTCAGTATAGCGCACCAACACTCCCAGCCCAAGAAAGAGAGCACCAAAAAAGAGCAGGCAGTCTGAAGCAAGACGACTCATTTCCTTTTTTCTCAAAATATAGAGGATGTAGAGCACCCCGCCGATGCCAGGCATGGCTGCGCTGGCAAAGCCATCCATGAAGTCGCGCTGCATCATGGCCAGGCCTGCCGGAGAGAAAAGGACCAGGAGGACACCACAGCAGGCGGCCCGCTCGTCTTTTAAATGCTTTAACAGCAGATATGTGACTAACGCAAATGCGGTGGCCAGCATAATATTAGCCAGCTCAGGTACTCCCAGCAGATAAAAGGGGATAACAAAAAAGACATAGCCCGGCGTTTTTTCGAGAGCCCAGGTATTGGAGGAAATCTTGACGTACTGCATGAGTTGCCCGCCCTGCTTTTGTGCCTCTGCTACCTGCTGCTGGTGCAGCGTATCGCCGATGGTCAGCTGCCCATGGCTGAAGTTCACGGCGGCATAGTAGTAGGCCCAGTCGTCGGGTTCCTTGAAGCGGTTGGGGACGATAAGCACCAGAGCCACGGCAGCGACTAAGCCCAGTATGGCAATGCCCCGGTAAATCCAGCCTTTTCCAATTTTCAAATGCATAAGTTCTCTTTCATAGAAAATTCTGACGCCTATAGCAGGTACGAGTAGGTTAGCTGTCCGTCCTTGCGGGTCTGGGTTTCGTCCTTACTTAAATAGGAACTGATATAGTCCACCTTTACATTAGCTGGTGATACGGTGACGTTGAGGAAGCCCGTGTCGGGAAGGACAACACCCGATTTGTAGGCATCTCTGTTGAAAGCCGTGTAGGTAAAATCAGCCGGGATGGGGACGGCTTGATACACCACGCCATCGAGTTCCTGGCGGACATAAAGGTGGTCGTGGCAGAAGAAAAAGATGCTGACGCCGTTTTGGGCCATCAGCTGATGGATGGGAGCATCCCAACCGGGGCCCATGGCGGCGAACTCGGAGACTCCCTTGTCGTTTTTGCCGCCCCACTCATATCCCCCGGTCAGCTCTATCCCACCGCGCCCCGTCCCCAGCACATGATGTGAAAAAATAAATTTGTATTTGGCCTTCGAACCTTCTAGCGTCTGCTTGAACCACTTATACTGCGCATCACCCAGCGTGATGTCCCACATATCACGCTTTTTAGCGCCATTATCGCTGCCGGCGACATTATCCACTGCAACCGGTGAATGCCAGTAGAAATCAATGACCACAAAGAGTGCATCCCCCCATGTCCAGGCATAATAATCCCTCAACAACCCGATATACGGCACCTGCTCGGCATCACCGCTGTAGAAATTGCCTGGAGCCGGCTGTGAAAAGTAGCGTGTGCGCGCCTGACCCACGTAAACGGCGGCGTTGTTGGCCGTCCCGTCCAGCAGGTAACGGGCTGCCTGGTCATGATTGCCGTTAACTAGGAAGATTGGGGATGAGCTTCCTACGACACTCAGATAAGTACGCTGATTTGAGTAAAGCCCGTTGACAGCCTGTGGGCTGAGTTGGTTATTGTTGATCATGGGGTCGACGCTGAAATCATCGCCCAGGAGGAAGTAGAAATCCGGATGGTGGGCTTTAACATTGTCCATAGTGATCCGGTATAGATCAGGGTTGAACATGCTTTTGGTACGCTCCGGGTGAGAGTCTCCCTGGATGCCGAAGTTGAAAGTGCTGCCGGAAAACCTCTGGGTATGGAAAGCCGCTTCTGCAAGGGCCGAAAAATCCTGTTCTCCAGGACCTTTATGACACACCCGGTAATAATACTGCGTATCTGCCGCCAGGCCAGAGAGTTCGATCTCCAGCGGCTGGCCTGGCAGCAGGCTGAAAACGTCCGTCTGCCCGCCGGTCGCACCGCTGGTTTTGCCGTAGGCTACATAAACTTCCGTTGCGGCAGAGGCTAACAGGTTCACGGCCATGAAATCGGCTGCCGGCCTTCCCAGTATAACTGTGCCATCAAAAGGATTGCTGCCGCTCATCGTGGGAACTGGGCTGGTGACAGAAGCAGCTGTAGTCGTAAACACGGCAGGCGTGGTGGTGTAATTTGTCATTGTAACAGTAGTTGCAGGGATAGTTTCAACCAGAGTAGTGGCAGTGCTGGAAGTTAGACTGATGGTCTTTGCATTACCGCAAGCTGAAAATATAGGCATTGAGGCCAGCGCCGCTCCTCCAATGAGTATTCCGCTCTTTTTCAGGAATTCCCTGCGGGAGACTCCATGCAGGTCTTCCGAGTTGCCGCTTCTTTTAGCCAAATATATTCTCTTTCTCGCAAATCGATCCCGCTTTGTATTTCAACCTTAGCTGGTGGCCTTGACGGTATAAGAATAGGCAATGTCGCCATTTTTCTGGTTAGCCGTTTCTTCGCTCGGTAGATAGGTGCGCACGTAGTCAACCGTAGCCAATGCGCTGGTTACTTTGATCCGCATATGCCCCGAGCTGCCTATAAAGATACCATCAACATAGCCGTATTCGTTAGCATGGTTGTTGTTGCTTATCGAACCTGGCTGGGGACACTCTTGATAAATTACGCCGTCAAGTTCTTGTTTGCCAAAGAAATGATCATGACCGTGGAAGAAAATCGAAACGTGGTTATCCACCAGTAACTGGTGTATCGGCTTAACCCACCCCGGCCTGTTCTGGTCAAATCCCGGGGTTCCGTCGGTGTTTAACCCTCCCCATTCATAGAATTTGACTGCCTCAGCACCGCCCCTTCCATTTCCCGAACCGACCGGTAGGGTCTTGTTTGAAGAGGGGTCAAACCCGCCCACCAGATTATGGCAAAAGACAAATTTATATTTAGCTGCGCTATTCGCCAGTGTGGTTTTAAGCCAGTTGTATTGGTCCTTGCCCAAAGTCCAGTCCCAACCTGTGGGGGGAGCTTTCACGGGCCTTGTATACCAGTACGGGTCGAGCACGACAAACAGGGCATCTCCCCATTCCCAGGTGTAATAGCTTTCGCGCAATCCGACAATGGGCTCTTCGGTGACGTTCCCGGTGTAGAAGCCATCAGGGGAAGGGTTGGGGTAGTAAAGTTTGCGGGCTTTGGTGGCCCAGATAGCCATATTGTTCTCTGTCCTGTCCAAGGAATAGCCTTGTTCACCGTCATGATTTCCTAAAACCAGGAATAGCGGGACTGACATGGTGAAGATATCGAAATAACTCCGCCTGTCGACACTGATAGCAGTTACGGCTTCGTAGCTTGAGGGGGTTTTGGAGGCCATTGTTGTGCCAAGGAAAGTCACTTTGTCGAGGAAGGGGGTATCCCCCAGGTCGATGTTAAAATCAGTTTTCGCATTCAGGATATTCTGGAAAGTGAGTTTTATTTTATCCAGGTCTGTGTTCTCGTCCCAGTGCGGGTCTGCGTCGATGGTAAAAACGAAACTTTCACTTTTTGCCCGTTGGGTGTGGTAACCAGATGTCGCTCCCGCGTAATAATCCGTACCCCCCGGCGCACGGTGGCGGATTCGATAGAAATACGCCCCATTGGAGTCCAGGCCGGTCAGGCTCATCTCCAGAGGTATGGATTGCTTCAGGCTTGAGGGGCTGGTTTTCCTGTCGTAAATACCCGTGTTTTTACCGTATTCAATGTAGTATTCGCAGTCTGCGTTCGTGAGCAGGCTTAGCGTGACCGAGTGATTTTCAGGTCTGCCGAGGACCACCGTCCCTGGGAAGGCTTTCTCGGCGACGGTTTGTGTGATCGTTGTCGCAGTGGCTGTGGTCGGAGTGGCAGATGTTGTTGTCGAAGGAGAATAAGTTGCGGTGGAAGAGTCCGTTCCTGTTGTGCTGCCGGGCGGCACAGCGGTAACCGTTTTCGTTACTATGGAGGTTATCGTGGAAGTCGAGCAGGCGTTTAATATCGTTATGGAACCGGCTGCGGCGACTCCCGCCGCAAGCCCGGCCTTTTTCAGGAATTCCCTGCGTGAAATTCCCTTAAGCTCATCCTCTTTGCGGTGTGTGTTACCCATTTCAATGGCCCTTTAATCCCCGGTTGTAACCCGGGATTTGATAAATTATTTTATACCGCAATTATTGCGCTTGGATTAATTGAGTGCAAATATTGCAAAGGTTTCTCGTAACCCATAGCGTTCCCGACTGCCCCGGATCATCACCAGGTAACCGGAGCGGGCCGTTTGAATAATTCCGTGATTATACTGCCTAATAACCGGCGACCGGCATTTCAATGTAATAAAGGGCCTCCCGGGCTGTAATAAAGAGCAGGTTGCCCTCAGGGCCACCAAACTCGCAGTTGGTCGGCTGGCTGTTTGTCTTTATTTTACCCAGTATATTGCCTGCAGGAGAAAAGATGTAAATACCGTCCAAACCGGCAACGTATATGTTCCCCTCAACATCCACTGCCATGCCGTCCGGTTGTTGCATATCGGCCAGTGTTCGTTCATTGGTGATAGTTCCGTCTTTGGATACATCGAAAGCCCGTATTTTATTACCGGTTGTCAAAGCCAGGTACAAAGTGTTTTGGTCAGGTGACAGGGCAACCCCGTTCGGAGATTGATCGAATTTTCCCTCCAGTACCAGTTCTCCGGAGGGTTTGAGCAAGTATAATCCCGTGAATTCAACCCCTTTTATCCTGTTTCCTAAACCGTAGGTGGGGTCGGTAAAATAGATGGAACCATCGGCCCGGACGGCCAGATCATTCGGGGAGTTTAATGTCTTGCCCAGATAATTACCAGCGAGTGTTACTAGGGTGCCGTTAGCCAGAGTTCTCGTTAAGCTGCGCGATTCGTATTCAGCCGCCAGCAGGCATCCATTTACATCGAAGGCCAGCCCGTTAGATTTATTGCTCGGTTCCCTGAATATGGTTATGGTGTTGGGCAGCGCAAGCTGATAAATCCTGTCGGCATCGATATCGCTGAAGAGCAGCACTCCGCGTGTTTTATCCCAGGCCGGCCCTTCGGTGAATTTGAAATTGTTGGCTATAAGCACAGGTTGTCCGATTTTCGAAAAATCGATCATCGCCAGCTTCTGTGTTGTTCTTGTTGGTGATGAAGTCGTTGGAGTTAGTGTTACGCTTGAAGTTGGGATTTGCGGGGATGTTGTTGCGGAAGGCACGGCTGTCGTCAGCGTCTGGGGCGACAGCGCTGTCGGCGTTGTTTCCATGGTTAGAACCGATTGAGAAAGGGCCGTGGGCTGTAATGTTGTCGGCGTTGCAGTTGTGCTTCCGGACGACTCTGGCACTGGATGGGAACACCCTCCGGAGAGGATGCTTGCGATTATCGCAACGGACAGTGCTGACGGGAACGTTATTTTCACAGACAATCGCCTCGTATTGTTCATATTCAGGATGTTTGCTCGACCAGTTTCCCTGGGGTAAGGTCCAGCCCCTTAAGAGCGGTTGAATCTGCCGCAAAGCGCTGGACCCGGAACGTAGCATTCCTGGTATCCCCTGCGGTGCCTGTGGGGATTGTCTGTCCCTGGATTGTTATGCCTGTATCGGTTACCGGATTGACATATCTCCAAACGGTTGTGCCCGCAGCCGTAACTTCGAAAAATATACCCAGTGGGCCATGGCAGATAAGGGTATTACCGTTGGCGAGGCGTTGAGCGCTGGAGATTTTATCCGCAAAGAAATCCGTCGGGTTCTTTGCCTTGTAGATCCATGTTTGTAGTGCCGGTCCGTATGCCGAACCGGTGTTGCGCGTATATCCGCCTTGTGTGGTTACCGGAGGCGTGATCTCATCCACCGATGAGTAATTCCCGCCCGGGCGTGAGTTGCCGTTGTTGAATACCAGTATGTCGCCTTCACCTGGCAATCCGCTTTCAATCCATGCCGTGTTGTGGGGCGCAAAAAGCTTTTGGTCAGATGTTATCCCGGCCCCGTAACCCCGGGGATTTCCCCATCTGTAAAGGAGGTCGCCGCCCATTCCGCCGTTTCCTCCGCTGTGGCTGGCGGCCTGCGCGGTGGTTGTGCTGTGATCTATGACCCATAATTCGGATTGTTCATGGCAGCTCAATACAATCTGGTCCAGTTTCGGGTTGTAATCTATGGCATTGGCGTGGATCCAGTCAGCCTTCCCGCCAAGGGCGAAGTTGATGTCCATCAATTCCGGATGCGCCGCAACGACGCTGTAGTTCAGTTTGCTTGAATCGACCTCCTGGATCAAGTGGTCCCAGAGGTGCCACTCCCAGACGACGGTGCCTCCGGTAGAGCCGACCGGCTGGATTTCCACGATTTTCTCAGGCCATAATTTGTTTTCGCTCAGCAATGTCGTTTTCCTGCCGGCGGCGACGGCTTCAGCCTGAGTCTTGAACTCCCAGCATATAAGCAGCACATTGCCGTTAGGGAGTGGTTTTATATCATGATGGGGTACGTAGCTGTCGCCGACGTACTTGAAATCCCATATGAGAGTTCCGTCCCATCCGATTTTTTGAACTCCTCCTCCCGTCGGGCCCCCGCCGGCGTCAGAGAGATGGACCGAGCGCAGCAGGGTTCCCCCATCCAGCAGATAAACGGATTGCCCGGGGATATAACTGCTGGCCCACGTATGCACGAGCTTGCCGTCGATATCGATTAGATAAGTATTCTTCGAGAAATTAGGAGCAAACAATGTGTATCCCCCGTATACCCCCTCGCCTTTGTAGGTCAACCCTATGGTCGCGCTTGAGGAAGTCGTGGCTGTTTTCGTCGTTGCGGTGCTCGTCGTTGTGCTCGTGGCCGTGGTAGTGGGGGCGACAGACGTTGCAGTTGAAGTAGAAACGGTTGAGGTTGTTGGCAGCGCACTTGTCGTGGCCGTAGTGATGCTCGTAGTTGTGGCGGTAGTACTCGTCGTGGTGGTTGTAGAACCGGTGGTAGCACTGGCACTACTCGTCGTATTTTGCGCGCTTGTGGTCGGCGAAAACAGTGTGGTGGATATGGAACTGATAGGTTTACTGCAGGCCGCTGTGAGCATGGTTGCTCCGCCCGCCGCCATAAAAGCCAGGAATTTACGGCGCGTAATTTCCCTCTGCGAGTATTGGTCCCCGGCCTTTTCAGACGGGTTTTCAATTGGCTTATTCACTCTTTTCATATTATCCAAACCTCCCTGTTATGCCTGCGGCCATCCCACGATAGACGATGTTCCGTTACCGAGAGCCTTATTTTTCTATTACTGTTCCGGAAGTCAGGTCCTTGCCCGCTAGGCCGGCGTAATCGACCCCGTAGCGCTGCACCCTGAATACCTCGTTCATGAATTGTCCTGCCTTGGCGCTGTCTGGTGGGATAATGCCGGTGCTTGCCAGCGGACCGGTCTTCACTACGGGGTTGATGTATTTCCATACGGTTTCCCCTGCGGAGGTCACCTCGAAAAGAGTGCCGTGGATGCCGTCGCAGATGAGTGTATTGCCGTTGGGGAGGCGTTGGGCGCCGGAGATTTCACTGGCAAAAAACGAACTGGGCGGGTTGCCTATGTAAGTCCAGTTAGGTGTTTTGGGCCCGTAAGCAGAACCGCTTGCCAGCGCGTAATTCCCGCCTGCGTCCACGGGTGTTGTTATCTGGTCCACCGTGGTGTAGTTGCGCCCGATGCCGTTGTTGAAGATGAGCAGGTCCCCGGTTCCTGGACAGCCCAGTGGTATCCACGCACCGCAGTGTTGCTGGAAAAGCATCTCGTCATTTGGAGTGCCGGCCCCATATTGTGACGGGTTGCCCCAGCGGTAGATCAGGTCACCGCCTTTCCCGTGTTTGCCGCCCGAATGGCTTGCCGCCTCTGCCGTAGTCGTAGCATGGTCGATGACCCAGATCTCGCTGTTGCCGCGCACGCTGACTACGATCTGATTCAGGTCAGCATTATAGTTTATCGAATTCATATGGTTCCAGAAGACGGGTAACCGCCCTGAGTTGGGATTGACGAGTTCCGGGTGGGATTTTATGGTCCCGTAGTTATTCTTGCTGGCGGCAAAATCCTGTATGAGGTGGTCCCACACGTGCCAGGACCATACAATTGTGCCCCCGGAAGTTTTGTTCGGTTTTACTTCATACACCGCATCAGGGAGTACGTACCCCATTTTTAGTACATCATCCATCAGGGAGGGGTTGATACCGGCAGCCACGGCCTGGTCATAGGTTCTCTTTTCGACTACCAGCATGATGACATTACCGTTGGGGAGGGAAACAAAGTCATGGTGCTGCATATACTGGTCAGTGGAAAAGGGAAGTTCCCAGACCTGGTTACCGTCCCAGTCGAACTCTTCGATGCGTCCTCCCTCGCCCCCGCCTGTATTTACATCTTTGTTCATCAAAGAACAGGCGCGGATAAGGTGGCCGTTCTCCAGCAGGTAAGCCGACTGTCCGGGCGGATATCTGCTGGCTGTCCAGGTATGCACGGCGCGCCCCTGGTTGTCCAGAAGATACGTGGATGTGTATTGTTTAGGTGCCATCAAGGTGTATCCGGGCCAGGCCTTGGTGGAATCGTTGAGGAACAGCCCCACCGTTCTTCCCGCAACAGCCGTGGTTGTGGTCGCCGCTGTCGACGTGGCTGCGGTGGTGCTGGTTGTCGCGGATGTGGAGGAAGCAGCAGCACTCGTAGTCGGAGAAACCGTAACATAGACTGTACTGGCCGCGGGCGTTGTGGAAG
>Ga0208495_1000624_pt1 | contig 10966 bp, 8 predicted proteins | sample CryBogmetaGMA14M_FD_184551 | JGI IMG/M metagenome (GOLD analysis project Ga0208495, IMG submission 184551) | Freshwater microbial communities from Crystal Bog, Wisconsin, USA - MA14M (SPAdes) | ecosystem: Environmental > Aquatic > Freshwater > Lake | place: Crystal Bog, Wisconsin, USA | collected...
AATATCCTGTATGGTTTTTTACTAAAGTTAAAATATCCAGTGTTTTTTATAAAGTTTTTAAATGTCGGACACAGTTGAAAGCGCTTAACAATTAGCTTCTATTATAGTTATAATAATACACTTTTTAAAAAAAGGTTGATGTGCTTGGTTGTTATACGGGGCAAAGCTTAATTGAACATTAAAAATAGCCGCATTAGGTACTTGTTTTGTATAAGTCAGGGATCTGCAAAACACATTAAATCGAGAAAATGTGTTGCCCGAACGGCCAAAAAAGAAAAAAGCGCATCAATCTGACATGACTTTAAAAAATTTGCTTAAATGAAAAGTGGGGTTAGGTTAGACTAAAGAAACTCATCTAAAAATAGATCGGCTCAACGGAGGCGACATGAATCAACTATTTGCAAAAATGGTTAGCTTTTTAAAAAGTAATCAATATACAAAATGATGGAGTCAGGTTTTGCAATATCATATTGTTCAAAGATTTTTATGACGCTATTATCCAAATTTCATAAATAAGTGACTTATGAGAGCAACATGGAACAAAGTGGTTCATGTCTTTGATTGCGTATAACATGCACGATGAAAGACCCTTTAGTTTTTTGGTTTTTAGAAAAATCTTATGCTTTTTCCTTTAGGCGACTGCTTTGTAATGCTCGGCTGTTGCAAACTGATATAAACTTTTAGGCTCTATATCAACTTGGCCGCCATTAAATTCGAGGCATCCCCATTCAGGGTCTATACGGGCAGTGTTTAAGCCATCCAGTGAGACATGATGGCCAATCAAATCCATCAGGTCAGTCTCTTTGACCACCCCATTTTCAAAAGTCAGTAAAAAACGGTAAGCATCAAGGTGTTCAAGCTGTTTAATTTTCATTTTCTTCACTCCAAAGGAGAAATAGTGTGAAATTTTTGAGTGTCCCAAATCTCTATTAATTCTTCCTGATGCAGTTCAGCCCATTCCCTGACTAACTGGCGACCAAAAAATAAGCGGACGGCTTGCGCCGTCCGCTTATTTTACTTTGCGTTGAAACTTAATGCCATGCACCGAGAATGGCGCCAAAAAGAACAAGGTTGATCAGATGGTTTCCTACTTCAAGAACCCAGGCTTTCAATTGGCCGGCAAATAGTTTATTCGTCAAACTCGTTGCCGCCACAAAACCAAGCCAAAGCATAAATCCAGCACGCATACCAGACACCAAGGTCGCACCGCCAGACGCGGCTCCCATGAAATTCACCATGATTGCCATCGATATGGCCTGAACAAATGAAGCAAAGATGGTTCCGCCCCACATTAATCCCATGTTGCTGCCACCGGGAGTATCTTTTTCGGTTTTTCCAATGGCCTTCCACCAGACAGGAAAAAAGGTCTTTGAGCCAAACCAGATGCTCCCACTGATCATACTGACCACTACACATGCAATAACCGCCAACCAGTTAATAGAACTAAAATCCATCTCATCCTCCAATGTAATTTGTTTTACTTTTTGCTTTCTTTAAATAGTATAAGTCAAAACAGCTTGATGTCATAATTCAGCTTGGCAAATTCAATAGGGGGGGGGTAACTGCTGATTTCAACAGTCTTGTAGAGACGCGCTTTATCGCGTCTGCCTTACAAACGCGATAAAGCGCGTTTGTTTTAAAAAGACGCGATAAAGCGCGTCTCTACTGGTGTGATTAAAAGCAAGTAGCCTCAATGCAACGTAGCTGAATCGAGGAAAATCGAAATAATCCCTCGATTCCGTTCCACTTCATCGAGGCTACTTTGCTTATACTCTACCAAGCCGCTTTTCTGTTTCAAGTACCAACTGGGTAGTTTGCAGCACGGTATCAGGGTTCAAGCTCATAGAACCGATACCAATTTCCACCAGAAATTTTGCCATTTCCGGATAATCCGATGGCGCTTGGCCGCACAAGCCACAATGTTTGCCGTTGCGTTTTGAGCCTTCTACGGCCAGCCGGATCATTTCTTTAACGCCTGGGTCGCGTTCGTCAAAGTCTTCGGAAACAATCGCTGAATCACGGTCTACGCCTAAGGTCAGTTGGGTGAGGTCATTGGAGCCGATGGAAAAGCCGTCAAAATGTTCGGAGAAGGCATCAATCGAGATGACGTTATTGGGAATCTCGCACATCACATAAATTTCCAGGCCGTTTTCGCCGCGCGTTAAGCCCAGTTGCGCCATATAATCAAGCACCTTTTGGGCTTCCTGGACGCGGCGGCAAAACGGAATCATCAGGATGACATTGGTCAGGCCCATGTCGTCACGCACCCGTTTCATGGCGGCGCATTCCAGCGCAAAGCCTTCTGCGTAGGCCGGATGGGTGTAACGTGAAGCGCCGCGAAAACCAATCATGGGGTTGGGTTCGTCAAATTCAAACCAGCGTCCACCCAATAAGGTGGCGTATTCATTGGTTTTAAAATCAGACATCCGCACGACGACAGGTTTTGGATAAAAGGCGGCGGCAATGGTGCCCACGCCTTCTGACAGGCGTTGGATAAAGAAGTCTTCGGGCTTTTCGTAGTGGCGTGTCAAGTCGTTAAGCTGTTCCCGTTCGTTGGAGTCTTGCACCTGCTCTGGGTGTATCAAGGCCATTGGGTGCGCTTTGATATATTCGGTAATAATAAATTCCATACGCGCCAAACCCACGCCGTCATTGGGCAGAAAGCTGGTTTTAAACGCCAGCTCCGGATTGCCAAGATTCAGCATGATTTTGGTTTTCGGGCGCTTCAAGCCGGACAGGTCGGTGGTTTGTATTTCAAAATCAAGGATGCCGTCATAGACTTTGCCGTTATCGCCTTCCGCGCAAGACACGGTGACGGGTGAATTGTTTTTAAGCGTTGTCGTGGCGTTATCACAACCGACGACGGCCGGAACGCCCAGTTCCCGTGAGATAATGGCGGCATGGCAGGTGCGACCGCCCCGATTGGTGACGATGGCTGAGGCAATTTTCATCACCGGTTCCCAATCCGGCGTGGTGATATCAGCAACCAGTACATCGCCCGCTTTAAAGCTGCCTAGTTGACTCACGTTCTCGATAATACGGGCGTTACCGGTGGCAATTTTACTGCCGACCGAATGACCCGTAACCACCGCAGTGGCTGTACTTTTAAGTACATATTGCTCTAATAGCATCCCGCTTAATTGGGATACGACAGTTTCTGGCCGTGCCTGAACAATATACAAAATGCCGTCAAGGCCGTCTTTTGCCCATTCCATATCCATCGGTTTGGCTTGCCCTGCTTTGGCGCTGTAATGCTTTTCTATTTTAATGGCATAGTCTGCCAAGGTTAAAACATCCTGATCGGTCAGGCAAAAATGGTTACGTTCGGTAGCGGAGGTAACAATGTTACGGGTTGGCTCACGCGTGCGACCATCGCTATAAATCATTTTTATTTTTTTGGAACCCAAGGTGCGTTTTAATACCGCACGATGGCCTTGCTCAAAAGTTGGTTTGTGGACATAAAATTCATCCGGATCAACTGCGCCTTGCACGACATTTTCACCCAGACCGTAAGCGCCGGTAATAAAAACCACATCGCTAAAACCGGATTCTGTATCCAGAGAAAACATGACGCCGCTGGCATTTAGATCAGAGCGCACCATTTTCATGATGCCGATTGATAAGGCCAGCTTGAAATGATCAAAGCCTTGGTCAACGCGGTAATGGATGGCGCGGTCAGTAAATAAGCTGGCAAAACAGCGTTTACAGGCTTCCAGTAACGCCAGTTCGCCGCGTATATTAAGAAAGGTGTCTTGTTGTCCGGCAAAGCTGGCGGTGGGTAAGTCTTCGGCGGTAGCAGAGCTGCGGACTGCCACGCTCATAGTGTCACCGTATTGAAGGTGTAGTTTTGCGTAGGCTTTTAGTATTTGGTCTTCAAGGTCAGCGGGGAAGGGGGCCGCATAGATAATCTCGCGGGCTTTAAGCGCACGTCTGGCAAGATCACCGACATCTTCAGGATTTAGGTCATCCAGCGCCTGATGCAGAAGTTGCCAGGCTCCGGCTTGTTCCAGTAAATAACGGTAGGCTTTAGCGGTCACGGCAAAACCGTTGGGTATTTGAATACCTTGGGGGGTTAATTCACGGTACATTTCACCTAAAGAGGCATTTTTTCCGCCGACCAGCGGCACATCGTCTATCGTTAATTCATTAAACCAACGGATATAGTTTGTTTGTGTGGACATTGTATTTTCCTTAAGGGCGTTCCTCGTGTGTATTTATATGCGCCACGGTTACACTGACTTGCGGAAAACACGGTGTGGGTTTGATACATACTCCGCTGCGGTGTGTGCGTGCATTATTGGGTCTGGTTTTTAAAATCAGGGGGATAAAAAGCAAATCATATACAGTTCTATAAACGGGAGCAAGGAGCAAATCAGTATTTAAGGTGCGTACTGATTGATTCTAACTAACAGTCGCTTTAATTATCGACAATAACACGCCCGGTTGACGTATAATTCACTGAATTTTAAAGGCTACCGGTAACAAGCCTGTTCACCACGAAGACACGAAGGACACGAAGTTTTCTTTTTTCGTGTCCCTTCGACTTCGCTCAGGACAGGCTTCGTGGTGATAATCTTTTAAGATTTATTTATCCGGCAACGCTCCCGCGTTGCGTGACGCTGGAGCGTCACTGTCGGCATTCCATGCTGGAACGTCACTGCCATTAAGTTAAGCGCCTCTTGGCAAGATAATCCGTTGGCTGAGCGGAGCCGAAGCCGGCAAAATCGCTTCGACTTCGCTCAGCGAACGGCTTAACTTAATGGCAGTGATGCTGGAACGTGGGAACGATAGGAATTTTAAAGGCTACCGGTGTACCGGGCTTATTCACCACGAAGACACGAAGGACAAGAATTTTTCTTTCTTCGTGTCCTTCGTGTCCCTTCGACTTCGCTCAGGACAGGTTTCGTGGTGATGAGCTTTTAAGATTTATTGATTAAGTAAATTATCACCCTTTCGATTTTAAAGACATCGCCGTGCTTATTTCTGATAAACAAAAAAAAATCCTTACGCTGTTAGCGGATGGTGAATTTCATTCCGGAACTGAATTGGCCGAGGTGCTGGGTGTGAGTCGCTCGGCAATCTGTAAACAGTTAAGCGGCTTGACGGCCTTGGGTCTGCATCATTCGGCAGTCAGTGGCAAAGGGTATCGGTTGGATAAACCGTTGGAATTATTGGCGCAGTCAGAAATCAATGCCCTTCTCACCGAGCAGAATAAGGCGCTTGTTTCAACGCTGGAGATTCATGACAGCCTTGATTCCACCAACAGCTATCTGATGGCGCATTCCCGTAACAATGCCGAATCCGGTTTTATTTGTTTTGCCGAGCATCAAACAGCGGGTAAAGGCAGGCGAGGGCGGCAATGGGTTTCACCCTACGGCAGTAATATTTATGTATCCTTGCTTTGGCGTTTTCAACAAGGCGGCATTGCCGGTACGGCAGGCTTAAGTTTGGCGATGGGCGTTGCCGTTATCAGGGCTTTAAAAGAGCAGGGTATCAATGAGGTGGGCTTAAAGTGGCCCAATGATATTTACTCCCAAGGTAAAAAATTAGGCGGCATACTCATTGAAGTTTCAGGTGAAGCGGATGGCCCTTGTGCCGCTGTTATTGGCTTGGGCTTAAATCTGTTTTTACCTGAACACCAGGCGCAAACCATCACGCAGGCCTGGACTGATTTGACCCAAATTAGCGGCGAAAATACGGTACTTAGAAATCAACTGGCGGGTAGCGTTTTAAATCAAATGCTTGCCATTGTTAACGGCTTTGAAACGGTTGGCATTAACGCGTATCTTGATGAATGGCGCAGCTACGATTGTTTAAAAGGCAAATCGGCAACCCTGTTTATTGGGCAGCAACAAATTGAAGGTGTTGTTGAAGGTATTGATGATAACGGCCTGTTATTGATTAAAAAAACGGATGGCACGGTGCAGGCTTTTGCTTCAGGTGAAGTGAGTTTTAGCGCGGCAACCCGATGAATTTAATGATTGATAGCGGTAATACCCGACTCAAATGGGCGCTTGTGCAAGAGGATGGAGTGATTGCCAGTCATGCGCTGGTTAATCAACTGATTACCCGGCAACAACTGCTTGAAACGTGGACACCGCTAACGCCACCCAAGCGCCTTGCCATTGCCTGTGTTGGTTCGACACCCTTGTTGGCGTTGGTGTTGGCGGTAGCTGTTGAGCTGTGGCCGACTCTTGAAATTATTCAGGTAACCGCTCAAGCTCATGCCTTTGGTGTGGTTAACGCCTATCAACACCCTGAAAAATTGGGCGTTGATCGCTGGTTGGCGCTGGTCGCGGTGCGTAACCATTATAAAAAACCGGCCTGTATTGTTGATTGTGGCACCGCTATCACGGTTGATTTGCTGGATGCTGATGGTAACCATCAAGGCGGTCTGATTAGCCCCGGCTTGACACTGATGAAACAATCTCTGGCGACCGGGACTGCTGCACTGCCATTTAATGAAACAAACTATGGGGTTGGCCCTGCCACTTTTACCGAAGCCGCTATTTATAGCGGCACTTTGGCTGCCGCTGTCGGTTTGATTGAGCAGGTGTTAAGCAAACAACCCAATGCACTGTCTTTAATTTTAACCGGTGGCGACGCCGAAATTATCGCGGCACAGCTTAATAACAAACCAATTATTGATCGTGATTTGGTACTGCGTGGCTTGGCAGTGGTTCTGGGAGTTTATGGGGCTGGTGGTGATTTAAAAGATCAAAGCTCTCTGGATTTTAAGAAAAAATGTAGAATGGACGGTCAATAATAGAATATGATGTTTCGTTTGGCTATCAATTTAACGTGGGACAGACCTGACAGGTTTTATAAACCTGTCAGGTCTAACGTCGGTATTTTTGTCTGGACTAAAGTGGGTAGTCCTTTGTTGGATTGAGCAAGTCATTGGTTTTTTTGACGGCTGTTCGCAAAGCCCCCATCGTTCAGTCCAAGAATTTAAGGATGTGCGTAATGATTCAGATTTTAAAAAATAGAACACAGATGAGGGGAGATTCTCAAGCTTCGACTAAGAATAAAATCCGTTGAAATCCGTATAATCAGTGTTATCCGTGTTCTATGATTGAAGCCAATTTCTATTGGATAGTTACCGTTGTACTTGATTTTAATTAAAGATGATTGATCGTCATTTCATTAGTAAATCCATCATTACCAATACTATAAAACATGCTAATTAAACGACTTATTTTGATTTTAACATTACCTTCTTTTCTTGCCGGATGTTCTGAGTTTTTTGGTTCTCAACCTCCGGCACCGGTTTATGGAAACGGATCAACGGTTTCCAGTAAAACCAAACCTGCCTTGCCAAAGCGAAAACCGAAAGTACAGAAACCCAAAAAAGTTGAGCCGATAATTGAAGAATCTACGGAGATAGTTAAAACCGAACCACTTCAGGAGTTTGTTCCAATAACAACACCGCTGGAAGCGTTGGAGCCAGAACCTTTAGCGCCAGAACAGCAACAGCAGCAAGGACTGGAAGCGTTGGCACCCGAGCAGGGCGGGGTTGCACCTCAGCAAGGTTCTTCAGTACTCGAGCAAGAACCGACAAAACCTAATGCAAGTACAAGTCCGAGTCCGAGTCAGGAACCGGTGGTCACTGCACCCAAGCCAGAGTTTTTGGCGCCACCACAGCCCTTGCCTCCGGCTTTTGAGCCATTAGAAACGTTTGCGCCTTTATCGCCGGCAGTTAGCGCATTAGCTTTAGCGGCCGCCCAAAACAGCAAGTCGGGAAATATTGAGTCGGCAACGACCACTATTGAACGGGCTATTAGAATTGAGCCTCGCAATGCAACTTTGTATTACAAGTTGGCGTTGTTAAAGCTAAAACAGTCAAAACCCCGGTTGGCAGAAGATCTTGCAAAAAAAGCCGTGTTATTGGCTTCTAATGATGCTCAGCTTAAGAAACATAGCTGGTTATTGGTTGCCAGGGCAAGAGAAATGCAGGGTGACTTAGAGGGCGGCAAAGAAGCCAGAGCCAAGGCCGGCAAGTTTTAAGCAGAGATTACTACCCGAACCCCGGTGTCTATGTGATAATAATTGGATGAGTTAGTCGACATTTTTTTAACCTACAAGGTAATAATAATGGATGAGAATAAAAAGAAAGCACTAGGCGCAGCCTTGATGCAGATAGAAAAGCAGTTTGGTAAAGGCTCCGTGATGCGTATGGGCGATGTGGCTGCATCCCGTGATATTGATGTGGTTTCTACGGGTTCTTTAGGACTGGATATTGCGCTGGGTTGTGGCGGTTTGCCGCGTGGTCGTGTGGTTGAGATTTATGGCCCTGAATCATCCGGTAAAACAACGCTTACCTTGCAAGTGATTGCTGAAATGCAAAAGCTGGGTGGAACGGCTGCCTTTGTTGATGCGGAACATGCCTTGGATCCAAGCTATGCTGAAAAAATCGGCGTTAATGTCGATGAATTGCTGGTTTCTCAACCGGATACCGGTGAGCAGGCTTTGGAAATTACCGATATGCTGGTGCGTTCGGGTGCGGTTGATGTAGTTGTCATTGATTCTGTGGCGGCCTTAACACCCAAAGCCGAGATTGAAGGCGATATGGGGGATTCCCACATGGGCTTACAAGCTCGATTGATGTCGCAGGCGCTAAGAAAATTAACGGGTAATATTAAACGCTCCAACACCCTGGTTATTTTTATTAACCAGATCAGGATGAAAATCGGGGTTATGTTTGGTAGTCCTGAAACGACAACCGGTGGTAACGCGCTTAAGTTTTATGCGTCAGTGCGTCTGGATATTCGTCGGATTGGTGCGGTAAAAAAAGGCGATGAAATTATCGGTAATGAAACCCGGGTAAAGGTGGTAAAAAACAAAGTGGCACCGCCTTTTAGACAAGCCGAGTTTGAAATTTTATACGGCGAAGGTATTTCCTTTTTAGGGGAACTGGTTGATCTGGGCGTGAGTTACGGTTTTATTCAAAAAGCCGGTTCCTGGTATAGTTATGGCGATGAAAAAATCGGCCAGGGCAAAGAAAATGTAAAAGTTTTCTTAAAAGAACATCCTGAAAAAGCGAAAGAGATTGAAGTCAAAATAAGGACAGAGGCTTTTAAAAAGCCTCTGCCTGTTATTGAAACTGAAGCGCCTGTGGATGATGAAATTTAAATCAACATGATTTATTCATCCCCAAAATGAGTGAAGATCAAGAAGCGATAAGCAGCGACTTAAAGCAAATCAAGGAATCCGGTCTTCGCTTGTTGGCGCGTAGGGAGCATAGCCAAAAAGAATTACTGAATAAATTGCTGCTAAGAGGCTTTGGCAAGGATGAGATTTTGGTTGTTATTGATGAGTTTGCCCTGCAAGGTTGGCAGAGCGACTCTCGCTACGCGGAAAGTTATGCCAGAAGCCGGATTCAAAAAGGCTACGGACCTGCGTGGATTTCTTATGAACTTAAGAAGAAAGGCATTGAAGCGGTTGATCTTGAAGACCTTGTTTGCAAAACAGCAGGGAGTTGGCTAGAGCTGTTGGAGCAGATTTATACCAAAAAATACGGCCATGATTTACGGATTGACCGTAATGAGTGGGCCAAACGCAGCCGTTTTTTAATGCAGCGCGGTTTTTCCGGCACAATGATTAGTGCTTTGTTTGATCATTTGAATATTAAATTCTAGGGTGCGTTTTTATACACTCTTTTAAAATCACTTATACCATGAAAAAAATGACTAGCGCCGAGTTGCGCACCGCCTTCCTGGAATTCTTTCATCAGCGTGGGCATTCCATAGAGCCATCAAGTTCGCTGGTGCCGGGTAACGACCCGACCTTATTATTTACCAATGCGGGAATGGTTCAGTTTAAGGATATGTTTTTAGGCAGGGAACAGCGCGATTACAATAAAGCGGTGACCACTCAGCGTTGTGTGAGAGCCGGCGGCAAGCATAATGACCTGGAAAATGTCGGTTATACCGCAAGGCATCACACTTTTTTTGAGATGCTGGGTAATTTCAGTTTTGGCGATTATTTTAAAAAAGAGGCCATTCATTATGCCTGGGATTTTTTAACCAAAGAGTTGGAGATTCCTGCAGAGAAACTATGGGTCACCGTTTTTGAAGAGGATGCAGAGGCAGAAAATATCTGGTTGCATGATATCGGTGTCTCACCGGCCCGACTTTCAAAAATAGGCGCTAAAGATAATTTTTGGTCGATGGGTGATGTGGGTCCTTGCGGTCCTTGTACAGAAATATTTTACGATCACGGCGCAGACATTCCCGGCGGCCCTCCCGGTACGCCTGAAGAAGATGGGGATAGATATATCGAAGTCTGGAATCTGGTGTTTATGCAATATGACCGCGCCGCAGATGGCACCTTAACGCCATTGCCTAAACCGTCGGTTGACACCGGCATGGGTCTGGAGCGGATTAGTGCGGTATTGCAGGGCGTGCATAATAATTATGAAATTGATTTATTTCAAGCGATTTTAAAAGCGGCTGCTCAATTGGTTGGCACGACTGATTTAAGCCAAAGTTCATTACGTGTTATTGCCGATCATATTCGTTCTTGTGCCTTTCTGGTCGCGGATGGGGTCATGCCCTCCAATGAGGGCAGAGGTTATGTCGTGCGCCGTATTATTCGACGCGCCATTCGACATGGCTACCGTTTGGGTATTCAGGGTGTTTTCTTTTATAAACTGGTTGCGCCATTGGTTGTGGAGATGGGCGATGCTTTTCCAGAACTTAAAGCGGCACAAGCACAAGTTGAACGGGTTCTAAAAAAAGAAGAAGAACGTTTTACCGAAACCCTAACCCAAGGCATGAAGATTCTGGAAGCCTGTGTCGCCAAGATGCAAGGTTCTGTCATTCCGGGTGAAACGGTATTTCAGCTTTATGATACCTATGGTTTTCCGGTCGATTTAACCGCTGATTTTGCGCGTGAAAATAATCTGACAGTCGATCATGCCGGTTTTGAGATGGCCATGTCGGCACAACGCGACAGAGCCCGTTCG
>Ga0208495_1000625_pt1 | contig 10964 bp, 11 predicted proteins | sample CryBogmetaGMA14M_FD_184551 | JGI IMG/M metagenome (GOLD analysis project Ga0208495, IMG submission 184551) | Freshwater microbial communities from Crystal Bog, Wisconsin, USA - MA14M (SPAdes) | ecosystem: Environmental > Aquatic > Freshwater > Lake | place: Crystal Bog, Wisconsin, USA...
GCTAAACAGATACCTGTTATTTTTTGACTTCAATACTTCGGAGAGGTGAAAAATGTTCCAAGCTTTCTTGACACCACAACAAAGGCAACTGAGAGATGAAGTGAGAAGCTTCGTGAAATCGGTTCCTAGGCAGTTGTTACTTGACATGGATTCTGAAAAGGTTCTCTTTCCAAAAGAATATCTTGTTGAGGCTGCAAAGCTGAATCTGCTCGGATTGAGGTTCTCCAAGGATCACGGTGGACGAGGCTTACAATGGACCGATGAGATAATTGCTCTTGAAGAAATAGGGGTCCTGGGGGCTTCTTTAGCTTGCCTCTATTCTCTTGTCACAATAGTTGGTGAGGCCATTCACTTTTTTGGGACGCCGCGGCAGAAACAAAAATATCTGGAGCCGGTGCTCAAAGGCGAACTTTTCTGTGCAGAAGCCCTGACAGAGCCTCGAGGAGGGTCAGATTTCTTCGGAGCGACTACGACTGCGAGAAAAGATGGTAATTACTACATCCTAAATGGACAGAAGCGCTTTGTGGTAGGAGCTCAAGGAGCCGATATTTTTCTGGTTTACGCAAAAACCGGTGAAGGATCGACGTCGAAATCTTTAAGCGCGTTTATCGTTGAAAGAGATATGGGTGTTGACGCAAAATACGTGTACGGGTTGATGGGCACTAGAGGCGGGGGAGCAGGCAGGCTTATCTTCAAGGACACGAGAGTTCCTGCGGAAAACCTTTTACTTGAAGAGAGCAGGGGTGGAGACGTCTTTCACCAGATGATGATCCCGGAACGTTTAACTACGGCTGCCGCCTCTGTCGGGTCCGCAAGGGCAGCGCTTGAGATCGCTGCAAGATATAGCGACAGAAGAAAGGCTTTCGGACAGAAAATTCGCGAATTTCAAGGCGTGAACTTCAAGGTCTCGGATAGTATCACTAAACTGGATGCTGCAAGGGCTCTGGCCTTTGCTGCAGCTTCTGCCGTGGACAGTTTCGGTAGTACGGGTTATACGAGAAGGCTGGTGTCGGAGTCAAAAAAATTCTCCTCGGACGCTGCATGGCAAATCATAAATGATTCCATGCAGATCCTGGGAGGGATAGGATACACGACCGTTTATCCTGTCGAGAGGCTGCTCAGAGATTCGAGGCTTATGATGATTTGGACAGGAACAACAGAAATCATGGATCTCATCATCCAACATGAATACTATAAGGAAGTTCTTAATACAGATTCGAGCGTACGCGACTCGGAGAACGACGCGGCCGAAGCTTTCATTGAGGGAGAAAAAATCTACGAATGAGAAAGGTCGTGTTGGAAACTCCAGCATCCTGACCTCTTCATGGCGGTGATGTGTTATACTGTAATCAAGTGACAGGGGGTAAGTGAATACCGGGTGACCTGAAAGAGGGCAACCGGGATCGTGGCATAATGGATCAAGGGAAAAATATCAAGGTCGGAATAGTGCGCGATGACAGATACATGCTTCATCGACCAGGGCTTGTGCACCCGGAGCGCCCCGACCGTCTCAAGGCCATTTATAAGATGTTGGACAAGGATTTCGCTTCAACTGTTACAAACATTCAGCCAGAACTGGCAACACTGGAACAAATCGAACTCGTTCACACTCCCACATATGTCAGAAAGGTTTTGAGGACTGCTGACAGAGATTTTACTAACCTGGCCCCCGACACTCCCGTGTGTTCAAAGTCGTACATTGCGGCCCTCCTGGCAGTAGGAGGATGCATTAAGGGTCTCCAGGCTCTGCTTTCAGGCCGGTGCGATGTTTGTTTTGCTTTGGTGAGACCCCCCGGACATCATGCCCAGCGTGATAGGGGAGAGGGTTTTTGCATTTTTAATAATCTCGGAGTTACTGCCCGTTTTTCGAACGAGCGCTATGGATTTAGCCGTATACTCATAGTAGATTGGGATATTCATCACGGGAACGGGATCCAGAATTTATTTTACGGAGAGAAGGACGTTTTTTATGTATCTACCCACTACCGAGGCTGGTATCCCCATACTGGGGACTGGGGGGAAACAGGAACTGGAGAGGGGTTAGGCTATACAGTCAACCTGCCTTTACCCAAGAATATTCAAGACAACGATCTTCTCTATCTGTACTCTAAGGTGCTTGGTCTTGTGATGAAGAATTATAGACCTGAACTGATCCTTGTGGCCGCTGGTTTCGATGGCCATTGCGACGACCCCATGGGCAGGACCAATCTCACCGAGATGGCCTATCAAGGACTTACAGAACTGTTGCTGGATCTCCAAGAAGCCGGCGGCAATCTACCGGTGCTTCTTGCACTGGAGGGAGGATACCACTTGCCGTCACTCGTGAGTTCCGTCCGAACCGTTATCAATGTCTTATCAGGGAAGAGGAGTAATCATCGCGCCACTTTTCCACCTACGGAACTGGGCGCGGAACTTTTGGAAAAAGCTTGTCAAATTCATAGGGGATACCACGTTTGGACCGATTAATATCGAAAAACCGTAGGTGTCCATGGCGGGCTAACTATAAGGTTATACAGAGGAAATTCAGGATGGTCGATTGGGTCGGTGCTCAATGACCAGCGCACAGGGAGACGAGGACAATGATTAAGGCTAGGATACCACCGGAAAATTCCGATGCCAATCTCCAGTCGTACGCCGAAGTATATAAGAATTTTTCCTGGAGTGACGTAGAGAAGAAGTTCACCTGGTACGAAACGGGTAACATCAATATTGTTCACGAGGCGATTGACCGGTGGGCTGGAGACGAAGAGAAGAGCAAACGGAAAGCCCTAATATTCGAGAAGAGCGGAAAGATTCGGGAATTCACATATTCGGAGTTGAGGGACATCACTTGCCAATGGGCAAATCTCCTTACAGAGTATGGTTTTGCCTTTGGAGATCGCATTTTCGTTTTCTTGCCTTCATGTCCTGAAGTGTACTTTTCCATGCTTGCTTGTGCCCGACTGGGCATAATTTTTTGTGCACTCTTCCCTACCTTGGGTTACGACGAAATCGAAAGTCGCATTCAAAATGCAAAACCGAGGGGAATTATTACTCACCCGGATATGTTCGAACGGCTTCCTCTCCATGCCATGAGTACGGTAGAGCATGTTTTTTTGACCGAGGGTCCCCTGCTTAATCTTTTTCCCAGTGAAATACTTGTCCAGAAAACATTGCTAGAAATGCCCAAGAGAAGCGCAACGAGGTGGGTGAGTAAATCTACGCCTCTCTACCTGCTTTACACGACTTCAGGGTCCACTGGACCTCCAAAAGGGGTTGTTCACTGCCATGGAGACATGGTGGGACATCTGCTTACCGGAAGCTATGTGCTTGACCTGAAAGACGATTCCATAATTTGGACCGACGGAGGTGACCCTGGGTGGGTTACCGGCATCGTTTACGGAATGTTTGCTCCTTTTTTACACTGCGTCACATCTGTTGTACAGGGCGATCGGTTTTCGGCGTCAACTTGGTACAGAACTTTGGAGAGGCACCGTATCTCAGTCTGGTATACCACGCCTCGGACCATCACGAGGCTCATTGAAGCAGGCGAGGATCTGGCGGTCAGGTACGATTTTTCCCATTTGAAACACCTTGCCACGGTCGGTGAGACACTGAGTCCTGAACAATTCTACTGGGCTAAGGACGCATTGAAGCATGCTCCTCATGATACCTGGTGGATGACGGAGACAGGCATGATTTGCATGGCCAATTTCCCGTCTATGAGCATAAGGCCAGGGAGCATGGGAAAACCAGTCCCAGGCATTGAGGCCTCAGTTCTTGACGAACAAGGGGAGCCGCTCCCTGAATTCTCAATGGGTGAACTGGCTCTGAGACCTGGCTGGCCTGCCATGATGTCGGGGCTCTGGCAGGATGCCGTTCGATATCAAGAATATTTCAGCCCGAATAACTGGTTTCTCACCGGCGATATGGTGACAAAGGATGAACACGGGTACTACTATCACCAGGGTAGAAACGACGACCTGATCAAGCTTGGTCAGAGAGATACCGGGCCCTATGAAGTCGAACAAGTCCTCTCTTTACACCAGGCAGTAGCAGAAGCCGTCGCTATATCTGTACGGTCCGGAACCGAGAATCCCATGTTCAAGGCATTCGTGCGTATTAAGAAGGGATTCACTGCATCCAAAAGACTTAACCTGGAGATCAAAAACTTCGTCAAAGCAAACTTTACCCCGGAAATCCCTCTATCGGATGTCGTATTTCTGGATGAGCTGCCCAAAACCCGATCGGGAATTCTGCTGCGCCGAGTCCTCGAAGCACGTGACTTGGGGGTTCCCAGCGGGGACCACACCAAACTGGAGGAGTGATACTATTTCTCTTTTGTTCCAGCAACTTTTGCGAGCAGGGACGACCGCTACCATTTTTTCTCGTTGCCAAAGTTTCACTTGATGCCCTGCCTGGAAGCCAAAAGATCTAGGAAGGTGTCTATTTGCTTTTCCAGCGCTTCCACGTCATAGAGTCGAGGATCATTGTGATCCGCCTCCAGGATGATGCCCGGGATACCGGTCTTTTGCGTCACGGCTGATCTCACTTCAGGGATGTCTTGGGAGACGAATTTACAGCTACGGTTGGAATGATACAGAAAGCCATTGAGGCTGTACTTATCCGCCAGATCCGCGTAATCCTCAATCCTCCTTTCCATGTGGAGGTTTGCCGTGTAGAGGTATTGTTCAGTCCAATCCCCTAGAGGGTCTTGTTCCCCCACTGAGAGCTTTGCCCACGCCCAAGTGTAGAGCGATGTCACGAGGCAGGCCCCTCGTGCTTCCAAGAACAGTGACAATCGACGAAGTTCGGGCCAGATTGGCAGATTATCCCAAAACAGCCTGAACCGTTCATTTTCAACTGCCCCTATTCCGTCTTTCACGCGCTGCTCAAGCTCTTGAAGCAAGGATTTGTAGAAATCCACAGGGACTCTCGTTCCTCTCTGGGCCACAATCGGAGACATAGAGATAAACTGATCGAATACGGAGATAGGCGAAGGGATGCTCCGGCCTGTCTCCAAAATCCCGGCCCAGAGATTCGAGGCCTCCTGCGATAACCGGATATTCTCTGCCAGTCTGGCCGGATCCAGTGATTTCCCGGTTATGCCCTTAATAACCGATATCAAATCCTCTAACTGAAGCCTGACATATTTTTCTCCCGCGCCATCCTTCTCGCCTTTTCCTGAGTGTGGGACGTCTATAAGAAACATTGGTGCATGATACATTCGGCTGAGGATCTCAAACCATTTTGTAAGGGTCCCGCACTGGCTGTTGGAAATCAGAAGCAGGTCTGGTTTCGGCAGCCCCCAGGTAGGGCTGAGGCCTGTCTTGATAGACCCAAGATCGCACCTGGCATAGGAGCAGAGGTCCATGGAATAACCCATTCCCTCGGCCGCTGCTGCCGTCTCAGAGGATAACTTTCGTGCCCCCAATATCACCGCGTGGTTTTCCGGATAAATAGGGAACATGTCCATGGCATATAGAAGCTCCACAGGTGTGAAGGCATTTACGTAAGCAATGAATTTTCCTCCCTGTTTTGCTGTGTGGGCTGCCGTATAATAATCGATGTTAATCTGCTTGAGCTGTCTCAGGGACTCGATGGGGCGCATAGCGAAACATCCTCCATGAAAATCGAAGCACCACGGTTTCTTGATCAGGTCAATGCTTTTTAATAGCAGTGGTTAGAGGACAACTTATTGCCGGTAAGTCTCCGTGGATTACCCGATTTAACTCTCCGATTTAAGGCAAGTCTCCGCTGAGTAGTTCCCTGAATGCTTCCAATCGCAAGCGGATTTGCTCCATTGAAGCGCTTCGGGAAGAAGTCTCTAGTATCAGGCTGGGTATACTGGTCTCTCCAAGGGCCTTCTGAAAATCAGGCATTTCGAAACCGGCGGCCTCGCAGAATTTCGGGTTGATAAAAACCACACCAGCAGCGCCACTCTTGACGACCCGATTCAAGAAACCTTGAATCAGCCTGTCCGGTTCCATGTGGTACCCGGGGTAGGGCGTCAAAGAAATGTAACGCTGGGCCAGGGACTCGATAGGGTTGCCGTTCAAACCGACGTCTTTTTCAGCCAAACGAAACCCAGTAACAATCTCATCAGATACAACGAGCAATCCCAGCTTGTCGAACAGGGACAAAATTCCTGGAGGGTCCCACACTTTACCCTTTACGTATATGGGTATGCGCACCTGACAATCTACTTCCTCTTGGTCCCAAGGGAGGGCTTCCATCCAAGCCAGGTGTTCTTCTCGTGGGGCCCTGAGAGCGGATGCAAAAAGTAACTGAACTTTTTCCTGAGTCCAGAGAGCGGGCCTTTCTTGTTGCATCCGGTATGCATCGCGTAGGAGTTTACGACTCTTGTCGTAGAGTAGAGAACTTCTTGCCACATCATCAGGTCCGGCTTTTTTCCCGGTGATCTCTGCAATGGAGGAGAGAAGGCGAGTAAACTCGACACAAAGGTAATCCCGTGCTCCAGGATAATCAATCCGCTTGGGAAGACGGAGGAACTCGTTTGACATGTGGGGGAAACAGCGGTTCCAGATATGGAAGAGATTGCGGGTCGTATCGCAGACATAGGGGATCACCATACCATCCAGCACGTCCAGTTTGCCTGTCATCCCCATCTCGATTGCACCCATCGCATGGCTGCAGGTATAGCCTGAAATGTGGGCCTGGGCTTGCCTTATCTGAACTCCAGCACCCTCTACAGCCATGGGGAGTGCACCTGCTGCATGAATTATCTCTTCCGGCACGTCGGGAAGCAAATGGCCGATCACCTTGCGGCCGGTTTTCTGTTTCCATGAGCGTGCCCATTCCCAAGGAGTCTCCATGATTTGTTGAAACGGCCGCCAGGGGTCTTCAATACTCATGTACGCCTCCATTAAACTAGAATTGGTCAAGTATTTGCCAGGGTGCCGCCGTCCACATAGATGCTCTGGCCTGAAATGAAACTCGCTGAGTTGGAACAGAGGAAGAGCACAGCGCCGACGATGTCTTCCGGTTGCGCGAGCCGACCTTGGGGTATTCTGGATACGAGTTGCCGCTCAATTTCGGGGTTGGCCCAGATAGGTTCACTAAAATGGGTCCGGGTCATGCCCGGGCCTACAGCGTTTACCAGGATGTTTGACGGAGCCCACTCCGTGGCCATACACATGGTAAGCATCTTCAAGGCTGCCTTGCTGGCGTGGTAAATACCCATCATGGGCCCGCCCCGTTCTGCTCCCACAGTGGTAATGTTCACTATACGGCCGCCTCCGTGTTGCATCATCACTTTGGCGACTGCCCGACTCAAGAGAAAAACAGCCTTCACGTTCGTGTTGAAAATCTTGTCAAAGCCGTCCTCCCGGAGATCGATGAGCGGCCTGAAAAAACTCCGGGCAGCATTGTTCACCAATATATCGATCCTGCCAAAGGATTTTACGGTCGAATCCACCAGGGCTTCGATCTGGTCGTTTTTGGTCACATCGGTTACCTTGGCAATAGCCTGTCCGCCGTGTGAGAGAATCTCGTCGGCAACGGCTTCGATCTCTGCTGCCGTTCTAGCCGCGACAACGATCTTAGCGTGTGAATCGGCAAGTCCCAGAGCAATTGCCTTTCCGATACCCTTTCCACCTCCCGTGACGATTGCCACCTTGTCCCTCAAGTTTGGTCTGTCGCTCATTTCCTAAAAACCTCCTCTCACCCTGTGAGGATCTTAAGACAACCATCTTTCTATTACGGGAGTTTGAGGAGTAAGGCAAGCCCTTAGGGGAGGCTTGAACACCTTTGTATTCAACGATTTTTCATCCTGAATATTTTGTTGGTGGTTTTACTGACAAATTCCAGATCATGCGATATTACGATGTAGGGGAGATGAGATTTGTCAAGCAATTCGACAATTCTTTCCGTGGTATCCTCATCAAGGCCGCTTGTCGGTTCGTCCAGAATGAGAATCTCAGGTTCCATGGCCAATACCGTAGCTAAGGCTACCAGGCGTTTTTCACCGCCGGATAGTCTGTAGGTTATCCTGCTTTCAAATCCGTCCAATTTGAGAGCAGCCAGTGTGGAAGTTGCAATGAGTTTGGCTTTCTCCGGACTCTTGCCCTGGTTCAATGGACCGAAAGCCACGTCTTCAAGCACTGAGGGACAGAAAAGTTGATCGTCGGCATCCTGGAAGAGAAAACCGATGCGGCTGCGTATTTCGGTGAAATCTGATTCGGTTTTCCTCGATTTACCGAAAATTTCCACTTCTCCGGATTCGGGAAAGAGCAGACCCATTATTATATGGCAAAGGGTGGTCTTGCCTGACCCGTTAGGTCCCAATAGCCCAATCCGATCTCCATTGCCTGCTCTGAAGTCCAGTCCGTCCAGGAGGTATCGAGAGTTATACCTGAAACGGATGTTCTTTAAATGAATCATTTTACAACCAGGAGTATGGCAGAGAAGGCTAAGCCGGATGCAGCGACCAAGTAATCTCTGTGTTTCATTTCATAGTTATTAAGAATATAAAACTTTCCTTTGAATCCCCGACATTTCATTGCCGCCACAATCCTCTCGGCCCTGTCGAAACTCCTTACCAGGAGTATTCCCACGAGATAAGCATAGGTCCGATATGTGTGCATGTTGGTCCCCGGCTGGAAACCCCTGATTTTCATCGCTTGCTGTAACCTGCGATATTCATCGTTAATGACGTGTATGTAACGAAAACAGAAAAAAAAGAGATGCACAAGTTTGTCCGGGATCCACAAGTGACTCAAGGCATGAACCAACGTAAATATGGGGGAGGTACCCAGAAGTGCTATGACGGTCAATACTATGGCATTGGATTTCAACGTTATGAGAAGAGCATAAAATAGTCCTTCTCGATGAATTTTGACAGGACCGACAGCATAAATTACGTCTCCGGGGAAGGTCACAGGAAGGAAAATCCATAGGAACAGAATAAAAACATTGACTATGTACAGGCGTCCAAGCACCTTCCTGATATCAATACGCGCTGAAACGATGAGGACGAGGGGGAAAATCAAGGCCCCTGCGGCGGTAATAATGGAGTTGCTCATCGCCGTTACCACTGAGAAGACAATGGTCGTTACGATCTTCGCCCTTGGATCAAGGTTATGAATGAAAGTGTTCCCTTGAGAAAATTCCTCTATCCCTCTGAAAGCCTGTGCTTCAGACACCTTGAAAATCCTCCCTCATTGGATGAGAACGAAGCATCTGGGGCCTTGTCATCTTGATGAATTCAATTACTATAATCGTTATGATCCCTTCTACAATCATTACCGGGATGTGAACCAACACAATCAGTCGTGCAGTCGGAACAAAACTGTCTCCCGTGGCTACCATTGAAACCGCGACGAGTAGTCCGGAGAGTAATACCGAACCTCCACCTGCTACAAATTCGGCCACCATTCTCACACGACGCTTCGAACTCCGGATAAACCGACCGCAGATGCACCCGAACAGCACGGCAGGAAAAGCCATGTTGAACGTGTTCACTCCCAGGGTAGTAAGACCGCCGAACTGAAAAAGAATGGCCTGGAGCGTTGAGCCCACAAGAATGGCCGGAAAAGCGAGCCATCCCAGCAAGAGCCCGCATACTCCGTTTAGCACCAGATGCGCCGCTGATGGTCCTATGGGAATATGAATCAGGGATCCTACAAAAAAGACCGATGACAGAACAGCCACCTCGGGAAGCTTGTCATACTGCATCTTCCTCAGGCCGATCGCGACCCCTGCAAGAGTCAGGACACCTCCCGCTGCGAGAACAGGAAAACTTACTACACCTTCGGATATGTGCATGTTTTACTTTGCTTACTAGGACAGACATCCATCCCCTGGATGTACATGGATACCGCCAACCGTGACCTTAATGTTACATTAGCGAGCGTCGTGTTACAAGTCAAGTTGTTCCCCAGGGGCGGTCACAAAGAATAATCCCTTGAAGGCATGCAGGTGCGTTCCAGTTATCCTGGACTGCTGTCTTGGACTTGAATTTAGGTTGCGATTCGGGATATAATTCATAATCTATAGTTCGGTTTGGGACGGATTTAATTTGATCCCACCGTATGAGAGAGGACCTGAGCGTTCATCGAATTTCTACTGGTACGGTATTGAAAGCTTTTCATGGATCATATCACGGTCGGGAAACTCCTCGTCATTGGTTCCATAGCGGTCGTCTGTTGCCTTATGTCCTGCACGGCAGTGACCAAGTTTTTTGATTCGGACTTATCTTCCGCTGAGCCTACCGGGGAAGCACGATCCGACAAGAGAATCCCGCTTCCGCCCACAGTGAACGATTTTGAGCCCAAAAACTAATGTTTTTTAAGAGTATTCCCACGATGTATGAATCACATGCAGAATAAAAAACCATCGTGACGGAGAGAATTTCTCCCGTCTGATCCTCTTTGAGCTGGGCCGGTGTCTCCCTTATTGACATGGCAGGCTGTGTGGTTTAATTGATTAAGGCACCTCGACAAAGTGTTGACTCGACTCTGATGAAAGGGGTGAACCACCGCGTCTTCCTGCGATCTTTCTTTCTAGAGACTCTTTGGAATTATGAAAAGATGCAAAACGTAGGTTTCGTGTTTTGTATGTATCCTGCACTTTTTAGGCTTTTTCGCGATTCTGAAGAGAGAAATGCAGCGGTCATAAGAAATCTTGACACTGTAAACACTCATCCTTCTATGGGACCCTTGTTGGCGGGACTCACTGCTCGTCTGGAACATGATCTGGATCCCTCTACGGTGATTTCCTATCGAAAGCGGATAATGTCGGTATTGGCAGCTCACGGGGACCACTTATTTTGGGGACTCATCAAACCCTTGGCAGGGGTTTTCGGTGTGATTCTCACCTTGTTTTTTTTCGGGACTGTGGCTGGGAGTTTAGCCGCACTCGTGATTTATAACACCCCGAACATGTTGGTTCGTTCCCAGGGTTTTCAAATAGGCTGGGGACAAGGCTTGAACTGTCTTCAGATGCTAAATTCATCTGCTTTTGAC
>Ga0208495_1000638_pt1 | contig 10788 bp, 5 predicted proteins | sample CryBogmetaGMA14M_FD_184551 | JGI IMG/M metagenome (GOLD analysis project Ga0208495, IMG submission 184551) | Freshwater microbial communities from Crystal Bog, Wisconsin, USA - MA14M (SPAdes) | ecosystem: Environmental > Aquatic > Freshwater > Lake | place: Crystal Bog, Wisconsin, USA | collected...
ATCTTTGCCCGCCAACAGCGCAATCGGCCAAGAAACATACGGAACGCTTTCATGGAACGGGTCTATCGGTGCGGACACATACGACGTATATCTTGATCAGAACAACCCGCCCACGACCAAGGTTAGTGCCGCCCAAGCGGGCACTTCTTGCGCGTATAGTGGATTGACAGCCGGACAAACCTATCACTGGAAAGTCGTGGCGACCAATCCCGCAGGCAATACAACGTGTACCGCCATTTTCTCTTTTACCATAGCCGCATCAGTATTGCCGGGGCTGTTTTCTCTTTCGTCCCCTTTAGACGCAGCTTTCAATCAGCCGCTGTCGGGAACGCTTTCGTGGGCTGCCAGTTCAAATGTAACGGGCTACGACGTATATCTTGATACAAATAATCCGCCGGTTACAAAGGTTAGTGCCGCTCAGGTGGGTACTTCTTATAATTATAGTGACCTCCAAAAGGGCCTGACTTATTATTGGATGGTCGTGGCTAAGAATGCGCAGGGATCGACACAGTGTAACGCTATTTTCTTTTTCACCGTCTTTGGTCTAATGACAGTTGTAACTCCCTGGGCAGCATCCGATCTGGCAATGCTGAAATTTACGCAGTCAGCCGATATTATCACGGTAACACACCCGAATTATCCGTCACAACAGATCAAGCGGCTTTCCGCCACAGACTGGGAGATAGCCCCTTTTGCCAATGTCAATGGCCCATTTCAGGACATTAATATTGATGAAACAATTACGCTTACAGTAAACGCCGTTACGGGGGCTATTACGATCACAGCAAACAAGGCTCTGTTTAGCGCTGACCTGGTGGGACTGCTTTTCTATATCATGCAGTCCCCGGACAACACGACTCCGGCATGGGAGGTACAGGACGCCGTTGCGCATAACGCCATAGTAATATACGGCGACAATTATTATCAGGCGGCTGGTGCCGGAACGACCGGCACGGTGGCGCCGACCGTAACGGAAGGATCGCAGCGGGACGGCGACCCCGGCGTGCTGTGGAATTATCTGCATTCCGGTTTTGGCATTGTCAAAATAACCGGCTATACGAGTCCGGTGGCAGTCACGGCGGAGGTTCAATCAAGACTGCCTGATTCAGTCATAGCAACTCCAACCTACAACTGGGCGTTGCCCGCGTGGGGACCAGCAGCACAGGGCTATCCTGGAACCACGGCGTATTTTCAGGACCGCCAGTTATTCGGCGGTGCAAACGGAGCCCCGTCCACCATCGACATGAGCCGCACGGACGGCTTTTTTGACTTCGGACAGGGCAACCCTGTCCTTGATGATGATGCAATAAGATATAAACTGCTTTCAAATCAGGTCAACATTATTCGTCACATGGTCGAATTGACGTACCTGGTCATATTCACCTCCGGCGGAATATGGATGGTGCAGGGAGGATCAGGCTCAAACACTAATGTAATAACTCCATCCTCCATTAATCTGAGTTCGCAGGGAGCCAATCCGGTGAGTGATGTACGTCCGTTGAAGATCAACAACTATGCCCTTTTCCTTCAGGAGAAGGGCAATCAGGTAAGGACGCTCGGTTATTCTTTTGCGGAGAACGCCTTCATCGGTCGGGACATTACGGTAATGAGCAATCACCTGCTTCAGTTTAATAAAATTGTTGATTGGGATTATCTGGAAATCCCCTATTCCTGCGTCTGGTCAATACGTGATGACGGCATTCTGCTGGGCCTCACCTTCCTGCCTGAGCAGCAGATAACGGGATGGCATCGCCATGACACGCTGGGAGCGTTTGAATCGGTCTGTTGCATTACGGAAAACAATCAGGACACACTTTATTTCATTGTCAACCGTATCCTGAACGGGCAAACGGTGCGGTGCATCGAGCGCATGGCACCGCGTCAGTTCAAGGACCAACGGGACGCTTATTTTGTGGACTGTGGGCTTACCTTTGACGGAAGACCCACCAACAGCTATGCGACGACATTTGCCGGCCTTGATCATCTTGTAGGCATGACTGTTGCGATTGTGGCGGACGGCATAGTTTATCCCCAACAAATCGTGCCTTCAAACGGGCGGATAACAATCGCCAATCCCGCGCAGGTAGTGCATATCGGGCTTCCTTACGTTTCTGATTTTGAAACCCTTGACCTTGCCTCGATGCGTACGGATATCCGGGACAAGATGAAAGGCGTTAATAGTGTATCGCTCATCGTGGATAAATCGGCGGGCTTCGAGGTGGGGCCTGACGTAGACAATTTGATGCCATATAAAACAAGGACAACGGAAGATTACAGCGCACCGGACAGCCTTTTGAGTGGGCTGGTAGATATTAACATTCCATGCCAGTGGGACAAGAAGGGCCGCATCTTCGTCAGGCAGTCGCAGCCGCTTCCCCTGACCATATTGGCGGTGATCCCGCAGACGGAGGTCGCAGGTTACTGATGGAAAAAGCACAGCGTATTTGCACAATTTGCGGTTGCTTTTTTAGCCCTGATTCAGAAGATGATCCGGGGGATATTTGCCTTGACTGTCTGCTTGGCGAAAAGGTGAGATTTTAAATGACGGTCAAGATAGTACCAGCAAAACTTGAGCACATCCCGCATATCGCTGCAAACGTGCGCGAGGCCGACCGTCAGGAGATTTGGGACTACGCTTTAATGAAGCCGCAAGAGGCGTTAGAGAAATCGTTTCATGCTTCAACCGTCGTATCAACAGGCATGGTTGACGGCGTTCCTGTCTGTATGTTCGGCGTGGCCCCGGCTTCATTGCTATCCATCGTGGGGCGTCCCTGGATGATAGGTACATCGGACTTAAACAAGTACGCAAGGCAGTTCCGCAAGAGAGATAAGATGGTTGTCAGGGCAATGCTGACGCACTTCAGCTATCTGGAAAATTATGTAGAGGAAGCCAATGTCCGGTCAGTGAAATGGCTGAAGGAGATCGGGTTCCAGATGGGCGAGCCGGAACCGATAGGCCCGTTTAATCGACCATTTATTAAATTCTGGATGGAGGCACGATGACTTATATTGATACTCCACGGGGCAAAGTATTTATCCCCGGAAAGAAAGATCCGGAAGGCCAGAGGATAACGAACCTCAGTAAAATGAAAATCCTTTGCTATGACCTCGGCCTATGGACGGAAAACTGTCTGCGCTTTGTCCGCGACGTGGCGGAGGTCTGGTACTATGTACCGGATCAGGAAGCGTTTCAGGAACCCTTTAAGGGTGACATAGGCCAGGGACTGGACGGTCTTGAAAGATTGGATGACCGTTTTCAGCATAGCTTTTGGGACTATGTTGATAAGGCAGATGTTATTTTCATACCCGACAATACCTGCTCCGGCATGGTTGAGTTTTTGCGACGGCATAATTATCCGGTAGCGGGCGTCGGCAGATCGGAACGGCTTGAGACAGACCGCTGGTACGGCAGAAAGAAGCAAAGAGAACTTGGCCTGCCCTGGCATAACTGCATCCGTGTTGTGGGGATCACTGCACTAAGGGAATTGTGCAAGAACGGCAAGGAAGGATTCCCTAAAGAGTTTTATGTCAAGGTGGATAATGAATACAGGGGCATTGAAGAAAGTTTTCCGCATAGGGATTATATATCTTCAAAGCAGACCATCGACCGTATTGAATATAGGCTTGGCCCTTATTCAGAAAAGATTGGTTTCGTCTGTGAGGAAATGTTGGGCGGCGTGGAGCCTGGCCTTGACGCGATTACCTTTGAAGGCGACCTACTTTACCCGACGATGGCCGGATATGAGGGCAAGGGTGTAGGTATAATTGAACGGGTATATAAAGATGCTTTCGAGTTACCCCGCGCTTTTAAGATGGTCAATGATGCCTTGTCGAAAGAGTTTAAAAAGAACGAAACAAAGTTTTTTTACAGCGTGGAAATCAAGGTAGACAAGGATAAAATACCATACACCCTTGACCTGACATTAAGAAAAGCAGGCCCTGGAACGGCAGCGATCCAGAGTGAGCTGATAGAAAATTATACAGAGGTTGTTGTCGGCCTCGCCCTTGGCGTCAAGGTGCTGCCCATTATTAACCATAAATATGCGGCGGCCTGTGCCTTCCAGTCACCGGAGGCTACAAAGGATTGGGTGAATATCCAGTTTCCGAAAGACATGAGGCAATGGGTGAAGCTGAGAATGGCCTGTAAGGAAGCGGGAGAATATTGGGCTATTCCAGGCTTTGACAGCCTTGGCACGGTAATTGGCTTCGGCAATACCATAGACGAGGCTGTGAATCTGGTAAAAGACAGGATGAAAGAAGTTCACGCAAAACGGATTGATCCGGGTATAGAACGCTTCAGAGAATTGATTGAATCTGCGGAGAAAGGGCGTGCTAACGGGGTTTTGTTTTAATGAAGGAGTTTAATCATGTGTGTTCCTATGGCAGCGATAGGGGTTATTGCGAGTTTCGCCGCAACAGCCGCTTCAGTGGGGTCTGCACTCCAACAGGGGCAGCAAGCGAAGAGTGCGGCGGATTACAACGCGGCAGCTCTGCGGGCAACAGCGATCAGCACCGAGAATGTAGGTGCCCAGAAAGCCGCCGACCAGTTGATGAAAGCAAGACGTTTAGAGGCTTCTCAGGTTGCCGCAGCGGGCGCGGGCGGGGTTAGCCCTTCCACCGGAACGCCGCTGACCATTGAAGGTCAGACTGCTGAAATGGGGGAACTGGATAGCTTGAGAATAATAAATAACGCGCAACGCACGGCATGGGGCTATCAGACACAGGCGAACATTACCGAAATGGAAGGCGAGGAAGCGCAAAAAGCGAGTTATATAAAAGCAGGCTCAACGCTCCTTGGCGGAGCATCTTCAGCTTATTATGGATATAAAAAGGCGACAGGATAATGGAAATCCCAGTTTACCGAGAAAACCAAGTAGAACCCACTGTTCTGCCAACTCCACGGATGCCTGGTGGCAGTCCCGCAGGACAGGCACTTGAAGGTGCAGGCAAGACCCTTGAGGGCGTAGCGGGGCAGGCGTTCGATTTGGCGAGAGAGGAAAGAATTAAAGCTGACGCCTCCGTGGTCATGGATGCCTATGTCAATGTTAGCAAAAACGCCTTGAATCTGCAAAACGATGCTCTTTCTAAAAAAGGCAAGGACGCACTGGTTTTTGACAAGTATCTTTCAGATTATGATGAGTTTTATAATTCGGTTAAGGTAAATCTTACCCCTGAGCAACAAAGCCTTCTTGATATGAGGGCTGCCCATGAGAAGCTCAGTTTTGAAACCACTCTGCACCGTCATGCGAGGGAGCAGTCTACTGCCCTCAATAACGCCAATGCCAAGGCGCTGGTTGATATCGAAGAGCAGAAACTTGCCGTCAATTACCGCGTCCCCTCGGATTTTGATATAAAAAATCCAGCGAGCCAGATCAATAAATTCCGCGCTTCCGTGGCCGACCAGTTAAATATGAACGGTATCCACGATACGGAACCTGCCTTCAAAGATGCCATGGACAAGGCAACATCGAGGGCCTATGCGGATAGAATTAAGTTATTGATGAACGAAAATCCGAAAGAAGCAAAACATTTTCTTGAAGTGCATCAGGATGAGATGGAGCCGCACGAACTGGAAAGGCTGAAAAAAGAAGTTGCGCATCTCGAAGCAGAGCAAAACGGGATTGGCGCGGCCATGTCCTATCTGGACGATATCAAAACCGGCAAGAAAAGCGAAACCGACATCACCAAAGAATTATATGAAAAGTTCAAGGATGACCCCACAACCTTTAAGATCGCACAGGCAGAACTGAATCACCTCTACACGCAGAACCGCGCGGATCAGGTTGCAAGTACGGTGAGCATTGCGGGATCCCTGGAGGCGAAAATTGATGAAGCAACGGCAAAAGGACAAGGCGCTTCCGTGGCCTTCTTAAAAAATACTGATGAATACAAGCAGCTTTCGCAAATGGCCGCTGACGGCAACAAGGCTGCGGCGACGGAACTCAGTAAGGTTCGCTCTTATGCGGCGAAGGTACAACGAGAAGAAACGAGGCTGGTCAAGCAGCAGCAGTCACTTAATCGGCAGTTCTTCATGCTAAAAATTGGTGATCCTCAAACCCTGCCGAAGATGAGCAAGGAAGAAATTTATAATCAGGGCAGAGACGCGGGGCTATCTATCAACCAGATCAAGCAAGTGTGGGGAGAGCACGATAAGCTCGTTAAGGAGTCCATGACTCCCGCGCAGATGCACAATAACAACATCAGCACGGACATGGTGAATCGCGTACTCGACAAGGCTAACATCCCGAAAGACCAGCGAGAGGGATTCAGTCAGGCGTGGAGAGGAGCTATCAAGGCAGAGGAAACAAGACTGGGGCATCCCATGTCAGCCAAGGAAATTGAAGAGGCGGGCATTATGGGGATTCAGCGTCATGCGACGACCTTCCTCGGCATTACGACCGGGCATAAGTGGGAGAAGCCGGAAGGAGCACCACAAAAAGCCACAACCTACCCCACTGACTTTACCGACCGCGTAACTGCCGTGGAAAAGAAGCGCGGCGTCAAGATAACAGATGCACAGAAGCAGACGCTTTACGAGGAATACAAGAAGGAAAATAAGTAATGTCTTTTGATGATGCGCTTGAACAGATTGTGCAGCAAAACGAGGCAGCGGACAAAGCCGCCCTGTCGAAGTCTGCAATCATCGCTCATAACGTGAACCCCGACAAGCACGCGGAGAACGTCCAGAAAGCTAAGAAGCTGGGGATGCCAGCCGCTTTTGCGACTCCCGCGACTGGCCCGGTCAACATGGAAGACATGTATTCTCTCATTGACGACTTCCATAAATTGAAAGGCACTACCGCCAAGCATATGAGTAATCCTGATTTTGCGAAAGTGGCGAAGGATGACCACCAGAGCCTTTCGGCGTTCGAGAGCATATTTAAAAATGTATCAGATTATTATTCCTTCTTGCATACACCCACCGAAAAGCCAACGGATTGGCATGATTTCTTTACCCGCGTCCTACCGGAAAGCGTATCAAAAACAACCGTCGGGGCAGTGGAGTTCATTCCACAGATGCTCAGTGGCGCAGTCGATGCATTTGATAAGGCGAGAGACCTTGTCTTAAAGGGAGAGATAGACGCTGCAAACGAGACGTTGAAACAATTCCCTAAAGAGACTCTTGCCGGAATCGCTCATTTTGCCGGAGAGCCCCTGGGCGTTTTCGGAACTGATAAATTCAAAGAGAAGTGGACTACTGACCCCGCCGGCGCTTTACTGGGCGTGGCTTCTATTGTGCTGCCCTTCTTGAGAAAAGCAAAAGAGGCTGCCAGCGTTAAGTCTTTAGAAAGCCCTCTTGAGCCAGTGCCGGAAACAAGAACCTCTAACCTGAGTGAGCATATCGGAAATGTCATTGAGACTGCCAAAAAATCAAAGCTCAGGAACCGCGACCCCGACGCCTTTAGGAAATTCACCGACGATGCCAGCGAGGGACACCCGCCCGTCCAGATGCCGGTTGAGAAGATTGACGAAATACTGGCAGGGAAAAGGATGAAGCCGGGAGATTTCTTCGATGACCCGACACACTATTATGAAACCAAGTTTGAAGGCGAAGGCGGGAAGGTGGATATCCCCGTTTCCGACCTTGCGGCTAATGCCGAGCATATGACCCCTGATACCCTAAAAGATGTCAGCATGGAAGGCGTGCCGTTGGAAAACGAGCTGGCAAAAGCGCAGGAAGCCGCAAAACAGACCAAGGAATCATCCACAGAAGGCGCTGAGGGGGGTGAAATTACAAGAACGGACGTTCTATCGTCCGGGGAGATCGTTCAATCTGGGGCATTTAAAGAAGCCGAATCCCTCTTCAAGAAGCCCGACGCCGAAGAAGAAGCAACCACGACTGACCAGCTCAAAGCCCTCAACGAAGACATGGGGCAAACGGGCGAGGTCGATCTGTCCGGCGTAGTGGATTATCTTAAGAAGTCAAAAGAGGAAACCGGATACACCGGCGACCTTCAGGGCGATTATTACAAACTCAGGAACAAAGCCGAGATTGACAGGATACTCACAAAGAGACTGCTTGAAAATGCCAAGGGCGCTCCCGCCGATTATGAGGCAATCTATAACTGGATAGAGAACCCTACCGAGCCGATCACTCCGGTGCAGATGAAAATCTATAAGAGCGAGATAGAGCCTATCCGCGCCGAAAGGGAAAAGCTGTTTGCCAAACTCAGAAATGAGGGCATACCAATAGAGGGAAGTGAGGGATATACGCCCCGCTTTGTCGCTGACAGGGGCGGGGTTTTTGACCGTCTTGTGCAAGGCATGAGGTCATCCAATGCAGGGGCGGGGATACTCAGAAAAACCGCTCAGTCCTTCAAGCATAGGGTGATGAAGGCCATTGAGGATGAGCAGGGGAATCGCCGGATTGTTTCGATTAAGGATGGCAGGGTAACAGCCTTTGAAGATGGCAAGACTCAAGACATCGGTGGTCTGAAAAGCAAGGCCAATGAAGACCTCGGAGATAAAAAATATTTTATTGATAAGGACAAAAAGCAATGGAAGATAGCCGAAGCCACCACAAAGGAGATCGAGGCCAACACCAAATTAAAGTATCACAAGAACGCCCTGCTTAACGAGATCACGACCTACAACGAACTCAAGAAGGTTGACAGGGCTATCGAATATCTTGAAAACCTGAAGACCTCTCCCGAATTTACCAAGGCAGCGATAAAACTCGGAACGCAGAATATCCCCGACGGCTACAAGACAACCGTGCTTCCACAGCTCAGAGGCTACGCATTCCCCGACCGGATGGCAGAAACCTTTGACACTTTCTATAAGCACGTTTCACAGGGGCTTATGGAGCCGTCAAATATGTACGGCGCTATCAATACCTTCTTACGTAATGCAATATTCTTTAATCCTTTGATTCATATTCCTAACATCACAGTCCATGCCGTGGTGAACCGGGGGATAACGCCCTGGCTGAATCCCATGGCATACCCGCGCTTCATAAGTTCCGGCGCGAGGGCTATCCGGGCCGTCCTGACAATGAATGACGACTACGTGCAGGCCCTTGAGAAAGGCACATCCCTTTTATATTCGGGCGTGGAGAACAGGAACCTCTATGAACTGATGCTCAAGAAAATGGGCAAGGAGTTGGAAGGCAACAAGCCTTTGCTGGAAACTTTGAGCAAGGCGTTAGGATACGCAAACCCCGTGAAGCTCGTTAAACGGATTTACAAATTTTCATCAGAGGCAACATGGGCGGTAAACGATATTGCTACATTGCAAGCGGTTTACGAAGACATGGGTCGGGGCATGACGATGGATAAGGCCATCACGGAAACAGCAAAGCACATCCCGAATTACAGGATACCGCCACGGATAATGAACAGCACAACGGTTTCCAAACTGATGAAGCCGGAAACGGGCGTGACCATGTTCGGGGCTTATCATTACGGAGCATTGAAGTCTTACGGTGAAATGGCAAAGTCATTGATCGGAAAAGTGCCAATGGGTGAAAGGGCCGCCGCACTGGATAAAATTGCCATGCTTGGATTAGTGACCTACGTTATCTATCCCCAGCTTGACAAACTGGCCCAGGCGATTACGGGAGACAAGGTAGCATTCAGAAGGGCAGGCGCATCCACGTTTCCCTTCAAAACAGAGCAACTAATAAAAGGGACGATTGACTTCCCTGAATGGCTACAAACGATATTGACACCAAGCATAGGGATGACCGTTGGCATGGGAGCATACATGGGCAGAGATCCACGGACAGGGAAACGCCTGTCACCCAAAGAAATGGCCTTAAACGCTGTTGCTCCTATTTCTCAGGCAACCAGGATGGCCAGAGGCGAACGCGAACCCCGGGAATTTGCCGAAGGTCTCGTTGGAATCAGCAAATTTTATTCTGATGCCGAAAGGCTTGTGAAGAAGTACATCGGCCAACAGACACCTCAAGGGGACGAGGAAGGAGCTGATCAGAGAAAGCTGCGGAGAAAGATCATTGATGCCAGGAGAAAGGATGCTGACCTTACCGACGAGCAGCAGGAATTCTATAACAAGATGACTCCGGCGCAAAAGAAGACCATAGACAAAGAATCCAGCATGACGCCCATGCAGGCGGCCTTTTCCCATCTCCAGGACCCGACGCTGGAGAAGTCTGTTCGAGTGTGGGCAAAAGCAACGGACGACGAGAGAGAAGAATTAAGGGACATCTATCAGCATCGTATCAACACACACATGATGAGAAAAGATATCACGGCGGAAGAAGCAGAGAAGCTCAATGAGTTAATCGACAAGGCGGAGGCAAGAAAATGACTATAGCAAACCTACCAAATTACGCATCCTTTACGGGCACCGGGTCAGTCGGGCCGTTTACCTTCTCGTTTGTTTTTCTTGAAGACAGCGAAATCTCGGTTGAGATCACCGACCTATTGGGAATCGTGGTGCTGCTTACACAAAATGTTGATTATGTTGTGGCGGGCGCCGGAAACAACGCAGGGGGCAGCGTGACGCTGATGACTGCCCTGACCACAGGCTGGACTTTGGAGGTGAAAAGAACACTCCCCCTTGAACAATCCTTAGAGCTCCCTGATCAGGGGCCATTTTTTGCACCGGCGATCGAAGCGGCGCTCGACTACCTGACGATGATTTGCCAGCAACTTGACAGGGCTATAAAGTTAGGACTTATAGGCCCGCCGGGTTATTCTGGAGTGTGGATTGTTGCTGCGGGAGCGCCTGCTCCTGGAACCGGCAACAACGGAGATATGTATATCAATAGTACGACCCTTGACATCTACGGCCCGAAGGCTGGCGGTGCATGGGGCAGTATTGTTT
>Ga0208495_1000640_pt1 | contig 10725 bp, 11 predicted proteins | sample CryBogmetaGMA14M_FD_184551 | JGI IMG/M metagenome (GOLD analysis project Ga0208495, IMG submission 184551) | Freshwater microbial communities from Crystal Bog, Wisconsin, USA - MA14M (SPAdes) | ecosystem: Environmental > Aquatic > Freshwater > Lake | place: Crystal Bog, Wisconsin, USA...
GTACAACCCCCGCCTTCCGGTCCTTCTCCTTATACCCCTCTAAAAGAACCGTCGTGAGATTCTTCACCGGCTTGTCGGTGTGCCCGACAATATGGAACTCGCAGAACGGGCAGGATGAGATCACGAAATCCGCGTTTGTCTTCGCAATCTCGTCTCCCCGGCGTTTTCCCAGCGCTGCCGCCTCGTCCGGGTTACCGGATCGCACTCCCCCGCCGGAACCGCAACAGATCGAGGGCATCTCTACCAGATCCACCACCTGCCCGATCAGCTGGCGGGGCTGCTCCCTGATGCCCTGCCCCCGCAGCAGGTGACAGGGATCATGGTAGGTTGCCGTTACCGGCAGGCGGGCGGGGGGTTCGATCCCGTATTTTGTGAGGATTTCAGAAATGTCCATCACCGCAAACGGGGTTTTGTAATCGTTCTTTAACGTGGAACCGCACCCGGCGCACATCGTCATGACCGTATCGATCTTCCGGAACCGGAAGGTGTCGATGTTCCGCTTCTTTAACGTATCAACAAACGCCAGCTGCCCGGTCCGGATGAGCGGCGAACCACAACAGACCTGCTCTTTGGGGATGATGACCCGGATCCCGTTGCGCTTCAGGACTTCGAGGGCATCGAGAGCAGTCTTTGGCAACCGCATGTTGTACATGCAGCCGACAAAGAAGCCCACCGTCGCTTTCGGTGTGCCTGCTGGTTCTACCACTTCACCAACCTGTTCCAAAAACGTGGACTCGGTGCGGGGCACGCTCCTCCCGGTCTCCCGGATAAGTGCCGCTACTTCCTGGTGCCGGGGCAGGGTGAACCCCCGCTGGTTCGCGAGGGAACGGAGTTTCTCGATCGCCTTGCCCGGTGTTTCGATCTTCTTCGGGCAGACTTTGAGGCATGCCTGGCAGGTGGTGCAGAAGAAAAGCCCCTCCGCAATCGCAGCCGGGATCCGGTCGCTCGTGTTCCGGGGGTCCAGTGCGAGCCGCTCTTCCTGGCGCATCGCGGTGGGACCGGCAAACGAGGTCACATCCATTGCCGGGCAGACAGATACGCACGAGAGACATTCGATGCAGTCTCGCAAAGGTTTTATCGCGTCGATATCCGCCTTTGTGGGCATGACGAGTGTCTCTTTCGGCTGCAGGGAGGCGATCTGAGCAAGCTTCGGGATGAGATCCACGACAAGATCTTTTTTGACCGGAAGGTTCAGGGGCATGATCGTCATATTGTCCAGTGCCTCCTCCATGCAGGCAAGCGCCGGCTCCCCGTTGACCCGGACCGCACAGCTCCCGCATTGTCCCGAACCGCAGCAGTACCGGTAGGAGAGCGTGGGGTCAAGTTCATCGTGGATTGCGTGGAGCACGTGAAGGACACGGGCGCCTTCATTGACCTTCACCGTGTAGGAAACAAAACGTGATTCCGCATCCTTCTCCGGATCAAACCGGAATACCCGGACCGTAACCGCCTTCATGACTCCACCCCGGCAGTCTCAATACCTTCCCGGTCCCGGGAAATGTACGTGTGGCTGAATGGCGAGTGCTCCGCATCCCATTTCTGCGTGACATCCACCCGCATGTGTGCTCCCCGGGACTCCATCCGCAGGAGTGCACTCCGGCAGATGAGCGAGGCAGTGAGGCACATGTTCCGGACCGTGCAGCAGTCAGCGAGGTTTTGCGTCGACTCTGCACGGAGTGGTGCCCGTGACAGCCGGTCGATTATGTCCCGTGCATGCCGGAGTTCGGCGTCTTTTCTGAAGATGTTAACTCCCTGCCACATCGCGAGCTGGAGTTCCTTTCTCACCGTTGCCGGGTTCTCGCTGCCGGAACGGAATGTGTCCAAGTAGTCCTGCTGCTTCTGGATCTGCATCGCATCGATCTTCTTTACCCGTTTTTCTGCTTTTCCGGCATATTCACCGGCACGCTTTCCAAAGACCTGCGTCTCGGCAAGGGCGTTTCCTCCCAGCCGGTTTGCACCATGCACACCGCCCGCCACTTCACCGCACGCAAACAGGCAGGGCAGCGTCGTCCGGCATTCGGTTGTGATCCGGAGCCCTCCCATGATATGGTGGGCAGTGGGGGCGACCTCCATCGGCTGCACGCGGATGTCCACGCCGAATTTGAGGAACTGTTCGAGCATCACCGGAAGCTGGCTCTCTACCTGTGCACGGGGCAGGTGCGTGACGTCAAGCCAGACGCCGCCGTTGGGGGTTCCCCTGCCGTGCGCGATCTCGGTTGCAATCGCCCGGGCAACGACATCCCGGGTGGAGAGTTCCATCCGGGCAGGATCATACTCTTTCATGAACCGCTCGCCAAGGCTGTTCTTTAAAACCCCGCCCTCGCCCCGCACCGCTTCGGTAACGAGCCTTCCCCGTGCATCGTACGGGAAGACCGCTCCGGTCGGGTGGAACTGCACCATCTCCATATCGATCAGTTCGGCACCTGCACGATACCCGATCGCATACCCGTCACCCGTTCCGCTTGCAGAGTTGGTGGAGATATCGTAGACCCGGGTCCCGCCACCGGTAGAAAGGATCGTGCTGTCCGCTTTGAGGATGACGAGGTTGCCCTTCTCATCAAGCACCATCGCGCCGCACACCCGGTCACCATTCGTGAGCAGATCGATGACGGTCTGCTCCTGCAGGATTGTCACATCCGCCGAATCGAGCCGCTCCATGAGCGTGGTCATCATCTCGTGCCCGGTCCGGTCTCCGGCATAGCAGGTCCTCGGGAACTGCTGCCCGCCAAAGGGACGCTGGGCGATCTCATTGTTCCCGGTGAAGTCAAACACCGCTCCCCAGCGGATAAGATCCTCCACCCGCTCCGGGGCTTCTTTGACGAGAATCCGGACAAGGCTTGGATCGTTTACGTATGCACCCCCTTTGATGGTGTCCTCAAAATGGATCTCGCACGAGTCCGCTTCCCGGAGGACTGCGTTGTACCCCCCCTCAGCCATCGGGGTGCACCCTCCTTTACCTGCGATCGTCTTCGTCACCAGCACGGTATCCCCGTAGGCTGCCGCCTCGATCGCCGCCCGCACACCTGCCCCGCCGCTCCCGATTACCAGAACATGGCAGTCCACCACGTCATCTGCATGCATCTTATTATTCTGTGCGTCGTATAGTTACATAAATAAATGGTACATGCTGAGTGGGAACCATAATGAGACTTTTAATGAAATTTGGCGGAACATCAGTCGCCGATTCGCAGTGTATCAGACGCGTCATTGACATCCTGGAAAAACATCACAAGGAGGGAGATGAACTGGCAGTTGTCGTATCAGCGCAGCGCGGGGTGACCGACCAGCTCCTCGAAATTGCCGGGGCACTTCCAGGCGCAACGGACAGCTTAGCGATCGCACCGCTGATCCAGTCACTCAGTAAACGGCACATAACGACGCTCGAAGGAGCGGCACCCGATCACATTGCCGAAGTCGGGGTAGTCATAGAAGAGCGCCTCGAGAGCCTCCAGAATATTTTGTTTGCCGTATACAACCTGCGGGAGCTCACTCCCCGCTCAAAGGACTATATCATCTCATACGGTGAGCGCTTGCTCGCCCCGATCCTTGCTGCCGCCATCCGCGAGCGTGGCATCCCGTCAACCGTGCTCGACGGGTGCGAAGCCGGTATCCTGACGACTCCCACGCATGGCGAATCGACTGCACTTCCCGCGAGCGACGAACGGATAAAAAAACGGGTTGGCTCAAGGCTGAAAAAAGAGATCCCGGTGATCATGGGATTTATGGGCTGTACAGAAGACGGGCAGGTGACCACGCTTGGAAGGAGCGGATCGGATTATTCCGCATCCATCATCGGCGCCGGGATCGATGCCGATGAGATCTGGATCTGGACCGATGTCGACGGCATCATGACTTCAGACCCCCGGGTGATCAATGATGCCCGGGTGATGAAAAGCCTCTCGTACATCGAAGTGATGGAGCTCTCGTATTTCGGCGCAAAGGTGATGCACCCCCGCTCCATCGATCCGGCGATAAGAAAGAACATCCTTGTCCGGGTAAAAAATACCTTCAACCCCGGGCACCCCGGAACAATGATCGCGAAAAACGGGTACCGCGACAGCCGGGTGGTTAAAGCCCTCACGTATATTGAGAAGGTGGGCTCCATCAATATCAACGGTGCGCAGATGATCGGGCGTCCCGGTGTGGCAAAAGCGATCTTCTCCGCGCTTGCCGACAACGCAGTGAACGTGATGATGATCTCGCAGGGGTCAAGTGAAGCCAACATCTCCTTGATTGTCGATGAGGCGCATCTTTCCACTGCGGTGAACGCACTTGCGTTTCTCGTTGAACAGGGCATCGTGCGCGAAGTGACGCACACCCACGATGTCTGTGCCGTCGCCGTTGTCGGGGCTGGTATGGCAGGTGCTGCCGGGACCGGGGGAAGAATCTTTTCCGCACTCGGGCGGGAAGGGGTCAACGTGATGATGATCTCGCAGGGGTCAAGTGAAGCCAACATCTCGTTTGTCGTCCGGCAGGAAGACGGGCAGCGTGCGGTGCGGGTGCTCCACGACGAGTTCCGGCTTTCGGAGGAGTGCGATGAGTGAGAATACCTACCGTGATGCAGGGGTGGATATTGACCTTGAGGCAACAGCGATAAAAGCCTTGATCAAAAACCTGACCTACCGGAGAAAAGGGAGATGCACGATGCTCGGCGCTGTCGGGCATTTTGCCGGGCTTCTTGATTTCGGGGAGCAGGCACTCGCCCTCACCACTGACGGCGTCGGCACAAAGATGCTTGTGGCGGACAGAAAAAAGGACTGGACGACCGTAGGTATAGACTGCGTCGCGATGAACGTAAACGATCTCTATGTCATGAACGTCGAGCCGATCGCGTTTGTCGATTACATCGCCACCGACCGGCTCTCTGTGGAGAAGATGGCACAGATCGGCATCGGGTTAAACGAGGGTGCACGGCAGGCGAATATCGATATCGTCGGCGGGGAGACCGCCTCGCTTCGAGGACTTGTTTCCGGGCTCGATCTTGCCGGGACCTGCATGGGGATGCAGGCAAAGGAGAAAATCATCACCGGGGAAAAGATTCGTCCCGGGGACAAACTCATCGGTGTCCCGTCAACCGGCATCCACAGCAACGGGCTCTCGCTAGCCCGGCATATTGTTGAAAAGTATGCGGATTATGATGACACATTAACCAACGGCAAAACGCTCTGCGAGGAACTCCTGACGCCTACAAGGATCTACCACGAGAGCCTGCACGTCGCCGAAACCTGCACGGTGCATGGCATGTGCCATATCACCGGCGGAGGGCTCCTGAATTTTACCCGGCTCAGTTCGTTCGGGTTCCGGTTTTCCCACCCGATTCATCCCCCGGAAATATTTACATGGATGCAGGAGACCGCGAAGATTTCAGATATTGAGATGTACCGGACCTTTAACATGGGCATGGGGTATGCCTATGTCGTCCCGCAGGCAAGTGTCGCGGGGGTCTTACAAGAAGTGAAGGGAGCACAGGTAGTCGGGAGTGTTGTCCCGGAACCCGGTGCGTGGCTCGGGGATATCGAAATTACTTAAAAAGAATGCGAATCACTCAGGCTCTGCCTGGTAATCCCTCTTTATTGCCTTGTCTGACAAAATCACGCTGTTGCCCGACGGATCCTGGAGGATAAGCGTTACCGGGAGTGTGGCACTCTTCACGCGGGAAATCTTTGCGAGGAGCAGCCGGGCATTCTCTTTCTCTTCTTCATTGCCCCAGTGCAGTGCCCCCTCCACGACACGCTCGATCCGGGAGAGTACCCCCTCGACGTTTGTGACAAAACCCTCGCACGCCGGCCCGGGATCGATTCTCACGCCGAGTTCCGGGATCTCAAGAGCGCCGCTCATGCTCCGTACTACCCGCACATCAAGGTCTTCTGCTGTAGTGACAGGCATCTCGTACCGCACCGGCTCGGCACTTTTTAAGAGCTGGGTGTCGACATAGCGGTACCCGCACGTGGCGCACACAGCGGAAATAATAAGAATGTCTGAAAAATAGGGAATATTTTCCGTCAGGTACAGATATTCTATCTCAGTATTGCAGGATGGACACGGACCCGGAACGGTCGTTCGCACTTATGCTCCACCAATCTTATCGCGCGAGATCTTGACCGACATCGGGGTGAGTACGACATACCGCTGGTCCCCGAGCCCGATGATATCGCCGTTGACATCCTTTGCGACCTCTTTTAGGTCTTTTAAGACCCGCTCATAGGAGATCTTGTCCATTTTGAGGCGTGAAATGTCGACAATTACAATGTTCCCGTTGTATACTTCGTCCTTCACCCGCGGTGTATCCTTGAGATCAGCAATAGTCGCGATCTTCACGAGAAGTGACGGCGCCGCGCCGCCATGCTCCTCATACGAGGTGAGGTCAAGTTCCATGTAATCTCCATCTGAACTTGACGAACTTTTGCCAAGAAGGGTGTCTATGATCTTAACCATAAAAAAGCTCTATGGCGAATTTTATTTAATAGTATCTATCTGGAAAGCGCCCGGCAGGCATTTTGAAGGTTCAAAAAGAACAAAATTGCCCGGTTTTTCTGTTCCTTGCCCGCTGCGTACCAACTTTAAAACTCCATGTTCCACAGTTCATCACCGACATGGTGAAAATGTTTACACATTTTTCCCGATGCGCTGTTAAGAATTGCCTCCCCGTCAAAGAGCGCGATCGCGATCGCGAGCGGTTTTCCATGCCGTTCATCGACGATCTGGACCGGTTCCTGTGCTTTGACGTCCCCCGAAACTGCAACAATGCCCGGTCTCATTATGTCGGCACCGTTGACCACAAAAGGTATTGCGCCGGCATCCACTGTTACCCGGCGCTCCGGGAACGGGCACTGGAGCGCGCCTTTTAATGTGGGAAACACCCAGTCGCCGGCATCCATCAGGAGCGGCTTTTTGTTCACAAGGTAGAGAGCGACGTCAGCATTGGTCTCAAGGATCTCGACCATCTCTGAGGAAAAGAGCGAAGCCGACTGCCCGATCTGGAGGGAGAGGCGACAAAAGAGATCCTGCGCCTGGCTTTTCCGGATTGAATGCCGTTTTTTCCCGGTAATTTTTTTCATTGCACGCTCTTACATTCATCTTTCCTGTAAGAAAAAATTTGCCACCAGACAAAGTTATACAAAAAACCCGGCAGTATTGTTCAAATCAACGAAAAATAAAAGTCCGGCACGGGAAAGATTCCTGTCGGTTGATGATGTACGTTATGTTTAAGTAGAGTGCTCACGCACATATATTACTCCAGAGCGATGGTAACACAGGGATATAATATGACCAAAAGACCGTTGGATATTTTAGATCTGGCGCTGAACCGCCAGCCCGTTATTGTATCTCTCAAGGGCGGGAGAGAAATACATGGGGTTCTTCAGGGGTATGATGTTCATATGAACCTCGTGCTCGACAGGGCAGAGGAAGTCGAGAACGGACAGGTTCAGAAAGTGGGCACGCTCATCGTCCGCGGGGATAACGTGATCTATATCTCCCCATCAGTAGAATCATAGGTGAAGTAACATGTCAAAAGGCACTCCGTCAATGGGAAAGAGGAACAAGAAGACCCATATCGCCTGCCGGCGCTGTGGGAAGATCTCGTATCACGCCCAGAAAAAAGTCTGCTCTGCCTGTGGTTTTGGCAGGAGCACGAAACTCGTCAGCAATAAATGGAATACCAAAAGACCAAAAATCCCAACGCATTAGAGTGCCATCATGTGTGGTATCGTTGGCATCGTCGATGCTGGCGGTGTTTCCATCCAGCTCTACTATGCCATGTATGCTCTCCAGCACCGTGGTCAGGAGAGCGCAGGTATATCAACGTTTGATGGGACAAACCTCTGTAAATTTAAGGGGCAGGGGCTTGTCGCAGATGTTTTCTCCCCTGCTGTTTTGAACGATCTGAAAGGTACGGTTGGCATCGGGCATGTACGGTACCCGACAACCGGTGCAAACCTCCCGGAAAATATCCAGCCGCTCAATTTCCAGTTCAAGGATCATTTCATCTCCATCGCCCACAACGGAAATCTCGTAAATACGGGCGAACTCCGGGCTGCATACGAGCAGGCAGGGCAGATCTTTACCACCACTACCGATACAGAGATCATTGCAAAGATCTTAATCGATGAGATCACTAATTCCGGGTGTGTCGAAGATGCGGTTGGTCTCTGTATGAAAAGGATGCAGGGCTCGTACTCGACTGTGATGATGATCGACGGCGTCATCTACGCATTCCGTGATCCGCTGGGGATCAAACCGTTCTGCCTTGGTAAGATCGAGCACGGGTATATCGTGGCGTCCGAGAGCGTCGCCGTTGATGCACTGGGGGGCAGTTTTCTCCGTGACATCAAGCCGGGTGAACTGATCCGGATAGATGCAGAGGGGGTCCGGTGCATGCAGATCGCGGTCGCCGGCAAGTGTGCGCACTGCATCTTCGAATACATCTATTTTGCCCGGGCGGATGCAGTAATTGACGGCGTGCTCGTGTATGATGTGCGGCGGATGATCGGGCGGAAACTTCACGAGGAAGCTCCGGTACGGGCGGATTCCGTCTGCTCGGTTCCCGATTCCGGGACCGCATATGCGATCGGGTATGCCGAAGGATCGAAGATCCCGTTTGTTGAAAGCCTCATGAAGAACCGGTACATGGGGCGCACGTTCATCATGCCCTCCCAGATGGAGCGGGAGCGGGCGGTGCGGATCAAGCTCAACCCGATCCCGGCGCACCTTGCGGACAAGTCGGTTGTGCTCGTCGATGACAGCATCGTGCGGGGAACGACCTCGAAAAGGATCATCGACATGATGCGCGATGCGGGCGCCCGGGAGATTCACATGCGGATCGGTTCTCCCGCCATCAAAGCGCCGTGCTACTTAGGCGTGGATATGCCCACACGGCAGGAACTGATTGCAAGCGACAAGATAGAAGAGGAAGTACGGCACAACATCACTGCCACATCGCTCCACCATATCTCGCTTGACGCACTTATCGAGGCGATCGGGTTTTCCCGGGACGATCTCTGTACCGGGTGCCTCACCGGGTGCTACCCGCTGCCGATACAGGGTGAAACAGCAAAGCCCCGGCAGGTGAATTTTGTTGACGGGACGTACCAGGCAAAACTGGGGACATTTGAAGCGTAAGAGTGTACAGTCCGGAAAGACATTTTTTAAGAAGGTTCAAATGAGAAGGGGAAATGAAGAACACGGTCATCAATAAGATATCCGGTTCTACCCGTATTGCCCTCCGTTATGTACTTGTGTGCCTGCTGGCATATTTTGGAGCCTATTATCTTAGCGATACTATCCGCCACGTTTCTACCAAGTTTGCGATTGGCGCACTTTGGGCAGTTATCGTCGGTGTAGTGGTCATACAGGCGACCTGGATAAGCACCGTGGAGAAAGCCAGATTTCAGATACTTGGCGGGCTTGTCGGGGCGATATTGTCACTTGTTTATCTGGAAATCCTGCCATTCAATCCAGTCTGGATGGCGCTTCTTATAGGTCTGGCGGTTTTTTTGTTCCATTCCCTGAACCGTCCGGATTATGCCGTACCTGCAGCCCTCACGGTGGCAGTGATCCTAATCTTTTCCTATCTCAATCCGGAACTATCACCGTTAATGAATGCAGGTCTCCGGTTCTCTGAGATAATTATTGGTAGCGCCATCGCGATCCTGATAGTCGGGCTCCTGCCGTATGCAAGGGATAAAACGGAGTAAAGCCGGATCCCGGTTTTTAATCCCGGCATATTTCCGGCTCGCGTTATGATACCTTTTTTGCATTCCAAAGACAACCCGGACAGGTGACACGGACCGATTCCCTGTCCGGGTTTTCCGGGAGTATAGGATCATGGAGCACATCAGGAACGCATTCGACAACATCGCGGCAGAGTACGATGCCCAGCGGCAGTACGTGATCCCGCAGATGGACCAGTACTACGGTGCTGCGGTCTGGGCAGCGGAATCAAAGGAGAAGAGCCCGGCAATCCTCGACATCGGGGCAGGGACCGGTCTTTTTGCCGCCCTCATGCTGGAGAAATTCCCGGCTGCCGAACTGACCCTGCTTGACATCTCGGAGAACATGCTCGCCATCGCACGGGAACGGTTCTCTAACCGGAAGAATGTCCGGTACGTGGTGAACGATTACAGCCGGTCGGAACTTGGCGGGAAGTACGATATCATCTGCTCTGCACTCTCCATTCACCACCTGACCACTGAAGACAAGCCCCGCCTCTTCAATAAAATATACGCGGCGCTGAATCCGGGCGGGATATTCGTGAACGCAGATCAGGCAGATGGGGAGACCCCGTACTTCCGGCAGCAGTATCTCGAGTACTGGAACGAGTTTTTGCGGAGCGGCCCGCTTAAGGAAACCGAGCATGCGGAGATCTTAAAGCGGCGTGATACGCTGGACAAAAACGAAAAACTGTCGGTACAGCTCCGGTGGCTGCACGACTGCGGTTTTTCCGATGTGGACGTGGTTTATAAGAACCGGACGTTTATTGTGACCGTGGCACGGAAGGGATAAGCCGGACTTTTTACGGTGTGTAATATCCGATCTGTTCAACATTAAAGTATCCTTGCATGCCCGGCACCGCACCCGGACAGATAGGATCCACTACCTCTTTCCCAACCGCTCATTCCTGAACCGGATCAGGGCATCGCAGAACTCGCCTAAGTATTCCTCCATCGAGAGGCTGCCCTCCTGGAATGAGCAGTCCCCTTCCTCGATCACCTTGTTGATGATATC
>Ga0208495_1000645_pt1 | contig 10701 bp, 10 predicted proteins | sample CryBogmetaGMA14M_FD_184551 | JGI IMG/M metagenome (GOLD analysis project Ga0208495, IMG submission 184551) | Freshwater microbial communities from Crystal Bog, Wisconsin, USA - MA14M (SPAdes) | ecosystem: Environmental > Aquatic > Freshwater > Lake | place: Crystal Bog, Wisconsin, USA...
CATCCACGACGCGTGGCTCTACGCATTGAGATCTCCAGACAACCGAATTCGTGGTGACAAGGGCGAATTGTCCGGTCTTGCCGAGAATGTCCGTGATTGGTCCAGGCCCATTGCGGTCACGGCTTCGTCCCCGCTTCGCCTCTGTTTTCGCTTGGAAGAACCTGCCGTTTCCGCGGTTCCCAAAAGAAGCCGCGCAAAATCCGCTGGGGATTCCTGGTACGTCCGCTATCTCCTTCAACCCAGGGAAGATCTGAGCCTTCTCGTTCCGGTGGAGGACACCTGGAACAAGGGTTTTGCAAAGACTGCCGGACTGAAGATCACCGGCCCCGAGGTGACGGAATACCTTCTCACAGCTTTGGGACAGGCCTCGTCCATGTGCCGGAGGATCGCCGCGAGCCTTAAAAGTGCTCGTCCTGACGGATACGCGCTCGACCCGCAGGGTGCTCATGATTTCCTCACGGATAAGGCCCTTCTGCTCACGCAGTGGGGATTCGGCGTGATGCTCCCCGCGTGGTGGACCGGCAAGGGAACGAAGCTCCGTTTATCCCTCAGTGCGAACGTGAAAAGTCCCAAGATGAAAGCCACCAGCGGGCTTTCGCTGGGCGAAATCGTGCAATTCGACTGGGAAGTGGCAATAGGGGATCAAAGGCTAACGCTTCAGGAATTGGAATCCCTGGCCAGGCTCAAGGCCCCGCTTGTGAGAATACGTGGGCAGTGGGTAGAGATCAGTCCCGAACAGATCCAGGCGGCTGTAGACTTCTTGTCGAAAAAAGCACCGGAAAAGGCGACTGCAAGAGACGTGGTCCAGCTTGCGCTGGGGGTGAAGGAAGTCGCCCGTGGACTCCAACTAGAAAAGGTGAAAGCCACGGGATGGGTCGGTTCCTTGCTCAAGCAACTGGAGAGTGCTGCGGGATTCGCGGATCTCCAGCCCTACCGGACCTTCTCGGGGGAACTCCGGCCATACCAAATGAGGGGGCTGTCCTGGCTCGGTTTTCTTTCTCAATGGGGAATGGGAGCCTGCCTTGCGGATGACATGGGGTTGGGAAAAACGGTTCAAACTCTTGCCCTTATCCAGCACTATCGGAACACCAACGGTAAGAAGCCTGTTCTCCTCGTCTGCCCCACCACGGTGGTGAACAATTGGCAGAAAGAGGCGTCTCGATTCACTCCTGACCTTCCCGTTATGATTCATCACGGAGTCGGTAGAAACAAAGGTGCCGGCTTCAAGAAAGAAGCGGCAAAGCATGCCATGGTTGTGTCGAGCTATGGCTTGTTGCACCGTGATGCGAAACTGTTTCAAGACATCCAGTGGTCAGGCCTCATCCTGGATGAAGCCCAGAACATCAAGAATCCCGAGACGCAGCAGGCGCGTGCAGCAAGGTCTCTCGAAGCCGATTATCGAATCGCTCTCACGGGAACTCCTGTGGAGAACAACGTCGGAGATCTGTGGTCCATCATGGAGTTCCTCAATCCGGGGTTTCTCGGGACCCAAGCGCAGTTCAAACGGAAATTCTTTGTGCCGATCCAGGCAGAGCGAGACCTGCAAGCCGCAGAGCGCCTCAAACGCATCACCGGGCCATTCGTCTTGAGGCGACTCAAGGCTGACAAATCGATCATCGCGGATCTGCCCGACAAGATGGAGATGAAAGTTTACTGCCCCTTGACAAAGGAGCAGGCATCGCTCTACGCCGCGGTGGTGAAGGAAACGGAGGAAGAACTCAAATCCTCCGAGGGCATCAAACGGAAAGGTCTCGTATTGGCCACGCTCTCCAAATTGAAGCAGGTCTGCAATCATCCCGCGCATTTCCTCGGAGATAACTCGGCCATCCCTGGCCGTTCCGGCAAGCTGGCACGTCTCACCGAAATGCTGGAAGAGGTGTTGGGGATCGGCGACCGAGTACTTGTGTTCAGCCAGTTCGCCGAAATGGGGAAGCTCCTCCAGAAGCATCTGCAAGAGATGTTTGGCAGTGAAGTCCTCTTCCTTTACGGTGGGGTCACCAAACAGAACCGTGACCGAATGGTGGAGCGATTCCAGGACGAGGGCAGCGGTCCGTCGATCTTCGTCCTTTCGTTAAAGGCCGGTGGTACCGGTCTCAACCTGACCGCAGCGAACCATGTGTTTCACTTCGACCGCTGGTGGAATCCGGCAGTCGAAAACCAGGCGACGGATCGAGCATTCCGTATAGGTCAGACGAAGAATGTGCAAGTGCACAAGTTCGTCTGTGCCGGTACTCTGGAAGAGAAGATCGATGAGATGATCGAAAACAAGAAAGATATTGCGGAGAAGGTGGTCGGAACCGGCGAAGGATGGATTACTGAGTTGTCGAACAAGGACCTCAAGGAGTTGTGGAAGCTTCGAAAAGAAGCTCTGGGAGAATGAGATGAGCCGTTGGTATTATCGAAATTCCTACACACCGACGCCTCCCCGGGAGGTCAAGGGAGGCATCAAGGCCCAGACGAAGCGAGGCGGTTTCGGCAAGAGTTGGTGGGCCAAGCGATGGATTGCAGTTCTGGAAAGCTTCAACATCGGTGCCAGACTTGGCCGTGGTCGATCCTACGCCCGACAAGGACAGGTGGTATCGATCGCCATATCCAAGGGATCCATCAGCGCTGCCGTTCAGGGAACCAGGACCAAGCCGTACGACGTAGCCATTACGGTAAAGACCCTTTCCGGGCCTGAATGGGATAAGATTATCAAGGCTCTGTCGGAGCAGGTGATCTTCGCGGCCAAGCTGCTGGCCGGTGAGATATCGGATGACATAGAGGACGTCTTCAAGGAGCAGAAGATCTCCCTTTTCCCTCAGAAGCTCAAGGACCTCCAGACGACTTGTTCCTGTCCCGACTGGTCCAATCCCTGCAAGCACATCGCCGCGGTCTACTATCTCCTTGGCGAGGAATTCGATCGGGATCCGTTCCTGATATTTAAATTGAGGGGTATGGATCGAGACGAATTGGTGAAGGGACTCGGTCATGTGAACGGTGACCGAAGGAAGAAGGAGGGGAAGCCCGCCATAAGCATTGGAAAACCTGAACTGGCATCTGTTCCGGTCCCGGAACCGCTCCCCGAAGATCCGGACCTTTTCTGGCGATCTCATGTACCAGGCCAGGTAGAAGAGAAGGAAGTATCCATCCCGAGGCTCCCCGGAGCTTTGGTGAAACGGCTCGGGAGCTTTCCCTTGTGGCGAGGCCGGGAGCATTTCGTCGAGTCTTTGGAAAGCGTCTATTCCACCGTTTCCTCTGTTGGGTTGGACGTATACCTCGGAGCAAGAGACTGATTCCGATGACCATCGACATCAAGCTTAAGACTCATCTTCGATTGCTTGCCCGAGCAGAAGAAGAATTGACTGTATTGGAATCCAGGCGAGGAGTTGTTCTCGAACATATCCAGAAACTCAGTCAACCTAGAGTCAGAACAAATATTTTGCATTACAAAATAAATCGGGTATCTTCTTGCTAGGTACTGAGATGGCTTGAACCGGATGACATCGAAGCCTGTCTTATTACAGAGGAGATATGAGTCCAAAGGTAGGCGAGATCGACGGCATAGAGGTCAGTATCAAAAGTTCCGAACACGGCAATCCTCATGTTCACGCTTGGCATTAGGGCGACAAGGTCAAAATCTTCATCCAGACCTTGGGCATTGAGAGCGGTGGACTCCCACGGCAGCAAATGAAGAAATTAAAGACATGGATTCGAGATAACGAAGAATACCTAATGGAACAGTGGGACAAAACCGTCAATTCACCGTAAATCAACCCGGATTGTAGGAACAGACCATGAGAGAAATCGTAGAAGCTATACCGAAAGAAGATTATCGACTGGGGATTGTTTTTGATGACGGCGAAAGAGTGACTGTAGATGTAAAGCCGCTAATGAAGCGTCTAATCTTCCACCCCCTGAGGGATGAATCCTTCTTTCGCCAGGTCGAGATAGACCACAAGTTCGGTGGGGTAGAGTGGCCCAACGGTGCTGATATCTGTATTGACTGGATCGAGGCTCAAATTGGAAGCCAAAGGCCCCTTGTGAGATATGCGTAACCTCTAGTGTAACTCCTCAATCACTCAGGAAAGATTCCGATAATAGTTAAGGATTGAGTCTCGCTGGTTCCCTCGGCGAGGAAGTGGGTCAAATCGGGCGGTGGCGACGGAGTTCTTGACCAATTGTCTGTGGGTGCCGGGAGTTTTTTATCCGGGCGACTCACGCACTCTCAGCCTCATCAGATCGGGAAAGCTCGGAATAGAGTTCCCGGGATACGCTGTCTTCCAGATACTGCCAAAAACCAATCCCCAGTTTGCGGCAGGTTGTCACGTCCTCGTCTGGGATTTTCTTTCCATCCCATTCTCCCGACACCATAATCCAAGTTCCTTGTAATTTGTTGAGTTCCTGGTCGGTATTTTCTCCAATGACCTCACAGATAAATGGAGACACAATAGAGCAAAGAGCTGTTTCTTGCGCCACCGCAGTTTCAGAGCCCGGCGTTCCGACGATGTACGGCCATGGTCCTCAATTTCACTCAGGAATCTAGACAACCCCTCGTCAGCTTCCAGTATCCTTATGTCGTCATGCACTCCCCTCCATTGATATTAAACCACGACAAGGCACTGACGAGCTGTTTATCAGTCCACCCTGGTACACCCGTGTACATTCACATGCTTGGCGATCAACCCCCTCAGACCGGTCACGTGGCAAAATTCCATGTACACGGGGAGGCCGGCAAGCGCCGTCATCCCGGTGGACTTTTTCTCAACCTCGTAATGGAAAGGCAGAGGACCTTGTACCATAATCGCGTCACCTCGTTGGTGATAGGATTTGTACCAAAATCTCTTCTATCTCCCTGATCTCTCAGGGTCAACGAGGTTTTTTATTTTTTTTGGTTGTGGATCAAGGAAGCTGCTTGTGAATTGTACCTCAAGGCGCTTGGAGGAAGAAAGAACGACACTCGCATGGGAAATGACTTCTTGTCTTCTTCCTTATACAGGGACCGACATGATAATTGCCATCCGTTCCAATTTTGGGTACAATAGCTACCATTATGGGTACAAGCTGCTCCAGCGTCAGTAACGCATTGTTCGGTAAGGTGCGGAATTCTTTGCTGGCTCTCCTATTTTGCCACAGTGACGAGTCGTTTTTTTTTCATCAGATAGTACGCGTCACAGGCTTAGGACAGGGAGCAGTTCAGAGAGAGTTAGCTCATCTTGTAAACGTCGGGTTAGTGATTCGGAAAAAAGAAGGCAACCAGGTTTACTATAGAGCTAACACAACGGCACCCACGTTCCCGGAACTCAAATCTCTGATGACTAAGACATGCGGCGTTGCAGGACTGCTGCGAAATGCTCTGGAGCCTGTGAAAGGCAGGATAACGGTAGCCTTCATTTATGGGTCTCTCGCCAAAGGTACAGAGAAGGCAGACAGTGATGTGGATGTCCTGATTATCGGAGATATGAAATTCTCAGAGTTTGCCGACCTATCAGGAGCGGCGCAGGAATCCATAGGACGTGAGATAAACCCGTCTGTTTATCCTGTTGATGAGTTCATGGAGAAAGTCTCAAGGGGGCATCATTTCCTTACCAGTCTCATCCAGGAACCAAAAATCTTTCTAATCGGAGACGAGGATGTCTTTGGAAGACTGGTTGAAAAACGGCTGGCTGGTTGAACACAAGACCAGCCCATTGGAAATTGCGGAACTACTCGCAATAGTCAATCGTGACCTTTCGGATTGTCAGGTAAAGGGGCTCGACCCGGACTGGAAACTGAACATAGCCTATAATGCCGCCCTACAAGCAGCAACAGCGGCATTGGCTACGTCTGGGTATCGTGCTTCCAGAGAGGCTCACCATTATCGGGTCATTCAAACCCTTGTTTTGACCATTGGAACGGACGATAAACTTGTGCGTTAATTCGACCTCTTTCGGAAGAAGAGAAACATCAGTGGATATGATCGTGCCGGAACGGTGTCTGATCAAGAAGCACTTGAGATGATTGTTCTGGCTGAGCGAATTCGGCAGGAACTAAAAGATTGGCTTCAATCCAACCATCCAGAACTCCTTCATGGTAGTAAGAGCTATTAACGGATACCTGAGAATTCGGCTCGACTGGGTCACGAGTATGCGAACCCTATCAATAAACTCCTTGGTATAGGACGTATATACAGCAGCGTTGATGGGCTTGAAAAGGCCGAACCATCACATACGATAGCTTTCTATGAACGCCTTCAATCTTCGATACCCGATATGCCCCTCCGGTTCCCTCAGGGATCGGGAATCGCATACACCGAACCTCAATTCCCAACTCGTTCCGCATCACAATCAAAGACTTCTCATAGGGTCAATTTCCTAGAGCGCCGAGGAAAAAACCTGGTAACAGCATGACCATACGTCTATTTTAAACGGTTTAGTGAGACTAATGCTTCGTGTTGACCGAAAGCATATGGGCGGTCTAGCTGGACTCTTGAGTTGCTTTGACTGAAGAAGACTATGGCTGTGTTTGAAAGTGAGGCCGCAGGAGCTTCGGTACGCTGAACCGGGTTGCCTTTAATATATCGTCTTGTAATATGTATGATAATGTGTATAATAAACCCATGCGATTCACGTGGAATGAACTGAAACGAAAGGCTAATATCAAGAAACACGGCATTGACTTTGCCGATGTACATAAGGTTTTCGCCGGGCCCACCTTTACATTTGGGGATACTAGGTTTGACTACGAAGAACAACGCTGGATTACCATGGGTCTGTGCAGTTTTTCGGTAGTGGTCATCGCACATACCGAAAAGTCGGATGAAATCCATATTATCTCCATACGAAAGGCGGAGAAAAATGAACAAAAAATCTTTTTTGAAAATCTCTGATGATGCTCCCATCGTCACTCAGGCTGAACTTGACCGCGCCCGGTTCCGAGTCAATTTTCAGGATGTCCCCCGTAAGCAAAGGGTGAATATCATGCTTGATACGGGAGTGATTGCCTTCTTCAAGCTCAAGGCCGGTCAGCGAGGGTATCAGACGCTGATCAACGAGACGCTTAAACAGGCGATGCACCAGGAAGAGATTGAGACAGTACTGCGCCGCATTGTTAGGGAAGAACTGGCGCACTCCACTTGAGTCTTTTCTTTTAGCTACGGAGGCAGGTTCCGTAAACCCTGCTCTTTCTCACGGATATCCCAAGCGCTAAAGACCAAGGGATAAAGGGCTAGGATGTTCCTGGCGCACGGACAGGGAATCGTAGGGTCGACAAATACTTCTTACGTATTGAGCCATTGGGGGGCAAGAGGCAAATCGGCTTCAAAAGCTTCTATCAGAGAAAGTTTTACGAGCTGTTCTTGTTGATCTCTTGAAGACATAGACAAAATGATTCAGGATTCTCGAACTGTCTGGCCACTCAACCAGTTCTCAGCGAGGTGGTCGGGCAGGATAGTAGCCCTAGGCCGATATGGTTTCAAATGAGCAAGTTGGCCAGCGCAATGACTTGTCTAAGAATTGAAGTCTATCTGACGGATGTCCAAAGCTGAGGAGACCTGCCAACCAGAAAACCGTACAGGATGATTACGACCCATTATTCACAGGCCAAGCTTGAGCACCTCATAGCCGCTGCCAACAGGTTTGCGGAGAGAACTCCCGCAAAACTCCCAGACTGACTGTTTGAAGGGCGAGGAAAGCTGGTTGGGGTGGCTGAAATCTCTCGTGATTCTATGGTGCTCGGAGCGAGAGTCGAACTCGCACACCCTTACGGGCGGTGGATTTTGAGTCCACTGCGTCTACCAATTCCGCCATCCGAGCAAACGGAAAGTCTTTCACGTAGTCATATTTCGTGTCTCTTCCAATATACCTTCATTGTGAGATATAATCAACGATGAAAATGTTGATCCAGTTGCGGGGTCATCTTTTGGCAGCCAATGAGCTAAAGTCGTTTGGAGCTTTCTGTTGACAATCCTTTTGAGCACGTTAGAATTCCTTCTGACTAATGTGAAAGTCTTTTCTGTAAATACAGCGTAACTTCTTACGGAAAAAAAGGAATAGCCGATGAACGAAAAGCAGTACCTGATTGACGATTTCAGTATTCAAGAGAGCTGGAGAATTTTTAGAATAATTTCAGAGTTTGTGGATGGTTTCGAGACTCTGGCGGATATTTATCCGGCCGTTACGGTATTCGGTTCGTCAAGAGTGACTGAGAATGATCATGTTTACGAAATGGGGCGTGAACTGGGCCGCCATTTGGCCGAAGCCGGTTTTTCTGTTGTGACCGGTGGTGGACCAGGCGCCATGGAGGCTGCTAATCGCGGTGCTTTTGATGCACATGGCAAGTCAGTGGGTCTGTGTATAGAATTACCGAGAGAACAGGCAGCGAATCCATATACGAATTTGAAGCTTTCTTTCAGATACTTTTTTATTCGAAAGGTCATGTTTGTAAAGTACGCCGTGGCCTATGTCATACTTCCCGGAGGCTTTGGCACATTGGATGAGCTTTTTGAGGCACTCACACTGATTCAGACGAGCCGCATAAAGCCTTTTCCTGTTATCATGCTTGGGAAAAGCTACTGGAGAGACCTTGTTTCATGGCTACGAAAAACGGTCCTCGAGAAATCCGGCACGATATCGTCCGAAGACCTGGATCTGATTCAGGTCATGGACGATCCTGCGGCAGCAGTTGCAGCCATAAAGAAAATTGTAATAGTATAAAAACGCTTCACAACCTTAAGAGCTAATCTCGCGTGAAAAAACCAGAAATAGACATCATCGTTGTTGGCGCAGGGCATGCAGGATGCGAGGCAGCCCTGGCCTGTGCGCGGATGGGATTATCCGTATGGCTTTACACATTGAGTGCGGACACTATTGGTTTGATGCCGTGTAATCCTTCTATCGGCGGTCTGGGCAAGGGACATTTGGTCAGAGAGATTGATGCTCTCGGCGGTGAGATGGGACGGGCAGCCGACGCGTCCTGCATCCAGTACAAAATCCTGGGAACCAGTAAAGGTCCTGCAGTTCAAGGTTCCAGGATGCAGTGCGACCGTCTGGAATACTCGCTTGCCATGAAGTCGGCCGTCGAGAAGGAACCCAACCTTCTCGTGCGCCAGGAGATGGTGGACAGTCTGCTCATCAAGGAAGGGGTTTGTCTGGGGATTTGTGAGCGGTCCGGATATGAGGTAAGTTCGCAGGCTGTGGTGCTTGCCACCGGCACTTTTTTGGATGGGGTCATTCACGTGGGCCAGGTCTCATACGGCGCAGGACGCGCCGGTGAATTCCCTGCTCAGGGTCTGGCTTCGCAGCTCAAGAGACTCGGCCTTCCGTGGGGTCGTTTCAAGACAGGAACCCCTCCTCGTGTCAAAGGGTCAACGGTAAATTTTGCCCTCATGACCGAGGATCCTGGAGATGACTTTATCCGACCCTTTTCCCTTAGGACCTCCAGAGTCTCTCGCCCCGTTCGATCCTGTTTCAGGACTTATACCTCCAAGCTGACCCACGATATCGTGCGGGGCAACCTGTTGAGGTCACCACTGTATTCAGGGACCATAAAGGGAACTCCTGCGCGGTATTGCCCGTCACTGGAGGATAAGGTCGCAAGGTTCCCTGACAGGGAGAGACATCCCGTGGTAGCGGAACCAGAGGGACTTCACACATCTGAACTTTATTTGAAAGGTTTGGGAAATTCTCTTCCGCCTGAGGTACAAACGGAGTTGCTCAGGTCTGTTCCAGGTTTGGAAGAAGCGGAAATAGTTCGTCCGGCCTACGCAATTGAGTATGATTTCATACACCCCACCAACCTGAGACTTACCCTGGAAAGCAGAACAATTGCAAGGCTGTATCTTGCCGGTCAGATCAATGGTACATCAGGATACGAGGAAGCGGGGGCCCAAGGGCTCTTGGCCGGAATCAATGCGGCTTTGGCAATAATGGGGAAGGGGCCTTTCATTTTGGACAGATCCGAAGCCTATTTAGGGGTAATGGTGGATGATCTGGTCACGCGGGGAGTGAGTGAGCCCTATCGAATGTTTACTTCCAGAGCCGAGTATCGGCTACTATTGCGAGAAGATAACGCAGCGGAAAGGCTATTGCGAAAAGGGCAAGCACTGGGCCTCGTCCCGAGTTACCTTGTAGATGAGTTGGAAACAAAGCTCAGAATGTTGGAAAATAATATGCGGCTGCTTGAAGGAATTCGCGTGAAGCCCACCGCAAAAGTGAATGACTTGATTCGCTCTCGGGGCGGTACGGAAATAATTGAGGCAATGAGCGGAATTAGGCTTCTCAAGAGGCCTGAGATCAGCGTAGAAGACTTGGTTCATCTAGGAATTCTTGACTCTGGTCTGGATGCTGAATTACGCTCGCAAATTGAGATCCGTCTGAAATACGAGGGGTACATAGATAGACAGATCAGGGAGGCTAACCAGTTTCAAAAAATGGAAAAGGCCCTTATCCCTGAAGATATAGATTATGACAAGGTGCAAGGTCTTTCCAGGGAGTTGAGAGAGAGGCTCAAATCTGTCAGGCCCCACTCCTTGGGACAGGTTTCAAGGATTCCAGGTATTACACCGGCAGCGTTGAGCGCGCTCATGGTGCGCATGAGGGCCGGATGAAGAACCTTCTGCTTCCCAACGGAGAGACATCCCACTGGATGTCCCCCCCGCTGGATAAATGACACGTAATTCACGGAGAGCAGCAAACCCGGGCATTCTGAGATTTTTTTTCAGATGGACCACGATCTATTCCGGTA
>Ga0208495_1000651_pt1 | contig 10636 bp, 10 predicted proteins | sample CryBogmetaGMA14M_FD_184551 | JGI IMG/M metagenome (GOLD analysis project Ga0208495, IMG submission 184551) | Freshwater microbial communities from Crystal Bog, Wisconsin, USA - MA14M (SPAdes) | ecosystem: Environmental > Aquatic > Freshwater > Lake | place: Crystal Bog, Wisconsin, USA...
CTTGTGTGGTCGAGGAGCTGGCGGACCGTGATCAGCCTGCCGTTCGGGATCTTCTGCACGAGATCTGCCGGCAGCCAGCGTGAGATGGGGTCATCGAGCGAGAGTTTCCCTTCCTCGGCAAGTTTCTGGACTGCAACACTTGAAAAGGTCTTCGAGACGCTGGCAATTAAAAAGCGCATGCCGGGTTGTGCCGGTTCCCCGGTGAAGGGGGACGCAATGCCGGCAGCGGACGTCCAGGTCCACTGCGGGGTTGCGATCTCCACGACAGCGCCGGGGACGCCGCCTGCGTGGATACCGGTATCCATGATTTGCTGGAGGGCTGCCCTGGTCTCTTCGGGCGGGGGGTTCTTTCCTACGTCCGGTGATTTTTGCAGGGGGGTTCCTGCTTGCGTGCATCCGGCAACGAGGATCGCCGCGATCACTATGCAGATGATGAGGATACGATGGATCTGTGACATGGTAGTAACATTTCGGTAATCGATGTACGAGGTAATAAAATATAGACATTAAAAGGGACATGCCGGAAAAACGGCACAAAGAATATGGCTGGGGTAGGAGATGCTCATCCAGGCAATATCGAAAAAAGTGGATCTAATACCCGCTCCCGACGATGGGGACCGCCCCGATATCGAGATACTGGCCCCCGTCACGGGTATACTTCGGCCAGGTAACATTCATCCCGCCGTTCGGGTTTCCGGTCTTTGCAAACCGGGTCCACATATCGATCAGGTTGTCACCGACAGAATCTGTTACGTGATCCGAATGAATCGGGACCTTGAATAACAGGATAGCTTCGCTGCCGTGGAATGCCCCCAAGGGCTGTCCGGGAATGACATAGGAGTAACGGTACAGGTATGTGCTCGTGTTTACCTCTGCCATCGATCCCGCTATAAACTTTGCAGAGTCATTAAAGTCGTAGTCCGTCATAATCCGCTTAATCTGGATCTGGACCTCGGCGGTTGAATTGGCAGGATATTTTGCAAGAACCGCATCTGCATCGTTCTTAAACCTGCTCTGGATGTATGTCCGGTATTCCGGAACGGTCACGTTTGCGTCTGCAGCAAGTGTGGCACCTTCATCGCTGTTCATCCCGATGATAAGGGGAACCGGGTTCTCCCGGTGGAGACGGTACAGGGTATCCGGGGAGTCAGGAATCAGCCACCCGTCAATCGTGGGCTTGAACCGGAGGGTATGCACGAGCCAGAACGAGGATGACGGCCACGGTGTTGCATTAACCAGATCCCCATACCTCACATTTCGCATCTGCCGGATTGCATCCGGACCCGAGTATCCGAGGCTTTGTGCGTACTCCTCTCCCCACTGTTCGGCTTCAGCTCTGGGAGCAATGATATTCATAGTAGTCCCGTTCGTCCAGAGGGGACCGCTCTCGGCAATTGCCTGCCGGTAAAGCCCCGTGCTTGCCGGGCTGACAAGATGGAGGAGGACGCTTGCCGCTCCTGCCGACTCCCCGAATATCGTTACCCGGGACGGATCTCCCCCGAACGCACCGATGTTACGCTGGACCCACTGCATGGATGCAATCTGGTCGAGAAGCCCGTAATTGCCCGAACTGTTGTACTGGGATTCGTTTGCAAGCTGTGGGTGGGCCAAAAAGCCGAGAGCGCCGACCCGGTAATTAGTCGTGACGACGACCACTCCTTTCTCTGCAAGGGCAGTACCGTTATACAGCGGCATTGAGCCGGCAACCGTTCCGAATGCTCCTCCATGGAAAAAGACCATGACCGGCAGTTTCTCATCCGCACTTTTTGCAGGAGTCCAGACATTGAGGTACAGACAGTCCTCGCTCATATTCAGGGCGGGATCTACAGCAGCCGGTTGGGGACAGGCCGGTGAGTATAATTTCGTTTCCTTCACACCGCTCCAAGGCTGTACCGGCGCGGGCGGTCTCCACCGCAGGTCGCCGGTCGGAGGAGCCGCAAACGGGATGCCATGATAGATCCAAAGGCCGTTCTGGGGCATTCCTGAAACATACCCGGTGTCAGTCTTCACTACCCCGGGCTCCGGTCCCTTTTGGGTGCATCCTGCCAGGAACGAAAAACTTATGAGAACAAGGCAGATTACCAGAACACCACTTGTTGCTTTACACCATAGCATATGATTTCATCTCCCTTTGCCGTTTGACAAAAAGTGCCAGGGTCCAGTGGTAATAACTAATCGTTAAGGAACCTGTCGCCTCCTTATCATCTGAATTTTTTATTAGAGATTTTTGTGAATATTATGCAACAACATGTTTAACATTATGTATGTGCCTTTTCCAGCAGTAAGTGCATGTTCAAAGAGCCAATCCAATAAACACCCGACAAAACGCCCCATACCGGCCCGGCCTACAGACAACCCCCCCACTCCCTCACATCAGCGGTCGGTTTCACTTCATGGCACTCTCCAACGAAATTCCATCCGCGAAAATTTCAATTCCGCGATGATCGACTTCCCCAGATTTTTCCCAAAACAATTTCACCGGAAATTTTTCCCGGGATCTTCACAAAAAATCTTTCCGGCAAACGCGATGAACGCCCGGTTTGCAATTTTCCAAAAATGCCGCATCGCACCTTTCGCCGGATTCCTGCATCCAATCCCAACCTCATGCAGCCGACCCGGAATCCAAGCCCGTATCAGCCAGCCCCCTTCTCCCCATCCCCCCACCCAGCGATCGGTATTATCCTGATATCAACAGAATAATCCTGTTGAAAACTTGGGGAAAAATGTTATTCCTGTGGATGAATGATAACTTTCAGGCTCCCGTCCCGGTGCCGGGCAGTCAGGAGAAAACCTTCAACCGTTTCTTTTAAGGGAAAAACATGGGTTATCATATCTGTCACATTGATCCTATTATACTGGATCAATTTCAGGGCAGTTGTCAGATTATGGAAATCGGCAGCATAGGAATGGGTAATCGTAACCTCCTTTTGCCACAGGTTCCAGAGATTGATTTCGGACTGGATTTCAGGATTTGTGGGGGCAAAAAACAAGATTGTACCCCCGGGTCCGACTGCGTCAAGTGACTGTTTCACACAAACGGGAACCGGTGCGGTCATAATAACGGTGTCCGCGCCCAGCCCGCCATTTAATTCTTTAAACCTTCCGGGCACATCTTCCGTGGCGGAAATGGTTGCATCGGCACCGAATTTCCGGGCGGCCTTTAACCGGTCGGGACTCGGGTTGGAGACAGCGATAAATCCCGCACCATTCAGCCGGGCCATCTGAACATGCAACAATCCGGTTATCCCAGCGCCAATGATCAGGACTGATCGACCATCTGATGTCGGAGCGCATTGCTGCCCGCGCACCACGCATCCAAGGGGTTCAACAAAGGTTCCCGCATCAAAAGAGACCGGTTCGGGAAGGCGTAACATACCCCGGTCCACGTTGATTTCGGGCAACACCACATATTCTGCAAATGCACCGTACGCATTCTTGAATTTGGTTTTTTGCAGCGTGGCACATGCGGTTGTATGCCCGCGTATACAGGCATTACACGTGTTACAGGGGACATGATGGGTGACGACGACCCGGTCTCCCACGTTCCATTTCGGGTCTGCACCGGGACCGGTTTCTGCAATGATTCCCGTGCATTCATGCCCGAAGGCCCCGATTCCGCCGGGCCTTCCCGCACGCTTGATCCGGTACCATTCCATGACATCCGACCCGCACACTCCGCACGCCATGACTTTGACTTTGATCTCTCCCGGCCCGACTGTTGGATCTTCAACATCCTCGGTGCGAATGTCACTGTTCTTATAATAGACCGCTGCTTTCATTGTGTTCACGAATGGAAAGTAAATTTATAAGAGATAAAAAAATTTAGTCGAGCTTGCATGCATCGGGTAAATGTGCATTGTAGATATCCAGGGCTTCCTTTACCGTATGATTTCCATGGACAATGGAACCAATTGCTTTGATCATGCCGACAGGATTATCATCCTGGAAAATATTTCGTCCGAAATCAACTCCCGCTGCACCCGCCTGGACAGAGTTGTAGGCCATGTTGAGCGCGTCAGGGGGACTTGAATACTTCCCTCCTGCAACCACGACAGGAGTCGGGGCAACCCAGTCGACCAGTTTGGAAAATTCCTCGCAATAGTATGTCTTGATAATCCGGGCCCCGGCATCCTGGCAGATGCGGGATGCAAGCGCCAGATAGCGCAGGTCCCGGGCCATGTTCTTCCCCACGGCGGTTACCGCCAGAACGGGAATTCCGTATTCTTCAGCCTGGTTGATCATGTCGGTGAGATTGAGAATAGTCTGCTGCTGGTTGGCAGAGCCGATAAACACACTGACCGCGACACCGGCCGCATCCATCCGGATGGCTTCTTTAATCGTAACCGTGAGCTTTTCATCACTTAACTCCTCGAATAAAACGGAATTTCCCCCGGTAACCCGTAACATGATGGGTTTTGACCCGACATCTTCGGGCGCAATATTGTTCCGCACGGCCCCGCGTGTCGTCATTAAGCAGTCGCAATACGGAAGGAGTGTTTTTATTGTGTTACTCATGTTGCGCAAGCCCGTTGTCGGCCCCTGGAAATAGGGATGGTCTATCGCAAGCATCACTACCCGATTATCTTTCGGATTGATTATCCGGTTCATCCGGCTCTGGATTCCAATATCAAGATATGCATTTACCATGGGGACACTTCACGAGAATTTATGATACACACCTGTATAAAAACTAGGGTTATTTGTGCTCCGGTCTGACGACGAGGTATCCCTTCCTGGTTAACCAGTGGTGAAATTCATGGGTGCTATGGAGACAATTGGATGCACAAATCGCTCGGATTTCTTCATATTTAGGAGATTTTTCCACTTCTTTATTCAAGAGCAATTGTATCGGGCATTTCACATCATTACAATATTCCCGACGCGTATACTCGATATACCCATCTATCGATTGCATAAGTAATCATTAGGAAATAAATGAAAAAGGTTTTCGCAAAAAAAGTACCAATTCGAAAATTGTTTTTCCTCTCTGTGAACGACCACATCGAATCCCCTTGCTCCATCCCACAGCCACCCAGCCAGCGCCTTGTCTGGATTTAAAGCCGGATGGTGTGCCGGGATTCGCCGCGTGTTCGCCCCTGCTCCGTGACCGTTTCCTTGCAGCTTTGAGTGTCGGCCCGTTATTCGTGCTCGTCAGAACTCCCGTGGGATCATAGGAGCACCAGGGCGATCGAAAGGGTCGCAACCTTGAGTAATCCACGACGATGGCAGTTGGAACAGCGAATTCAAAGATCACCTTAAAAGATAGGGTATCAAGCCCATATTGACCAGAGTGAAGCATCTCCAGAAGAACGGAAAGTTAGAACGGTTTTCCGGGAGTTTACGAGACTCATAGGTCAGATTTTCGTTTATTTGAAGTTTTTATCGGCTGGTTCAACGATACAGGGATATTTTAAGAAGGAAAAAAGCTAAATAGAACCAGCTAAAAGCGTAGCAAGGTGATTGTATGCCAACGAGTAAGAAACAGCTGGTGAAACTGAACCAAGTGAAGAAGGCAAAGGCAGAAGAACTCTCGAAGGAGGCGGCTGCGGGTAGCCAAAACGCCAAGAAGAAGCTCAAGAAGCTTGAGAAAAAGCGCAAGTGAACCGCCTGGAAGCCGCTTCACTCATTTTTTTTTAGGTTTCCGCGGCCCGGGAACATTCGCTCGATTCCGATACGGGTTTTTCTTTTTAAAAAAATATATGCAGGCACGTGCTAAAATCATGATAGACGCCCGGAACACAGACTCCCTATGATTGCCGTATTGTTCATTCTTGTTATCCTCATTGCGCTGGTCATCATCATTGCTCTCGCGTGGCGGTTTGCTTCACGCCGTTACACCCTCCCCTGCCCGGTCTGGATGAAATGGCTGCTCGATCCCCCGTCTTCCGGCGGAATAAGCGCACGCACACGAAAAACAATCGGGCTCCTTGATATCCGGCCCGGGATGAATGTGCTGGATGCAGGCTGTGGCCCGGGCCGGCTCACCATCCCGATTGCGAACTATGTAGAATCTGATGGCGAAGTAACGGCAATGGATCTTCAGGAGGGAATGTTGCAGGAGGTCCGGGATCGGGCTCGTGCGGCAAACCTCAGCAACATCCGGTTTCTCCAAGCCGGTATTGGGGAGGGTAAGCTTCCGCGTGACCGATTCGACCGGGCTGTTCTGATAACCGTACTTGGCGAGATCCCCGACCGGGATGCGGCGTTGCGCGAGATCTTTGAAGCGCTTAAGCCCGGAGGTATCCTGCTCGTGGAGGAGACGATCCGTGATCCTCATTTCCAAACCCGTAAGACCGTGACCCGGCTGGTCGGAGCTGTTGGATTTATCGAAAAGGAATTCTCCGGGAATCGTTTCTCCTACATCCTTACCTTGGAAAAGCCTTCCAGTGCCTGACAATAATGAATAGCTGACTCATCCATTGTGGTATTCTGCAGTGTTGAACACCATGGATACCGTTTCAGGTATTTCTGGAAAGTCTTACGAAGGAATTGCACAAGAGAAAAGATCCCGTAAATGGCACTCGATCTGACTTAGTGCCCTGATTTATATCGCCAGTTTTTTTTAGCGTGTCACAAGATCGCCGTCTGGCATTACCAAAAGAGCCCCACAATTATTTCGGTGCCGTGATGCTCTTTGTCTTTGGGATCATCTATGGCGTGCTTGCCGACGGGATAGCGAGCTGGGCAATGCAGCGAAAGCCCGGGAAACCGGCATGAACGCTTGCACAATCTGAGCACGTGTGAATAAACACAGCTATCGCGGTTGCGTACGTAAATCCCGTAATGTCAGCACGGACACGTCCCAAACTTAATATTGGCAGGAGTGAAATTCCTGCATATGACACCAATTGATGAGCAGGAGAACCATAGATCGCGTGAAAAGCACTTTTTTATTCCGGCAGGAGCTCTCATCGGGCTTGGTGCAGGACTCATCGCTGGTCAAACGGTTTCAGGGATACTCGTCGGTCTTGGACTTGGCTTTTGTGCCCAGGCATTATTCAGATCTATCCAAGGTCCTGCACCAGATTCGAAAGATTCCTGCTGCTGGCACGACAACCGGTTGAGTTCTGTTGTGATCGGATTATTCCTTATTGTTATCGGAGTTGGCATTGTCTGGTCGCCCGCAAACCTCTGGCCATATATTATTGGAGTTTTTCTTATCCTCGCAGGAATCCTGATTGCTGCAATGAGCTTACGAAAAGTCAGATGATGACGGTTTTTGCTGTTATGCCTTGATTAAAATAGTCTCCAATTTTTCCCAAAAATCTCCTATAGTTTCCGGATTTTTTGTCGCAAATAAATCTCTGCCGGAAAATTTTGTCGAAAGTCTTCCCTGTACTCTCAGCGATTTTTCCATGCCACGGGCACTTCCCGTCAAACGGGACGCCACCACCAATAACGCATCATCGGACGAGTTTCTAAGACGAAGAGATATAATATAGTCTGATAACAGAGATCGTGTCGTGACCCGGATTCCGGTGAAGACGGTACTCCTTGACGATGTGTCGCTTGCGTACAGGGAATCAGGCTCCGGGTATCCGGTTGTCTTTATCAACGGACTTGCATCCACAATGGATATGTGGAATCCGCCCGTTCTTTCAAAGATTTCAGAACACTTCCGGGTCATCATCTTCGACAGTCGGGGCACCGGGTTCTCCAGCGCATCGGACAAGCCGTTTTCCATCTCCCTGCTTGCCCGTGATACGGCAATCCTTATGGAGGCTCTTGGCATCTCCTCTGCACATGTCCTCGGTCTGTCTATGGGAGCGTCCGTTGCACAGGAACTTGAACTCAGTTTTCCGGAGAAAGTAACAAGACTCATTCTGGTAGCCGGTGAATGCGGGGGATCTGAATCGGTAAGGGCAGAGAGAGAGATCATAGCACAACTCATGGATAAGAGCGGAACGATGCACGAAGTAGCCAATCGTATGTTTTCCCTGCTCTTCCCGCCATCTTGGCTTGCCGCCAATGATCCCTTCAGCTGTTGCCCGGAGGTATACGAAACCACGAGCGAAGAAATTGTGGCACGCCAGGGATCTGCATTCTTTGGATGGACCGGATCGTTTTTGCGGCTGGGGGACATCCATTCGCCAACTCTTGTTATCACCGGAACAGATGACGTGGTCATCCCGCCAGTGAACTCTCATATCATAAGCGGACGGATCCCCAAGGCACAGCTTGTTGAGATCTCTGGCGCAGGACATGGGCTGATGTACCAGTTCCCGGACCGGTTCAGTGATTGTGTCCTCTCGTTTTTGGATCGCTGAATCCTCGTATCTTCTGGCAGAAAAATAAATGGGAGCTTTCACCGTGTTGTCTCCCTCGCCCCCTTCCCTTACCCTCCTCTAACCAGCGCCTTGTCGGGATTCATAGCCGGAAGGTGTGCCGGGATGTGTTCGCCTTCTACCGGAATAAAATCCGGGCAACCCGGGCTGATATACCCTTATTTCCTGAACGTCTTATGAGAAATCTGTAAAGGAAAAAGATCCCGGAAATAACCCTCGATGTGACACAAGTGACACGCTTCTCATGTCCGACCCCTAAAACAGATCTTCTTTTCATTCCGGCATAGCCCCAGCCGCTCGGAGCAAACGATCGCCAGCCCAAAAGATCCCGTCAACGCACTTTTCGCAAGCCCCCCCTATCCCGACTCCAGCCGGACAGGGCGCCACCACCGGCACCGGCCCAATGCTGCACCGCCACGCAGGAAATGGCCCGGCAACACGCAACATTAAATCCTCTGAAACGAATGTTGAATTAATGGAATATAATTCACTCCCGATCGAACGCCAGAAAAAGCTGGCGGTACTCATTGATGCGGATAACGCCCAGGCACGTATTATTAAAAATCTGCTTGACGAAGTTGCCAAATATGGCGTAGCGTCCGTGAAGAGGATCTACGGCAACTGGACCACACCCCAGCTCCAGGGATGGAAAGATGTCCTTCTCTCAAATTCGATCATCCCGATCCAGCAGTTCAACTACACCACTAAAAAAAATGCAACGGACAGTGCGCTGATCATTGACGCGATGGACTTGCTTCACGCGGGAAACCTGGATGGCTTCTGCCTGGTGTCGAGTGACAGTGATTTCACCCGTTTGGCCTCACGGATCCGGGAATCCGGTCTGATGGTATATGGGTTCGGAGAGGAGAATAAGACCCCAAAGGCATTCGTCGATGCATGTGACAAATTCATCTATACGGAAATTTTGCGGCCCACGGAATCTGTTGAGACAACCGTCCCTGTTTACCAGAACGTTTCCGCATTCAAAGACACAAAAAAAGATCAAAAATTCCTGAAATTATTAAAAAACAGTGTCGAGGATTCATCGGATGAACAAGGTTGGGCTGAACTCGGTCTGGTCGGACAGAACATCCAGAAGAAAAGCCCGGAATTTGACTCACGAAATTACGGGTTTAAAAAATTTTTCGAGCTCATACGCTCTCTGGACCTGTTCGAGATAGACGAACGACAATCGAAGGATCAGGTTGGAAAAATCATCTATATCCGCGAACGGTTGAAAAAAATCCGGAAATAGGTTACGGCGGAGTCACGCTCATCAACTCGATGACCCTGCACCCCTAATCCCGCTCTACCCTCTATTCTGGTCTTCACTCCTCTGCGATCACATGCGTTGAGCCCCCCTCGCACCACACCGGTCAAACGGGGCGCCACCACCGGCACACGGCTGCACCCGTTACGCTCAAGGAGAGGGAGAACCCGCCCGGGAATTTTCCCAACGATTCCTGTACGAAGAAACAAAAAAGGGTGGTATCAGGGAAACCGGACAATAACATTGTTCTGCATGAGCCGGTTCTCCTGGGGGACCACCTGCGGGAAGGACGTGACAAAATTGCCGAATTCCGTCCATAACTGATTTAAGGAATACCCCGGAGATGACATCCGCTGTGCTCCAAGGGTCTCATTGACTTCACCAGTCACATTAAATGAGCGGTACACATGGGGATAGCCCTCGGCACCTAAAAAGGATGGAATATCCGTCACTACCTGGAAATGGAGGTGCGGGATGTCGGAGTTCCCGCTGTTGCCCATCAGGCCAAGCACCTGACCTTCTTTAACGATATCGCCGGTCTTCACCCGTACTGACCCGTTGACCATGTGGGCATAGCAGGCATATTTCCTGTTCCCGAGGTCAAGGATGACATAGTTTCCCGCGGCCGTGGCAATTGTGGTACCCAGGGGGGAATAGATTATTTCAGCGTCCGGGAGGCTGTCCCCGGCATCCACAACCGTCCCGTTGGCAACTGCCAGGATTTCCTTACCAAACCCGTAATAATTCCTGGCAAACGTCGCATTGCCGGCGGCTGCCTGTCCGCTCACCGGGTCAAGATAGACCCAGTCCTGTGCGAACCGCTGGGGGACCCGGGTCACCCCGTTCATGGAGATTTGTGCACGGAAGTGGTGGGTCAAGGGAGATGTTGTCTCCATGACCATCCAGCCTGGTCCTTGCATCGGGGAACCGACGACCACTGGTGCCAGATCCTTCTTTACGGCAACTTCTCCCCCGGTAATGGTTGACGGGGGCAGTCCGGCAGCAGTCCGGTTCAGGGTGAGCCGGTGGGAGAGCCGGTCCGGAACAGTACCGGGGCTGACCACAAACCAGAGCGATACCC
>Ga0208495_1000652_pt1 | contig 10624 bp, 6 predicted proteins | sample CryBogmetaGMA14M_FD_184551 | JGI IMG/M metagenome (GOLD analysis project Ga0208495, IMG submission 184551) | Freshwater microbial communities from Crystal Bog, Wisconsin, USA - MA14M (SPAdes) | ecosystem: Environmental > Aquatic > Freshwater > Lake | place: Crystal Bog, Wisconsin, USA | collected...
GCCAAACGGTACAGATATTAAATGCCTGTCAGGCAAAATACATGTACGTCAATATATTTGAAGATCCAGAGCTGCGTGAAGCGCTTAAAGAATATTCAAATTGGCCTACTTATCCACAATTGTATATCAGTGGTGAATTGGTTGGCGGTTGTGACATTGTTATCGACTTGTATAAAAAAGGCGAATTGGCCACAATGTTGGCGGCTGTTGGCGTTATAGAAGACTAATTAATCGGCGCATGGGTCACTAGGATTTTTACGGATCCTTATAACTTTATTTTTATTAATCTGTGATTTATAAGTCATCCATGCGCGGCTTTTCATTATAGTTCAAGCGCTTCAAATCGATTCCACCGATTGACAATCATGCAAAACGATGGCTTAATTTTAATTAAATATCTATTACTCAATAACTTATATTGTATAGAATTGCATTTAAAAAAATGTCCAATTCTGCCCCATTTCTAAAAAAAACCACAGCAACTCTTGCCAGCATATCAGGCACAAAAAACCGCCGTTATACGGTCTTTGTTTTGTTACGCTACTCGACAAAACTGCTTATAATGCCGCAGACAATGACCCAATATTAAACATATTGCTTGGCCTTTAGTACAATACAATTTACAATCGGACTTGTGCTGTTTAATATGGCGATCTTACTTAATTTAATACCAAGGGTTAAACAATTATGAAAAAGAAAGTTTTAACGGTATTGCCAAGCATATTTTCGTTATCAACGAATAACGATTACACCCGCTTTATCCCAAAAGAAACCATTCAAGAGCGTTCAGAAAAACGATGGCAGGCTATTGGGGTTAGATTATATTCAGCAATTGAGTCAGTAGAGCCTTGCGTCTTAAATAATGTCCAGAAGAAAAAACAGGCCAATAAAGCAACGGATAATTGCACCATCTAAGCATCTTTCATCAGTTCCATTGGCTGAGCGCTTACCGGGTACGGCATCACCAGAACAACGCATAGAGCAAATTGTTTCTCAAGCTCACTTTTCTGGGCCAATCCCTCACCCAGAAATATTTCGGCAATACAAAGAAATTATTCATGACGCACCTGAGCGTATTTTGACGGTATTTGAAGAAGACTCCAGAGCAGCCAGAGATTTACCCGTACAAGCCCTTAATGCTCAAAAGGATGACAATAGCCGTGCTCATTGGATGGCATGGAGCTTAGTTGTTTTATCATTTGGGCTGAGCTTTGGATTTGCCTGGTTGGGTAAAGATGGATTAGCCGGAATAACAATAGGCACAACCCTTGTTGCAATAGTCACTGGCTTTCTACAAAGCCGAACAGACAATAAATCATAGTCATCAGTCAAAGTGTAGATAATCACACCAAAACTCGCCCCAGGCGGGCTTTTTATTGCCTGGAGTCAGGGTGTTTAGTCGCGTAGGTTGGGTTGCGCTTTTTGCAACCCGACAGTTGTTGCACGAATGCGTTGGGTTAACGATAAAACTGTTAACCCAACCTATGCCGCTGAATAGTTACGTAGATGTTTTAACAGGAAAAACTGGAGATTAATGATGGTATAAGACCGCAAACATCAGCAAATAAACTCTCCCAAATACCCATGGCATTGCCGTACACAATTTGAATTGTCCGTTTTCAAGTTCAGGTTATCATTTTACGACTGCTGGATTTCCGGCACCAGTGCCTTCAATTGTTCAAGCAAAGCATCCCGCAGACCCTTCAATTCACCTAGCCTTGCCAGCGCCGCTTCCGGGTTGTTGTCTTGGGAATGGAGCCTACACAGCTCTGTTGCCAGCCCATGTACCTGCCGGTGCAACCGTTCGATAGCTGCGAAGGGGGGCTGCCAGCCGAAGCGGGACAGGCCCTCGGTATTCAGCCACTGACCGAAACGGCACTGGTGCATATCCAGCGGAATCGGGGTTTCACGCTCGCCCTTGAGGTATTTTTCCATGGCGGCTATCCACGCGCGGTGCTCAACGCTGGCAAAGAACAGCGACATATCCTCGCGCTTGAAGGACGGCAGTTTAGTCCAGACCGGATCGGGCCGCCAAGCGGCTAACCAAACAGGCAACTGGTCTGCCGGCATGGGCCGGGCAATACCATAGCCCTGGGCCAGATTACAGCCGAGTTGCATTAGCAAGGTGCCATGATCGACCGTCTCCACACCTTCGGCGATGACTTGGAGGCGAAAGGCACTGGCCAAGCCGATTACGCCGTCAAGAATGGCCAGGTCATCAGGGTCGTCGAGCATGTTGCGCACAAAGCTCTGGTCAATTTTGAGCAAACTGACCGGCAGCCGTTTCAGGTAAGTCAACGAGGAATAACCGGTGCCAAAGTCGTCTAAAGCGAAACTTACGCCAAGCTTCCGGCTAGCGTCGATGACTCCGGATGCTTTCACCAAGTCTTCCATCGCGCTGGTTTCCAGCACTTCCAGTTCGAGGTTACCATGCCTGACGTTCGGATGCGCCGCCAACAGCTCTTGCAAACGCACGATGAAGTCCGTCTGCTGAAGCTGACGGGCGCTGATATTGACGCTGACCGGGAGATTCAGCCCGGCGAGCTGCCAGAGTTCCATCTGGGCTAAGGCGGTACCGATCACCCACTCGCCGATGTCAACAGCCAATGGATGATCCTCGATGACTGGCAGGAACAGAGCCGGCGGCAGCAGGCCTCTTTCCGGGTCTTGCCAGCGGATAAGGGCTTCAACGCCGATGACCGAACCCTTGCGCATATCCACCTTGGGTTGGTAATACAGCACGAACTCTCCCGCAGTTAAGGCATGGCGAATGCGATCGATGGTTTCGTAGTGGCCGCGGATGTTACGATCCAGCGAGGCATCAAAAAGGTGGTAACGGTTTTTGCCGGCCTGCTTAGCCTGATACATGGCCTGGTCGGCCTGGCGGAGCAATTGATCGGCATCAATGTCTTCAGCCTGCGGATAAAAGGTCACGCCCAGACTGGCCGAGACTTGCAGGATGATGTCGCCAAACTGCACCGGCTGGGCGGCGGCGGCAAGCAGGCGATTGAGCATCCGTTCGCCGGCGATTTCATTTGCCAGGTCTAACAGCACAGCGACGAATTCGTCGCCGCCCAGACGGGCGAGGGTGTCGCCTTCGCGCAGAGTCTGCTTCATGCGGTCAGCCACGATAATCAGCAACTGATCACCGGCTTCATGCCCGTAATCATCGTTGATGGCCTTGAAACCATCGAGGTCGAGAAAAGCCACTGCCAAGGGTTGCGACCGCCGCTTGGCCTGTGCCATTCCCTGGCGCAGACGGTCGGCCAACAGGACACGATTGGGCAGACTGGTTAGCGCGTCGTAGTGGGCCATTTGGTCTAACTCGTTTTCATGCTTTTTGAGCACGCTAATATCAGTGAACATAGCCACGTAATGCCGGAGGTTGTTTCTGGCATCGAGCACGGCGCTAATGTTTAGCATTACGGCATATACTTCGCCGCTCTTGCGCCGGTTCCAGATTTCACCATACCATTGGCCTTTCTCGATCAGGTTGGCCCACATCTCAGCATAGAAATCTTTGCCCTGACGACCGGAACTTAGAAGGCGTGGGTTTTTGCCCAGGACTTCGTCACGGCTGTAGCTGGTAATTTGGCAGAGGGCGTTATTGACATCGATAATAGTGCCGTCGGCGGATGTGATCATAATGCCTTCGCTGGCATGGCTGAAGACACTGGCGGCAAGGCGAAGTTGTTCTTCGGATTCCTTAATTTCATGGATGTCAGTTCCCGCGCCAAACCAATTAGTGATCTTGCCGTTCTCATCGTGCAAGGATACAGCACGGATTAACCACCAGCGGTAAATGCCATCCGCGCGGCGCAACCTGCTTTCAAATGAGTAAATACTGTCGGTTTGCACCGCTTGTTGCCAGGCATCCCAGGTTTTCTGTCTGTCATCTGGATGAACTGCGTCGATCCAGCCATTGCCGATGCCTTCTTCCTGCGTCAGGCCGGTGTAATTTATCCATTGTTGATTGAAATAAATGACCCGGCTGTCCGCTAGTGAAATCCAGATGATTTGTGGCAAAGCCTCGGCCAGTGTGCGGAATTTTTTTTCGCTTTGCTGTAACGCCAGCCCTGTCAGCTTGCGTTCGGTAATGTCCTGCACGATGCCTGACATCAACTTGGGTTCGCCTTTGGAATCTCGCTGGTGGCTGCCCGCTGCATAAATCCAGCGCACCTCGCCATCGGTGCGGCGTATGCGGCACTCAAAGCTCCAGTCGGCCTGTGCCGCCACCGCATCACGGAAGCGCCGGTTTACCTCCGGGCGATCCTCGGGCAGAACATGTTCGAGGAACATCTCGTAAGTCCAGCAAGGCAACAACTTCTCATAGCCAAAAATATGATCGTGTAGAACCGTGCGCTGCGCCGTATTGTTTTGAAGGTTAAGCTCCCATGCTCCGGTATGTATCATTTGCAGAGCAAAGTCCAACTGCGCCTTAATCGCCTGCATTGCCTCCTCGGCTCTTTTGCGCTCGTTAATGTCTTGCAGAAAAACCAAAAACCGCCCGCCTTCGTCGGGAAGATATTGGATGCTGACTTCGGCATTAAAAATACTCCCATCCTTGCGGCGGTGCCTAGTCTCGAAACGATCTGCGCCCTGAGTGATGATTTTTTGGATGTGAATGGCAATGTCTTCCGCAGTTTCTAAGGCTTCCAGGTCAGCAACGCACATGGCTAATAGTTCCTCCTCACTATAACCGCTCATCCGGCAATAAGTGTCGTTGACTTCAAGCAGACGCCCCCGGATGTCCGCCAGCCAGAAACCGTCCATGACCGTTTGGAGAATGCTCCGGTGCAGTTTCTCACTCTTCAGTGCTGCCAAGGTCGACTCCAGTTGCCTTTGGTTAAACACGACCCGCTGCTGACGCCACAGGAGTAAAAGCACTGCGCCCACGCCGCATAGCAGCATGCTCAGCAGCAGGACGGTCAGCCAAAAACGCTCGCGAAGGGGGGCATAGATCTCCGCAGCGTCCATCCGGGCCACGATGTGCCACGGCGAGTCCGGGACGGCCTGCAACCCCGCAATCACCCTTACGCCACGATAGTCCTTACCGTCGAAGATACCCTGCTTTCCCAACACGGCTTGGGCGGAGGGTAGCTGGGTTGCTGTCAGTGGGAAGCGCAGGTTGAGGGCGGTATTTGCCATGAATCGAAGGTTGTTTAGAAAGACGACGTCATTACCGTCTTTGCGGACGAGCAGCGTTTCGGCGCTAGGGCTGAGCGATGGCCAGCGCTTGATGAGCGGATACAGGTAGATATTCGGATCAATGCGCAGCACAACAGTGCCCAACGGCCGATTGCCGTTCTGCTGATCAAAAATCGGAACTATCATGGCCAAATAGATTTGCTGGTCGTTGTCGTCACGATAAAAATCCAGAATCGTAACCTGCCCCGACCGCAACGAGGCAAGTGCGGCCTTCTTAAGGGCAGCGGCTACGGGTTCCGCTTTATCGGACGCCGAGACCCTGGTGACACCATTCGCGTCGAGCAAAAAAGCCCGGTCGTATCCAAGGTTGTTAGTCTGGTATCTACCGAGCCAATCTTGCACTTTCCATTGCGCAGCTACGCTACCTGGTTCCTCCAGCAGTTGCCGTACTGCGGCACTGTTTGTGGCACTCTGGGCTAAGATGGCATCACCAAAACGTTCTAGCCGCCACCGAACCAGCTCGTTCACTTTCAATTCCGTCACCGCCAGCACCTGCAACTCCACCTCCTGGCGGAACTTCAGTTCAGTCTCACGGTAGGAGTAATAGGTAACTACCGTGATTCCGGCTGTTAAAGCGAGGAAAACGCAGGCGTAGGGGAGCAGCCTTACAGCATTGGTATCAGACGGGGCGACCAACCGCAGGGTGTAACGATTTGCAAGCACCAGCAGCGCCAAGCCGATGATCAGCAGATTAAGGCTCGTGTTAAGCGCAGAGTGAATAATCAGCGGTTTGCCGAAGAGCAGCGGAATGCCATAGGCGTAGGCTTGCAGATGTACGAAGCTTATCAACGCGACCAATCCGCCGAAGCCCCATGCGAGCCAAACTCGCCAGGCTCGGGCTACGCCAGAAGCAGGCAAGAAGAGCAGCGACCCGTTCGCCAGCAGGAAACAGAAGGCCGTGATGGCTGAGATATAAGCAATAGGCGCATCATCAATCGTGCCGGTAATGCTTAGACCGAGGCGTTCCGCCGACCCGTATACGTCTAAAAGACGTAAAGTGAAGAGCAGCAAGGCAGCTATTGTGCCCAGCCAACTGAGGGGGGTGATAAGCAACAGGTTAACGCGACCAGATGGAACCCTGGCAATGAGACAGAGGATAGCGCCGAACAACACCGAGAGCACAGCCGCACTCGGAGACATTGGCAAGGTTCCGGCTTTCCATGTAGTGAGGCCGGGTGCGTCCAGCACCCAGCCAAGCAGAGCAAGCACGCCGATGATCGTCACTGAAAGGCCCGCAGCCAACAGAGCTAGGGTAGAATAGTGTTGCACATTTGAGAGTCTTATGGCGGTCAAATCATCTTCCTTGCAGAGACTGGGGATTAAGTTACAAATGTGATAAATGCTATAGATAAAAACTTCATCCTAAAAATCAAATTGGGTGGGAGCGTGGAAACTGCTCTCATGCTTCGACAAGCTCAGCACGAACGGTTTCCACACGCTTTCAATGATTTTTTTTAGGTTCACGGCTTCTCTAGTATCTATAAAGTAAAGCTCACTTTTTACTCCTTCCAGCTTCAGTTGACAAGAATAACTTTCAAGGCTGGTTTTTTAAATGGACAGCATGTAGGCATGCATAAAAAGACAGCTTTCTGATAGCATCCGATGATTGTACTGCCGCCAATAATTGAAGATTCGTGCGTCTAATTATTGGATAAAATGTAAATTGAATGCCAGCAATTGGTTCGTAGTGTCAGTTGATTCAGTAGAATCGACTGGCGGCATTCCCACGCCGGAGCTTGGGAACGATAGGTTGAAGGTTATTTTTTGTGAGTTGCCTTATTGTTTGTTGTCATCCGTTGCCAGTTAATGTCCGCCATCGATTGACAATCATACAAAACAGCTCGGCAGTCATTTCAGCATCATATAGCGCTGAATGCGCTTTTTCGTTGTCCCATTGCAAACCCGCAGCCTGGGCAATTTTTGCCAGTACCGTCTGTTGATAAGCTAATCCACCCAGTGTCGCTGTGTCGAAGGTGCTGAAAGGATGGAAAGGGCTGCGTTTAATTTGGGTTCGCTGGATAGCGGCATTTAAAAAAGCGATATCAAAAGCAGGATTGTGTCCTACCAAAATGGCTCGTGTGCAGTTGTTACGTTTTACGGCTTGTTTAATCGGTTTAAAGAGCATGTCCAGTGCATCTTTTTCATCGATTGCCATACGAAACGGGTGGTACGGATCGATACCATTAAATTTGAGAGCCGCCGGATCGAGTTCGGAATTTTTAAAAGGTACCACATGCGTTGTATAGCGTTCGGTGATTTCCAGCTCATTATTGCTGTTAAGTTCAACAATAACAGCAGCAATTTCCAGTAAGGCATTTTTTTTGGGATTAAAGCCGGCTGTTTCTATGTCGACGATGACAGGGAGGTAGCCTCTAAAGCGTTGGGCTAGAGGAATTGCAGGTGTATCCATTAGGTTGGGTGGTATCCAAAGGTATCGAAAAGTTAAGGCATGTTACGCCAAGTTGGGCGTAACAAGGTAAAATATTACGATTTTAATCCGCTTCGTGTATGGATTGTATTTTCCATTCCAGATCTTCACCGGCTTTAAGTGGCGTGATGAGTGTGTCGTTTTCTCCGTAACTGGCGGGAACTTTCCAGGTGGTTTTTTCTAAAGTGACCGTGCCCGTGTTTCTGGGCAAGCGGTAAAAATCTGCTCCGTAAAAACTGGCAAAGCCTTCCAGTTTGTCTAATGCATCGGCGTGTTCAAAGGCGGCGGCGTAAAGTTCCAACGCGGCGTGAGCACTGTAACAGCCGGCACAGCCACAACCGGTTTCTTTTAATGACGTGGTATGCGGCGCACTGTCGGTGCCTAAAAAGAATTTTGGATTGCCACTAGTCGCAGCGGCAACCAATGCCAGACGATGAGGTTCACGCTTGAGTATCGGCAAGCAATAATAATGGGGGCGAATGCCGCCTGCCAGTAGGGCATTACGGTTAAACAGGAGATGTTGAGGGGTAATGGTTGCGGCGACCTGATTGCTGGCGGCTTGCACAAACTGCACAGCTTCAGTGGTGGTAACGTGCTCAACGACCACGCGCAAGCTGGGGAAGTTATCGACAATATCGGTCAAGCTGGTGTCAACGAACATCCGTTCACGGTCAAAAATATCACAGTGTACATCGGTCACTTCACCATGAATCAGTAAGGGAATGTTGTGTTTTTCCATTTCTGCCAGTAACGGAAAAATGGCTTTAATATCAGCAACACCGGAATCCGAATTGGTTGTAGCGCCGGCTGGATACAATTTAAACGCATAAACGGGGTCGGACCCGGCGGCTTTTTTTATTTCGGCGACTGTCGTAGAGCCGGTTAGATACAGCGTCATTAAGGGTTTGAAATCAATACCCGCCGGAATCGCTTGCAAAATTTCTTCACGATACGCCAAGGCCTGAGTCACTGTGGTCACTGGTGGCTTAAGGTTAGGCATAATAATGGCACGCGCAAATTGCCTGGCAGTATGTGGTAACACGGTTTTTAAAATAGCGCCGTTTCGTACATGTAGATGCCAGTCATCGGGGCGGGTTATGGTTAATGTTTTCATTGTTGGCTGTGTGTCTGTAAAATAGACGGTTATTTTATAGTAAGTGTCTGGAAAAGCTAAATTCAGTCCTTATTTGTAGTTATTATTTTTTGTTGTCGGAGTGGTTAATGCCAATTTACGAATACCAATGTCAGTCTTGTGGGCATGAGCACGAAGCGTTACAGAAACTGGGTGCTGATCCCTTAACTTTTTGCCCTGCCTGTACAAAGCCGGAATTAATGAAAAAAATTTCTGCAGCCGGCTTCCGGTTAAAAGGCACCGGCTGGTACGAAACCGATTTTAAGAGCGGCACCAAGAAAAATGTAGCGGGCGAAGCTTCAGCGCCCAAGACTCCAAAAGCAGGCAGTTCTGCTGCTGCCAGTAGTAAAAGTGATTAATAAAACAGACGCCTGGTTAAATCAAATCATGATTTTGCCTTAAATAGCGTGCTGTCATCACCTTAATAAATAGCAATAAACAACTTTTAATCCACAGGAAAAACTTTATGCGTACCCACAAGTGCGGAGAATTAAATACACAACAGCTAGGCGAAACCGTTTCAATCTGCGGTTGGGTGCATAGACGCCGCGACCACGGCGGCGTTATTTTTATCGACCTTAGAGACCGTGCCGGCTTGGTGCAAGTCGTGGTTGATCCCGACGTAGCGGAGACTTTTGCCATTGCTGAAAATGTCCGCAGTGAATATGTATTAAAAATAACAGGGCTGGTTCGTGATCGTCCGACCGGTACTATCAACGCCAATATGCACTCTGGCGCCATTGAAATATTGGCTAATGAGATTGAAGTCTTAAATGAATCCGAAACGCCACCGTTTCCGATAGAAAGCGATATTGAAGTTAACGAAGAACTGCGTTTACGCTATCGTTATATTGACCTGCGCCGGACTGCTATGCAGGAAAAAATGAAGGTGCGTCGTGATGTCACGCGTACGTTAAGAAACTTTCTGGATGATAACGAATTTTTTGAAATTGAAACGCCTTACTTAACAAAGGCGACACCCGAAGGTGCTCGCGATTATATCGTGCCTAGCCGTACCCACGAAAATTCGTTTTTTGCCCTGCCGCAATCACCTCAGTTGTACAAACAAATGTTGATGATTGCCGGTATGGATCGGTATTATCAAGTTGTGCGTTGTTTTCGGGATGAAGATTTGCGTGCTGACAGACAACCCGAATTTACCCAGTTGGATATAGAAACATCCTTCATGGATGAAAACGAAATCATGGAAGTCATGGAAGAAATGATTCGTCAATTATTTGCGAAAGTGATTAATGTCGAGTTGGATGCCGAATTTCCACGCATGAGTTATCAGGAGTCTGTGTCACGCTTTGGTGTTGATCGCCCTGATTTACGCATTCCGCTGGAACTGGTTGATATTGCCGACGACATGAAAGATGTCGATTTTAAAGTATTCTCAGCCCCCGCCAATGATCCAAAAGGTCGCGTGGTTGCCCTGCGTGTGCCAAACGCGAGTGATTTAAGCCGTAAAGATATTGATGAATTAACCAAATTTGTCAGCATTTATGGCGCTAAAGGTTTGGCTTACATTAAGGTTAATGATTTGGCTGCCGGCCTTGAGGGCTTGCAATCACCTATCGTAAAATTTGCTCCCAAAGAGGTGTGGGACAGTGTACTGGCTAAAACCGGCGCACAAACCGGTGATTTAATCTTCTTTGGTGCAGACAAAGCCAATATTGTTAATGAAGCAATGGGTGCATTGCGCGTTAAATTGGGCCAGGATCTTAAGTTGATGGTGGGCGAATGGAAACCGGTTTGGATCGTTGATTTCCCCATGTTTGACTGGGACGAAAAAAGTGGCCGCTTTAACGCCATTCATCACCCTTTTACCGCGCCCAGTTGTTCGGTCGAAGATT
>Ga0208495_1000653_pt1 | contig 10609 bp, 7 predicted proteins | sample CryBogmetaGMA14M_FD_184551 | JGI IMG/M metagenome (GOLD analysis project Ga0208495, IMG submission 184551) | Freshwater microbial communities from Crystal Bog, Wisconsin, USA - MA14M (SPAdes) | ecosystem: Environmental > Aquatic > Freshwater > Lake | place: Crystal Bog, Wisconsin, USA | collected...
GCCAATAAGGGGCGTAGGCCTGACTCGCTTCTCGGTGTCGAGGCGCCTTATTTATTCTATCCTGCCAATTCATGGAAGCATAAGAATCACCGAAGGCTCTTGGAAGCTCTAGCAATTCTGAAACACCGTCACGGCGTGACAGTGCCCTGCTTATTCTCCGGACATCTGCTCCACGGCGAATTCAATCATGTGGATATCCCGGGAGAAATAAACAAGCGAGGACTGGAGGGCCAAGTCAAGCATATAGGGAGAGTCGGTCTTCCCGATCTGAAGTACCTCTACACACATGCCATGGCACTTATTGTGCCAAGCCTTTTCGAAGGATTTGGTATACCCCTTGTTGAGGCCATGGCTTGCCGCTGTCCTGTGATCGCAGCTCGCCGAACGAGTATCCCGGAAATAGCCGACGAGGCAGCACTATATTTTGATCCGGACGATCCTGCAGACATAGCGGAAAAGATACTCCACTTCATTCAGAATCCTGGAGAAGCTCAACAAAGAGTTGAAAAGGGGCTAATTCTGTCGCAAGGTTTTAGTTACCGCAGACAAGCCGAGGAGCATCTGGCAGTTCTGGAAGAAGCCTATTGCATCGACAGTCCGCAAAACTGGAAACGAAAGGCTCTGCGCAAACACGAAGAACTCAACCGCCCTGCTTTGGCAGTAATCTTTGCCGTGAAATCATACGATTTATCTAGAATTGTGAATCAACTAGTGAAGCTTGACACAGAATTTAAGAACATCATAGAAATGGTAATCGTTACTGATAATGCCACAACTGCTGATCGCCTTATACGAAATCAGACCGACATAAGAATCATAGTTTCCGAAAATGGCTTCCACAGTTCGATTGTTGATGCCCTGGAGGCCGTTTCTTCCCCATTTGTGCTTCTGTCAGATGGCAACACCATTCCACTGTCTCATTTTATCCATCAGATTACGGCTACAGGAGACGATTTTGAAGAAGATGTGGAACTGTTTCATGGTGATAGCTATTATACTGACAAGAGGCATAAACATCACTGGACGGACCTGGTTCCTTCCGGAACTGAAAATGACGATCGCAAGTCATACTGCCTGAAAAATCTGTCGTTTGTTGTGAGAAGAGAATCTCTTGTGAGACTAATGAGATGTTCACAATACCCCCTAAAATCGTTGGGGGAGGTAACCCGGGCGTTGTGGGACACCTGCCCGAAGAAGCGGATTTATCGAGCGACAAGTGTGAGGCGTGTTTGCAGTCCGATTCGTATAGATATTTCGGCGAGCGTTCTGATTTCTCGCATCGCGAAGAACTATGGTGAAGCTCACCCTGTGTTAAGATTAGCATGGATTCCCGGCACGGAGACGCTGTTTCTGGTAGCATTGACTGTGTATAATGTACTTCCCGCAGCGTTTCAACTAATGGTCCAGAGGTTTTACAAGACACTTGCCGGCAAGCTGAAACGTTTTTCCAATTAATTGATCTGATTTGTGATACAAGAACTTTTTTCATGAGATTCACAGACCGAGCTTTATCTCAACAAAAGATGACCGATTTTTACACATGCCGGTCCTTATCATGTCGATATGAATTATGATCGCCCATCGGACCAAACAAATTGGAACCTGCGAGGAGAATGATTTGATGTCTGGAGAGGTCTGGTAGGCATGAACGGAGCATTTCCCAAAATCTCCATAATTACCGTTGCCCTGAATTCCGCGTCAACGATCGAAGACTGTTTGGAAAGTGTCAAGAAACAACTCCTCCCCGTACAACAGATCATTATTGACGGCAACTCCACCGACAATACCTTCGCTCTGGCAAAAAAGTATGCCGGTCCGGAAGACAAACTCATCTCCGAGCCGGATGACGGCATGTACCATGCCTTGAATAAGGGATTGGCTATTGCCCGAGGTGACATCATCGGGGTACTCAATGCCGATGACTTCTATCCCCACAACCGAGTCTTATCTATCGTAGCTGAACAGTTGAGAAATCCAGAGGTGGACGCATGCTACGGTGACCTGGTATGTGTTTCCCGCAACGACAGAACCAAAATCAAGCGCCACTGGGTGTCCTGCCCATACAACGACAAACTGTTCCTCCGAGGCTGGATGCCTCCTCATCCCACATTCTTTTGTAGGCGCTCGTTGTACGAGAAGTATGGCGGCTTTCGCCTTGACATGGGAACCGCAGCAGATTACGAGTTGTTGCTGCGCTTTTTTGTGAGACACAACATCCGTACGTGCTACATCCCCCACATTCTCGTCGTGATGAGGGTCGGCGGTATGAGCAACGCGAGCATCAAGAATCGTCTTGCAGCCGCGTCCTTTATCAAAAAGTCGTGGCATATCAACGGCATCCACCCTAAGCCTTGGATATCCGCAGCAAAGTCAATTTCCAGGATCCCACAATTCTTAGTTCGATCGTTTTTCAACAAACCATGGCTCGATCAGGACTGGCCTCGCAAGGAGCAACCTGATCGAATTACCTAGGATAATCCGACGAATCCCCAATGACCGTATAGTAGTGGTGCTCTTTTCCGCGTGTGGGTTTCTCAGGTCAACACAGAACGTTGGACACTACTGATATCAGGCTTTGGGATTCGATTCCGGCTGATCTTTTCCGGTGCAAATAATGAGAGAACTCATAGCCGTTACCGGCGCGGGAGGTTTTATCGGCCGTGAACTGTGCCGGACACTTGTGCAGGAAGGTTTTGCGGTTCGAGCCCTCCAACGGCGGAAGGAGTTCTCACCATCTGATGCTATTGAATACGTGCCGATGGGGGACATAGGGCCCGGCACCGACTGGTCAGAAGCCCTGCAAGGTGTCTCGGCTGTGGTTCACCTCGCGGGCCGAGCGCACCGACTGGACGAGAATCATCAAGACGCGACGGATGCGTACGAACGAATAAACGTGGAAGCAACGAGGCGCGTTGCGGATGCTGCCGTTAAGACCGGTGTCAAGCGTCTGGTTTTCCTGAGCACGGTAAAAGTCCACGGTGAGCGAACAGACTCCAAACCCTTTGCAGAAGAAGATTCACTCAACCCGTTCGGGGCTTATGCCGTCTCCAAGAGGAAAGCTGAACTCGCGCTGGAGGAGATCAGACGAGGCAAAGATCTGGACGTGGTCGTCATCAGGCCCCCCCTGGTTTATGGCCCGGGAGTTCGCGCCAACTTCTTGAGGCTGATCCGCGTGGTTGACCGTGGGCTACCGCTGCCTTTCGGGTATATCAAGAACAGACGCAGCATGGTGGGCCTGGGGAACCTCATAGCCATGATAGTATTGTGCATCCGTAATCCGAGGGCCGCCGGCGAGACGTTTCTCGTGAGCGATAGTGAAGACCTGTCCACGTCTCAACTCGTGAGGAAGATAGCGACAGCGCTTGATCGTCGTTGTATACTCCTTCCTGTTCCACAATTCTTGCTCCAGATCGCTGCCATGGTCTTGGGGAAACGTGAGGTTGTCGGCCGCTTGACCGATTCACTGCAAGTAGATACAACAAAAGCCAAGACTTTACTCGGGTGGACACCGCCATTCTCAATTGATGATGAACTTTTTCGCACGTGTGAGTGGTACCGCCGTGTTTACCGCCCCTCGTGAGGTAATCTCTACCGTGAAAAGTATTCTTGAGTTGATTGGGCGTGACAGAGAGCTTTTCGCCGATGATCTGCGTGAACACGAAATGGGGATTCGATCTCTGCTGGGTTCAAGTAGAATCCTCGTTATCGGCGCGGCCGGTACCATCGGAAGGGCTGTCTCAAAGGAGTTGTTCCAGAGGAATCCACGCGTTCTCCACGTGGTTGATCTCAGTGAGAACAGTCTTACCGAGCTGGTCCGGGACATACGAAGTTCAGTTGGGTATATCGAAGGAGAATTCAAGACATTTTGTCTTGATTGCGGTGCACTGGAGTTCGATGCTTTTATTGAAAGCCAACCGCCTTATGATTACATCTTGAACTTATCGGCGCTCAAACATGTTCGAAGTGAACGAGACCCGTACACTCTAATGCGGATGGTCGCCGTCAATGTATTGAGCGGAGAGAAACTGCTCGGGTTTGCCTCGGAGCGAAACGCTTCAAAGTATTTTGCTGTTTCAACGGACAAGGCGGCACATTCGGTGAACATGATGGGAGCCTCCAAGCGTATCATGGAACTCTTTATCCTACGTGCCAGTAGACGGGTGCCGGTGTCCATGGCCCGATTCCCGAATGTGGCCTTCTCCGATGGAAGCCTCTTGGACGGCTTTAACCACCGGATTCGCAAGCGTCAGCCCATTACGGCCCCCCGTGACGTGAGGAGGTACTTCGTTACGGAACGAGAAGCTGGGGTGCTCTGTCTTATCGCAGCATTCGTCGGCAGGAATAGAGAAACCCTCTTCCCAAAACTTTCTGCCGGCCTTCATATGACAACCTTTTCAGAGATCGCCGAACAGTACCTTGAATCGCTCGGTTACGCTCCCTATCTGTGTGAGTCGGAGGATGAGGCTCGCTCCAAAATGGATGAGCTTTACGCCAAAAAAAAGTGGCCGTGCTACTTCTTCGACAGCGATACGTCAGGAGAGAAGGAGTTTGAAGAGTTGTACGAGAACGGCGATCAGGTCACATGGGACCGGTTTCGCGACATAGGGGTTATTTTGAATTCGGAAGACGCTGATGGTGAAAAACTGGACGGTTTTCTCGATACCGTCATGACTTTGCGCAACGCGAAAAGATGGACCAAGAGCGATCTCGTAGACCTTTTCCATCGAACCCTGGGCGAGTTCGCCCACAAAGAAACATTCAAGTACCTTGATGACAGGATGTAACGATGAGACGAGTCCTCGACGTCGCGTTCGCCATGATCGTAATTCTCCTGTTCCTTCCGCTCTGGATCATTCTGGCCATTATTTTAAGATTGACCGGGGAAGGCAAGATCTTTTATTTTCAGCCGAGGATTGGTTTCGGCGGCAGAACGTTTAGAATAGTCAAATTCGCCACGATGCTCGAGGACAGTCCGAACCTCGGAACCGGGGACATCACTCTTAAGAATGATCCCAGAGTCCTGCCGATGGGCAGATTTCTCCGCAAAACAAAGATCAACGAAATTCCTCAAGTCATTAATCTTATTAAGGGCGAAATGACCCTTTTCGGTCCCCGTCCGCTTACCCCGAAAAATTTCAGCTTTTATCCCGAACATGTTCAGAGAGTCATCGCCACAGTACGGCCGGGTTTGACGGGCGTAGGATCTATCGTATTCCGAGATGAAGAGACAATCATATCAAAGAGTGGCAGCGATTACCTTGAGTTTTTCAAGAACCAAGTTGTTCCATATAAAGCTGAACTCGAATTGTGGTACATCCGAAACCAGAACTGGCTGCTTGACATGAAGATCTTTGCTATCACGGTTTGGACACTGTTTTTTCATGAAAGTATGCTGTACAAGAAACTGCTCAAGGGCATGCCGGTACACGATGATGATTGGCAAGCCAAAGACGATGCTGACAAATTCCAGTCTCATCCACTCGTTTCTGACCATCCGACGAATCCCCAACAAAGAATCAGCTCGAATCGGGTGAGTTCAACACTTCTTCCTCTGTACGTGGTCACAGTCAATTACAAGAGTGACCATTATCTGAAGTCACTGATACAGTCGCTCAGTCCGGTGGACATCATAGAAAAACTCATTATCGTGGACCATTCCGAATCAGAAGGCTCTACCAATGTTTCCGCTCCGTTTCCCGTGGACGTAGTGGTGCAGCGGAACAGAGGGTACGGAGCCGGAATCAATAGGGGCTTCACGCACATCGATCACACAGATGCAGTGGTGCTTGTTTGCAACCCGGATATTGAATTGATGACGCCTGAGACCGTGTCAGATGCGGTGCGCTATATTCAGGACAACCCTCGAGTGGCTTGTTTGCTCCCATGTCTGGTCAATTTTCAATCTCAACCAATTTTTTCCTGTCGCCGTTTCTACTCGCTAAAGACTATCGTTGTTTCACGGATAGGGCATATGCGAGAGAACCCCACCAAGTTTCGTCGGGATCATTTCTACTTGGACCAGAACATGGATGACATTTTCGAGGTTGATTGGGGAAGCGGAAGCGCTATGTTCTTAAGAGGGTCTCTGTTTCCTCACCCTCTGTCCTTTGACGAACGGTTTTTTCTCTACTTTGAAGATGTGGATTTGTGCACACAAATCCATAAACAAGGCTTGTCGGTGCTTCATTATCCCAATGTGGTCATAAAGCATCATGAACAAAGAAGGAGTGTTCGGGACATTAGTCACCTTGCATTGCATTCATCAAGCATGTTCAAGTACATCTTGAAATATAGAGGTCTTCCTCAAGGTGCAGATAATAAAAATATCAGCCCAACCTTGACAGACTAGATAGCCAATAGATATCTTGAATCGTGATACGAAATTGCAGAGAGTGTTGAACAGTAAAAATTCATGACATTTACCGATCTAATTCTGATGTCAATTAAGCAAGTCTCCAGGCTTCGCCGACGATACAGGAGCGCGGTAATCGGGACGGCGCTGGGAACCGCCGGACTCATAACTGTTATGACCGTGGGAGACTCGGTGGAAGAAAATCTCGGTCGAAATCTGGGTATTCTGGGAAGCGCAACTACGGTTAAAGCCACAATAGACTATTCGCAATTCCGGTATGAGGACATTGAGGATGTGAGAAAACTTCCTGGAGTTCTCGAAGCTGCGCCGGCGGTTTTTTACGACGTCCCGATTGTGTCCCATGGCAGGAAGCTTAAGTATGGTGCCAGGCTGGCCGGTGTTGAGGCAAGTATGTTTCGGGCCGTCTATTTGCCGATTGCCGAAGGAAGGGTCCTCACAGATGAAGATGTCGAAAACAGAAAAGCGGTGTGCGTGATTGGCGAGACTGTGAGGAAAACATTGTTCGACGATGATGAATCGCCGTTGGGTAAACCCATTAACGTTCTGGGAATACATTTGGATGTTGTCGGCGTGTTGGGACAAGCCGAAGACCCCCTCTTCGGGGAAACGGTCATGTTGCCGATAGCACTGGGCCGAGCAAGAATACCCGAAATGTTTCCCATCAGGAAACTCTATATAGTGCCCAGGAACTGGTACTTGGTGTCGGATGTCCACAAAAGGGTAGCCGCCCTGTTAACGGGTAAGCAGCCCCGGTACGGGCACACTATTACATTCGATGAAGACAGGATCGACGTTATGAAACGCACGGTGGATGCCTTCAAATTCTTCCTATACACTGCCATTATGGTTACATTGATCCTGGGAGGACTGGGGGTAACCAACGTTATGCTGGCCCTCGTGAAAGAAAGAACCACCGAAATCGGCCTGAGAAAAGCCGTGGGTGCTACCGACGGCGCCATCGTCTACCAGTTTCTCTGTGAATCGCTGCTTGTAAGTTTGATCAGCTCCATGATAGGAATTTTCTTTGGCTCAATGGCAGTGCAAATGATAACCATGTCCATGATCAAGTCTACGGCTACGTATAGCGTTTTTGTGCAGAGCATCCTCGCTTCAGTGGTGATCGGGATTTTTGTCGGAGTGGTTTCAGGGGTGATCCCGGCGAGAACTGCCGGCAGGCTCGATCCTGTCGTGGCTATGAGGTTCGAGTAGAGGCCGACCGACAGGTTGACCTGCGATTTAGTTTTTCTTGAGAGAGGCAGTGGAAGTACGCGATTTTATAACTATGGCCCAGCGTATGGTTTTCAGAAACCGTCGACGCTACACGGCTGTCATGGCTGCTATAGCCCTCGGTACTGTGGGATTCATCATCATTCGTACCATGGGAGATTCCGTGGAAGCAAAGCTTGCGGAAAACCTTGAAGTGCTCGGCGAGGCCACGGTTATGAAAGCGGAATGGAGGAACCACATGGGAAACCTGCACCCCGGAGAATTTCTCATGAGGGATGTTGAACGCTTGCGACAAATCCCAAATCTTATTGCAGTGGCCCCGGTCATGACCATTAAAAGTGTCACCGCCTCTTTCCATAAAAGTGAAATGGGCTGTGAAATCACCGGAATTGATCAGGACTACTGGAAAACCCAGACCCCGCACCTCCTCAGCGGGCGACTGATCAACGCGGTTGATGTTGAGAAACGCGACAGGGTGTGCGTTCTGGGAAAAGATGTCGTGAAAAACCTCTTCAGGGGCGCGGACCCCATCGGACAGGTCATCCGGATAGATCACATTTGGTTCCGAGTCATAGGCATTCTGGGAGGAGTTCAGCACGAATTTATTAGTTCCGCAATATTCATTCCCATAACCACGGCCAAAGGGAGTTTCCAAGGTCTCGACCATATCGGCGAAATCTACATGAGGGTTTACAACTGGGACCATGTTGAACCTATCCACAATCAGGCGTTCGCCACACTTCAGAATTTGCACAAGGGGTACGAGGATGGGCTCCGAATCATCTACCATCCCTCCCGTGTAAAACGAGTTCGAATGCTGGTTTACGTGGTCAACATTTTTGTCTACGCATCGCTGGCAATAGTGTTTGTCCTCGGAAAAGTGGGGCTTACCAACGTCATGCTCGCCGCAGTACAGGATAGGACCCGTGAGATTGGCCTCAGGAAGGCTGTAGGCGCCACGGACAGTCTGATCAGGCTACAGTTTCTCTTTGAATCGGTCCTGGTGAGCCTGGGTGCCGGATTCGTCGGGGTATTGATCGGGGTCATTTCGGTGAACATACTCAAAGACCAACTCGGGGTGGAGATTTCCCACTACGTCATGTCCACGAGCATTGTGGTGGATCTGGTCGTCACAACGATGATCGGTGTTTTTGCCGGTATGTACCCTTCTCTGCAGGCCAGCCGACTCGACATCGTCACTGCCATGAGATTTGAATAGGCCTATCTTTGCTTGTCAGGCAAGCAACCGACCCTCTCGCCATTATTCAGTGGCTCCACGGCTTTTCAGCAAGTCTTTTACCTTTGACAGCCTCTCCTCTGCATACGCCGCGGCTGTCTTGCCGCTGTCATCCCCGACGTTCACGTCAGCTCCCGCGTTGATAAGAGCTTCCGCCACATCGAGGCGCCCGTTCTCCAGAGCCAAGATCAGGGCGGTCTTCCCATCTTTGTCCTTGGCATTGACCCCGGAGTTTTTCTCCAGGAGCAGCTTTACCACCTCCAATCGCCCTCTTGCGGCTGCGGCCATCAAGGCGGTTCTTCCTTCAATGTCATGGAAATTAATATCAGCGCCTCTCGCAACAAGGTGATTTACCGCGCCTACACCCGCCTGGTGATCCAGCGGGTTTTCGGCTGCAATAATCAATGCTGTCCTGCCATCCTTGTCCCGGGCATTTACGTTTACGCCCTTCTGGAGGAAGGGCTCAAGATGGCCCGCATTGGGTGCCCACTTTTCAGCAAATTCCATTAACGGGGTCCGGCCTTTGGCGTTAACGATGTTACTGGGATCTCCACCCTTGTGCAGCAGCGACCAAACCGCTCCAAGGTAGCCCTTGTCAAAAGCCAGCATCAAGGCTGTTCGTCCTTGTTTGTCACTTGCATGAACATCAGCGCCTTTCAGCAACAGGATGTTGACCAGGTGCGCGTTGTCGTTTCTGCGATTACCCGCAGCCATCATGAGCACGGTCATGCCGTTCTCGTCCATTGTGTTCACGTCCGCGCCGTCCTTGATCAGGAGTTCCGCCAGCCCGGGATTGGAATCCCAGCAGGCCTTCAATAACAGCGATCCAAGAACTGCTCGCTGCTCATCGCTTGTTTTTTCACAAGCAGTTGTAGCAAGGGCCAAGAGCAATGCCATACTCAGGATGCTCAATTTGGACAAGAAGCGGAAGGAATATTTCACGTTTATTTTCCCACAAACATTGTCGGTTGCCGAGTGAAAAAGTTTCCTGGGGCGGACGTCTCTGCCCGCCAGGAATTATGTACAATTCGGTGCAGAATCGGAAATACACAGGTCCTTAGTTGGAACTCGGATCCTTCTTACTCAGACACCCGTAGGGACAAATCTCGTCCCACTTGTAGTCGTGAACTCCCCAGACAGGACGAACACATCCGCCATCGCGCGGATATTCCGAGGGATTCGGAGCAAAACTCTCATAAGTGGACAAGACCGCATCCGCATTCATGACCGCAATGACGTTCAGCACCACCGGAGACTTGTCCCAGGGCTTATTGTCGTGCTTATGGTATACATCCGCCTTGAACGTGATGCAATATACGGACGGCCGTGCTGTTTCGGCAGTCTTGATCACCTTGATATTCTTGAAATAGTAGGGTGTTTGACGAACGTCCTTGTTTGAATAACGATCCACGAACCGGGCCACAATCTTGGCCGGCGCAGGTGCAATGTCCTTCGGTTCAGGTTTTTTTACCGGATCCACAGGCTCGACCTTCTTCTCCGGCATCTGGACGAGCTGTTCAGCAGGTTGTTTAATCAATTCCTGCGTTTTGTTTTGTGCATATCCTGTTTCAATCAATTTCTTTTCAAGATCTCCCAGCGCTGATCTCAGTTCTTGTTCAAGCTTGGGAAGCTCGGCCTTGGCCTGTTCCTCGGCTTGATCTCCATTGACGCTCTGAATTGCGTTCAGCCTCTTCTCATTCAAAACGATCCAGCCCTGTCCGGCCCGAGCGTATTCCGTTATATTGAATGGCCCAAACTTTTCTGCCTTGACC
>Ga0208495_1000654_pt1 | contig 10581 bp, 11 predicted proteins | sample CryBogmetaGMA14M_FD_184551 | JGI IMG/M metagenome (GOLD analysis project Ga0208495, IMG submission 184551) | Freshwater microbial communities from Crystal Bog, Wisconsin, USA - MA14M (SPAdes) | ecosystem: Environmental > Aquatic > Freshwater > Lake | place: Crystal Bog, Wisconsin, USA...
GATCGCGATAAGCTGCTTTTTTTCGCCTCTTCATCTGCTTTAATCAGGGTTGAATCAGTAAGTGAGACCGTCACGCGAGGCATGAGTTAAACATAGGTTATGCAAGGTAATCAAGGTTTGCATAATGGGTGCATAACATCATGTACGCTTGCGAAGGGATCTTACAAAAAAGGCAAACTCTTCAGTTGGAATTTCTAGCGTGTTTAAGGAGGAAAGCAACCGTACGTCTTCTAATATACGATCCATCAAGCCTTCTGCTGTGTCGTAGGCTTTATCATGATGTTCTAATTCTATAAATATCACATAATTTTTATAGATAAGATAGATGATAACGAAGTGCTCCGAGATGTGTAGGCCTCTGAGTCCCCTTAGGTTCCCACTCTTTGGTTCCCCAATTTCTGGATTTTGTCGGATACCTGCAATTTTCTTAACAATTTGTCTCTTAAAAACAAGATTTTTATCTGTTAAATCGTGAAAATTTCTGCTAAAATGTTCTGTAATGATGGACTCGGCCATAATGATCCAAGATCAGAGGCTCATTAGGTAGGCTTCCATCTCTTCATCGGTTTTGAAGTGCTTGAACCGGCCTTCTATGAAGTCCTCTAGGCCTTCTGCGATACCCGCGACTAAATCGTCTCTCTTCGTCGTCTCTTCTGCAACAACCATCATGGATATCACCTCGTCTGGATTATACACGCTAGCCACGCCACAAGCCTCCTCTACTCAGTGGCCTAGAAGTGTCCTAATTAGTATATATAAAACACGGGGGTGAGCATATATTTCTAACGGTTAGAAGAATTAATTGAAGTATAGAATTTATGATGGTTACACGCACCGCCTCGCTCTCCCTTTCTGGCCTGTCCCAAATCGGCCTAAATCTCTTCTGGCAAAGTGCTCATTTCACAGCATGAATCGGCCCGGCTCTCTGCTAGCGGTCTATCTTGTCAATGCATAGCGATATTTGTAAGCCTATTTCCCATAGCGCACACCCTGACTTATCGAGTTAAAAATGTATTTATAAAAATATCTAACGGCTTCTGGTTAGGTAAATGGGCCGGAAAAAGAGAGATGAAGCTTGCCAGTTGTATGTACCTTCCCCTTTTAGGGGTTCGGCAAAAGATATTTCCCTCATCAGAAATATTCGTCATGATGAGGGATTGACAAACGAGGTATTCGATATTGCTTGTGTTTCTATTGCCAATGGTAATAGCTATCGAAAGTGCCGCAAGTGATATCGTTATCAATGAAGTGGAGCTAAACCCACTTGGAGAAGATCAAGGGGCTGAGTGGGTAGAGCTGTACAACGATGGAATGAAACCAATGGATATTAGCAGTTGGACGGTATCTTCGACTCATGAGACCGTAACCATGCCAGCCGGAATTTCAATACAACCTAACGGTTTTTACATTATAGATTCTAAAAAGCAATGGCTGGATAACGATTTCGAGCAGATAGTCCTAAAAGATGCTGTTGGTAGACTCATAGATCAGACCACCTATCTTTCCGACCAAGTAGATGATAACTGCGCGTTCACGAGAAAACCAGATGGTGGTAATAACTGGGTTGAGATGCAGTCAAGTAAAAATGCACCTGTTTCTGATACCACTTGCCTTTGTTCTCTAAGCCAACCAGATATCGATTTTAAATATTCCGGGAAAACTAATGGGAGTATCTCGGCCATCAAGGTAACGCCTGCCGGCAGAACTGTAAAACCTTACCATTCATACTTCTCAAATATCGAAGTGGGCAGCAGTCAGCTTCATGAGAGGACAACAGCGCTTGAAGGGCGTTATGAGTCTGAGGACTCCAAGCATTTCAGCTACAAACAGGTTGAGCTGGTTAACAAGACCATAACCTCTCCGCTAATTAATTGGAGAATTCTCGGTACTTTGGCCGTATCCTCTTGGGATGCCCATAAAACGATAGACTACAACGGCAAGGAGATCAACGATCGCGATTATTCATCAAGTCTCTTCAAAAACACATCCATCGAATTTCTATATAACAAGAACTTCACGAAGGAGCGTTATTTTGCCTCTGCTAAAAACAATCTGTTGAAGGCAAACACTACCGGGATAACTGACCTTCAGTTCGGCTTCTCAGGTAGCTGGGACGCGATTATTAAACAGAGATATTATGGTGATTTTAATATAACCACATATCCTAAAGAAAAAATTGAATATATATCAAGTAACCAAAGTCCTTTGTTTATAACCCCATGTGGCGATGTGTTAAATTATTTAAATTATACCTATTGTAGCCAGGGATGGCTGGATGATTTCTGTGGAATGCCCGTGTGTTGGGACCCGGTAAATTATGACACTGAGATAATTGAAGGATGAATCTTTGCGTTGCCCCTCCCTGGTGCAAATATGCGCTTTTCTGAAGGAATGCCCTACCAGGAGTTAGGCCGTCTTTGTCACATGTATGGTCTTCAGCAATTGCAACGTCCCTTCGTCCCAGGGATACCAAGATAGCAGCAATACATCCAGGCGAGTATTGGGCTGATAAAAGGCCGTATATGTATCTCCGATTTGTTTAAATTTTCCAGAAGCTATACCGCCATTTACGCCATCAATTATTCGATTGGCCGCTCTAACGTCGCTTATTCCCGATTGTCGTTTCGTCGGAACTTCGACAAGCATGACCAGATCGCTTGATGAATATTTTAATTGATCTTCTGGATATTCCTTTAAGATGATAGAGGCTCTCCTCGTTAGACCGGTGTCGTTTATAAGTTCGACATCGTAGCTTGTGCTTGTGTCTCCTGCCAAGGACTCACTTGTCTTTGGCTCGGAAACTTTGATTGAATAAGATTCTTTCGGGATGCCTAGGTCAAAGGAGATCGTATAAGGACCGGTCGTAACTGTCTGCGGCTCCGCTAGGCATGGAGCAATCGTGCAAAGAGCCAATAATGCTAAGATTACTTTCATCAAATCCTTCCTTATCTTGTTTCAAGATTGATGGATCTAACGAAAAGCCTTTGGGTCAGTCATCGGGTGGATTTTCGGCGAGACCTTGCGCAAGCAGTTCTTTTTGCACAGCGTCGGACATTTTGCTTTCGAAGGTCTCTCCTCTGTAGACCGGCTCAAGTTCGGCCAGTTTGGCTTCATACTCAGCCCCGTACTTCTTCTCAAGAAAGTCAATCCTGTCGAACAGACCCAGCTTTTTATTGGCATTGATCTGGATTACATTGTGCTGAGCCTTTTGGGGTGAAATCTTGCCTTCTGCTTTTAGAGAAAGTTCAAGGCAACCTCGGGCCTCCCTTATGCCAAGAAGCGCGGTCCTCAGATCCCCGGCCCTCTGTGCCTGCTCCAAGATCTCAATTGCCCTGGTCTTCAGCGCCCTCACTTCTTCCAAAGTGTCGTTGGCTTGATCGCTGGTTAGCTCTGCTTTTAAATCGCCTGATTTGGATAGTAGCTCCGGCAATTTATTCTTTACATAATAATCCAAATCAAATCGGGTAAGTTGTGGAAAATCAAGCAAAATAGTGGAATATTCCGCACCGCTCGCTAGCCGCTTAACGATAATTTTACTTTGCGGGTGGGATTCGATCTTACTCTTTCGGCCCATCTATGCCTCCATGGAGGTAGTTAAGGAGCTGCCTCCAGTCTCAGACCTCATGCCGGGGCCTCTCCTGCTCTCCGCTGCTTGTAGCCAATGCCTCCGCCGGGCCGTTCAAAGGGTGCATAGTTGGCTTGAAGCCACACTTCGACCTCTCCGAGCTGTAGCTTCAGAGCGTTGGCGATCTTGCGAGGATCAACCCATCCAGAAAGGCCGTACTCGGAGATTGCCGCTACTCTGATCTCCTCGGAGGTGTCGCTTGTTTGCCTTATAGGTATATCGGGACTTCCAACGCTAGCGTTATAGGTGCTTATCGGGATGCATAGGTCGGACTTATCGGTGTCCGATAACGACTCTTGTTGCTGATTTCCTTGGTTATCGTAGTGTTTTGGGGAAATGAGTATAGAAGAAGGTATATTCTCCTCCCATCCAAGGCATTTTTCACAGGAGCATGTATCTCTCTCCATACTCCCCACAACATTTACCGATAAGCTGCTAGGAATCATACGACTGTTATTGATTATTATACCGATAGGAAGCCCTATAAAATACCTATAACAATACGATAACGCTATCTTTTGACTACGATAAGTCTCCGTGTTATCGATTTTTAAATCTATGAGATCAAGGCCTGCCCAAAAGTCGGTTCCGATATCCATTTTGGGATTAATCGCATATGTCTTCCTGCCCAACTCATAATTCTCCGTGATGATGGCCGATTTAGCCATGATAGAAGTGAGGCGCGCCGATACCGTGGCTTGTGCAATTTCTAAAGCTTCCGTCAACTCCTTTTGTGTCATTGAGCGACCGGAAGACATCACGCCGATAAGCTTCGCTTCGGCTTCAGTCAAATCGGCAAAGTGCGCTACCTTGTGGCCGGTGAGGATTCCCTTAGCCTCGATCAAATCCTGGTCCGCTGCGATGAGCCAACCGTCCACATCCTGCTTATGCTGTCTCCATCGCAAGATAACCAGTGCATCCACCAAATCCCAAAACTGTTCTTGCCCTCTGAAGTCAGCAACCTTTAGCCATTCAGATTTAGCCGATTGTGGGACCAACACTTTGAACGGGCCGTTATCGAAAATATCCGTTATGATCTCCCTGGCAACCTCGATCCCTTCATCTTCTGCAAGCCTCAGCTCTTTGCGGGCTCTTCTGGCTGCTATCTCGCGGCTCACTCGTTGCTTATGGTCGGGGCTGGAGTCGGTGCTTATAGGATATTGCCGATCAAAAGCCTGCTCGTTCGCTACTGATTCGACGGAAGTAAGCCACCAGACCATTCTAGGCGGGATTTTAAGCTCGATTGCTTCTCGCGTCTTGCCGCCCGTCACGGTGAAATGGGTTATGCCTTGTTGGAATCGAGCCGTGGCCCGCTTATATATCGGGATTATTGGCTCGTATTCTACATCATCAGAGAAGAGGATCATACCGGGCTGAAGCCGTCCGGTTGTTTGCAAATAGAACAGACTCATTGGCGATAAGGAGCCGTCTAGTCTGCGATCCATCGGCACAAGATGATAAGTCGCGGCGCACGCATCACTCTTCCCACTGCCCTTATCACCATTTCCGCCTGGTTGTATGCCGTTGCTGGTTTGGCTTGCGGCGGATGCAATTGAGGCAATCAGCACCTTTTGATAATCGATGTCTCCGAGGTGATTTCGTTGGGCCTGCCAGATAAGGAATTTTAATGAGTCTCCTCGCGTTGCAATGGCCCGCGCCTTTTCCTTGATGATCTTGGGGGTCTCCTGGGGCTTCTCTGTGGCCTTCTTGCTCTCCAGGATGTGCTTATCAATCAAGTCATGAATTGTGTCTACCTTAATGCCCTTGTGTGTCTTCTTGATGGAGGCAATGAAGAGATCGTACTCTATCGGATCGTTGGCCTTCAATGCTGCCATTACTGCCAGAATCACAGGCTCTTTGAGTGCTTTCGGATCGGCATTGATCCTTTCCAGAATCTCCGGGGCTGTCATAGTCATCTTGCCCCTGGGTGGTATTGCAGAGATCTCCCTCGGGTGTCTTGCGCCGCTCTCCAGCCCGCTCCTTATGGTCCGCTCAATCTCTCCAAGCTCCAGGCCGGTATTCTCCGCCGCCCTGGTCAGCTCCGAGATTACCTCATCTTCTGACAGCACTTTAGCCGCTACGAATTGGCCCATCGCAAATGCAGAGCGGTTAAGCTGCTCGTTCCGATTGCCCTCCGGAGTGCTTGCTAGGATAAGGACCTCATCTCTTAGGGCCGCCACTGCATAGCGCCGGGTCCGGGCCTCATCGCTCTCTATGCGCTTCTGATTGGCCTTCTTGCCGATGCTCTCCAGCTTCGCTCCATTCGCTTCAAGCCGTGATGCTTTCTGCTTCTTTTCAAAGGTTATGCCGATTGCCTGGAGATCTGCAAGAAGCTTTGCCAGGCTGATAGTTGCCGGTGGGATGGATTCCAGCATCTTATAATCAGCTCGCGTGCCGTCCTCCAGATTCTTCCAGCTAGGAGGTATCACCTGGTAGGTTCGTTCCAGCTTGACCTCGCCAACGGCCTTGCCGTCTTTGAAGAGCTTTAATTGGGCCTGATCCGCCTTCTTGCCGATTGTTGCCAGGGATTCAGCTACGTTGTCACTATTGCGTAGCCACAGCCCTAACCTGCCCGGCCTGGTCTCCCACAGTGTAGTAGGTGGAAGCTCCAGCCCTTCAAAGGCGGCGGGGTCGTCTTTGTCCAAGCCGATATAACCATTTCCAGCCAATACGCCCACGTTGCCCTCATGGGCCGCCGCCTCTGCGAAAGTATGGGGCTTCTTTTGCCATTCACGTTCAATGGGTGGATATTTTACCCCATCCAGAAGATGCACAAACCCCGCGCCGGGCTGATTGAAGACCTCCAGAATTTCGGCCAAATTAGACCGCCTCGGATTCGATTTCTTGCAGCATGCTTTCCAGCACAAAAAGGGTATCGTTAAGCACTTTTTGAGCTTCATTTGCGTTGCGTACTGCCTCCAAGAGATCAGAGGTTTCCAATACCTTTTTATCTTTAGATAACGTGTCTATATTGAGCATTTTTAGGGTCCTACTCAGAGCTTCGAACTCTGAGTCTTTACAATTCAATTTCGATGGCAATTGCTATTCACGATTTTTTCATGCTACTTCCGAAATAGGGGCATAGGTCAACCGACCCGCGTCATCCAAATCGACGTTCATGTACTCCGAATGCACTTTTTCGGCCAACGCTTTGGGGATGACAAGAACCTTCTCATTGCCCCGAACTAATTTCCTAATTCTCACACGTTTCACAAATATCACCTCGATGTTAATCATGTGATTTTCCGCTCTGTGGATAAAAGACTTGACATCAATCCCTGCCAAAAATACAGCTAATGAGCAAAAATTTTCTTATATGTTCTCCAATTAGTGTCCTAATAATAGTAATAATAGAGCTTATACTGCAATATGACCAAATAACCAAAAGACAAAATAACCAAATGGCCATACTTTAGGCCAGGTAGTTGACCATTCCAAAGACGATTGGATTTACTTCATCCTTTAAAATCCAACCAGCCACAGTGCACACAGGCACGCCTCGGAAAGTCTACCATGCCTAATATGTGGTGTCTGGGCCGGGAAATGCCGCATTCTATGCCATGCTCAATAATACCACTATCATTTTAGGGAATCCAATAATTCTGTTTTGTAGTCTTCGGTGCTTATTACTTTGAGATTCTTTAGTAAATTAATTACCAACTGATAGTTACTACCGGAAACCGTAAGTTGTAAATTTTCATTCACCTGTCCCGCATAGAATCCCAATCCATCATTAATGTATATGTTTCCAGGATAAGGATTCTTTACATAGGACGGCTCCGAACTATTCAACTCAAATGACTTATTAGACTCTGATAAAAACAACATAACATCTGTTTTTCGATCAGAATCACCAATTGTCACTATTCCACTATAAGTGCCATTTTCCACATTTCTTGATCCATATGAAAAATTCGGCACTACATCATAACTGCCTGTTGAAATCAAATATTCTCCAAGATCTAGTAAGGTTGCATTGCACACACCTACGCCAATTATTAGCGCCAAGATAAATGCTACCAAGATCAACTTCATAGATTCATAGAAGTGCTTGCAAGATATACGCTTACCGACTCGGAAGCCGCGCATATCTTTTAGATAACAATTGTTATGTATTCATTCATTACAATAATAAATTATCTTAAAATTAAATTTGCACATAAATTCGGTGCGAGGATGCAAATATAGCCAGAAAATCAGTAACAATCAAATCCAGATAATTTTATTTAATTGTTTAATTATTAACAAACTTAGCAAAATTTTATTTTCAGTTTATCGCAAATAATAAATCCATAGGAATTGTTATTCTGATAACTCATCCATTCTACATACTATAAGAATGTACCATATTGGCCGCCCACACCCCTGATGGGTGAGATAGAAAGTATCTCCAAAGAGCTTTTCTCTTTGCTGATAACGGTTTTGAGCATATCGATTTAAGAGGTTCAATCGCATCAGCTTCGTAAATAAATTATATAAGTTAAGATGAGATTTTGAAGGAAAATACACGGAAAATAACAATTTAAAAATGTAGATAAAAGCACATTTTGGTGATTTAAACCCGGCTCCATTTTTGAGCTTGCCGAGCTTAAAAAATGCGATGGGCTTAATTTTGGGATAACATCAAAGATATTCACCAATTACTAGATCTTTGGCTCTGAGAGGAGATAATCACCGATAATAATTTAAGCTAATAAAAAAAAGAATATACGTATGGGAGCAAAGCCGGAAGAACTACAAACAGTCGCGAAGGTAGTCCGAGATGGACGCATCACTGTACCAATATATATCAGGGAGACTCTTGGTATAAAAGACGGTGATAAAATCCTAGTGACTATCCGTAGAATCGAAGCATAGGGGCTTGTTTCCAAAGAGAACTATAAGTTGAAGATAAAGTAGTTATGAAAAAATTGGACTTCTGACGGTCTTGCACACCGTCAGGAGAAAACTCCAACCACAGGAGCACGATTAGATGATAGAGGTAGCTAAAGCCATAAATAGCTTTGCGTCCGAAGCGATGCAAGCCAATGTACTGCCTGATGATCCTATTTTTGAAATTCCATTTTCCGAGCTGCAGGGACTTTTAAACGAAATGGTCCTCACCTATAACCAAATAGCCGAGACCGTCCGAGACGCCGGCATATTGCGCGGCAGGGAGATCTCCAAGATGGTCACCAAGGCCTCGGATAGCCTCAAGGCCACAAGATCACCCATAGAGAAGCTATTACTCATCAATGCCTATATTCGCCAGCTCTTAACCAAGATTCGCGAAGCTCTGAAAAGCCGGCCTGCAGAAGGCTCAAAGGTCGTTCAAGTCTGCTCTAAGATCATGGCTCGCGCCGTGCAAATTATCGATTACATCAAGACCTATGGAGAAGACGACCCGAAAGGCAGCAAGAGAGATGTAGGACTAGATTCGCAGCAAGCAAGATTACTATTCTCAGGTGCCGGTGGTGAGCCTGTGAGCCGCAAGGAGACCATTAGAGCCATGAAGAGAGCCGAAGCCTTGTGGCCCGTCTTGAACTGTGGCCACAGGCCCAATGATGGCCGTCAAACAATGAGGTTGACCATTAAACGAACTGACTTAGGCATTTCTCCAGAATTCGGCTATCGTGACCTTTGGCAACGGTCCGGGAAGGATGTGTCTCTGAGCTTATAGGGCATTCTAATCAATATAGTCGAAAAATATACAAATTAATTCCATAAATCCGAGAAGGATAATAACCGTTTGATGCTTGCTTTAGTTTATCTGCTAATACCGTTTCGGTTTCGTTTCTATTATAATAGCAGATGAATGTTATTTTTTTGGCTGGATAGATATTCTCTCCAGACCGTTGCCAAACGAAACGATTAAGGGCACGACTTAGGTGAAGTAATATTTTTGCCTGGCCAGGTGTATCATCCCACTGCCTTCAAGCCATCTATGGCCGTGTCCGGTAATCCATCATGCTCTGAGATCGTCTATCCTGGGGCATTATAAAAATTATAATATTCCATGTATAAAGCAATAGCCGCCTACTTCTTATGTAATGCTTCGATATTATCTTATGTGGCTTGGTTACATAAGAAATGGACATCAATGGACTTATCGATATTTTCACTTCCAGAATTGATACCAGTGTTTCGCTCTGGCTTCTTCCTGGCTTGGTGGTAAGGCCAATTGGCTTATGCTTTGGGTGAGCTGTGCTACATGGCCGCGAAGGAATGATATCTCATCTTCCTTGCCTTTAAGAGCCATCTCATATTTTGCGGTCTCATTTTTTGCCTGCATAACGTCTGCATAACTCAGATTAAGTTTTTCTTCAACCTGCATAACGTCTTTAGCATTCGATTCTATTGTCTTATCCTTCTCTGCTAGCCGATTCTCTAATTTCGTTATTTGTCGCTTCAGTTGCATAACTTCGGTTTGACTTTTATTCAGCTCCAATTGAGCGTTATGCAGTTCTAAATTGGCCTGATTACTCCCTGTGACAAATGATTCAATAGCCTTAGCCACATACTCAGATCGCGATAAGCTGCTTTTTTTCGCCTCTTCATCTGCTTTAATCAGGGTTGAATCAGTAAGTGAGACCGTCACGCGAGGCATGAGTTAAACATAGGTTATGCAAGGTAATCAAGGTTTGCATAATGGGTGCATAACATCATGTACGCTTGCGAAGGGATCTTACAAAAAAGGCAAACTCTTCAGTTGGAATTTCTAGCGTGTTTAAGGAGGAAAGCAACCGTACGTCTTCTAATATACGATCCATCAAGCCTTCTGCTGTGTCGTAGGCTTTATCATGATGTTCTAATTCTATAAATATCACATAATTTTTATAGATAAGATAGATGATAACGAAGTGCTCCGAGATGTGTAGGCCTCTGAGTCCCCTTAGGTTCCCACTCTTTGGTTCCCCAATTTCTGGATTTTGTCGGATACCTGCAATTTTCTTAACAATTTGTCTCTTAAAAACAAG
>Ga0208495_1000655_pt1 | contig 10574 bp, 10 predicted proteins | sample CryBogmetaGMA14M_FD_184551 | JGI IMG/M metagenome (GOLD analysis project Ga0208495, IMG submission 184551) | Freshwater microbial communities from Crystal Bog, Wisconsin, USA - MA14M (SPAdes) | ecosystem: Environmental > Aquatic > Freshwater > Lake | place: Crystal Bog, Wisconsin, USA...
GTTGTGCACGTCGCAGACGCGCAGCAGGGCGGCGATGTCGGGTTCGTGGGGCTGGGCGGTGAGCGGGTCGCGAAGGAAAATGACCGCCTTGACCACTCCGCTGGCCACCATGGCGCCTATCTGCTGGTCGCCTCCCATGGGACCGCTGTTGACCAGCGTGATGGGGAGTTCGGTGCCCTCACGCACCAACTGCCCTGTGCTGCGGGTGGCTACGAGCGAAAGCATTACCAGGCTGTCCCGGTGCTCACGCACCAGCCGGACCATTTCGTCCTTTTTACCATCATGAGCGATGAGAGCGAGTGTCAGTTTTTGTTCCATTTCTTCTCCTTTTCCATTTATCACAATCTAAGGATAACAGCCGGACATTAAAGGGGATTTAAGGTTTTATTAAGGGAATGTAAAAGTTTAAAGATGCAAAGATTAAGATCAATCGTTATTCGAGCCGGAAAAGGACGTTAAATGTCGAGTTCTTCGATCAGACTGGCTATTTTATTGTGGATCTCATCGCGGATGTGACTGACTTCGGACGGAGACTTTCCGGCTGGGTCGTCTATATGCCATTCGATTGTACCCCGCCCAGTTACAGGGCAAGATTCCCCGCAGCCCATCGTGACTACCTTGTCAGCTAACCATATTAACTCGGGTGCGAGTTTTTGTGGAGTTTTGCCGCTCAGATCGATCCCGAGTTCCTCCATCACATGCACGACGGCCGGATGCACATGCGCTGCAGGGTGGCTTCCTGCTGATATAGCCATGGCTTTCCCGTGAGCCATCTGATTGAAAAAAGATTCAGCCATCTGGCTACGGCCGGCGTTCTGAGTACAAACGAAAAGCACGGTGAGCATGGTTTATTGAGGATGTTCCTAAAAAATCGCGAAAAGTAGTTTGAACAACCAGGTGAATGCGTAGCCGAGGAAGAGACACGCCGGGAACGTCACCAGCCAGGTGTTGACGATCTGGCGGCTCACGCCCCAATTGACGGCTCTCATGCGCTTGACAGAACCCACACCCATGATGGCAGTGCCGATGGTATGAGTGGTCGAAAGGGGGATTCCGAACCGCGAGGCGATTAAAATAGCGGTGCTGGCGGCCGTTTCAGCCGCAAAACCGTTTACCGGTTCGAGCCTGGTGATTTTGACACCCATCGTTTTAATTATGCGCCATCCCCCCAAGCCGGTGCCGATAGCCATGACACCACCGCACAGGAACACCACCCACAGGGGCACTTGGAATGTCGGAATGACTCCGCCGAGGAAAAGCGCGAGGGAGAATACCCCCATGAATTTCTGCCCGTCGTTGGAGCCGTGGGAAAACGCCATGAAGCCCGCCGAAAGAATCTGGAGCCTGCCGAAAAGCGAGCTGACGGTACCCCTGCGTACTCTGCGGAAGAGCCAGTAGATGGCAACCATGATAACGAAAGCTAGGCCAAATCCCAGAACAGTGGACATGCCCAGCCCGATGAGGACTTTGCGCCATCCCTCCCAGAGCAAGACCGCTGGGCCGGCAGTCGCCAAACCAGCCCCGGCCAATCCGGCGAGCAGTTCATGGGTTTCAGAAGTCGGGATGCCGAAGAACCAGGCGAGAGTGGTCCAGGTGACCACAGTGAGCATGGCGGCGGCAACGGTTTCAAGCGTAATTACTTCAGGGCGAACGATGTCTTTCCCTATTGTTGTAGCTACTGCAGTACCGGTGACAAGCACGCCGGCCATATTGAGGATGGCTGCCATGATTACGGCCTTCGCAGGAGAAAGAACGCGGGTGCCGATGACAGTGGCGATGGCGTTGGCAGCGTCGGTGAGCCCGTTGGTAAACTCAGCCGCCAAGACTAGAAGAAGCACCAGCAACAGCCCTATTGTCATGCTCCTTTGAGCATAACGCGGCTACTTTAAGGGTAGATTAAAGAATTGTTAAGGAAATGTTAAATTTGTGGGTTTGATGGCAAACTGAAGCTGAAAACGGAGCCTTTGTCCGGTTCGCTCTCTGCCCAGATTTTCCCATCATGCGCTTGTACTATGTGCTTGGCAATAGCGAGGCCCAGCCCTGTGCCACTCTGCGCCCTTGATTTATCGGCTTTGTAGAAACGCTCGAATACGTGCGGCAGGTCTTTCGTGCTGATTCCGATTCCGGTATCAGCGATACTGACAATTACGGAATCAGGGGTTGATAGGCTGCTGAGGGTAATTGTCCCTCCTTCGGGCGTGAATTTGATGGCATTGTGGAGGATATTGTTAACTACCTCGATGACGCGACCGGCGTCAGCCGGAACTGTGTTTATCGAGGGATCAAGCCGAGTAATAATGTTTTGTTTCTTCCTCTCGGCTTGTGGTGCAAAACGCCTGGCCGCCTCTTCCAGGAAGATATTCAGGTCTGTTGGTTCCTTTCCCAGTTTTATACCACCTGTCTCGATGCGCGAAAGCTCCATGAGCTCACTCACCATTTGGGTGAGCTTGTCCACTTCGCCGTTAATGCGCTCCAGGAAATCCTCAGCGACGTTTTCGTCTTTGAGAGCTCCTTCTTTCAAGGTCTCCACCATGGCCTTGATTCCGGCAAGCGGAGTACGCAGCTCGTGCGAGATGTTGGCCACGAACTCCTGGCGCATGGTCTGCAGGGCATACATCTGGCTGAGGTCTTGGAAAAGCAGGATAGCCCCGCCAGGCCTGTCAGACGGCAAAGGCGCAGCAATGACATGAAGGAAAAAGGCGCCGTGGTCCACGCGGCCGCTTTCTTCATGCCCGGAAGCCACACATTTTTTATATAAAGCATAGATTTCATGGTCATGGACAACTTCGATTATCGAACGGCCTTTAGCTTGGGTGAGTTGGAATTCGAACAGGCGCGAGGCCGCGGGATTGGCCAGAACAACCTTTCCAGTGACATCAGTCATGATAATGCCATCGGCCAGACTCGCTAGAACGACCTCGAGGCGACTCTTCTCTGCCCCAGCCTGAGCCGTAGTTTGACTTAGCTGTGATGCCATCGCATTAAAAGCCTGCCCCAGCTTGCCTAGCTCATCGGTGGTCCTGATACTTACGCTCTGGTTCAGGTTACCCCTGGCTATCTCCTCGGTTCCCCGGGTAATCTGTCTCAGAGGTGCCGTTATACGCCGGGTGATAAAAAGGGTAGCCGCGACGATGAGTGCCGCTATCGTTACCAGAGTGAAAATAATTGTGCGTGTCGCGCTGCTGATTGTTTGCTTGACCGTGGTGAGAGGCAGGGCTACCCTGGCGATGCCAATTGTCTGCCCATTATTTTTAACAGGAACTGCAGCATACATAAGGTCTTCTTTGACCGTTGTGCTGTAGCGTGTGCTCACCCCAACACCAGTGGCCAGCGCCTGTATCACTTCGGGCCGGTTGGAGTGGTTTTCAAGAGTCACTGGATTTTCCCATGTGTCGCCCAGCACAGTGCCGTCGGGTGCAATTAGCGTAACCCTGGCGCCTATTTGCTGACCAATTGTTTTTGCCAAGCCGTCCAAAGCCTGGCCGTCACCGCTGGCGAAATCGACACTGCTGGCATCCGCAACCAGATGGGATTCGTTGATGAGATATGAGCGCAACTCATCCAGTTGAGCATTTCGTGCTGAGTTGATATTGAAAAGCCCCAAAGCTATCATCCCGAGAGCCATGATGAGGGTTATCGGTATGACAATTTTCCAGAAGAGGCTACGCACCTTCATGCTTCCAGCTTATAACCTGTGCCGCGCACTGTAATCAGATGCGTCGGAGTAGTAGGGTCGGACTCGATTTTCTCGCGGAGCCAGCGGATATGCACATCCACCGTACGTGTGTTGCCTTCAAAATCGTAGCCCCACACCTTTTCTAGGAGTTGTTCGCGAGTGAAGACCAAGCTTTTATTATTAGCTAGAAAGGATAAAAGATCAAACTCTTTGGGTGTGAGCTCTATCGGCTGCCCGGATCTTTGAACCGTATGGCGGGCGGTGTCGATAACTGTGTCGTCAAAACTGATGACTTTTTCGGTGACGCCCCTGCTGCTTTCCCGGCGCAATAACGCGCGCACCCGCGCCATCACTTCGCGCATGCTGAATGGTTTAGTAACGTAATCATCCGCTCCAAGGTCTAGCCCCGTAACCTTGTCCATTTCCTCGGCACGCGCTGTGAGCATGATGATGGGGATTCGTGATTCTTTGCGTATTATGCGGCAGACCTCCAGACCATCCATGACGGGTAGCATGATGTCCAGCAGAACCAGATCCGGCTTCTTTAAGCGGAACTGGTTCACCGCCTCTGCACCGTCCTTGGCGACGGTCACCTGGTAGCCTTCTTTGGTTAGGTTGTAAGATAGAGCACTTTGCAGGCTGAGGTCATCTTCCACAACCATGATCTTCGGGTTAGGCATACCAGTAGTATAGATTTTAATGAGCGCTCAATCAAACCCATTCTTTGTTAGATGATTAAGGTTCCCTAATTGAGGGGCGAGATCAAGCATCAGGCATCAGGCTTTGGGCATAAGCATAAAACGGGACGGACGTTTTAATGGCACTGAGGCAATGGTAGAACAAACATCAGGACGAACACGTGAGAGTGAGAACACCTCTAGGAAAATCTTTGACTTTATTTTCCCGTTTCGCACAATTCCAAGCTTTCTTTAAACTGCTCCACGATTGTTTTATCCCTCGTCAGCGCCTTGCCTATGCCGTAATCCTTGCTCAGGCGCAGTGGAACGCAGCAGCAGCGGCAGCAGTTACATAAGGCGTAAAAGTCCTGCCTGCACTTGACGATGGTATGCAGCAGACCTCGCTCGTGGCATTCCTTGATGATGTCTTTGGCCTCCTGCTTGCTCACCTCTCGGAATTCTTTCCCGTGGTCCGAGGCAAACTCGTGGTTAAGAGCTATCATCAGTTCCACGTTCACGGGGTTGTCGCAGTTGTGGAAAGTCTCGCGGCATGTGCAGGGGCCGAGCGCCAGCCCATTAGAAGCGTCCACGATGGCGTAGGCTTCTGCGAGGTTCAGCGCGTAAGCCGATGTCATATTGCCGCCCCAAAGGTTGGCCACCCATCGCACCAACCCGCCGATGATGGGAATGCGCGTCCATCTGGCAAAGAATATGTATGCCCTGAGCACAAACGGGCGGTTGCGGTTGTAGAGCTTCAGCGTGTGGTGCATGTTACGGATTATTATACGACAACATTTTACCCATGTCATTGCGGGCGAGTGCAACGAGCGCGGCAATCTCGTTACATCTCACTCTTCCGTATTTTCCATCAAGGGAAAAGGGGAGGTACGAGATTGCTTAGTCATCCCGTTGCGATCGTGACTCCTCGCAACGACATAAAGAAAAGGAGTGTTCCCCCTTTTTGGGGAGAACACTCCTTTGATTGAGCACTTGCCTGGACTATAAAACTGTTGGTATGTCCTTCCCAGCTTTGTCAATGTTTTGCAGCTTGGCCATGACCTCTTCCTGGCGCAGTTTCATGATGGGCACCATGGCAGTGGATTTGTTGTAGTAGTTGCGTACGATTTCCACGTCGCTGAGGTCTGACATGATGAGTGTGATATCCAGCGTCTTGCCTATTGGATAATCGCCGTTCCTTATCACTGCGTTGGGGGCCAGGTCTTTGAGCCAGTCGCCCAGCTCCTTCACCAGGTCCATATTGATCTCTTTCACAGGGGCGGAAACAAGGTACATAGCACGTCCGGCGTCCTTGGGAGCCACTTTGGTGGAAAGCTCGGCGATGGCGGCGTCCATAGCCTGAATGCCCTTGTGCGTCTCGGCGCTCTTATCCCGGAAGTGGGTGCTGCCGGTTCTGAATCCGCCCACTTTTGTGGTGCCATGGCCTATGACCGTCCAGCCTTTTAATGTCTGGATAATATCGCCGGCGTCCAGCGTCTTGCCGCCCACGCGGTTGGCCTTCTTTTCTTCGCCGGCGCACAGCAGGTCGTAGAATGGCTCGACCATGAAGGAGTTAATCAGGTCGAGGTTGTACCGCAGCGAATAGCCTTTTTTAACATATCTCTGGTTGTCCACCAGTATAACGGCGTCCGCTACGGAGTACACCGATTTAAGACAGACGGCGCTGTTGTAGACGGTGCGTTCCTCGTTCTCCTGCTCGTGATCGAATGGTAGCACCGCCATGGCGTAGACGGGCTTCTCGGAATAGCGCTCTTTAACATGCTGGGTAATGATGGGCAGAGAACCCGAACCCGTGCCACCTCCAGCGCTGGCTATCAGCAGAAAGGCGTCGGCCTCGTAGAAATGCTTGGTGGCGCGTAGCGCATCCACTACTTTGTCAGCGTCTTCGCGGGCTATCTGGGCGCCCACCTCGTTGATTTTACCCACGCCATGCCCACCGGTTTTGCGCCCGCCGATAAGTATGCGGTGCTGGTAATCGCTTTTGATAGTCTTAAGGCCGGAAAGGTCGGCGGCATCCGTATTGACGGCGAAAACGCCGGGGCATATCTCGGCGCCGCGCTGGCCGATAGCCATCTTGTTCAAGCGGGCGAACTCATCCGCGATGCGGCTGCCGCACTGCCCCAGACCGATAATAACTAGCTTCATTTTCTACCTCCACTTGAATATATCAAACCGAGTAATTCTAGCTTTTGGGGAAGAGGGGTGTCAAACGCTTGGTGATGCGTACGAGCTATCTGCTACGGCCCTTTTACTTCCAATCCATCATCGGGGAAATGCGCATCAAGCGTGTAAACGGCGCTGTTGCCCTCAGAACGTGCCGCCGCCCATAACATGGCATCGGCAAAGGAGGTTCGGTTAGACGGGCCGCACAGTATCAGCGCCTGCAGCACCGCGCCTTTGTCCAGCCCATAAACAGTTATATTGCTTTTCTGCAGGAAGGCCAGCAAAGAATTGATGACGGTACTGCGCTCCGTTTTATATATCGAAGTGAGGACAAATCCGACTTCGGCAATGACGACATCGGTTACATGCAGTGTTTTGGTGCTATCGATTAACCGTGCCGCCCGTTTTGCTATTTCCGGCTGGTCATTGGTCAGGTAACGTATTATCAGGTTGGTATCGAGAAAATTCATGTGTTCTCGTTACCGCGACCGAATTTCTCAATTGCGGCTGTTTCCCAGGCTTTTTCACGGGCCTTATTCAGTTCTTCATCTGTTTTTAGATGCACCTTGACCTGTTTTTCCAGGCAACCCAGAAGCGATTTGTTGTGTTCCGGCGGCAGGAAGTAGATCTCGACATGGTCACCCACAATCCGCTGGAGGGCTATCCACCTGGGTTCAATCCCCAGGCGGTCCCGTATTTCCTTGTTGATGACTATCTGCCCTTTAGTTCCTACTGTAACAGCCAAAGTATAACCTCTATATAATAGATATGACTATGTTACTTTAAGTAAGACTCAAAGTCAAACTCCCGATGAACCCTACACACCCTTGTGCGCCACATATGCGGCCAGGTCGCCCAGACGGCAGCAGTAACCCCATTCGTTGTCGTACCAGGCCAGCAGCTTGACCATGTTGCCACCGATGACCATAGTGGAAAGCGCATCGAAGCTGGAACTGAACGAACTGCCCTTGAAATCGCTGGATACCAGTTCCTCAGTGCAGTATTCCAGAATGCCGCGCATGGGGCCTTCGGCGGCGGCTTGAAAGGCTTTATTTACCTCTTCGATGGTGACGTTCTGGCCGACCTCGGCCACCAGGTCCACCAGCGAGACGGTGGCGGTGGGCACGCGGAAGGCGATGCCGTGCATTTTGCCCTCGAGTTCCGGCAGCACGCGCCCGATGGCATAGGCCGCGCCGGTAGAGGTGGGCACGATGTTTTCGCAAGCAGAACGCGCGCGCCTGAGGTCCTTGTGGGCCGTGTCCTGCAGCTTCTGGTCGTTGGTATAGGCGTGAATGGTGCTCATCATGGCCTTCTGGATGCGGAAGTTGTCGTTCAGGACCTTGGCTATGGGCGCCAGGCCGTTGGTGGTGCAGGAGGCATTGGATATGATGTGATGCTTTTTCGGGTCGTATTTTTCCTGGTTGACGCCCAGCACGATGGTAATGTCCTCTTTCTTGGCTGGCGCGGATATAATGACCTTCCTGGCTCCGGCCTGAATATGCGCTGCTGCTTTAGCGGCTTCGGTGAAAAGCCCTGTGGATTCTATGACGATATTCACGCCCATATCACGCCAGGGGATGGCGGCGGGGTCTTTTTCGGCGAACACCCTGATTTGCGCGCCGTCTATGCTGATGATGTTCTCGCCTGAGGACACGGTGCCGCTGTAGCGCCCATAGGTGGTATCCCATTTGAAAAGATGGGCATTGGTCTTGGTATCAACCAGATCGTTGATAGCCACCACTTCCACCTCGCCGGCATGGAACTGTTTAAGCGTCCTGAGTGTCAGGCGCCCGATACGCCCGAAGCCGTTGATGCCGATCCTGGTTGTCATGTTCTCGCCTCCTGAAATTTTATTTAGTGGGGCAGGCACTACCGCCCCGTGACGACTTTCGCTGCTTTAGCTGATCGAGCATATCGATAAAGGCCTCCAGCCTGGTTTTGAGATGCTGGGTTAGGGTGAAATCCGCGTTGCCTTCAATAGTGAGAATGGGTATCGGTAATCTGCTCCTGAAAACGATGTCGCCGATGGCGCGATGGCAGAAAGCCTGCACGTAGTGGATGACGCCGTCGACATGCCGCTTTTCAGTCTCGCTTTTGATGTCACAGATGCGTCCTTCGATAGAATACGGATAAGTATAATTGGTGTACTGTTCCGCCAGCGACTTTCCGGGCCCCGGCATGGCGAACTGGTGCTGGATTTCATTATATACCACTCGCGCCCCGTTTTGCTCCAGAAAAGGATATAAATCTTTGCCGTAAACAGAGGGGACGCCCACAAAGGCCAGCCGGAGTTCGTCGTTAGGGTAAGGAGGACGAACGCGTGCCTCGTCGATGAGAGACTGGACGTCGTTGCGGTATTTTTCGGTGTTCCGGTTGAAATCAGAGCTGGATACCAGCCAGTAGTGGTTTTCCATACCGCTGACTTTGTTATCCTGCCAGGTGAGCCGGTCGAGTTCCAGCACGGAGTCACGGCAGGGTTTGAGCTGCTCCCTGACCGCTTCTGCCTGGCTCAAGTTCGTGCCCAGCCTGTCGGCCAGCGACTCCAGCGCTATCCGCATTTTATCCACGTCAGGTGCGTCGGGATAGGCAAAAGGAATGGCCTGTATGCCGCGTAGCCTGAGCACCTCCATCAGCATGGTGGTGTTGGAGCAGTCGCCCGTGGTAACGCACAGCACGGTATCTATCTTTTGCTCCAGGCACACGCTGTAGATGCCTTTTATCCAGGCGCAAGTGTTGAGTGGAAAGCCCGCCCGCTCGGCCAGCCTTACCAGCCGTTCGGGGTTCTCGTCGCTGATGAATATGTTATTCAGGTCGACGGGTGTGTAGCCCGCCGCCAGCAGCACCTCGATGGGTACCGTGGTGGTGATGCCGATGGGTTTATTAGGAGTGCGCATTGCGTCCTATATTTTACGTTTTATGGTGAGGATTATCAAAGGGAGTAGAGGCGCTGTGATATCCCCCTTTGTTTATTTGCCAAACCTACCAGGTTTTCATCATCTTCAAGCCATTTTTGAGGGTTAAATTGGATGTATTCGCGGATGGAATTCAGGTCTGTTTCGTCTCGAACGACATGTTCGTAGTAATTGCGCTGCCAGATGGAAACGCCAGATGCCAGACATACCTGGTTACTTTTCGGGTGGCAGCAGATTTGAAAGATCCAATAATTGAACTAATAGAGTTTGTTCTCAGGCCTTTTGGTGGTTCTGGTAGGGGCGAGGCATGCCTCACCCTGTCATCCCTCGAAAGTACAAGAATTCCATGCAGGTGGTTTGGCATAATAATAAAGGCATCTAACGAGGTGTGCAGGAAAAGCGCAGGTATGGTTTGCCAGCATTCGAGCACAATTTTACCGTATTCGTTTAATTTCATTTCACGGTTTACGATTCCGCCAAACAGAAATTCGCGGTTATAAGAGCAAATGGTTACAAAATAGGAGCCCACTGTGTATAATCGTAATCCAGCAGGCGGAGGGAGTGTCTATGGCGGGAGTCTGAATTAAATATCATTTACTGTTTTTCATCTAAGAAATAGGGGCGACGCATGCATCGCCCCTACAATTTAGCTTGATATTCTCAATGGAACATCTCGCAGGGCAGGTACCGCTCTCTCCCCCAGGTCTCTTTAAGCTCGACCGTCCGGCTGGTTCTGTCGCTGGCCCATATCACGTGATAATACGGCGGGTTGGAGAAGCGCGCCGGCTCGGTGTCTTCCACGTGCTTATAGCCCAGCCCTTTAAGGTTGGCCTTGAATAACTCTATCAACTCTTTCCTTACCCTGCCGAGGTCCAGCTTGTCTTCTAGCCGCTTCTTGCGCACATCCTGCCAGCTCGAATTACCGTAAAGCCTGTTTATGGAGTTCTCACACTCCTTACGTGTCAGATTGCGCAGCAGAGCCATTTCGAGCGGGAAGAGCACGAGCAGGTCCATCTTGTGCCCCTTCCAGTCCACGCCGTGCTGGGACAACTTTTTGATGACCGACCAGCGCAGCGTCGCATAGCCCGGCGGGTCGATGAGCACCAGGCTGGTGGTGGAGCGCGGTAT
>Ga0208495_1000658_pt1 | contig 10547 bp, 12 predicted proteins | sample CryBogmetaGMA14M_FD_184551 | JGI IMG/M metagenome (GOLD analysis project Ga0208495, IMG submission 184551) | Freshwater microbial communities from Crystal Bog, Wisconsin, USA - MA14M (SPAdes) | ecosystem: Environmental > Aquatic > Freshwater > Lake | place: Crystal Bog, Wisconsin, USA...
AGGCGGGGATTAACTATGAAACGCCTCCTGATATGATGCGCGTCATGTGGTGGAAGTTCATGATCAATGTCGGGATCAATCAGGCATCAGCCGTACTCCGCGCACCCTTCTTGGTATTTCAGACCTCCGAGGAGGCCAGAAACCTGATGGAATCGGCCATGCTTGAGGTCATAACGCTTTCTGAAAAGGCAGGAGCAAATCTCACTCATGAGGATATCGAGAAGTTTAATAAGATTCTCCTTGATTTGAACCCGCAGGGGATGACTTCCATGCTTCAGGATGTGGAGGCCGGCAGGAAAACAGAGGTGGAGATGTTTGCCGGCAAGGTCATCGCCCTGGGGAGACATTATAACGTTCCCACACCCGTAAATCAGAGACTATTTGACTTGATCAAAGAGATTGAAGCGAAATACTGAAACTATTGTGGCTTGATCAATCGGCCTGAGTGATATTTAGAACACCTTTGGGACTTTATCTTCCATTACCCCCAACTAAGGCTGCAAGCGATCGACCACTATCTATTCGGTAATGATGTACTTCCGAAAACTTCTTTCAAAAATCGCTGCCGTATTTTTTGACATATGATACTTTTTCAGGCCGAACTTGTAGTCACCTGTAGGGACCATCCCGATCTTTTCGCAATATTGCTCAGATCCTCCCAGTGCATAAAGGATAAATTCTCCATCCAGAGATAGAGAGAGGCTGGCCTTAATAGTGAAATAAACGATACCGGATCCTATTCGCCGCATTCTGCCGGCGGTGCCGTAATAATTCCAGGGAGCCGTGGCAAAAAAATCGAGGTACAGCCTGCGTTGATGCCTGAAAGACAATAAACCGTCCAGCCGTGTACCCGTATAAGCGGCATAGCATTTGTCAATGAAAACTGAACTGAGGGACATATTGATTATTCTATCCCATTCGAAACAGCGGTAGTTAAAATCTCTGTCCTTCTGCCTTATGATTTTGTCATCAACGTATGGATTCCATGTCAGGCTGAAATCATGGATAGTATCTGAAGTGGCGCTCCTAATTTCTGTTTCATACTCAAATTTTTCGCCACTGTCGTAGGAGAGAAATTTCACGTTAAGAAAATTCCTTTCAGTTGCTCGCTGCCCGCCCTTCGAGCCTGCGGTGCCGGACGTGACATGCGCAAGTTTTTAGCACAGGTCGGGCGATAAGAGAATAGGCGTTTTCATATCTTTGATTATCCGCTCTTTGGGCGGATCGGGGCTGCTACCGTTCCCATAGAGCTTCCACAAGCATCGAGTACTATACTGCTCTATGTGGCCAATGACTCATTGACACACGAGGCATTTCTTCTTATACTTCTTCCCAAGAACGAAACATGTCTGATACAGCTCCCGTCGAGCGTTTTCAAAAATTAATGAGTTATCATGAGGGATTTGTTTGAGAAGAGATTCTGGAAGCAGGATGATTGTTTGATAGGCATGGAGATCTCTTATAGAGATATAACAGCGAAATCGGGTGCAATATGAAATGGAACAGCGCAGATTTGCGCATATGCATTAATTTGATAAGCGCGATTATTTTGCTGGTTGGTCTGAGTACGGCCATATTCATTTATCAGACAGCCGACGATGATTCGAGCGGCGTTCTTGGTTACCAAATAATAGGCGGCACTATTTATCCGATTATGCCGGAAAATACGAAGATCTATAAACATGATCTGGAAGTATATGGCGGAAAGGCAGCCGTGCTTGCGGATGAGTTCCGGCGTTGGTTTATCGGGTTATGGCATGGGAAATCATTTGCATTCACGATAGCCGTAATTACTATTTTTACATCCTTTGCCGGTTTCTTTACTGCCAGGCATCTGCCATCACACTCAGAGTCTGATGCCGGCGCTGAAAACAATCGAGATGGTTACTAAGACAATTACAGTAAAGCTGAAAAACTAAAAGAAGGAGATTACACCTATGAAGACGAAATCGAGGAGCAGGTATTTTATCATCACGCGAGGAATTGTAGCCGTAATTCTGGCTTCTATCATTATCATCCCGGCTATGGGCCAGAATATCACCATGGCGCAGGAACAGAAATCGATTCAGCTTACCAAGCCGCAAATCGCCGGTAATCCTCTGATGGAGGTTCTGGCAAAAAGAAGTTCTTCCCGTGAATTCAGCCCGGAACCCTTGCCGGAGAGCATTCTTTCAAATATGCTCTGGGCTGCGTCCGGAATCAATCGCCCTGATTCCGGTAAACGGACAGCGCCTACTGCAATGAATAAGCAGGAAATTGATGTTTATGTTGCCAACGAAAGAGGCATTTACCTCTATGACGCGAAATCACACTCGTTGAAAATGATCGCCGCAGGAGACCTGAGAGGACTGACCGGCAAGCAAGACTATGTCAGGGAAGCGGCAGTCAATCTTATATATGTGGCTGATTACTCCAGGATGGGTTCCGCTTCAGATAAAGAACTGTATGCGGCGGCAGCCACAGGGTTCATAAGTGAAAATGTGTATCTTTATTGCGCCTCCGCGGGGCTCGCTACAGTCGTGCGCGCATACATAGATAAACCGCTGCTCTCAAAAGCCATGAAGTTAAGAGCGGATCAGAAAATCATTCTGGCACAGTCGGTCGGATATCCCAAGCGCGGTCGATAAGGCCTTCTTGCTCCATACGTGCCGGCGGACTTATTTTTCTGAACAAAGAAATAAACATTCCATGCACAAGGAGGTGTCGCTATGAATATAGAATGGTATGGTCATGCAGCTTTTAAAATAACAACTGAAAACGGGACAAGGATCATTATCGATCCTTATGAATCCGGATTTTCAGATGGCGCCTTATCCTATGGTACAATCGACGACGAAGCCGACATTGTCATTACAAGCCACAATCATGGAGACCACAACTACATAAAAAGCATTCGAGGAAAATATGATCACATAAAAAAGCAAGGGAGCTACGAGATCAAAGGCGCGAAGATAGAGACGCTTCCAACTTTCCACGATACTGCCTCCGGGAAAGAAAGGGGAGATAATCTGCTCTCGGTTATTTCAACAGATGGAATAACGCTGTTGCACCTGGGAGATCTCGGGCATGACCTTGCCCCGGAGACGTTGAGGAAAATTGGCAAAGTGGATGTGCTGCTTTTGCCCGTGGGGGGTTTCTACACCATTGATGCACAGGCAGCCACAAAGGTCATGAATAACATCAGACCATCAATCGCCATACCCATGCACTACAAGACAGATAAATGCGGCTTCCCGATTACTACTGCTGCTGAATTTACGCGGGGCAAAAAGAATGTTCGGGTTCTGCCGAAATCGGAAGTGAAGATCACGGCGGAGGCCATCCCTAAAGAACCAGAGATCATAGTCCTTCAGCATGCGCTATGAATTCGGTAGCAAGCGCATTCCCCGCAGCTTGCTGCGGAGAGCTTCAATGGGGTTCGTGTTGCCATTTAAGTGTATGGCTTCGTATCATGAATTTTCTTGTCCGCAGGTATAAACAGATTTTCCAATGCAAATAGTTGAGAAAATGGTGTTGCACGGTGTTCCATAATGATTTCTTCCTGTTATCAATGAAAACTGCATACAGAACAATATCCACCGTTTCAAATACAAGTCATCGGTTCTGATTACTACCGGGTCAGTTTATTGAATTCTAGTTAAAAGATGCGATGCCGGAACAGTTCCGATAGGAGAGGGACAGAATAATGCCTTTCGAGACGCGGTTGCCTGTTCTTATCAGTGATAGAAGAGATACCAGACGAGCGTAAAAATCGGGACCAGGATCGGGATCGAGTACTTAATCATATAACCGAAGAAGCTCGGCATCTTTACATTGGCCTGCTCTGCGATCGACTTTACCATGAAGTTGGGACCGTTTCCTATGTAAGTGCACGCTCCGAATGTGGCCGACCCCGCGGCTGTGGCCGCTATATACTTCCAGGAGAGACTGTTGAGTATGCGCGGCGCGTCGGCAGCTATCTGGAGCTTTGCCAGTTCATCGACGGGCAAGAGTCCGAGCATGGCTTTCACGTGGGCGACGTTGTCGACACTCAGGCCGTGAAGGCCGCAGGCGGCGCTCAGGAAGTTCAGGTAAGTAGGGGCGTTATCGAGGAAACTGGACAGAATGCCTGACGCCCAGTAGAACTGACCCGGCTCGGTAAGCCCGACCTTCCCCGCATTCAGCTCCAGCCAGTCGAGGACAGGCACCATCGTCGCGAATATACCAAAGAATAGGATCCCGACCTCCTTTAAGGGAAGGAAGTTGAATTCGTTCTCTTTGTGAATTTCTTCCTTCATCACTATGTAACTCAAAAAACCAGCCGCAATCATCACTATTTCACGGACAGGTGTCTCCAGGAATACGGCCGCCAGGATGACTACAATAAAAATACTGTGGTGCCATCCCTTCACGGAAAAACGTTCTTTAACCGGCTTCTTAACGGGCTCTTTCAGATGCCTTGTCTTCTTGTAGAAGTACCTGTCCATGAGATAGAAAGCGGCAAGGACGAGGGCCGTTTCCAACGCCCAGATGATCCACAAATGGATCGTGACCCAGAAAAAAGGTACACCTTTCAGATAACCGAGAAAAAGAGGGGGGCCTACAGGCGTCAGGAGCCCTCCGATGTTTGATACGGTAAAGATGAAGAAGACAACGTGGTATGCAGAGAGTCGCCCCTTGTTCATCCTTAAGTAGGGCCTGATAAGAATCATAGAGGCGCCGGTGTTGCTGAAGACGGCCGTAATAGTTGATCCTATGAGCAGCATCAACGTGTTGGAGAAGGGCGTCGCCCCCCCAGGTATCCTTATCAGGATTCCACCGGACACCACGAAAAGCGAGCCCGTTATTGCCATGAAGCTGAAATAGTCCAGTGCGGTGACGCACATTCTGGGGCCGTTATTGAGGACGAATAAATAATAGACCACAACTACTGCTGCAAGGACGAAGGAAACATGAGGGTAATACCTTCCCCACCAGTCGCTGCTTATAAAAGGTACAATGGCTATGGCAAGCAGAAGGAGGACGAAAGGCACAAGCATATATGTTTCCACAGGGATGACCCTGTGACCTTCTGTCATTCTCTGGAATGCAATGGCAAGCGCGCATGCTAAGATAAGCAGTATGAGAGCTATAATCTTATGCCGGAATCTACTTCCCGTGGCAGTTCGTTCAGGATTGGCATGAGCCATTGCGGCCTCCTGCGTTAACTTGGCGCGGTCTAGTTGGGATATCGTTTAGGATGGTGAGTGGCAGTCGTATGACAGCCGAGACAATGGCCGGGACTGTTGGGATGATTGTTATTATCATAAAAAATCTCTCTGCGGTGCCCGATAGGCATCTTCAACTTTATTGCTAAAAATGTCTGAGATTGCCGGCAGAGCGTTCTGTAAAGCAGCATGAGCTTTCTTTTTTCTTGCCATCTCAATCAAGTACGTGGCGAATGATTTCCCAAACTGTCCAAGGAAACCGGCGGCTATAACGCTGATAACCCACTTTATGAAAATAATTTGTTGTGCAAGACGTTTCAAAAAAGTTATCACTTCCTTCCTGCAATCGTGTTTTTTGTAATTCATTGCCCGATTCAAGATTTCAGTCGAAAAACAATATAAAAGAGCGATTCCTCCATATCAATTGTCAAGAATGAAATTGAAAGATATCTATTTCAAATGTGGTATATATGGGGACCGGTCATTCTTCAATGATTTTGGCTATAATTGAAGAAGCTCTCGATGTCGAAATTCTCTATGTAAACCTCCAAAGGTGTCACTTTAACGATCACTGAGGATCCAGGCTTTAAACTGTTGGAAAGACTATTTCTAGACACGACTGCTTTGGGTGCTTTAGCAATTTCATCGTCAGACAGAATTTTTGCAGTGCCGCTATATTGGATATCCGTCATTTCCTGATCAGTTTTAGGAAGGCGAGGTTTATGCATAGCTATAGCCACCCAGGGATTAGACAAAATGTTCCGTATTTTCTTACTATCTAGCTGCATTGAAATAAATATCCATTCCTACATTATTAAAAGAGACTGTTGATGCATTTGGTTGCCCATCTGCGCTGACGGTTGCTATTGTACAGAAGTGGCACTTGTCTATGTATTCCTTTATGCGCTTCTTAAGATCATTATCCAGGTTACCCTCCTATTTTCTTTTATTGCTACACTAAATGGTTTAATTGGATAGAAAATGTTGAAAGGATAAGATATAAAGAGCAAATATTTTTTAGTAGAATAGCACAAAAGAATGAATAGTAAATTAATTTTCTTATTGTAACCTCGGTAATAGGTTTCTTTGATTTTTTGTCTAAGCGACTTGCCATGATAATAGCTTTCAAATTGATCTGCGCAGCTCTTAAGTGACAGCGATAATCCGCTATTCCTGTAACAGAGCATCAGTTAATTTTGACAGTTATCCATCCTTTCAAGCGGTAATCGGGTGATCATTATTGCATTGACTCACAAGGCCATTCTGTTTGTACTTCCTCCGTCAAAACGCAATGCCTTATTCAAAAAGGCTTTTTTGCATTAATGTCGAGATGCAGGAAATCACGCCATCTATTTCAATCTCCCAACCAATCGGGCAGTGAAACTCGGCATAAAGATAGAACTTTAGTCTCACCGTGGAGAATATAAGTCTGAACAAAATATAAGCGTGACATATGATGAGATTCAGACATTTTAAGTTAGATTCGGGGAGTGAAATATGAATATTAAACAATGCTTTTCAATGATCATTATCTTCTTCCTGATAGTGTTTTCGGTTTCATGCCAGTGGCAAAAAGAAGATACAAAAAAGGAGATGAAACAAATAAGCAGCCAGATTGAAAAATTTGAAAATATAATGCGTGAGAATAATGAGTTAATACAAAAGCTAAAGATGCACGAATCAAGGTTAAGAGTCACTATGATAAATCCGAAAAGATACCGTATTCCAGTATTGATTGTGGGGCAGTTAATTTTTACCACTGTAGATGAAACAGAGCTCGAAGAATTGTCTTATTCTCTTGCTCTTGAAGACCTTCTTAAAAAGAGTCATGCAACGAAAGGGGGATTTCGAAGTGACAATCCATCAGAGTGGAAAAAATACTTAATCGAGCAGAGCAAAGAAGCCGCAGACCACTTAAATAATGATGAATTACCAGCTATTCAAAGAAGAATCTCTGCGCTGGATGAAGATAATCAAGAACTTGAGTTAAAGAGGGGTAATCTGCTTGAGAAATATAAAGCCCTTCAGGTCAAGGCTCAGGGTTCCTAAAATTGTAAAGATCATGATGGTCATGCATAATTGATATATGATCACTTTCACTTGGTAATCGTGGAAGTTCATTCTTCCATGATTATGAGGACTTGTAGGTGAACTAAACGTTCCCCTATTTACAGCTTCCTTCCTGTGATGTTGTTTTTTTCAATTTGCCAAGCCACGCAACGTTTCAACTGGTACTCATTAAAAACCGCAGAACTCAATCCTAAAATATGTTAAAGAAATGACAGGGCCGTATATGCAAGTCATTTTCGTAAGAAATTCCCGTGGAAAGAGGTGACACAAAAAATGATTAGAAGAAGTAATGAGATGCGAGAGGAGCGTATTCATGAACTGAAGGAAGGGAGGGGAACCGTAAAGATATTCCATATGCTTGAAAAAGATGAATTGTCGGGAAAGGGACGGCTCTGTGCAAGAGAGATTATAGCGCCAGGAAATTCTGTTGGTTTTCACAAACACGAGGGAGATTTTGAGTTATATTATGTTCTGGAAGGAGAAGGTCTTCTAAATGACAATGGTTTAGAAACAACAATAAAAAAAGGGGACGTGGTTCGTACTGGTCATGGCGAGTCTCATTCTATCGAAAATGTCGGAGATAAAGATCTTGAGCTTATTACTATCATATTATTCGAATAATCTTGAATGAATCCCTCTATTCTTTCAGGTAATGGTTTTTTTACAGTCATCTCCGGGTACAGCCTGCTCAACTATTGATACAATCAAGCTGTCATAATGCTGACTTTCAATCCGAACCACTAATCAACGTCAGATTACAGCGTTACCGACAAAAAATGAATTTACAATTAGTCTGGCTTGAGGTACATTTCATAAACTGTATCGAACATGGCATCAAGGCGCGGTCACACTAATCGATTCTTCACAATCATTCCCAGTAAAGCAATAGTGAAAATGTTTTCTTTGAAGCGCTTCCTTTTCGGACTCTTTCCTTTAATTTTCAGTATTAATAACATGGCATCTGATGATCGGTTTTCGTCCTTTCAGTCAAAACGCTTTTAATTAAAAAGGAGGTAGGCGAAATGTTGAAAGTAAAAAATGTGGGCGTCGTCGGAACGGGCTTGATCGGGGCGAGTTGGGCGGCTTACTATGCGAGCAAGGATTTCAAAGTGAAGGTGTTTGATAAAATCAGCGCGGCGCAGGAGAGCGGCCTGCGGAGGGCAACGAGCTACCTGGACGGGCTTGCTCAATATGGTCTTATCGAAAAGTCACGTGCCAAGAAAATGAAAGGGAATATCAGCTCCGCCAGCTCGCTGGAGCAGGTTGTTTCCGATGCGGATTATGTTCAGGAATCCGCGTCAGAAAATCTCGAAACCAAGATACGCCTATTTTCCGAGATGGATGCCATTACGAAGCCGGAGACGATCCTGGCCAGCAGCTCCTCGTCTCTCCCAATGTCGCAAGTGCAGAAATCCGTGAAGAGACCAGGGCGCTGTGTTGTTGCTCATCCCTTCAATCCTCCGCACCTGGTGCCGCTGGTTGAAATTGTGCCCGGAAATCAGACAACCTCTCAGACCGTTGAAGACGTGAGGATGTTTTTTAACAGTCTCGGAAAAATGCCTGTCGTCCTGAAAAAGGAAACAACGGGGTTCATTGCCAATCGCCTCGCTGCCGCCCTATGGAGAGAAGCTATCGATCTTGTGTTGAAGGGCGTCGCTAGTGTCCAAGATGTCGACCGAGCTCTTTTCGCCGGTCCCGGCATACGATGGGCATTCATGGGCCAACACCTCATTTATCATTTAGGCGGTGGCGAGGGAGGCTACGACTATTTCATAAAGCATATAGGAAAGGCCTTCGGAGACATCTGGAAAGATATGGCGACCTGGAATGAGATTTCCGATGATGCCAAATATAAACTTGTGCAAGGTATGGATGAAGTTATGTCCCGCAAGAAGCTGGCCGACGTCGCCCAGTGGCGCGACAAGAAGATCGTCGCCCTTCTTAAGACGATATATGGTGAAGAGCCGCCAATAGAATAGCCTTAGTTGAAGACTCATCCATGCAGAAACTTAACATGTGGTACATATTCCGGTGAGCAGATCAATTCTCTGATTATGTCACGAAGACTTATGAGAGATAAAATTCAATTACTGTTTATAATATCGACGATTATCATCTTCTTATTTCCATCTATCTCTTTTTCAAAATCGACAACAGTTGTAGGTGAACATTGTGACATCTATCTGGGGGATATGAAAAATAAGAAAGAATTGGAAGAAATCAGAAGATCTGTAAGGGAGTATTCAATAAAAGATGGTCTTGAAAAATTAGATGGAAAGGATAAGGGCAGTTATATTTATCTCGTGTGTGTTCGTCATATTATTAGTCAATACTTGGGAAAAGTTGTGGTTGTTAGTCATACAGAAGAGGGAAGAAAGATATGTGAAAAAGTAAAAATAACTTTAGACCCAGAAGTAATAATTGAATATCTTAGTCAGGAGAAATGTATGTATTATATAGACATACAATAGAGGTTGTAGGAGAGTGGGCAGGTTACGCTCGAGGCTGATTTTTGTGTTATAGGAAAATAAAATGAATGAAATAAAATTAGAACCCATAGGATATGTATTATCTTCGGTAACTGAACGGATGGACAAAAACTGGGGTGAGATTAAATCAAAGATTATTTTAAACTCCGAGTATACTGGTGCATTGTTGGGTTTAGAAAATTTTTCACATGTTATTATTGTAACCTATCTTCATCAAGCCAAATATGAAAAAGAAAAACATCTTCAGCGTAGACCAAGAAATTTGGAAACAATGCCTAAAGTAGGCATTTTCTCCCAACGGGCCAAAGATAGACCCAACCCAATAGGCATAACTGCTGTTGAAATTATCAGCGTTGGTGATGACTATCTTGAAATAAAAGGATTAGATGCTATAAATGAAACACCAGTACTTGATATTAAACCATATTATCAACAGTATGATAAAATAGATTCTGCAAAAGTCCCTGAGTGGGTGGATAGATTAATGAAAAATTATTTCTAAATTGAAAAGCTCAATCTCTCGCCGGGCAGTCAGTTTCTCTGCGGAATTTAAGTTAAGCTACTTCCTTTGTCATAATTTGCTTCTTCCTGTAACATTGTTTTTCTGGTTAAGTCCACCCATTGAACATTTCAAACAGAAGAACTAAACCGCTGCGCGGTAGATTTCGAGCCTTGTATTATTGACATATAATGGTTTATAATACCGCATGTGTTATTATTCTGAAATCACGGGTTTTTTATGGGGCATACCTCGATTGAAACTCACTAGATATATTGAAACCCCATAGATATATTTTGTCCC
>Ga0208495_1000662_pt1 | contig 10527 bp, 11 predicted proteins | sample CryBogmetaGMA14M_FD_184551 | JGI IMG/M metagenome (GOLD analysis project Ga0208495, IMG submission 184551) | Freshwater microbial communities from Crystal Bog, Wisconsin, USA - MA14M (SPAdes) | ecosystem: Environmental > Aquatic > Freshwater > Lake | place: Crystal Bog, Wisconsin, USA...
TGCGATAATCCAACAAGTTGGCATCTGTTGTCTCCTCACGCACAATAAATTGAAACTGTGAATCTATGGCAGTTTAGGCGCATTCCCAAGCTCCAGCGTCCGGTGTAGCACAGCCAGAACTTCGACCTCTGAGTTCCCAATCTGGAGCTTGGGAACCGGAGCAAATACTGGTTTACCAAGCTGGAGCTTGGGAAACAGCAGACAGTTCCTGTCCTTGCTGTGCAATAGTACATTCCATATCGTCAAGCGATACGCTATGTGTCGCGGTTAAAATACCAAATAAATCATCAAAAGGTTTTTGTGTTTTTGGCTTTGCTGTGGCAATTGTATTTTCAAGTAAAGTGAGTAGTCCACGTCCTGCGGGTAACTGCTTAATGGGGTCGACAGTATGAATAAAGCCATTGGTATCAATTTGCACCTCAATAGTTTGTAACACGTCCGTATACCTCATTTTTAAATTTAATTAAAAATCATTATGGCACTAAAGAAATAACAGGGGCAAAAGAAATGACAAGGTAACAGCGAGTGCATGGGGAAACAAGCCTAATAAATTTAATCTGTGAATCTGTGGCGGTTTCGGATGATCCCCAAGCTTCAGCTTCCAGTCTAGCGAAGCCAGAGCTTCAACCTCTAGGTTCCCAATCTGGAAATTAGGAACCAGCGCAACTGATGCTTGACTTAAATTGATGACAATAAATTTCTTGAATTAATTATAATAGAGGTAACAATGATATTTAAGTTATATTAGGCATTTGAAATTAATTGATATGAAGGAAGTAAATTTGAATGATTGATAAAAGTGATATTAAAGCTCATATTATAAATGTATTAAGTAGAAAAACAGCTGCTGAAGTTGTCGAGTGTTACGTCCCACAGTATTCAAGGTGATTCATCCCGCCCTATTTGAGATGAGCCAATGGATATTGTCCCGCGCTATTATCGGCAGAATGCACACCGAAGACAGCGCAAGACAAAATGCGGGATTTCAGGCTAAGTTTTTTCTACACCAAGGCTTTAAGGGATCACAGAAATCAATCTGTTGTTGCTCACGAAATCGTTTTAGTTGGTGATAGTGTTTGCTTTCCCACTGCATGGCTATCTCAGCTAGAATATCATTGATGGCGCTGATGGCTTCATCGGAAAGCCCTTCCGGGAATAGTGTTTCATTATCTATATCAATGATCATCGTAAGGCCTCAATAGCTTGTTGCAGCAGATCATCGGGAAGATGATTCAAGCCTTTGGGAACGGCCATCTGCATAGCGGTTTTCAGGATACGTCCTGCCTGCCTCGGTAAGCCTTGCGATGCCTGTCGTAGCAACTCCATGCCGGAATCAGCCAGCAAGGTGTGCTGGCAACCGACTGCTTTGAGCGCATGGGCAATCAGCTCGGCAAAACGTTCGCGCTCGATGACAGGCATCAATTGTAGACGAACCTGAATGCGTCCGGCCAGGGCTGCATAAGGCGCGCGACTAAGGGCATGGGCAAGGCTGGGATGTCCAACCAGCCAAACGGTCATCAGTTCGCGGGAATCAAAAGCGAAGTTTAAAAAGGCGGGGAAGTCCCGAAAGAACTCAGGCGGTAGATTCTGAGCCTCGTCGATGATCCACACCAGTAACAGTTGTTTACTGTCGGCCAATTCCTGGATATGGGCCTTGAGATCCCGCCAAAGCTGGGCACGCCGGTAGGCGGGCTCAAGTCCGAGCGCCAGAGCCAAACTACGGTAAAGATCGGTGCGACCGAAATCGGTTTCAGGGAGGTACACAACCTGATAGCGGTGCGGATTGAGTCCCTGGGTGAGGTGACGTAAAGCAACGGTCTTGCCTACGCCAGGCTCCCCCGTCAATAGTCCTAATCCCGGGCTTTGCAACAACCATTGGAAGCGTTCGTTCAAGCGGGCCAGCGCACCATCATCCCAGAGTTCGCTTTGTTCTTTGCCCAACGGGGCGGTTTTAATGCCAAAGTGTTGACGATACATTAGGGTTTCTCCTCGGGTGTTTTAGTGTAATGCTGCTCAAAGGCCAGTTCCACCAGATTGGGGCCGGCGGTGGCTGGCGTTGTATTTGTTGCTGTTGCTGTTGCGGTGTTGGCGGCATCCGGTTGGCGTCGACGGCGCTGGCAGTTAGCCAGGGCATCAAGTGGCGTAGCCGCTCCACGACTGTTCCCGTCTTCATCTTCAACGCTAACCACCTGCTGAAGATGCGGGTCGACCACCAGGCGCACCGTTTTGCCCGACAGCTCATAGGGCACTTCAAAGTCACGGCCCTGGTAAGACACGCTGCCATCTTTGCGGACCTTACGCGTTACCCGATGATAAAAAATCGCATCCAGTTGCGCGGCCTTCTGGCCGAGTTGCCGTAGTTGTACCAAGTCCTGTTGGAAGCGGGCCAACGGGGTTTTGTCATTGAGGCTGCTGTGGACGGTACGGTGATAAACCTGCTCGATCCAGGCCCAGAGCCGGGCGTTGAGATCCTCCAGATCATGGATACGCGAGACCTCCAGCTCACTCAGGAATTGGTCGCGGAAAGTCCGATGCCAGCGTTCCAGTTTGCCCTTGCCCTCGGGCGCATAGGGGCGGCAATAAATCAGCCGGATATCCAGCCGCGCACAAATGCCTTGCAAGGTGGCCGCGCGATAGGCCGCGCCGTTATCAACCACCAGTTTTTTGGGTAACCCTCGTTTGAGTACTGCTTGCTTTAAGACCCCTTCGATAGCCAGCGCCGTTTCATTGGTACAAAACGCACTATGGGCCAGCAAACGGGAGGCGTCGTCCATCAGCGAGACCAAAAATACTTTGCAACGCCCCGTTTTTAAAGTCAACGTGGGGCCATGCATGACATCGCCATACCAGATGGAATTGGCAAATTCAGCAACAAAGCGGCGATGTTCCTCGGGGATTGACGAGGAACCGGTCGGACGCGACAGGCCTTGTTGCTGCAAAAAACGATGGATTGCTGAGCGGGATAAGGTGTCGCGCGGCACCAGACCTGCGTTTTCCAGCAAGATTTTCAATTGCCGGATAGAGCGGCGTGGATTTTCCCGCTTGGCGGCGAGCAATGCTTCCTGAACCGTCACCGGCAACTTGGACACACCTCGATCGGTGCGCTGTTGCGGTATCAAGCCATTGATGCCATGAGCACGCCAGGCGTAATACCAGGCTTCAATGGTTTTCTCGCCCAGAAAGTGCCGATCTGAGCCGGGAATTGCATACTCCTTGCTGGCTAAGCCCCGAATGATGGTTTGCAGCTCACCGCGCTCCAAACGCTCGCGGCTGACTAAGGGGCCCAGAACCGATAGGCGAAACAGGGCGATGGTATTGAACTCTTTCATGTCAAACTCCAGATAGTTGATAGGAGCCGTTATGAAACCCGATAATACCCAAATCCGCCAGTGGGCAAAGTGTGTGGGTTGTTGAAACGTAAGCTAAATGCCTGTCCCAAGCCCGTTTAAACTCAACTGATCATGGGACGATCACACCCTCCCGATCCAGCCACGCCATCGCCTCACTCAAGGGCATCATCTGCAAACAGTTTTGCCAAAAATCCGTAAAATCGACAGACCGCCCCAACTCCGGAAAACGCATGCGTAAAGACAAGGCGAACGCGTGATGATGCTCATTCAGCTCACGCCACCAGCGACGAACGGTATGGCGATCCAGGCTGCATTGCTTTGAACAACGGTGTAACGAAGAGTTGGTTAACAGCGTCAATATGACGATCTGTTGCAGCGTCCAGTTATACCAACGACGGGGCGCGATACATTCCGGTAAGCGGGAACAAGTATGATGACAACCCTGGCATAGAAAACGCGGAATAGGAATCGGATTTAAGGAGTCCGATGTTGAGCCAGTCCGATCCGCTTTACGCTCATAACAGCCATGACTCCAGAGCTGTCCAAAAGAACAATGCGGACACACTCTTGGTCGATAGATAATCGGATTATTGGCTAATGAATCGAGATGTTGTTGAAGAGAGATAATTGATGCGACAATTCGGTACATAGGCTGGCCTCTTTCTGCGTGATTGGTTTCGAAGCTTCCCACGATAACAGAGGAGTGCCAGCCTTTTAAATACCAAATTTGTCTCGCATTTAGGAAGGGAATCTACAGACAGAATCCCTGAATCACATCGGGATAAAAGGTGGTGTTGAGGATTAAATAGGGGCGGACGTGACACCCTCAAGTGACTACCATCATTTAACAATGTGACATTAACTTCTTTACGACTATATAACGAACTTTCAGGATAATTTATGTCATATCCCTCGATATGATCCAAAGCGACTAACGTTGACGAATCAATATCATAAATTTCGCCATAAACACTACCGTCAAAATCGACAATTCCGGGATATGATCCTAAATCATAAAGGCTGCCACGGATAACTCCAAAGCCTTCAAATCTTGAAGTACTCAAACTATGTGATCGACTCATACCTTTAAGTAAAGTCCCGTAAACAAAAACCTTCATCTATACTCCGCACATTAAAAATCGCTAAATCAGAGCCTTTTCTAAATCACAACTATTTAAAGTAGTCCTTTATTTTCTGTTCTGCGTACTTTATAGGAGAAAATACAGAATATTTAACACCTGAAATTCCTGGAATGTCAGCATTGATTGCAAAATCGGCGAACATTTTATTCCAACAAGTAAACCGTTCTACATTTTCAATACACCATTTATCAACAATAGCCTTTGCACAATTAATAGCTTTTTCCGGGGTATCAAATGTTCCGTGTAAAATAAAACAATGATCTAAATTATCGACATCTAATTTAGACATAACATACGAGCGTACCACATGACTATTTATAGAACTCATCAAACCGCCTCAATACCCTGCTAATTTCTAAATACTTCACTAAATGGCCCAAGAAACTTACGTTCAGGTGACCAATCGGTAATAGCAAAAACAATATCTGAAAATGCTCCGTTAAATTCACCCTCAAGTGCTGTTCTAAAATGTTGTGCCGTTAGTACGGCATCATTACCAAAGGCACCACATCCCCAAGCGCTCAAAACTAAAGAAGAATAACTGTATGCCCTGGCAATACTCAATACTCTACTGATGCGTAAGCGCAGTAATTCTGCTGACTGTAACCGACCTACTGTCGGTGCATAAGGTGCAGCACAAGTGAGCACATTCATCAACCAAGGTTGCTCTATAGTTATACCGTCATCGGTTCTAAATACAGGGACTTCCGGGGAATAAATCGCCCACTCAGTCGAATCGGGTAAAGGTCTTTTTCGATGCGCTTCATACATGGCGTCACCCAACAAAGTATGATAAAGCGCACTAGATCGACACAAAGATTCTTCTTGTGCTCTCGCGCCATGCAAAAAACCACCGCCCGGATTAACCCCGTTCGCTAAATTAAGCACTAAAGGCTTAAGACCCGCATCAACAAAACGTTTTGTTGCCAATAAAGTCGTTTCATTAGTCACCTGTATTCGTGTTTCAAGAAAATCATTCGCCTTAAAATCAGGCAAAACAGCTTGAGGTGAGATACTTTTTTTCTTGTTATAGGCATTTTTAACCAACGCAGACCAATCAACCGGCGTCCCTTTACCGGCAACTTGATATTCACCCAAAGTCACCGCTTTTACCGCAGACTCCCCAAGTGCTCTTGCAATATGGCGAGGTATATCTAAAACGCGCTGTCTAGCTAAACCCATTTCAGGTGAATCTAAACAAGGCAAACAAGCAACTGTATTATTGGACATTTTTATATCCTTTTTAAATCGCTAAAATATCGTTCAACAAAACCAGACCATCTATGCCGTATCTTTGTTCTACAACAATCATAACAAGTATCTACGATGTATTAATGCTAAAAGCGCTAGAGACGATAGTTCATTAACTACCGCTCCTAATAGAGTGGCTTAACTAAAAGCTTCACCCCAAACGGCTTCCCATAATTGCGGCAAAACCTCACCCGCTTTGCCTTGTAACGTATGTGCATATTTATCAAAAGAAGTGGCTTCTGGATTAATTTGTACAATATATGCCCCACCATTGGCAGCAAAAATTGGCAGAAAAGCGGCTGGATGCACCTCCATAGAACAACCTACGGTAATAAATACCGAACTTTCCCGACTAATTACATTTGCAAGATCAAATGCTTCTTCCGGCAAGGGCTCATTAAACCAAACCACATCGGGTCTGATCAAACTACCACACACCTTACACAAGGGCGGTTCATTAAGATTTTCATCAATTGAATGATCAACAGGATGATCATTCATACATTTAAAATGATGAATATTTCCATGCAACTCAATCACGTGTTCACTACCTGCATCTTGATGAAAGTTATCAATATTTTGAGTGATTACTCTGACATTCGGAGTTTTCTCTTGCCATCTTGCAATAACGTGATGCGCTATATTGGGTTGTAAAGCGGCCATATCCTGACGACGATCTCTATACCATTGCCATACCTTTTCGGGATTATTCATAAATCCGTCTAAAGTACCATACACCTCAACATCAAAGTCCACCCATATACTATCAGCACTCGCACGAAAAGTAGGAACACCACTCTCAGCCGAAGCGCCGGCTCCAGTAAAAAAAACTACATTTTCAGCATCCCGTAAATGCTTAATCAATAAATCATCAAAAACTAAAACATTAGGCATCTTACATCCTCAATAAATTATAAAAAAAGCAGTTTACCAAACTAAAACGACAAAATAGGTCATTTTGAAAATGAGAAATGCGATTATTTTTTTTCATTTATTAATCGCAACAAATTACACAATGAGCTGAATCAGTCTAAAAATAATCCCCGCTTTAAAACTCAACTCTTAAACAACCGCCGGTTACGGCAAAGTGTACCCAACAGCCCAAAACAGGTTTTTTAGTGCTTGCTTCTACGGCTGATTTATACAACGCCAATTGCCCCGAATATTTCAGCGCATTTTCTTGCCATTCTGCCTGAGACTTAGGGTTGGATTTATGATCCACAATAATATAACCCGCCTCAGTTTCAATCAGCACATCAATCCAGCCAGTGGCTATTTGTTGATTAGGCAAGCGATATTCAATGGGATATTCGACAACAATACGCTGAGCACCCAATTGCTGCGTAAATTTAGTAAAGCGCTCCAAACACACCAAAGCCTCCTCAACACTGATATGCTCAGAAACCGCATACCGATTCAAAACCTTTTCTGCTAATGTGCGTGGCTCTTTTGGTTGATTAATCACAGAAGTGGCAATTAACGCATGGATCGCCTCACCTAAATGCCCCATTTCTGGCGTACCTTTTAAACTAATTCTCTCACCTAACTTAATTACTTCTGCAATTTTTGCTGATGCAATCGCAGGCTGATAAGAAGGTGAAATGGCTAACGCTTGTTTAGGCGTTTTTTCAATGATGTCATTAAACCAATGCGGTACGATAATCCCCTGCTTATCAAATGCAGGCGCTGTATCCTGTTGCAGATTTTTAAAAAGCACCGGAATATCATCCAGTCCATCAGACACTTTTAAGTGCGTATCTTCTACTGACATCGGCAAAGACAAATTCCAATTTTTTCCTGCATCTTGCGGCTTTAAACTGGTTAACCATTCCCCCTTCATACTGGATAAAGCGATGATTAAACAGTCACGCGGGCGTGTAAAACTTACATACAACAAACGCTTGGTTTCTTCTTCGGCACGCTTTCTTTCTTTTAAACCTGCCTCAGAATTTTCAACGGCTTCTTTAAAAGGTATGCCTTTTTCTTGACTTGCAAAAGGAAACAATCGAAATTCAATTTTTCTACCCAATAAAGGCTGACTAATATCGAAATCCTGAGTTTTTTCTTTAACCAATACACCCCAGAGATTATTTCTAACATGACTCTCCAGATCCAAAGCAATTACAATGGGCCATTCCAAGCCTTTTGCGCCATGATGCGTTAATAATTTAACCGCATTAGACTGCACACTTTCTGCCTGTGCATCATTATCATCCTTGTGTAATTGTTCAAACCAAAACAATAAACCCACTGCTGTAGCTGCAACCCCTTGGTTTTTACATTGCTGTTCATATTCTTCTGCAAAAGCCAAAATTTGCTCAACATTTAATAAACGTTGCTTTGCCAGGTCTGCATTAGCATCCCATCTTAAAACAGCCTGATTAACACCCGCAGACACGATAGCCTGATGCATTAACTCTACAGGTGTTAAATAGCTCTCTGAACTGCCAAGGTTTTCAATAAAGGAATATCTGCGCCCCAATACCCGTCTTTATCTTGCGGCTTAGCCAAATATTCAAAACGACCTTGCAACCAGGTCTCTGGAGATTGACCTTGAGTTAAACAGATAATCTCAGCGACAGCCAAATCATCGCTACGATCCACTAAAAAACGAATTGTTGCCAATACTAAAGCGGCTTCAGGTTTGCTTAGTAAGCCTACTTGGCTGCGACTCACGGGTATATTAAAACTTGCAAGAGCCTTTGCGGTATTATCTAAATGAACATTCGTTCCGCTTAGTACAGCCACATCACCATAATGAGCATTACGCATTTCACCACTTGTTTTATCTTTAATTTGATAACCCGAAGCAATTAATTCCTTTACGCCTTGCGTTAATGCCAAGGCACGAAGTGAAGCATTTGTACCTACTAATTGCCAATGCTGAACGGCCGGTTCAGTATGCGCCTCAACATTAGGTCTTGGCTTTAAGGCCACTCGTTCTTTAGGTAAAACATGCAAAAAAGTAGGTACAAAAACAGAATTAACATAAGCCACCAACTCAGGTCTAGAACGCCAAGAAGTATCAAGAATCTCTGTCTTGCCGCCTTTATCTTCTAAATGTCGCAAGACAGACTGCATCAATTCTGGATCAGAGCCTCTAAAACCATAAATAGCCTGCTTAACATCGCCCACCCACACCACACGCTTGGCTAACTTGGCCAAGCGTAAAAATAACGCTAACTGTAAAGGACTGGTATCTTGAAACTCATCAACCATCAATAAATCGATTTCTTCTTTTAAAACCGACTGCACCGTTGAATTTTCCAAGACTTGATACAACAAATGCTCTTGATCGGTAAAATCAATCAAACCTCGTACTTTCTTGTCTTCTTGAAACTGCTGTAACGTTGATACCGCAATATCAAATAACAATTCATAATAACGTTTAATATCCGCATGTAGATCAGGATGCGCTTCAAAGCTAGAGGCCACTCGCTGCACTGCCTCACAAGCCGGCAAACTCGCTTGAGTTGTTTTTTCTTTAGAAAGCTTAACCCAAGTAGCCCAGTTTAATTTTTTATGTTTTAAAGAAGCCTTTTCCGACTTAATAAACTCTAAATATTTCTTGGTTCCGACTGACTTATCATTACCCTCGACTATAAAATCAATCGCTGCTTGCATCGCTTTCTCAAGCTCAACATCTAAATCGTTTGCAGTCAGTGAGGGTAAAAAACGCATTATCTCCTCAAGACTACTCACGCCATCGGCTTTAATTTGCTCAATAGATAAATCGTTGGAACGCGCTGTATCAACAAGTTTCTTTACCACTGCATTCCACTCGTGAGGCCCCTTACCATCGCCAAATCGCGCTGCTAAGGCATTCACTTCTCGAACTGTTTCTGCCTTTAACACAGACTCAAAAGATCGATTAAAAAGTTGCTTGGCCTCAGCTTCTTCTATCACCTTAAGATTAGGTGACAAGCCCGCCTCAAAAGCAAAGCGGTTTAATAACTGTCCACACACACTATTAACCGTACCTAATAAAGCCAATTCCATTTGATTAGCAATATGGCTATAACCCCGCTCATTTAAACGCTGCCTAACACGCTCGCGTAATTCATTAGCTGCCAACCTGGTAAAGGTTGTACCAATAATACCGGATGGCTTTGCCGCAGGCACTACCGTTAAAATCTGTTCAAGTTCACTGGCTAAACGAAAGGTTTTACCGCTACCCGCCCCTGCACTAACAAAAGTAATATGATCCATTATTGCCCTCCTCCAAAGCCCGTCAACACTTTAAAATCATTAAAAGAATCACTTGTTTTAGGTATCTCTAAAGCTCCCTCATCAGGCACTGAATCACTATCCGGTTCTGTACCTGTTACAGTTAACTCTATGCGCCCCTGATTCAATTGTCCTCTACGCCACTGCCATGTTTGGCGCATTTTCTCCCAGATAACAGCATGATTTTCTGGGTTCTCAGCACTTACTACTAAGGCATTTGGAAAGTAGAAATTGTCTTGCGCCAACATTAGGCCGGCATCAATAACAAAATAAGCCACGGCAGGCCAACTTTTTGCAGCACTTTTGTGATGCCGCATAAAAGCATAAGTTACCAACTGTAGATGACTATTTTTGGCAAGACTTTCTTTTCGATATTTTGCACCACCCCACTTAATATCAATAACCGCTTCGGCACCCTCGGCATTCATTACTGTCATATCAATAGATCCGCCAATGTCACCACCAAAAAACAAAGTTTCTTGCTTAAGCTCCATCTTGATATCCGTTACATTAGCCGCACGTAATTGTTTTATTAATACATGTAATGAGCGTCTGGC
>Ga0208495_1000664_pt1 | contig 10506 bp, 9 predicted proteins | sample CryBogmetaGMA14M_FD_184551 | JGI IMG/M metagenome (GOLD analysis project Ga0208495, IMG submission 184551) | Freshwater microbial communities from Crystal Bog, Wisconsin, USA - MA14M (SPAdes) | ecosystem: Environmental > Aquatic > Freshwater > Lake | place: Crystal Bog, Wisconsin, USA | collected...
TTGCCGGCAGCGTCTATGACAAGCCCGGCGCGCCGCGCATGCGCAACGCTTCGTGCACCACCATCGCACCCACGGGCACGCTTTCCATCATTGCCAACTGCTCCGGCGGGGTGGAGCCGGTTTTCGCATTGAGTTTCACACGCAACATCCTCGACGGAGCCAAGTTCATCGAGGCCAATCCCTATTTCGAGGATGCCGCCAGAAGCGGCGGGTTCTATTCCGAAGATCTCATGCAGAAGCTGGCGGAAGGGGCGCACCTTAAAGATATTGAGGGTGTGTCCAACGAATGCAAGCGCGTTTTCGTCACCGCTCACGACATCGAAGTAAAGTGGCACGTGCGCATGCAGGCGGCCTTCCAGCACCACACCGACAACGCTGTCTCCAAGACGGTCAACTTCCCTAAAGAAGCCAAGTCAGCCGACGTGGGCAATGTTTACATGATGGCCTATGAAGAGCGCCTCAAGGGTATCACCATCTACCGCGACGGTAGCCGCGAGGGGCAGGTGCTCACCACCGGCAAGGATGCTGCCAAGGAAAAGAAGGAAGAGGCCAAGCAGGCTGTCCTGGCCCCGCGCCGCCGTTCCAAGGTCACCTCCGGCTTCACTGAGCGCGTCACTACAGGCTGCGGCTACATCTACGTAACCGTCAACTCGGACGAGCACGGAATTTGTGAAGTCTTTTCGCACCTGGGCAAGACAGGCGGCTGCGCCGCGGCTCAGCTCGAATCTACCTGCCGCCTCATTTCGTTGGGGCTGCGCTCGGGTATAGATGTGGCCTCGCTCGTCAAGCAGCTAAAGGGTATCCGCTGCCCCTCCATTGCATGGGAAAACGGCAAGTCCATCCTCTCCTGCGCCGATGCTATCGCCGGAGTGTTGGAGCGCCACGCTGGGCTGGCTCACGAAAAGGGCGAGCATTCTCACGAAGGAGCTACACAGGACCTGGGGTTGGTAAAGAACGTGGCCGGGCAGTGCCCGGAGTGCGCCAGCCTGCTGGCTTACCAGGAAGGTTGCCTGGTCTGCCCTAGCTGCGGATATACGAAGTGCTAGTCTCGACCTCATAAAAGTTTTAAAGAAAGGAGGGAACACCAAATCGACAGACAGGAACGGGTCATGATATTCATAGACGGCTCTAACATGTACCACTCGCTCAAGGCCTATTTCAAGCGCACCGATATCGATCTGGCGTGCTTCAATCAGAAGATTCTGGAAAAGCGCCACCTGGTGCGCATGTATTATTACAACGCCGTCGTGGGCAAAGTGGAAGAACCCGAACGTTTCAAAGACCAGGAAAAGTTTTTCAAGAGCGTGGCTGCTATTCCCTATACCGAGTTGCGCCTCGGGCGGCTGGTCTATACCAACCAGTGGCCCAATAGCCCGCCCTTCGAAAAGGGCGTGGACGTACAGCTTGCCACCGACATGATAACGCATGCCTTCAAGAACAACTATGACGTCGCCATACTCGTGGCTGGAGATAATGATTTCGTTGGCGCCATCCAGGCGGTGAAGGACAACGGCAAACACGTCGAAGTAGCCCTTTTCGGACAGGAGCGCACCTCGCGCCAGCTTAGAGATGTGGCCGACCGCATCATTGCTCTCGACGGACGTATTCTCCGCGGCTGCTGGAAAGGCCCCCCGCCCCCCGGTCCGAATGTTCCTCGCAATGCGAACCGCGGCGGCGTTCGTAACGAACAACGAATCGCAAACCGTGTCGAGCCCCGCCCCGAACTTCACAACGGAGCTTTGAAGGATACTCGCATTGAGCCCGCCGTTGATTCTAATATCGGTCCATGGAACGATGCCAGATTTGAAGCGTAATGCAATCTAAATCACCGACAAGCATTGAGCCCCTCTCAAATAAGAGGGGCTCTTTTTATTGTGTTGGTTTGGTTTGTATAAAACCAAAAGGAGAATTTATATCATCAATTATCCCCTCACTCTTATCTCTACCGTCAAGGGCTAGAAGAATGCTCTAATTGTGTCCTCGTCTGTCTTGCTGTAATATCATGGCAATGGCCGGAAAGAAAGAGAGACCCGCACCCTCGCAAAGCCGCGCCGATTATTTCAGCGGCGGTAAGCTGGCGGGCGAAGAGGGCACCATCATCAAGGACTGGGGCGGGCGCTACCCTTTCGCCCTCGTCTACCCCAACAGCTATTTTGTCGGCATGTCCAACCTGGGCGTTCAGTCCATCTACAGGCTGCTAAATGGACGCAGTGACAGCGTCTGCGAGCGCATTTTCTGGGAGAATGACGGCAAACCCTTTTTGAGCCTGGAATCCTCGCGCCCCATGATGGATTACGCTTGCCTGGCGTTTTCTTTTTCCTACGAGCTGGACTACCTCAACCTGGCTGGCATATTACATGCTGCTGGCATTCCGCTATACTCGAAGGAACGCGACGAGCGCCACCCCTTGCTTATTGCCGGCGGCCCGTGCATCACGGCCAACCCCATGCCGGTGTCACCGTTTTTCGATGTTTTGTGCATCGGCGAGGCCGAGGTGCTAATACCGGGACTGCTCCCGGTACTGGTCATGGATTGCCCGCGCGCAGACAAGTTCAAGCGGCTCTCTGGCTTGCCGGGCGTCTATGTACCAGCTTATCACAACGGCCACGAGGTTTCGCGCCAGTGGCTGGCCAACCTGGATGAGTTTCCTATCCATTCTGTTGTTTTGACACGTGACACCGAACTCGGCGACCTGTATCTCATCGAGGTGGAGCGCGGGTGCAGCGCGGCGTGCAGTTTTTGTCTGGTGAGCCGCGCCTTCTGCCCGCTGCGTTTTCACTCGCTGAAGTCGCTGCTCGAACAGGCACGCGAGGGCCTACGATACCGAACGCGCATCGGGCTGGTGGGACCGGTGATAACTGATCACCCGCAGGTAGAAGAGCTGCTCTCAGGCATCCTGGACATGGGTGGGGGCTTCTCTCTCAGCTCTTTGCGCCTCAAAAAGCTATCACCCAGGGTTTTGGAACTTATGGTACGCGGTGGGGCGCACACACTGGCGCTGGCTCCCGAAGCCGGCTCCCAGCGCCTGCGCAATAGCATCCGCAAAGGCTTTAGTGAAGATGACATAATGCAAGCGGTAACAAAGGTAGCTGCACAGCCATTCAAACAGCTCAAGCTCTATTTTATGCTGGGCCTGCCGACCGAAACCGGCGAGGACGTTGAGGAAATCATTACACTGGCCCTGAAATGCCAGGCATTGTTAGGTAAAAACCAAAAAATCTGTCGCTTGAGCCTGAATATCGCACCCTTCGTACCGAAAGCTGGGACAGCCTTTCAACGATTGGGCATGGCTGATACAATTACGTTGGAAAAGAGAATCACCAGGCTTAGAGATTGTCTGAATGGCGGGGGCATCGAGGTGAAGGCTGAAAGCCCTGAATGGAGCCATGTGCAGGCGGCGCTGTCGCGCGGGGATGCGAGCATGGCTGCGGTACTCGCAGACATGGACAGGGTATCCCTGGCGGCCTGGCGCAGGGCGGTCAAAAAGGCGGAAGTAAATCTCGACCACTTCGTGCTTGAAAACTGGGACAGGAACGAAAAGCTGCCGTGGGGCATGATAGATTTAAGTTAGAATTGCCGGTTGAATATGTTTTCTCTGCGTATCAACCAAGCTTTTGGTGATTATATTTCTCCACCTGTCAGGTTAAAAACCATCAACGTCAGTACTACCAGTATAACGCCGTAAAAATAGAGCCATGGTTTGTGAGTGCGATAGAAATAATACAAAACAGCGGCGGCAAATAGCGCTCCGAATACATAAGACAGAACCGGCCAGGGATACAAGATTATCCCCAGAATGACCAGTACTACAGCTGTCGGCACCGTTATGAAAGTCGCCTTGACAATTACCGGCAGTTTCGAGCGGAAAATCAACCATGAAATAAAAGCGATGATAGCCAGAAAGATAATGCTCCGCGCCAGTGGGATCCATTGGTGCATGGACTCGGGATCGCCGCGCGCGAACATGTCGAAACATTTAGAAACCAAAGCATATAGCCCGAAGGTAAGATTTAATAATACCAAGCCACCGGCTGCCACCACTAGAGCTGACAAAAGATTTTTAGCCCGGGGATGTTTCGGTAGCACACTTTTTGCGTCGGTGGTGTCCATATTTACATCTCCTTGCAACAATCGAATATGACTATAATGCGGCACCAATGGGTTGTCAATAGTTATCAGCCGCTTGAACATGAGGACGTTTGCCTTTCCATGTGTATGCTGTAAGATAGTGTGACTGCCGAGTAAAAAGATTTCATTATTGGGGGCAGGCTAATAAATAATTGACGCGTCTACGGCTGGCATTACGTGTTTTCACGTTTATTTATATATCCTTTTATAACTAATAATCAACCAGAGAGGGACAGAGGGCGTGGGTATCAGTTCCGCAAAGGCCGTGAAAAAACCGACACTTGCACGGCTGTTTTTTAAGAAAATATTGGAAAACCTGAACTTGAAAATATAAAGGGGGAGAGCATTGATGAAAAGTAAATGTTTTGGTCTTCCTCTGGTTGTGGTGAGCTTGGTTTTGGTTACTTCTATCATTGGATGCCAAAAGGCTGCTACGACTACCACCACGACTCATCCACTCACGACTCTGGCTATCATCACGACCGCTCCGTCCACGACCATTGTCGGTTCTCCTTCAACAACTAATACGGCCACAGCCCAAACCCCGACATTCACTCCGCTGGTCAGAGTCTCGGCCGGGGATTATGAACAACAGTATTTGCAAGCGGTTACAACGCTAGACTCCGCGCAGATTGCAGGAAGGTTTGATTACTGTAATTATTGGACGGTGACGGTTATCAAGGCGGGTTACTTCCTCACCTCATCCTCTGGTAACACCATTAATTACCTCAGGATTGATATGCAGGTTGCTTTCACAAGTAGAGAAGCAATACAGGGTTTATTCAGTGGGCTCGGCAGTATCGCGGTTCGTTCACCTAACGCACAATACCAATTCGATTCTGGTGATAGCACCCTCGATGTGGCGGACAGATTTTTTGATTCAGATTCTCCGGTTACTGGATATTGGATATTTCAGGTTCAGGGCACCCTGGACCCGCTGAACACTGCACAATTGGCATTTACGGGGGGCAATAACACTGGTACCCAGTGGTTGTTTCAGTTATAGTCGATAATCTTATTGTCGGTTTGGCCCAAAAGACAGGTCTCACTGGCAAAACGATTTTGTGAAGCCGGGATTATACCCAGACCTCCCTGGTTATTATCGAATTGTAACTTCCACATATTGTGAGCGGAATTCAGGCATAGGCACTGGGTGTGAAATGAGGCGCATCTTTTTAGTGCACAGGGAATATATCTGTACGAATATCGGCAAGACTGTTAACTTATCGCTACTTTTAGCCTGATAATAAAAAGGTTGAACTTTCGGTGAATAGCGTATCTACCTCTTGAAATAAATCAAACCAAAATTAGGCTCCGTGCCTTTTTCTTCCCCTGACAACAATAAAAGCCGTAATAGTAGACGTAAGCACTGCAGTAATAACCACGGCAATAACAATTGCCCACGGAGTGGAGGAGCCGGTAGCCGGTGCATTCGATGTCGTCACGGTAGGCGACGCTGATATGGTCGGTAAAGCTGATGCGCTAGTAGTAGGAGTTATCGTAGTGGGCTTGGACGGAGTTACAGTAGTAAAAGTCCCCGTAACCCAGGCGCTTTTAAGCGTAATTGCCCTGGAGCGTACTCTCCAGTAGTATGTTGTAGCCTGGGCAAGCGCTGTGGCCGGGGTATATGTAGTGCTTGCTGAGTTGCTTAAATCCGTGATTAGGGTAACGAAACTGGCGTCTGTGCTCAGTTGGAAGTCATAGTTCACGAAAGGCACGGCTACCCAATTGATAGCGGTATCGGTTGGGACATCTTTTGCCCCGTCTCCAGGGCTAGCGCCAGTAGTAGATGGTGTCTCAGGTGCCTGGATTGCCAAGTTATGGAAGAAGCCTGTGCCTATAGCTGCTATACCACTAAGCCCTTTCACTAGAACAGGGGTGGCGCTGTTTTCTTCTGCCACATTGCTTAGCTGGCCGTAGAAGTTGTCGCCCCAAGCCCAGACAGTGCCGTCCGATTTCAGGACCAGGCTGTGCTGGAGGCCTGTGGCGACCGCTGTCACTCCGCTAAGTCCGCCCACCCTGGTGGGTGTAGGTTTATCTACCTTTGTTCCGTCACCCAACTGGCCGTAGGAGTTCGCACCCCAGGCCCAGACGGTTCCATCGTTCTTCAAGGCCAAACAATGTAAATAAGCTGAGATAGAGGTTACCCCGGTAAGTCCGGGCACTTTGGAAGGGGTGTATCTGTTGGTGGTAGTGCCGTCACCCAACTGGCCATTAGCATTGGCCCCCCAGGCCCAGACGGTACCGTCCGACTTGAGTGCCATGCTATGTTGCCTGCATGCATCAATGGCCACCACACTGGTGAGCCCTGGTATTTGCGTCGGGATAAGTACTACATCTGTAGTGGTCCCATCGCCTAGCTGGCCGTAGGAGTTCTGACCCCACATCCAGACAGTGCCGTCGGACTTGAGGGCCATGCTTACGGAGGAGTTTGTATCAATGGCTATTACTCCGGTAAGTCCTTTCGCCTGCACTGGGGTATATCTATCTATGGCGGTCCCGTCTCCTACCTGGCCAGAGACGTTCCAACCCCAAGCCCATGCGGTTCCGTCCGACTTTAGCGCCAGGACATGCTTACTGCCTACGCTAATAGCCACTACGCTGTCAAGTCCAGTTACCTGAGCTGGGGCAGATCTGGGTTTGGTAGTCCCGTCGCCCAGCTCGCCGTAGGAATTCGTTCCCCATGCCCAGACGGTGCCGTCTGCCTTCAAGGCCACGCTAAAAGAGAGTCCTCCACATACAGCAGCCACCCCAGTCAGCCTGGCCACTTGAAGTGGGTTAGGGCAACCTACAGGGATATTGAACCCCAACTGCCCATAGTTATTATAGCCCCATGCCCAGACGGTGCCATCCTTTTTCACCGCTAGGCTATGGCATTCTCCTGCGTCTATCGCCTCAACACCTGCGAGTCCACTCACCTGGACGGGTGTAAGCCTGTCTGCTGTATTACCGGTGCCCAATTGACCATAAGCGTTGCTTCCCCAACTCCAAATGGTGCCATCAGCCTTTAGTGCCAGGCTGTGGTCACTGCCTGCGGCGATAGCTGCTATCCCGGTGAGGCTTCCAACTTGAACTGGGGCATTCTTATCTGTTGTCGTCCCATCGCCCAGTTGGCCCATGGAGTTGCTGCCCCATGCCCAGACAGTACCATCCGACTTCAGTGCTAGATTGTGGGAAAATACCACATCTACAGATTTAATTCCGGTGAGCCCGCTCACCTGGACCGGGGCAAGGCTATCTTTGGTAGTGCCATCACCCAATTGACCTTTGTCGTTAAGTCCCCAGGCCCAGACGGTGCCATCCTTTTTCACCGCTAGGCTATAGCTCATGCCACCGCCGATATCCACCACATCAGTAAGCCCGTTTACCTGCACGGGGATATTTCTATCTGCTGTGGTCCCATCGCCCAGCTGGCCATTAGTATTCTGGCCCCAAGCCCAGACCATCCCGTCCGATTTCAGGGCTAAGCTATGCCAGTAACCCTCTGCGATGTCTACCACATCGGTGAGGCCGCTCACCTGAACCGGGGTAAGTCTTCGGCTCGCCGTTGTCCCATCGCCTAATTGGCCATTGGAATTGTTGCCAAAACCCCACACGGTGCCGTCTGACTTCAAAGCCAGGCTATGGAGACGACCTCCAGTAACTGACACAACCCCGGTGAGACCACTCACCTGACCAGGGATAAATCTATTTGTGGTAGTCCCATCGCCTAGCATACCGACGTTATTTCCGCCAAAACCCCAGACAGTACCGTCGGATTTCAACACCAGGCTATAGTAATATCCTCCACCAACTGACGACACCCCAGTAAGTCCGCTCACCTGAAGCGGTTCAGTAGCATACAGGATAAGTGAATAACCCAGTTGACTATTACCGTTGAATCCCCAGGCCCATAAGGAAAGCGTGTCAGCACTTACAGGAGAGGCAAACGCAAACAGGGTGGAGAGGATTACGAGAGTTAAGGCCAAAGACATTACCTTAAAGGCTTTGTTTTTCATTTCCTTTACCCCCTCGATAAACAATAAACCGACCCTTGATATGAGGTCGGTTTGTTTATTGGCAAGGCGCCACCTAAGTGAGTTGTTACAGGTGGCGTGTCGTCACCCCAACTGCATACCAATTACCCAACATTATATCGTGTGCGATGGCGTTTTCAAGGGGTTTTGTCCGAGATTAGACTGAATATTTCTGATACTGGGGTTGAAGTTCCCGGCAAGAGAAGATGTGTGCAAAACGATACCAGCTACGGAAACATCGGCAAGAGCGTTAAGCTAAGACACTATTGGCTAGGTATTCAAAATATCGAACTTCCGATGGTTTAACATAACGTCACCATTGAACAAACATTAGCAAGATTGTGCCAAACAAAAAAAGGAGAGGTTTTAACCTCTCCTTTTACTTTAATTGATATGTTGTCTATCCGCCTAGCAACTCGTTGACCACGATGTTGACTGCCTGCCCATCGGCCTTTCCTTTTACCATAGGCATCAGTTTGGGCATGACCTTGTTCTTGTCGTGCGGTCCAACGGCGCCCACTTCCGCAATGATTTTACGCACCAGGCTGACAATCTCGTCATGACTCATCTGCTCGGGCAGATAGGCCTTGAGCATGGCCATCTCGGCTTCTTCCTTGGCGGCCAGCTCGGGACGGTTGCCCTGTTGGTAAGCTTCGATGCTTTCCTTGCGCTGCTTTATCTCTTTGGCGATGACGCCCAGAATGTCGCTATCGGTAAGCGTAACCTGCCTGGCTATCTCGCTGTAGTTCATGGCTGAGAGCAGCATGCGGATGACGGAGCAGCGCAGGCTGTCCCCACCCCTCAGCGCCTGCCTGAGGTCATCATTGAGTTTGGTTTTGAGGGAGCTTTCCATGTTAGGGTCTACTTTCCTGGCCTGGCGTTGGCGCGGGCGGTTTTGGTTGCCTGGCGGCGAGCGGCCACCAGCTTGCGGGTGCGCCGTGTCAGGGGTTTCTGGAAGCGCGAGCGGCGGCGGGCTTCCGAGAGAACGCCGTCCTGCAGCACCTTGCGGTTGAAACGCCTCAGCAGGCTATCAACGCTCTCATTGTCATTAGAAAAGACGATGGTGGACACTCGGTTTATCAGCCTCCTCAATTATTAAACCCGAGTCTTGTGTTCGACCCGGGGTTGCCACTGAACACGTATAGGAAACGCAGCTATTTTAGTCTAGAAATAAGGCAGTGTCAATAGGCGTGATATTCAGGTATCTTTTGACGTTGGTTTGTATTGAAACCGGGGCGTCCAGAGGGGCCAGACCCCCTGGAAAAACCTTTTTCAATTTAATTCCCCTTCCCGGCGGGGATGGAGTTATACAGTTGGCAGTCAAGTTGGTGATATTTTTACCAGCGAAATAGATAGATTTAATATATTCATAGCTCGGTGCTAAAATGTGGTTATGGTAAGAACAAACAAGCCAGTCATAGCCGGGTGGCTGGACATAGTTGCTGGTATTATCTGGCTTTTTTTCGTTGTCTTACTCATTCTCATCCTCATAGGCTTCTCCGTTGGCTTCGGCACTCCCAGCGGTGTAACTCAAGGACGCCTTTGGCTGGTGTCCATTACCTTTGCACTTCCGGGTATCTTGGCTATCGCGGGTGGCTTATTCTCGATAAGACGCAGGAACTGGATGCTGGCACTGATTGGTTCCATTTGCGTTGTACCTTTAGGACTGGGGATAATAGCTGTTGTGCTCCTGGCGCAATCGAGGAACGCGTTTAATTGATGTATGTGCCAATGACACGAACCCAGTCGTATTTGGGAGGGTTGTTGCAATTCCAAACGCGTGTTTGCACACATGTGTTTGAGAACTATATTAGCTAAGCACAGTGTTGAGTTGTAGTAGCTCGTACCCAGGTGTTGATAATGACACAAGGGCTGCCAGATTTGGTAGCCATTCACCGTTTCAGTAAGGTTGTTGGGTTAAATGGGTTAGTAACAAATATTATGCTTATGCTTTTTCTCTAACCCTGCGAAACTTTTGAACCCTGAAATTAGTTTTAATAGACTAGGACGTTGGTTGCTATAACGAACTGCTCGACAAATGTCGGAGCGTTGACCACTGTAGCTCCATTGACAAAGTCCTCTGGATTTATTCCACGCGAAGCCACGCAAGATCCACAGCCGTATAGTTTTCCCCCGTTTGTCGTATAGATCTCCATTAACTCCTTCAGGGGTACAAATTTAGGCGCTACAACTCCTTCAGCACAACCTTTCTTGAGGAGCAGCGTGCCTTCAACTTGAAACCCCATCACCACTTCGATACCCGCTGCTTGCGCTGCCACTGCCATCACAAATGGTATAGTTGCCCGTTCATGATCTTCCGGCCCGTGCGTGACCATAAACACCAGCTTTCGAGGCATTCGAG
>Ga0208495_1000667_pt1 | contig 10478 bp, 9 predicted proteins | sample CryBogmetaGMA14M_FD_184551 | JGI IMG/M metagenome (GOLD analysis project Ga0208495, IMG submission 184551) | Freshwater microbial communities from Crystal Bog, Wisconsin, USA - MA14M (SPAdes) | ecosystem: Environmental > Aquatic > Freshwater > Lake | place: Crystal Bog, Wisconsin, USA | collected...
AAATAGGTTCAACAACAAATCAGTCCCGAGTCACCGAATCTATTTTGAACACTTGGGACTCGGGACTTTTTCGCATTTTTGCCTGCATGGAAATTGAGGGGATTGATGATTGCTCTTGTTCAAAGGTGGACACTGGCGCCTTCTGCTTGTGGTACAGGATCGCCATAGCACCCTTTATTTACCTGGGCATGCGATGATCACTTGTGTAAGCCGAATTCCAAGAGATCGACCGCCTCAAGACTCGGATTGCCGGCTAAGCTGATCGCTGAAAATGTCTGCGTATTTTAGGATCCAGTCTATAGCAGCGTCTGTCCCAAGGTCTCTTCCGGCCTTTTCTGACTCGATCCACTTGTGACGCTCAATTTCTCTGCTCTGGTTCTCCAAATATTCCTTTAGGTCCATTTCTCTTCCCGCGTATCTCGGTTGAGTCCGATCTTCTTTTCGTGTAGTATACATAGAGCATAATATTATTCACCCCTTGGAGTTTTGTCAAGTTATTGTTGGCCCTGCTTGGTGAGAACAAGGGAGCTGGAGGTTTTTGATGAGTAATCCTTTGCGAGAACTCCGAGCATTGGGACAGTCCGTCTGGTATGACCACATCAGCCGGGAACTCTTGCGTTCCGGTGAGCTGAATAGAATGATTGAGCATGATTGCGTGTCCGGAGTAACGTCTAATCCCACAATTTTCGAGAAAGCCATAGGTTCTGAGAGAGCTTATGATAGCGATATTCACAAGCTTGTAGATGAAGGGCTCAATGTCCAGCAAATCTACGAGAACCTGGTGATTTCCGATGTCCGTGAAGCGGCAGACATTCTCCAGCCGCTTTACCGGGAATCGGAAGGCATTGACGGCTACGTGAGTTTGGAGGTTTCTCCACAACTCGCATACGACAAGGTCGGTACGGTTGAGCAGGCTCGGTATCTGTACAATCTCTCGGACCGCAGTAACCTGATGATCAAGGTGCCTGCCACACCGCAGGGCATTGAAGCAGCCAGGGAACTCGTCGCGTCAGGAATCAATATCAACTTGACCCTCATTTTTTCTCTGGAGCAGTATAGAAACGCCGCGAATGCTTATATAGAAGGGCTCGAAGAATGGATTGCTACGGGTGGAGATCCAACGCGTCCTGCTTCAGTGGCTTCCTTTTTCGTAAGCCGTGTGGACACTCTGGTGGATGAATGGCTCAAAGAGTTCTCTGATCCGAATTCGAGAGTTCAGGCAAAGGACTTAATGGGCAAGGCTGCTGTTGCCAATGCCAAAATTGCCTACTCCCTTTTCAAGAAAATCTTTCAGGGAGAAAGTTTTACGAGGCTTAAGGATCAGGGCGCCCGGCCACAAAGAGTCCTATGGGCAAGTACGAGCACCAAAAATCCGAACTATACCGATACCTATTACGTGGATTCTCTCATCGGGATTAATACTGTTAATACCATGCCTGCTGTGACGCTCCAAGCCTACAGGGACCACGGAAGGCCTGGTTTCTCCCTCGAAGAAGGCCTTGAAGTAGCACGAGAACTGTTCCCGCAACTGGAAAAGCTGGGAGTGAACATGAATGAGGTAATGGATCGGCTTTTGGAAAACGGTATAAAATCCTTTGCCGATTCATTCGAATTGCTTATGGGAGAGATAAGCAAGAAGCGGACACGTCTTTTGAGGGGGTGGGGACATAGATCGGCATCTTTGGGCGACCTACAGCTAAGGGTTGACCAAACTCTTGCACGACTCGACAATGACAAGGTATCCGAGAGCCTTTGGAATGGCGATTTTGCCCTGTGGACAGACAATCCGGCAACCGGCAAAGAAATAGGGCAGAGGCTGGGATGGCTTCAGATTGTTGAAACAATGCTGGGAGAAAAGCAGCGCTTTACAGATTTCGCCGACGAGATAAGGTTGTCCGGATTTACCTGTGCCGTGCTCCTCGGTATGGGGGGAAGCAGCCTGACTTCGGAGGTGTTCCGTTCGTGTTTTGGTTCCAGAAATGGATACCTGGATCTCAAGGTCCTTGACACGACCGTACCCGGTTCAATCCTTGATCTGGAAAGGACTCTCGATCTTGAACACACTCTTTTTATAATATCCAGCAAATCGGGCGGGACAATCGAGGTGATGTCTCTTTACAAGTATTTTAGAGCCCGAATGGATCAAATTCTTGGAGACAAGGCAGGAGCCAATTTCATAGCGATCACCGATCCAGGAACCAGCCTGGGTAAACTGGCCTCAGACCACGATTTCAGGAGAGTGTTCCTCAATCCACCTGATATAGGGGGCCGATTTAGCGCTCTATCTTATTTCGGGTTGGTTCCGGCCGCTCTCATCGGGGTAGATATTGATCGCTTGCTTATGCGAGCGTCTCAGGCTGTTGAGGCTTCCGGGCCCCAGGTGCCGGCCCTGGAAAGTCCTGGCCTATGGCTGGGGGTGATAATGGCCGAGGCTTCCCTGGTCGGAAAAGACAAGCTTACCCTGATCACGTCTCCTCAAATAAGTAGTTTCGGCTATTGGCTGGAGCAGTTGATTGCAGAAAGTTCAGGCAAGGAAGGCAAGGGGATCCTCCCTATTGAGGGAGAGCCTATAGGCAAACCCCTGAGCTACGGCAATGATCGACTTTTCGTTTATCTAAGGCTCGACGATGACTCGACTTACGATAGGCAGGTTTCGGATCTGGAAAAGCAAGGGCAACCTGTGGTAACTCTTCGATTCCATGGTCCGTATGATGTGGGTAGGGAAATCTTTAGATTTGAGTTTGCTACGGCCGTTGCCGGAGCGATTCTGAGAATCAACCCCTTTGACCAGCCTAACGTTCAGGAATCTAAGGATATTACAAAGAAATTTCTCGAAGCCTACATCAAGGAGGGAATAATCCCATCTGGGGACCTACTGGACATCCACGATCCGGATCTTGGGCGGACCCTGAAACATTTCTTCGATCCTGTACCTCCAGGAACTTATTTTGCCTTTAACGCCTTTATCCGTCCTTCCGAAGTTAACCTCGAAATCCTTCAGCAAATCAGGAAGATTGTCCGAGATGAATACAGGACGGCAACCGCTCTGGGTTTCGGTCCCCGCTACCTTCATTCGACCGGCCAAATCCATAAAGGGGGACCTGGCGAGGGGCGTTTTATTCTGATCACGTCGGAGGATTTGGAGGATGCACCTATACCGGGTGAATCCTACTCATTCGGAGTCTTGAAGACCGCCCAGTCCATGGGAGATTATAAGGCGTTGAAGAACAAGGGAAGAAAAATCCTACGGATTCATCTCGCATCCGAGTCCGACCTTTACAAGCTGTTGGACGCTGTTAAGGATCTCAAATGAATGCAAACGGATACAAACTGAAATCCGATTCCGAATTGACCGAGTATCAAAAAAGGATTGACCGCATCGACAACGTAATCCTCTGCATGGCGGAGGCTGAAAAGATGGTCTCCGAAATAGGGAGGTCCCTTCTGGAAGTAAAGGAATTCCCAGGGGCCGGAATTACCGGTGTCCGTAAAACAAGGACATTTTTGTGGAGCGGCCGCAAGGTTTCCTTCCGGTGAAGTAGATTTTAGCCGAAAGCATCCGCATCCGTTACCGGATTGGAGTTATCGATGCGTTCACCAAAAGCATAGCCACAAGCTATGATGTCTTCCAGTGGTTACCCTGGCAGTTCAGACAAAGGCGGATCCTATCTGATAGACGATCACTGATAGGGTATACGCGAAAGTTATAGATCCAAAGAGCACAAATAGAGCCCATCTCCAATTCGATTCCCTGCCAATGGCAACTACTGTCACCATGCATGGAGCATAAAGAAGGATAAACAGCAGAAGGCTTACGATTGCAGGTGTAGTATACGCCGGGTCCCGTGCAAGCCTTTCGCTCAAACTGGAGGAATGTTTCGGATCAACCGTACCCATGGCATACGCAGTTGCCATGGTTGAGACGAAAACTTCCTTGGCTGCGAAAGCTCCCAGCAACGCTATGTTAACCTGCCATGGAAATCCTGCAAGCTTGGACAAAGGCTCCAGGCCGACCCCTACCCTACCCGCAATTGAATATTTGAGAGCCGTTTCGTTTTGCCTGGAATCGATTTCTCGTAAACCCTTATCCAGAATGGCCGCACTGGTTTGGGCTGAAAGATTTTCGGCCGATGCACGGATGTCTACTTCCTGCCTCACAGCCTCCCTCTGTTTGTCAAAGAAGTGAATCCGGTTCTCGGGAAGCTGAGGGAAAGTCATCAACAGCCACATGATCACCGATATGCCGAAAATAACAGTCGCAGCCTTTGTAACAAACTGCCGGAGCCGTTCCCAAGTATGAATGGCTATTCCTCTTAGGGTAGGCAACCGGTAGGGCGGTAGTTCCATAACAAAGGGGGTGGACGGGCCTTTTATGACTGTCCAACGCAAAATTCGTGCAGCAATGAGCGCTAGCGACCAGGCAACCAGGACGATGACGAACATGGCGAACGCTGCTGACCTAGCAAAAAATGCGGCAGTGAGCATGATGTATGCCGTAGTCTTCGCCCCACACACCATGAATGGCGCGGTAAAGAGAGTGGCCAGCCTCTCTTTTGGACTTCTGAGCGTCCTCGTGCACATTACCCCGGGTACAGCGCAACCCCCGGGAATGCCGCCCGACATTATAAAAGACATTACTGAAGCGCCATGCAGCCCGAATACTCGAAAAACCCGGTCCAGCATATATGCAGTGCGGGCCATATAGCCCAGGTCTTCCAGAAAAACGAGCATCGCAAACATTATGAGAATCAAAGGAGTAAAACTCAGTACCGCACCTACTCCGTCAAGTATCCCTTTTGTCACCAGTGATTGCAGCAACCCTTCAGGAATCTGAGACGCAGCCAGAGCCCCGAGAAAGTTGAATCCGCTTTCTATCCAGCCCTGTGGATAAGCCCCCAAGGTGAACGTTACGTAAAACATTAACCAAAGGACTCCCAGCATTATTACCGGACCAAGCAATCTATGAGTGACTACTAGGTCAATCTTGTCGGAAATATCAAATCTCAAGTCGTCTTCCCTAGTAATAGCGCCCTGCTTGAGAAGCGAATTGATAAAGCCGTACCGGTAGTCGGCTACGATGGCTTCGGGATAAGTATTGAGTGTCTTTTCAGTATGCTCCCCCAGTTTCTTGACCATCGCTTCCAATTCTTGGCCCAGAGCACCGGCCCGCCTTCCGTGTTCAATGATGTTCTCATCATCTTCCAGGTATTTCACCGCAATCCATCTGGCCGGATAGCGATCCGTCATGAAGCGGGCCGCCTCTATTTTTTGGGTCATCTCATGCAATACAGGGTCGAGATCATGCCCATACGATATGTCTATGGGATTCCACGTTCGATCACTTTTTTCCCCGATCTTGACAACTGCCTCCATCAGTTCACGTTTACCCAAGCCTATACGTGCAGTGCATTCAACCACCGGAATCCCTAACAGGCGGGACAGCTTTGCCGAATCGATGCGAATTCCTTTTCTTCTCAACTCATCCATCATATTAAGACCGAGGATTATGGGTACACCTATTTCCATGAACTGCACAGCAAGGTACAGACTACGTTCCAAGGCGGAGGTATCGACCATGTCGATGACTGCATCCGGCCTCTCATCGATAATTACGTCACGAGCTACTACCTCTTCAGGAGAGTATGAAGTAAGCGAATAGGTCCCCGGCAGGTCTATAAGTTTGATATCGTACCCGTTTAGTAAATAATGTCCTTCCAAACGATCAACTGTTATGCCCGGATAATTACCAACCCTGGCCGCTGCACCGGTTATGGCGTTGAACATTGTGCTCTTGCCGCAATTGGGCTGACCGGCAACGGCAACAGTAATCTGTTTGGCAATTGTCACTTTTCTGCATCGACGGTAATATAATCGGCTTCCTTATTACGTAAAGTCATGGTGAAACCCTTTAGACGGATAGCGACCGGGTCGTAGAGCGGAGCCCTACCGATAATCACAAAATCCGTACCTGGCACAAGTCCCATGTCCCTGAGCCTCCGGCCCAACTCTCCGTTAGCGGTGACGGCTTTTATGCGGCCTTTCTGGTTAACGTGCATTTTTCTCAAAGGCAAGACCATTATCACGCCCCTCCTTTCCTTGGGGGGTTGATGTTTTGCGTTATGAATACGAAGATCACTGTATTCAACCTCCACTCGACACAAAATTAATCATCCCTGTTTAAGTTAGCCATATCTATTTGCGGTGTGTCAAGAAAAAAAATATCGACACTTCTTCTCTCCGTAAATTTGACTACTGCCGTATGGGCGTTGCAATGTTGAATCCTAGCTCTCAAGCCGTCGCGACGATTAGAAAAAGGTTGAAAATTCAAATTGAATGCCACGACTTAGTCCAACGTCAATAAACCGAAAATATGAGGCGCGAACGGGATCCTGAGTTGGTCGCTTGCCGATATAAAACTTGTGCCTCACCTGAAAGGATAAGAACTGCAACAAAAGCCAATGTAACCACTTTGTGATTCGTTCTTAGTCTACTCTTTACGGGCCGCGCCTATAATCCTGAACCGGGAACCTGTCCTGACAGTGTCGAGGAGATGAAAATTGTTGCGCTCCAGGGCCTCTAGGAATTCCTTTTCATGAAACCGGTCTTCGGTAGGATGACGCAGCATTCTTTTTAGAAGAGCGTTTGCATACAGGGATGGGTAGATTTCTTCAAAATAGAAAATGCCCCCGGGCCGCGTAACCCGGCTGATTTCTCGAATGCATCGTCTCCAATCCAGGACGTGATGAATGATGCCGAAATTGACGACTGCATCGAATACTGAGTCATCAAAGGGTAGATCCTGGGCGTCACCCACATAGAATGAGATGTTGTCGGCCAGATGTTTAGGGATCGAGGAAGCCGCGCTCTTTACGAGGATATCTTCCAGGTCAAATGCAAAAACATGTTTGAACCCCATCTTTTGCACAAGAAGCCTGGCTCCCCTGCCTAGCCCGCACCCTATTTCAAGGGCCTTGTCAACCTCAATTTTAACCGGCAAGCGGAGCCACTCATCAACCTCTTTTTTCTGCGAGATAATCCGGAAAGGGCTGTATATCCAGAGTCGCTCAGGCCAGTTCATCAGCATTTGTTGTTTTTTGGAGGTGGAAATAGTCCGCGCCTTCTTACTCCACGCAAGTTTGCCGGCGCATATTCATAACAGGCCGGTTCAGAATGGGACAAAAATAGAAATAACGGTGAGGGCGAGAAAACTCAGCGGCATATAGCTTGCCTTGTTGAACAGGGACGCCGCAGCAGGCGGACCGGGGTTGTTGTATACGACTCGGGCGGGTCCAAGCAGGAGATACCAGCCCAGGATCACCGCACCTAAAGGATAGATCCTGCCCACGCCGACTCCGGCCAACCAATATATGACAACCCCTCCGAATGAAGCCATGGAGACCGCTGCCAGAAGCCTAAAAACAGATTCAGGTATCCCTTTGACTGTGGAGGTGGTCTTCGCTTGAACGCGAGCATCGTCTTCCATGTCTACAATATCATTTGCAATATTTTGACCACCCACTTCCCAGGCAGCCAGCCACAGGAAGAGAACAGCCACAAACCCGATCGACGGGCTCGGGTCCACCGCATAAACGCCTGCAAGGCCGCCGGTCGCTTTTACTATGGCAGATGGGACGATTTTAAGATGAGTGATTCGCAGCAGCGCGCAATAGACCACTTCAGATCCCACTGAGACTGCGAAGAGTAAGATGCAAAAGGGGTTTAGCCACCATGCGCCGGCCACGGCAACAATACCCCAGAAAATGCACCACGAAAGACCACTCTTGAAAGGAAGCATCCCCTGAGCTACCGGGTGTCTGACCATGATTTCGTCAACATGAAAAAGCCCCGTGGGCCCTTCTCTCAGGGAAAGCCTTTCCTTGTCCACGCTGCAATCCATAAGATCATTCAACGCATAAACCGCATTGTACCCGGCAAAACCAGTGACCAATCCGACAAACACAACCATCGGGGGCGGGAAATGGCCCAACCACAACAAGGCGGCCAAAGCCGGTGTGGCAAGATCCAGAAGACCGTGGGGCGTTCGCGAGAGGCCAAGGAACAATTTCCAGTTGTAACCGGCAATCAAATCTTTGGAAGTCTGTGTATCGATTGTTTGAAGGGTCATCGGAACTCGCCCAGAGCTATCATGGCCATGATAAGTACCCCCTATTATTCACCTATTCGTATGGAATAGTCAATTTTCCGCCCAGGAAACCTACGTAACCCACGATAGCTGACAGCACCGGAACAAAAAAGAAATAGGCAATGACGAAGAAATCTGATGTGTTAATGGGATCAGAGACGGTAAAGGATCTGAGGAGGACTGCAAGAATTCCCACCACCAGGACAACCCACGCGAGATGCTTCTTCGTCGAAATGATTCGTGAGTCAGCGGCGCCGTAGTTGATCCACCATGTGAAATAACCACTCAACATAGCTGCAGGTACGGTAATTACGCCTAGAATAAGACAGCAGTAGGCCGCCCACTCGGTGCTTCGAGAGTCGGCAATTACTGAGGCGGCCAGAAAAATTGGGACTGCCAGCAGAAGCCCGACCGGGAAGTGCACAATGGCAGGATGGGGGTGTCGCCTGAAAAAAGGATTCCGTTCCAGCCAGGCATCGACAGTTCCCCGAAGTCCTCCGTGGACCGGTTCACTAACTTCTTCCAAGAGGCCCACTACTTCGAAACGCGTGACTATTTCTGCCCCATGAGGAGCGGATCTGATATCCTTACTCAAATCCATCCCTGCATGGTGCCGATTCATGTGAGTGCCTGAAATCCACCTCTTGCTTGCAGAGAGGTCATATACTTTGCCATCTACTGCTACGAGCGCTTTCCTTCCTTCCTTGCCGTCGGATACGGCAAGCTCTCTTGAGGAACAAATTTTCATTGTGGTCTCGGTGAAATCTTCTTAGGAAAAACTGTTACTTTCCGAGAATCTTGATTGCGACATTAGATAAGAGCCTGGAGTTTCCAGCAGTTTTGTCCAGCAGTCTGGCTGACGTTAAAGCTCTGCCCTACTGAGTGCTCGTTTCCGGAATCCTTGAGAATTCGATTGGGATTAAGCGTAAAACAATCGCATTTGTCATCGCAGTCGTCCGTTAGGACTGTCACGATCATCTGAATGCCGTTTTCGGAATATATAGCCTGTTTACCAACGAATACGTAGGGGTATCTTAGGTTACCTGACCTTTCTCCCTTCTCCAATTTTTCGGCCACCTTACTCGGTCCGGCATTGGTCTCAGGTAAACATCCCGAGCAACTTCTACATCCGGTCATGATTATCTCCAGTGAGAAAGTATCCAAATTAACAACAAGCTTCAAATTAAGGTCTTATCAGTTTGCTGTCAAGTCGCCGTTTGTGCTTCATGCATTGCGTGCTGCAGTTATTTATTTTGTGGATAACTGCTTGCTCAAGGTTTGGACGATAATATCCTGACATCCTCTATCGTGCTATCCTCGAATTCTCCCAAGATAGCCTTGGTTATTGGATGGTCTATGGCTTCATTTTTTAGCGCCCTGTTCAGATCGGTTTGCCCGTCTGCAGTAGTGACATAAGGTCTGGGCACCTCGAGCGAAGTTTCACTGGCTAATGTCAGAACCTTAATCTCCGCGTCCCCAAAAAACTCCTCAAAAATACTCTTTATCTCGCCCTTGTTTTCTAACCGACTCTCAAATTCCTGCTTATAAAAAGCCTTGTTGAATCCTATCTCAACTTTGGTAGGTCCGAAAGAGATGAGGTTGCCGTGCTCCATAATGGAAAAAAGGAAGCGGTCCAACCCTGACCTGTTCAGCCTGTCCTTAAGGTCCGCCCACACTTCATCAGGAGTCCCCGTGGGCAATGGGGTGACTTTGGTAATGGTGAAACGTTCCGGCTGGACCTTTTCTTGGTCCCCCTGTAATGCGTTGTTGCCACCTGCTTGGAGAGTCACCGTCTTGGCATTACCCAATGTCGGCGAGGCGACCGCTCTTTGCGGTTCAACAAGGAGGCTGCTCCCAGAGGTTTTTTGCAGTGGAACAGAAAACTTGCATGAATCGATAAGTCTCACAATTTCCGACAGGTTGATAATGTCCGGGGCGTGAATCATTCGCAATACCGTCATTTCAAGAGCTATCCATGGATTTCCAGCTCGCTTGACTTCTGCTTCGCTCTTTAGCAGCAGGGAAAAAATATTCTGAAGCTGTTCCGCGGATGTCATGTTTGCCAACTCTTCCATTTCAGACAACTCCGACGGGGGAGCATCTACCAAACCTTCAGCCCTCGAGTTCTTCGGAACGGTTCTGAGAACGACAAGGTTTCTCATGTACTGGATCATATCCAGGACAAACTGTTCTGGGTCGTAACCCTCTTGGAAGAGTTCATGTACCAGCCTGAGTCCAGCAACTGCGTCCCGTCCGAGAATGGATTTGACGAGGAGGCCGAAGCTGTCTCGACCTGCAATTCCAAGGATCCCGGTAACTTCTTCTGCGGTAATAC
>Ga0208495_1000668_pt1 | contig 10477 bp, 17 predicted proteins | sample CryBogmetaGMA14M_FD_184551 | JGI IMG/M metagenome (GOLD analysis project Ga0208495, IMG submission 184551) | Freshwater microbial communities from Crystal Bog, Wisconsin, USA - MA14M (SPAdes) | ecosystem: Environmental > Aquatic > Freshwater > Lake | place: Crystal Bog, Wisconsin, USA...
TATCGGATATTTTGAAAATGAATTGATATCGATAACTTTACTGGATCTTGTCCACCCGGATGACCGGGGAAAGATCGATAGTTTTGCTCAGGCGGTTCTCGAAGGCGGGCCGGTTTCAGTTCCCATGGTTATCAGGATTATTGTTAAGGACGGCAGCCTCAAATGGATCCAGGTCGGCGCGGTCCGGTTTAATTGGGCTGGACAGCCAGCCATACTGTCTTTCTCGACTGACATAACGGAAACAAAAAACCGGGAAGACCATCTTGTCAAAGTGGAAAAGCTCGAATCCATAGGTGTTCTAGCAGGAGGTATTGCGCATGATTTCAACAACTTGCTTGCCGCAATCCTGGGTAACATCTCTCTGGTCCAAATCGGGTTAACGCCTGACGACAAACGGTATCACAGATTGGGAGAAGCTGAGAAAGCATGTTACCGCGCCCGGGACTTAACCCATCAGTTGCTCGCTTTTGCCAAAGGGGGCGCTCCTGTAAAGCAAACAGTCACTCTGGAGGATCTGGTGAGAGACACGTGTGAGTTTTGCATGAGGGGAACCCATTCTACCAACTCGATTTCCTTTCCACCTGACATTTGGTCGGTGGAAGCTGATCCTGCCCAATTGGGCCAAGTTTTCACCAATGTGTGCATCAATGCTGGTCAAGCAATGCCCCAGGGCGGCGTCATCCACATAAGGGCTGAAAACATTGTAGTGGGTCTGGGAGAAGGTCTTCCGTTACAGGAGGGATACTACGTAAGAGTCTCTGTCCAGGATCATGGAATCGGAATAGCTCCCGAACACCATTCAAAAATCTTCGACCCGTATTTCACTACGAAACCACGAGGGAGCGGGCTTGGTCTGGCAAGCGCGTATGCGACAATCAAGAACCATGGTGGATTGATTACCTTAGAATCGCAACCTGGTGCAGGGACAACCTTTCACATTTATCTCCCAGCCTCCAAGGAGATGGTTAAGGCGACGCCTGAAATTACACGGGGTTTGAAGTCCAGTCTCGGTAAAATCTTAATCATGGACGACGAGGAGGCCATAAGAAATCTCATGAACGATCTGCTTTCAATGGTTGGCTACGAGATCCAGGTATCCAGGGATGGTGGTGAATGCATCGACTTGTACAAACAAGCGCTTGATTCGGGCCAACCTTTTGGCGTTGTAATTCTTGATTTGACCGTGCCCGTCGGTATGGGCGGAGAGGAAGCCATCAAGAGGCTCCGCGAGATAGACCCTGCTGTAAAAGCCATTGTTTCAAGCGGTTATTCAGATGCTCCAATTATGAGCGAATACGAAAAATATGGCTTCAGTGAAGTAATTGCCAAGCCGTACGATGTTATCGAGCTGTGCCGGGTCCTTGATAGAGTATTGAGCCTTCACCGGAATGAGGCATAAGGGACTTTGGCCGGAATCAAACCCAGGATCCTTAAACTATGTCTCAAGGACATCAGCTCGCCGGCTGATCTTATGCTATAAGACGTTCCAGGCACATCCGGCGCCCGGAGAAAAATTCCTCTCCTGGGCCAGCACGTCCAGATACACCAACCCCAGGGCAGCTATTTCGCGTGCTATCTCTCCAGCACGATTTCTGAGATCTATGCTCACAATATTTCATGCACTCATAGCATAATTCGGCTCGTTCGAAATCACGATGCTCAAAGAAAATAAACTCCTGCTTGTCCTGATCGGTGTTTTCACAAAAAGGGCATTGGGTGCGCATGAAGTTCCATTCATGCCCGCAAAAAGGACACCTAAGTCGTCGGTAGCCTTCTTTGCCCTCAAGGAAACTCAATTCCGGCCAAGACCCGCACAACGGGCAGTAGCCTTTGGTCCACTGGAGATGTTCAGGCAGGGGCGGCATTGATTCGGCATGTTTTTGTGCAAACGGTCTTGAGAGTTGCAAAAAAACAAATTTGAGAATTTCCGGCTCAATATTGAGACGCTCCCCCAATTTCTCGATTCCGTGGTCATCATTGAGTCGAATTGCTTCCAGAAAATCGGCCGGCCATGGGTCCGGCCCTCCCAACAGACGACTGACAACTTTTAACTGTTCAATTATATTTGGAAATCCTTTTTCCATCGTTGGTATGAGACGCATCCCGGCAACTTTCAAGGACTCCTGGGGCACTGCAAATGTCTCCTTGCCCAGGATGGGAATTCCCTGGACGTATTTTACGGGATCTATTGAAATTTCTGAGCAATCCATCCGTGGAAGTTCCGCCCTAAAGACAGCTTGTTCTACAAACAATTCCTTGAATGCATCAATTAGCCCAGCCATTTGGGGGAGTTCTTCGCGTATACGCTCGAGTGACTCCTCGATTCGACGGGAAGCATGATCCGTTGACTGCACCTGGGTCATAAATTCAATCTCCTGAGTATTCGCTGGGGATCGTACATTGTCTTGGAAAGTGAAAGTGGACATGATTCTGTTTTTTTGGGGTTTAAGCACATTTTAGTTGCGGGGTAGATAGGCAATGCGCTATTATTCACGCCATGAATAATCAGCTTCTGAGGTAAGGGCTGACATGAGAGCTACTTGCAGAACTCGATAAAACCGTCACCCCGGTGGAGGCCGGGGTCCAGAAATCCCTGAAAAACTGGTTCCCGGCCTCCGCCGGGATGACGAAAAAGGACTTTTGCAAGAGGCTCAAGAGATTTATCAATGCGTGAGTAGTCGGTGTCAAAACATGGCGCAACGGAACAAGACACGTAATCCAGCCGATTTTCCTGTGCTCGGGGTACTTTTGAGCGGACCGGCTCACGGCTACGAAATCTATCCCGAACTGAGGCAGCGCCTGGGAGAGGTCTGGAGGCTTCGAACAAGCCATATTTATGCCCTACTTGCCGGGCTCGAAAAGGATGGCCTCGTTAGCCATGAACGTGTAGATCAGGAAACCCGCCCAGCCAAAAAGGTATTCAGCATAACCAACAAAGGCAGAGAAGTTTTCCTGCAGTGGGTCCGCTCGCCCGTCAAGAATGTTCGTGATATTCGCCTGGAATTCTTGACCAAGCTCCATTTTGCAGGATTTGATTCTCCGGAAGCGGTGGAAAATCTGGTCTCCGAACAGTTGCTTGTTTGCCGCAGAAGCGCCGAACGCTTGGAAGATATCAGGCGGGACTGCAAGACCGACACACAACGTGCTGCATTGGATTACCGATTGGCCATGCTCAACGCAGCGCAGACCTGGTTGAACAGCGTGCGCCATACCCGCCGGCAATTTCATGAAAGCGCATTGTCTGCGGCCAAATAAGGATATGCAAATGTTGAAAACGAATTCACAGGTAACAAAGTGTTGGATAATGACAATTGCCTTTCTCATGTCTTTCGGGATACCCTCGACGACACTCGCCGCTGATCAAAATTCTGTAACGGTTTTCGCCGCAGTATCTACGACCAACGCAATAAACGATATTGGGAAGATGTTTTCAGACAAGGGGCTCGGCAAGATTGTGCCCTCGTTCGCTTCCACTTCCACCCTGGCAAAGCAAATCGAAAATGGGGCCCCAGCCAATGTGTTCATTTCAGCGGATGAGCCCTGGATGAACTATCTGCAGGAGCGAAAGTTGATTGAACCGGGGAGCCGCTTCGACCTGCTGGGGAACAAGCTGGTTCTCATAGCGCCTACCGACAGCTCGATCAAAGTCGAAATCGACGTGGAGTTCGAATTGGCAAAGCTATTGGGAGACGGCAAGCTGGCCGTGGGCGACCCCGACCATGTGCCTGCAGGAAAATACGCAAAGGCAGCACTTGAAAAGCTTAGAGTATGGCCTGAGGTTGAGAGCAAACTCGCCCGAGCGGCCGATGTCCGTGGAGCGTTGACGCTGGTGGAGAGAGGAGAAGCGCCTTTTGGGATCGTCTACGCCACGGACGCGGCAATTTCTTCCAAAGTAAAGGTGGTTGGAGTGTTCCCTGCCGACACTCATCCAAAGATCGTTTATCCTGCCGCTATTATCTCCGGCAAAGCTACGGATTCCGCCGGGAGCTTCCTTCAATTTCTCAAGACCCCGGAAGCCACGGCTGTTTTTGAGAAATACGGGTTCACCGCGCGGTGATGGAGGCATTGACTCTCACCCCACTTGAGACGGAAGCTCTGCGATTGAGCTTGTGGATTTCCGTTTGGGCGGTCGCGGGAAGCCTTCCGATAGGGATAATGCTCGCGTGGGTTTTGGCGAGAAGGAATTTCCCCGGCAAGACTCTCTTGGATGGTCTGATTCACCTGCCTCTGGTCTTGCCGCCAGTGGTCATAGGATACATGCTTCTTGTTCTCCTGGGGCGGAAAGGGATGCTGGGAGAGCCTCTTTACAGGGCTTTCGGTATTTCGTTTGCCTTCAATTGGAAAGGAGCGGCCTTGGCATCCGCGGTTGTTGCCTTTCCTCTATTGGTAAGGGCGATTCGCCTTTCCATGGAAGCTGTAGACCAGGGCTTGGAAGCTGCGGCCCGCACCCTGGGCGCTGGTCCGATGAGGGTATTTTTTACCATCACCATTCCCTTGGTAGTGCCCGGAATCATTACCGGGATAATCTTGGCTTTTGCGAGAAGCCTCGGTGAATTCGGTGCCACAATAACCTTTGTATCAAACATCCCCGGTGAAACGAGGACTTTGCCGCTTGCCTTGTACACTCTGACTCAGATCCCCGGTGGAGATGCCGGAGCGCTCAGGTTGTGCGTCATTTCAGTTATCGTGGCCATGTTGGCGCTTATGGCTTCGGAGATTCTGACACGACGGGTAGCTTCGAAATTGAAAGGCTGACCCGTGCTGGAAATCAAAGTAAAAAAAAGACTGGGTGGTTTCACGGTGGATGTGGCTTTTTCCACCGGAGTCGCCGGAGTCACGGCTTTGTTCGGGCGTTCCGGAGCAGGGAAAACCTCGGTAATAAACATGGTAGCAGGCCTCATCGTTCCCGATGAAGGGCTGATTGCAGTCAACGGCACGAAGCTGTTTGATTCGAAGCAGTCCATAGACGTCCCGCCGGAAAAGCGCAGATGCGGATACGTCTTCCAGGACGGTCGCTTGTTTCCTCATCTGACCGTGAAATCCAACCTCGTTTACGGGATGAATCTCGTCCCTCGTGCCCAGCGTTACGTAAGCTACGACCAGGTCGTGGATCTTCTCGGGATCGGCCATCTCCTGGCACGGAGACCGGCAAAACTCTCCGGTGGAGAAAAACAAAGGGTTGCCATTGGGCGGGCGTTGTTGACGAGCCCCAGCGTGATGCTCATGGACGAACCCCTCGCTTCTCTGGATATTGAACGAAAGGGCGAAGTATTACCGTTCATCGCTAGACTTCCTCGAGAGCTTTCCATCCCCATTCTGTACGTGAGCCACTCCCTTGATGAAATCCTCAACCTCGCAGAAATGGTAGTACTTCTGGATGCAGGCAAAGTCGTAGCCACGGGTGCGGTTAAAGACCTCATGAGCCGGTTCAAAAGGATGTGAACGCTTGGGGGATATGACATGAACTTTTCATGGAAGCTACCAACATATTTTTCGGTATTGATGACTATATGGCGCGGTTTGTTCCTTATATCAAGCGGTATGAGGCACGTATTTTGGCTCAGGGGTATGTCGTCGGGTTGATGATGGATGGGGAGAGGAAGTCGGTCGAGCCTCTGTCGGTAAACATCTACACAGGCATACCGCTCTACCCTCCTGACCTTTCTGTGAGCACACACATCAGCCTACCGGCCAAGCGGAGAAGCTTGCACCGCATCACTGTCTGTTCTGTCCCAGAATATCTCTGACACTGTTCACAAGCAGATAGGTAAAACCCAGAAAAACGAGAGCACGGATAACTGTTAAGTTGTCGGAAAAATTCCCGGATTCAATCTCGGGATAAAGAAAGTAGCCCATAGCAAGCATTCCCAGCATGCACAGGACAATTTTCAGTAAGGGGTTCAGGAATTTGTTGCCGGCCATTAAGGTGTTCCGAGATTTGGTGACTCAATTCTATAGGATCGGTGTCCGTTGCGCAAGTTTTTGTAGAGAGCATGTAGAGAGCACATTATACCAGTACTCAAAAGTTGTTACCGATTGGTGCCGGGTTTTGAGCATCCGTACCAGCTTAACCAAAAAGACTTTTGAAAAGCAGTATAATGGGGGCTTCCGGTAAGGGCATCCAGAATTTTAGGGTAGACTTTGCCGCCGTTCATCAACCCTGAATCGGACAAGAACTTTGGCTACGAGTTCAATTATTTATTAACATACCCATATCATGCTGTACTAGTGAGGCAGTTTGTTACGAAGATATCGTAGGCGTGGTCTCCTCCGAAAAAGGATTCGTGCTCGTATCAAATCGACAAGATCCTCGAAACTCAGTCTTTTTTCAGCGATCGAGACTGTAATCTCCAATAATCTCTGACTGAATTTGCCACAAATTGATCAGTTTCAGAGCTTCTCTGTCTAGATATTTTATAATTTGGCGAGTTTCTTCCAAGCCGAGCTATATTGTCTGAGGATTCTTTCAAGGACTTCCTTATCAGGCATATTACTATTCTCTATGCATGGCAAACTTCTAGTGACCTTAGCAAGCTTCACTTTTTTGCGTGAGGATAGAAGCTCATCATTTTTTATGACGAGTTTCGGCATTCTCTTCTCCTCCTCCTCTCTCTGTATTATATCGGACAATTGAGTCTAATTAATTGTTCTGGTTTTTTCAATAAAAAAAATGGAGACATTTTTCAAACTAACGATATTGACTAATTAAAGCAAATTGGTTATTTTTTTAAAATGGAGAAGCGTAAGCCACACTACAACCTCTCAGTAGTGCAAACATTGATTGCTGATCCAGCGAATCAGCCGTTCAAAGCGAAATGAGGTGGAACCATGAAATGTCCTGTTTGCGACCACCATGAAATGGTGAAAAAGACTCTTGACGAGACCCTTTCTTATGGCAATCAATCTTTGACTTTACACGAAATGCGTGGGGAATTCTGCCCAAGCTGTGGAGAGGGTGTATGGGACGTGGAGAGCTATCTTCGCTATACTGAGACACAGGAGGCAGTGGTTCGCTCTGGGAGGGGTGATGTGAGTGCTCGTGCCTGTGAAGGAAATGAATCGTTGGGAGTAACAGCGTAGGATTTTCAAAGTAAGCCGAGGCCCTGTCTTGAAATATAAGGGAAACCCTCCAAGCCCCCGAGAGAGAAGCCACCTCTTAACAGATCAATAAACCCCTAGAATACACTATACGACAACGAGAAAAGCGCTCTCAAGGAGCATGAGAGAGAAACTAATATTTCAAGACCCTTAGCTGTTAATGCCCCGAACCATAGATGCCCTTCCGGTGACCTACTTTCACCACGACCACCACCAAATCTTTATCTTGGATTTCGTAGATAATTCTGTAAGCCCCTTGACGCACCCGGTACTTATCATCTTCGGAAAGCTTCTCGCAGCCGATGGGGCGGGGTTCCGCAGCCAAGGACTCAATATGTTTGAGGATCCTCCCGACATCATGCCGGGGAATCGGGCGGAGATCTTTGGCCACCGACTTCTTGATGACGAGCCTATATACGGTCATTCACCTTCAAGATTTTTTGAAGCTCTTCATACGTGATAATCGGTTCATCTGATCGTTCCTCAAAGGCCATGAGGTCTTCCTGGTCCTCGCGAAGCGCTTGCCGAACAGCATCATTTACAATGTCAGAGATTGAGCGCTGAGTTGTTGCCGATTTGAGGCGCAACGCCTTGTGGATTTGCGGCTGAAAATAAACGGTAGAGCGCCTGGCAATATTCTTCATGGCAGTAACCTCCTATGCCGCATCATAGCGCTATGTAGGAACAGCGTCAAGACGACTCAAGGACAGAAATTCAATTAATTGCTTAAGGTTCTTCAGAAGATATAAACTTGATTTTTCCCTCTGATTCCGTGATAACAATTCTCTGAGGAGGGACGAGTGCCGCCGATCCATGTCGTATTATATAAAGATGATGGCGAAACGGTTCCGGTCTTGGAATGGCTTGACGAACTTCCTATTAAGATTCAGGATAAGTGTGCGGCCCGGATCAGGAGGCTGATGACTTGCGGTCATGAACTCCGACGACCAGAAACCGATTATCTTAGGGACGGTATTTATGAGTTGCGGGTGAGATACCGGCATGTCAACTACCGGTTGCTCTACTTTTTTCATGGGAACCAGACCGTGGTCCTGACTCACGGACTGACCAAGGAACGCGAGGTTCCGCCAAGAGAAATCGACAAGGTTTTAGCATTGAGGAGAAGATTTGAATCAGACCCGGAATCTCACACGGTCAGATGGGAGCCTTAGAATGGAAGAAAAAAAACTCGACTCCGATGCCTTTGAATTGATTTACAACCGATATATCAAGGATGACCCGGCGCGGGTTGTTTCTTTTCAAGAAGAACTGACCAAAGCCGAGATCGCAAGCGAAATTTATCACCTACGTAACCAGGCGGGTTTGACCCAGGAGCAACTAGCCGACCTCGTGGGAACCAACGCATCGGTCATTGAGGACATCGAGGAGGCAGATTACGAGGGAGATTTCCTTTCAATGGCGTCAAGGATAGCCAATGCTTTCCACAAAAGGGTAGAGGTTCGTCTCGTGCCTGTGGAAGGAAAGGAATCGGTGGGAGTAACCGCGTAGGATTTTCAAAGTAAGCCGAGGCCAATTCTTGAAATATGCATGACCATCAGTAAAGTGGTCTACGGCAGAGAAAGCAATATTTGAAGCAATATTTGAAGACTTTGACACTACCCTACAATCGGGAGATTCTAAAAGAGGTCCCTACGATTTGAATCAGCCCCGGAATCTCACACCGTGAAGACAAGTGAAATGGGCCGGACGGACTGCAGATACAGATGAGGAGATCGGTATGAGTATCAATACCACAGCAGTTCTCGAAACCAGTGCAAGAAGACTTTTCCCCGACAAGACGGTTGAGCAGGTGTTAGCGCAATTACTCTTGGAACGGGCGCAGAGGAATCTGATCAAGTACCAGAGTTTGGCCCGTCAGTTCGAGGTCAAGTATAATCAGAAATTCGACGCCTTTCGTCAGCAAGTCTTGAATGCACAACCTTCATGGGATACTGAACAAGATTATTTTGATTGGGAACTGGCAACCTCCGGCATCACCGACATGGAAAAAGAAATCGAGCGATTGAGGGATCTGGGAAAAGAGTGATGAATGTCGCCCTTGAACTATTCGTCCAGGTTTATCGCAACGACATGTTTGATTCTACCAATCTGATCCGGTTATTCAGTTCAAAGGGAAATGAGGTGGGACCATGAAATGTCCTGTTTGCGGCCACCATAAAATGGTGAAAAAGATTCTTGACGAGACCCTTTCTTATGGCAATCAATCTTTGACTTTACACGAAATGCGTGGGGAATTCTGCCCAAGCTGTGGAGAGGGTGTATGGGATGTGGAGAGCTATCTTCGCTATACTGAGACACAGGAGGCAGTGGTTCGCTCTGGGAGGGGTGATGTGAGTGCTCGTGCCTGTGGAAGGAAAGGAATCGGCGGGAGTAACCCTACAACGTGACTTACTAAACATCTAATGCTTCAAGCGTGCACTTCTTTCTATGTGACAGGTGAGCTCGATGGTTTCGGTTCTGTATCCAGATTACCTGTTCGATCAGCGTTTCTATCGTGTGCCGCTTCATTGGCAAGATGACTTTGAGCAAGACCCTAAGCTGCGACAGAGTAATGGACGGTGCTTTTTTTCCCCAGCCTGATTTTCAGGTGCCAGAGAAAGAAATGGGCCAGCATGCAGGTTATGATGTGGTGGTGCCATCCTGGAAACTTACGCACCTCGTAGTGGTCCATGCCCAGTTCTGTTTTGGTTTCCTGAAAGCACTGTTCTATTGCCCATCTCAGACCGCTGAGCCATACGAGTGTCCTTAGCCTTGTACTGCTCATGGCGTTGCTGATGAAATAGCTGTATTGCGGATCGTCGCCCAACGTTCGACGGATCAACAACCAAACGGTTTTCTTTGGAAGCCCGGCAGCCGACAGGATAACCCGGCGTCGGGTGAACTCATAGACGATTGGCCCCTTGGTCCCTTCCGACACCTTCCGGCGATACCAGAAGTAGTCGTTCATGTTTCTGGCGAGATCCTCCACGGTCAAGGGCTTGGTGTCAGGAGCAGCCAAAACATCCTTCCTGCGCTCCTTTCCGCCCCAGCGGTACTCTTTGGTAATGGTCATCGGTCGCTTCAACCAGCATTGGGTATCTTTGGGAACCGATACGAAGTAGGTTTTGCCAGGCAGTGCCTCAACTGCTGACATAAACTCTGGGCTGACCCCGTACAAAGAGTCGGCAATCACATACTTGAAAGGCAGGACATCCTCTTGGCTGAGGGCAGTGAGCATTTCTGCCGCCAGTTTGGGCTTGGACTGGAAGACAGTTTCAGCAGGCAGCTTGCACTTTTTTCTTCGTTCAAGATGGTCGTCTCCGAACCACTTCTTAGGGATGAAAAGTCGCTTATCGACCAGAGCGTATCCGTGCTCAGA
>Ga0208495_1000670_pt1 | contig 10450 bp, 8 predicted proteins | sample CryBogmetaGMA14M_FD_184551 | JGI IMG/M metagenome (GOLD analysis project Ga0208495, IMG submission 184551) | Freshwater microbial communities from Crystal Bog, Wisconsin, USA - MA14M (SPAdes) | ecosystem: Environmental > Aquatic > Freshwater > Lake | place: Crystal Bog, Wisconsin, USA | collected...
GCCTTCGCAGGCATCAATGTTGGAAGTCCCTGGACAGGCCCCGATGCACCACCCACGGTCACTGTTAGTGAGAGCGGAACGAAGGGAGCGCTTACCTTTAGTGCTACCGCTATTGATGACAAGGGTGTAGTAAAGGTTGAATTCTTGCTCGACGGCGCTCTGGTGGGTTCAAGCATTTCGGCTCCTTATACCATGAGCTACGACTCCCTCATGCAGGATGACGGCAGTCACACCCTGGTTGCCAAGGCCACCGATACCTCAGGCCAATACACCAATGCCACGATGACCTTTATCATCGCCAACGGCCAATTGGTTCGTAATGGCAGCTTTGAGAAAGGCTATGGCGTGGGCTGGTCAAATACCTCGGGTATGCAGATCGGCACTATCCTGGGCCAGACGGCTTATGACGGCACCAAGATGGCCAAGTTTTGCGGCACCGGATCGCAAATGAGTGTAGGCCTGTACCAGTCGATTGCCATTCCCGCTAATGCGTCTCCGGTGACCTTGAGCTACGCCCTGCATATAGAAACCAAGGAGACATCCACAAGCTCCGCCCGCGACACTTTTGCCGTTCAAATCCGTAATAGTTCAGGCGCCATACTCAACACTTTGGCAACCTACAGCAACCTGAATGCGGCAACGGGCTACAAGGTTTACAGCCTTGATCTGAGTGCATACAAGGGCCAAACGATTCAGCTTTATTTCCTGGGGGCTGAGGATGGAGCGCTGTCAACGGGCTTCATACTGGACAAGGTGAACCTCATGGTGAGCGGTGGGGGTGGCGACCAAATACCCATAATAAGTGCCAGCGAGAGTGGCAGCAGCGACATTATCACTTTCTCTGCCACGGCTTCGGACGATGTCGGCGTGACCAAAGTTGAATTCTATGTGGATGGTGCTCTCAAGGGTACGGATGAGACTTCTCCCTACAGCATGACGCTGGACAGCAAGACGCTAACCAATAATACCCCCCATATTCTGCTGGCCAAAGCCTATGATGCTTCGGGTAATATGGGGACGTCAACGCCCGTTACTTTTACCGTCAACAATCCGGGTGAAGATACGCCCCCTGTCATTTCAGTTAGCGAGAGCGGCACCAGCGGTACTATTACCTTCAGCGCCACGGCCACCGATAACATAGGTGTCACCAAGGTGGAGTTCTATGTAGACAATACCCTGAAGGGCACGGACACGACTTTACCTTACAGCATGATGCTGGATTCCCTGACGCTATCCGAGGGAAATCACACCTTGATAGGCAAGGCCTACGATACTGCCGGCAATATTGGTATTTCACCCGATGTCCTATTCACGGTCAGCCGCCCCGGGCCTACTCCCACCTACAACGAGGTTGAGAACAATGGCACAACGCAGACCGCCAACATCATCGCCGACACTGTCACGAAGATCATTGGCTACATAAGCACATCAACCGATAAAGACTACTTCAAGATCAATGTCGCTGCCGGTCGCACCGTGACGGTTAGCATGACGGGCCCAGCCAAGGATTACGACCTCTACCTGCTAAGCAGCTCCGGCACCACGCTGAGAACCAGCGCCAACGTGGGTGCCACTGAATCCGTGACTTACACGAATTCCGGCGCGAAGCCTGCCACCTACTTCATCAAGGTGGTCGCTTTCGGAGGAGCTTATACCACAAGCACGCCTTATAACCTTGCCTTGAGCCGTTGATCTTTGTTCATTCCTCAAAGTGTCGCACTTATGCGGCCCTTTGAGGTGAGGCGAACGAGTCCCCTTGTCCAATATTATTTGTGAGTCACACATGTACCGCTTGTTTAAATATGGCTTTGTTATCATGGTATTTATCTGGTTTGGCGTTGCATCAGCTACTCCGGTTAACGCACTTATTGATAAAGAATTTTCTCTGAGCATAGGTCAATCGGCACGTATTGACAGCGAGAAACTCATTATCAAATTCAAGGCTGTTCTTGAGGATTCTCGTTGCCCTATTAATGCGCTTTGCGCATGGGCGGGTAATGGCAAAGTTGAATTTGAAGTTCTTGATATCGATGGAGAAAATAAAACGATTGTCCTGAATACAGAAGATGAACCGAGATTAGCGCCATTAAAGCGGCACAAGCTGAAATTGGTTTCTCTAAATCCACCTAGAATCGATGGAGTATCGATTTCGCTTGGAGATTACCTGGTAACGTTGTCCGTCGAAAGATCGTCATCTGAATAAAGACAGGATAAGTTTATCCGGCTATTGTATTGCCTGTCCTATTGGGGAGTTTTATTTCAAGAAAATATTCACCATTAAGACCCGAAGTGTACTTTCTTCGTGTCCTTCGTGTCTTCGTGGTGAAAGCATTTAATATTTTTTTGCAGATTTTCCGCTTATTTAACATTCCAATATTTACTTTCTATATCACGCAGTGACTGCACTTGCCATAATCCATCCTTTACGCCAAGCGAAATCGCACCGCTGTCGGCGGTATTTAACCATTGCGCTTTTATTTGCTGATAACGATCCAAAACTTCCTGATGAGGATGTCCAAATTGATTACGATAGCCGGCAGGAATTAACACATAGACCGGTTGAACCGCTTGCAGAAACTCATAGGTGGATGAGGTTTTACTGCCATGATGGGGAGAAATTAATACCTTGGCTTTTAAGTGGTTGCCATAAGTCTCAACCAGCCATGATTCTGCGGCCATCTCTATGTCACTGGTCAACAATACGGCACCTTGTTCAGATTCAATTTTTAGTACGCAGGAATTATCGTTATCTGAAACAAACGGGTGCTGCGGTGACAATAGCGTAAATGTGACGTTGTCCCATGACCAGGATTGCCCCGCTTCGCACATCAGCGGGGAATAATCGCTTAACTGTTGCGGAACACTGGTGAGTACCTGCTCTGTCGGCATGCCATGCATTAACGATAGCGCACCGCCAATATGATCATTATCACCGTGACTAATGACTAAACGGTCTATTTTATCCGCACCTTGCCGCCTTAAAAAAGGCAAGACGACGCTTCGTCCCATATCACTTTCGGCTGAAAATTTGGCACCGGTATCATAAACCAGCCAATGATTTTCAGTTTGCACAACGACCGACAAGCCTTGTCCGACATCCAGAAGGGTCATGTTGATGCTGCCTGCCTTGGGCTTATTGGCCGGTGTAAAAACCAATGGTAAAAACATGATCAAACTTAACCATCGTGCCGGCATACCACGCGGTGCAAGCAATAATAAAACACCCGGCAGCGCAAACACCAAGGCCCAGACTGAAGGCTGCGCATGACTGATGGTTGCCAATGGCAGCTCTGCAAGACGCACTAACAGCCACCATAAGCCTTGCAATGCAGTATCAACGACCATAAACAACTTGCTCGCCAACAACGGAAAACCAAACATCAGCACGACGGCCAGCAACGACAAGGGCACTGCCAACAAACTGATAACGGGAACCGCAATAAAATTAGCCAGCGGTGAAATCAGGGAAACCTGTTGAAAAAAGAACAATAACAACGGCGACAAGCCCACCGAGGTTGCCCAATTTATTTTTATGCCCTCAAGCATATAACCGGATTTACTCAAGCGTCCGGCCACCACATAAATAATCAGGCTTACCGCAAGAAAGGATAGCCAAAAGCCGACTGCCAATACCGCCAAAGGATCAAATGCCAACACCGCAAACAAGGCAACGGCCAGTGTATTAAAAGGTCGGGTATTTCGTTGAAGAATAATGGCCAGCATAACGACCACCAGCATGATCACCGCCCGTTGCGCCGGCACTGAAAACCCCGCCAAGCCTGCGTAAAAAACGGCAACCAACATCGCGGCAACTGCGGCGACCCGTTGCGGTGACCACCTTAATAATCCCGTCCAAGCCCATACTTTAAGCACCAAAAAATAAGCCAAGCCAGCAATCAGGCCCACATGCGAGCCTGAAATAACCACCAGATGCGTCGTTCCGGTTTTGCGAAATACGTCCCACTGCTGTTGCGTGATACCGTTACCATCACCAATCGTCAACGCTTTAATTAGTCCAAGACTCGGGCTCTCGCTCAATAGAAATGACAGGCGATCGGTGATACGTTGTCGCCAAACGAAAATATTGGTCCAGGCAGAATCACGTCCCAGTAAAACCGGTTTTGAATCGGGACGCACATAGCCGGCTGCGCCAATGCCTTGGGTAAATAACCAGCGTTCATAATCAAAGCCGCCAGGATTTAAGCTACCATGAGGACGTTTTAGCTTAATCGTAAAAGACCAGTATTGTCCCGCCTTGATGGCTTGATCAGGATAATACCAGCTTAATCTTAATTTGGAAGGCAGCTTTTGAGCTGACTCTGTGACGATAAAATCAAAGCGCGTTTGTCTTTCGTCCTGCTCCGGCAAATCGACAATAAGCCCTTTAACGGGAATATTAATGCCCTCCAAGGATTCCGGCAAACGGTCGGATAATCTGACCATGGCAAACACGATGGCCCACAAAACACCCGTTACAAAAAACAGCCACCGCCAATACCGCAACCATGCCATAATGCCGGCAGAAACGGTGACGACTATTAGCCACTGACTTCCCGGCAATGCCGAAAACTGCTGGACGACTAAAAGTCCGGACAGAAATGACAGGGCAGAAACAATCATTTAACTCCTTGGCGTTTTTGAGGCTGACAAAAACCTGATAAACTAGCTCGTAAACAACTTTGACTTTAAAAAAACGATGGCCAAAAAACTGTTACAAAACCTGTTACATAAGTTTATACCTGACCATGACATCATTAAACAGCACAAAAATCTTCAGTTTCTGGGTGATAAACTGCATGACCCCAATCTCTGGCATTTGAATCGACGCTCTGTGTCTATGGCTTTTGCAGTGGGTCTTTTTTGCGCCTGGATTCCGACCCCGGGACAAATGGCGCTTGCCGCGCTAGGTGCATTTTATTTCCGGGGAAATTTACCTGTTTCCATCGCACTGGTTTGGATAACCAATCCTGTCACTATGCCGCCACTCTTTTATTTTGCTTATCTGGTTGGGCTTACGGTGCTGAATCTCCCGTCGGCATCTTTTTCACTGGATGCGGTATTATCCGGAGACATTTTGTTTCCGTTTCTGACCGGCTGTTTGCTTATCGGTGTGATTTGCTCTACCGTAGGCTATTTTGGAATTAACTATTTCTGGCATTATCATGTTGCCAAAAAATGGGCCACCAGAAAGCATACACGCCAGCATCCGTCTTCCAGAAAGAATCCTTTCAAAGCCGTTAGCTACGATAAACAGTAACCTCTAAATAAATCCACAAAAAAACCTTAAAAAATTATTCACCACGAAGACACGAAGAGCACGAAGAAAGACCATGTTTTTTTCTGCCGCCAGTAAGGCTCCCGCATCCGGCAACGCAGGAGCGTTGCCGGATGAATTCCCAAGCTGGAGCAAGGGGAACTAGGCGAATAATGGGGGATATTTTCTGCGTGCTGCCTAACCTAAAGTGCCTCATCACAAAGACACGAAAAAAGACCCAGTTTTTTTCTTCGTATCCTTCGTGTCTTCGTGGTGAATAAAATCAGCCAACAATCAGCCCGTCTTCCATGTGCAAAACCTTGCCCATACGCGCTGCCAGCTCATGATCATGAGTCACTACCAAAAAGCTGACATTAAGTTCCTGATTTAACTCCAGCATTAACTGGTAAACCTGATCAGCCGTTTTACTGTCAAGATTACCGGTAGGTTCGTCAGCCAAGATTAAACTCGGCTTGTTAATTAACGCCCTCGCTACGGCAGCACGCTGCCTTTCGCCACCGGATAATTCACCCGGCTTATGTTCAATGCGATGACCCAAACCTACGCGCTGCAATAACTCGCTGGCACGAACACGCGCCTGCTTAACTGACTCACCGCCTATCAACAAGGGCATCGCCACATTTTCAAGAACGGTAAACTCACCTAATAAATGATGCGACTGATAAATAAAACCTAACGATTTATTTCTTAATTTGGCCAACTTGGCAGCACTAACTTGATTAATATTAACGCCATCCAATACAACCTCGCCGCCACTGGCTTTTTCCAGCCCACCCAAAAGATGCAGCAAGGTACTTTTACCGGAACCGGAAGCACCCATAATAGCAACACGCTCGCCTTTGCCAATATTTAAATTAACGCCTCTCAAGACCTCAACATTCAACCCGCCCTGATCATAACGCTTGGTCAGTTGGTGACAATGCAAAATACTGGTTTTATTCATATCTAAGAACTTCCGCCGGGTTTATTCTGGAGGCCTGCCAGGCAGGATAAATCGTCGCCAATAAGGACAGCAAAAAGGCCATACCGGCTATCGCGTAAACATCCGACCAAACCAGTTTGGAAGGCAGCTCACTGATGTAATAAACATCCGCCGCCATAAACTGAACCTGAAATAATTTTTCAATGGCCGGCACAATGGTTTCAACATTTAACGCCAGTGCTATGCCGCCTAATGTACCCAAGGCTGTGCCGACTATTCCGATAATGGAGCCTAACACCATAAAAATCCCCATCACTGAACCCGAAGTCAGGCCTTGGGTTTTTAGAATGGCAATATCGCCACGTTTATCGGTAACCACCATCACCAATGTGGAAACAATATTAAAAGCCGCTACCGCCACTATCAACAACAAAATAATAAACATTACCCGCTTTTCAGTTTGAATAGCCCTAAAGAAATTGCTATGCGCCAGCGTCCAATCACTCACCTGATATTCATTATAAAGCGCCGTTGCCAAGGCATGGGTAATTTGCGGGGCGTTAAACAAATCATCCAGTTTGATGCGCAAACCTGATACTGCACCCTCCAAACGAAATAACTTGGCCGCATCCTCAATATTAATCAGGGCCATGTTACGATCATACTCATACATACCGACCTGAAAAATACCCACCACCGTAAAGCGCCGCATTCTGGGCACAATTCCCGCCGGTGTAGAATTAATTTGCGGGCTGATGACAGTTATTTTGTCACCCATCGTCACACCCAAATAATTGGCCAGCTCCACCCCTAAAACAATGCCATATTGACCGGTAACCAGATCTGCAAGCTTGCCTGCTTTCATCTTATCGGCCACTTCTGAAACTCTGGCCTCATAATCCGGCTGTATTCCGTTCAGCATAGTCCCGCTGACACGTCGGTCGGCATTAATCATCACTTGCCCACTGATAAAAGGCGCAGCTCCTTGTACATGCGGATAACCTTTTAATTTCTGATCCAGTTCACGCCAGTTATCCAACTGCCCGTAACGCCCGGTGACCGTAGCATGGGAAGTCATTCCCAGAATCCGCTCGCGTAATTCGGCTTCAAAACCATTCATCACTGACAGAACCGTAATCAGCGCGGTAACGCCCAAGGCAATACCCAGAACTGAAGTTAAGGTAATAAAAGAAATAAACTGGGTTCGACGTTTAGCCCGCGTGTAGCGCAAGCCAATATAAAAAACAAGAGGTTTAAACATGAAGTTTACAAGTTAGAGAAAAAATCAGGAGTTCTTGCACTGAGGGCAAAATCCATATAAATAAAGGCCATGATCAGTGAGTTCATAACCCAGTTTTTGGGCAATTTCTTTTTGCCGTGCTTCGATAAGTTCATCAGTAAACTCATCCACTTTGCCGCACTTCATACAAAGAATATGGTCATGATGGTCACCCTTCGCCAATTCAAAGATTGAATTACCCCCCTCAAACTGATGCCGGGTCACCAATCCTGCTGCTTCAAACTGGGTTAAAACGCGATAAACAGTCGCCAAGCCGATTTCTTCATCTTCACTCAGCAGAATTTTATACACTTTTTCAGCGGTTAAATGATGCTCACTAGTCTGTTTTTCTAAAATCTGTAGAATCTTGACCCGAGGTAAAGTAACCTTCAGACCCGCATTCCTTAAATCATGTGTTTCCAACATTAATCTCCAGTTAAAAGATCGAGCAGGCAGTTAAGTACAAAATAGCGCTCATTGTAGCCTTTTTATAAAGTAAGAGCATGACAGTTTTATAGGATAAATATTTAACATCCTGTATGATTTAATATTTTACCACTTCCGCAGCCTCAAATGAGAAAGTCGCTTTATTATTTAAGTTTATTGACAAGCTTCACACTCGTCTCTTGTTCAACCATCCTTAACCATTTACCCGGTGTTTATACGCTGGAAATTCAACAAGGCAATATTATCGATCAAGCCATGATTGACCAGCTCCGCCCCGCCATGAACAAGCGCCAGGTGCTTTATATCATGGGTTCACCCATGCTGGATGATGTTTTCCATAAAAATCGCTGGGATTATCTGTATTCCAATCAACCTAGCGGTGAAGACAGAGTGCAAAAACAAGTTTCATTATTTTTTGAAAATGATCAAATAGTCAGCATTCAGGGAGATTTTAGACCGGGAGCCACGCCTGCGATTAAACCATCCATCGAAACAACCGTTGATGTACCCAAGCGTGATCTTGACAAAACATTATGGGAAAAAATCACCGGTCTGTTTGGCTATGATGGCATTAGTGATGCCCCCAAAACTGTTAAAGCGGACTCCAAACCATCAGCAGTATCAGATAAACTGCCACTTTAACAGTATGGGCTAAATTAGGAATGGGTTATTCTAATTTCCCGTGCAGGGTATGAAACTAAAAAACAGTGCGCACACAAAAAGCATGAAAAAACGTTGGTGATATCGGATTGTAGATTGCTGTTTACATAGACATAAAGTAAGACATTTCACCACGAAGACACGAAGAACACGAAGATTTTTCTTTGGTTTTTCTTCGTGAACTTCGTGTCTTCGTGGTGAATTAATATCTTTAAGTATTACCCAATATTGCCAATCCGCTTAACGCCCAACAAGGCAATCAAACCGCTACCAAATAACCAGATAGCTGCGGGTACCGGCACAGGGGGGATAGTTGCATCGCCGATATGTTTACGAACATCGCCTATATGAACAGCCCATGCGTAAAACCGGGAAGTCTTGGCACTGGTGACCTGATTACCCGTTTTAATGGTAAAGCTCCATGCGTCCGCATTATTACTGACGCTCTGAGTACCTGACCAATAATTTGAATCCTGGATGTTACTAAAATGCACATTATTGGCAGCGCCTGCAAGTGATGTGTCAAACAGATGACCCATTTCGCTACCGGCTGGATTTAAACCCTCTACTGTAGACAATGTGGTGGGCAAACGCCAGCCACTATCACCGCCAAAGACTAAATTATCAGTCCAAGCGACAGCCTCACCCCAAGTCATTTTACCATCCCCACTGTTACCAAGGGTTTGAGCCAAATTAGCATCCGCCGCCCAAGTGATATTTTGGGCTGAGTCGTAAACCATACCGCCACCCCGATCAAAGAGATCTGCTTGCGCACCTGTGCTAAGACTAATACCCAAGGCTAATGTTGCCAAAAATTTTGTTTTCATACTTTACCTGCAATGACTTGAATAAGAAAGAGATCACTGATTGACACTCAAGAAGAACCATTACAGTGGCACCTATACCGACCACTATTTCTTTTATTTTTAGCCACTTCTAAAGCTTGACCTGCTCAGACAATATATTAGTTTATAAATTGCAAAAAATATATAAAATTACGCATTAATCCCACATTCTGCTTTCTTTTTTTAATTATAATTTTTTTAAAAGACTCAAAATAAACTCCAAGCATTAATATACCTATACACTTTCAGATAAATAGCTTCCAAGTAACACCAATAAAGACATTGATTTTAAATATTTTAATGGGCGAAGTTGGAAATTTAATTTCTGAAAGTCTATAGAGGCGAGCATAAAATAACTTCGGCAACTTCACACAAAAAAACCTTTATAGTAAAAGGCTTCAGATTTTGAGTTGCGTAATTTTTTCGTGCTTATCCCTAAGTAATAAAGTATTTTTGTTTATTTACAAAGTAAATAAATAGATAATAAGCGGGCTACGTAATTATTTTGATCACGCAGTAAATGAATAAAAAGACTAGCGAACTGAGTATATTCTTCGCAATAAATTACCCAAGGCTTGCAACAAATAAACTGTCACAGATTCACCGATTAAACCTAAATTATAATCTCTGTAAATCTGTGGCAACTTTTGCCGTAGGCATTTTTTGTCAATTACCGGAATAGCAATAGATTTTGGATAAGGCGATTTTTAGCTGATTAAAAATCGCTTAATGATATGAACTGGAACAGGATTGGTCAGCAAACGCCTATAACTCCAGCCATGATGAGCAAACACTACTGAAGAGTGCTCATCCCTTCGCCGCTCTATGCCGTCTGGCTTCTTTGGGGTCATGAATTAAAGGCCGATAGATCTCTACTCTATCGGCCTGTTTTAGCGACTGGTCAAGCTTGCAAACACTGCCAAAAATACCGGTTTTTAAATTCGTCGCATCTATTTCCGGAAAACGGCTCAACAGCCCTGATGCCTGTATCGCCTGCTCAACGGTTGCGCCCGCCGGCATGT
>Ga0208495_1000675_pt1 | contig 10405 bp, 6 predicted proteins | sample CryBogmetaGMA14M_FD_184551 | JGI IMG/M metagenome (GOLD analysis project Ga0208495, IMG submission 184551) | Freshwater microbial communities from Crystal Bog, Wisconsin, USA - MA14M (SPAdes) | ecosystem: Environmental > Aquatic > Freshwater > Lake | place: Crystal Bog, Wisconsin, USA | collected...
GGCCAAGGTCTCCTCGGAGTTTGAAGTCTTTGTACAGCGACTGGTAACATCAGCAACGCGCGACGAGCAATTTATTAAAGCCATTGTTTTGGTATTGGCTGGTCATGTTAAGGAAGAGCTGATTGGGGACAAGGACATCCAGATTCTCATCTCCGAGTTGATACTCACCGGCAAGCACAATGAGGAACTGGGCGAACGTGGCAAGCAGACCATTCTTTCATTATCCAGCGAAATGCTGCGCGAGGGGGTTGAGCTGATTCCTTCCAGCGATATCCAAGGCGGTGCCAATGTGCGCCTGGTTAAGGATAAGCTGGAGATTGATCTGTCCGACAAAGCCATTGCCAGTCTGCTCTATCAACGCATAATGCCCCGTTTTCAGGCAATACTTGAAGGCTACGAATAAGCATTATGGCCGAACCTTACATCACTCTGGTCTCCAGTCTTCCCTATCTGCCGCCGTTCGAACGGGCAGAACGGTCGCCTATCACACAACTGCGACTGGAGCAGCGCCTGCATAATCTGGAACCTGACGATGCCAAGCAACTGGCCCTCGCTGAAGCACTGGTCAGCTGGCGAATGTCCTTGGCAAAACCAAAAACCGACAAAGACATGGTGTTGCGTTACCGCGCCGCGCAGCAAGAAATCAGTCAGCCCGCTTTACGCGAATTTATCGAATTCAGAATCGATCAACAGACCATACTGGCGGGTTTACGACAAAGCAAAAGCGTATTTGAGTCGGCATTTTTAGAGCAGGTTTCCGGTGCAAGTCGCTGGGCGGGTTTTATCGCGTCTCACTGGGATATTCCGGATTTTAAGCTGGCCGCTGTGTATCCCTGGATTCCGGAGGCCCGAAACTATCTTGAAAACAACGATGCCTGCGGCCTGGATAGGCTAATGATGAATATAATCTGGCGACGACTCGGCCTGATTGCCGAAAGCAACCGGTTCGGATTCGAGGCGGTATTTGCTTTTGTTTTTAAATGGGACATTCTTCAAGCCTGGCTGGCACGCGATGCCGTACAAGCAAAGAGCCGATTTCAAGAATTGATTAACGAGGTAAAAAATGACCGCTGAACAACCGTTATCAAGAACCGCCAGGATAATTGGGGTCAAAGAAAGTCTGGTATTGATCGAGGTCGACGATAATACGTCGCTCATGAAAAATGAACTGGGCTATATCTGCGTCGGTGATGAACGCCTTAAAGCAGAAGTTCTTCGTGTACGCCGGAGAACTGCCGACATGCAGGTTTTTGAGGACACGCGCGGCGTGCGTGTTGGAGATACCGTAGAATTAACGGGAGAAATGCTGTCGGCTGATTTGGGCCCTGGGTTGCTGGGGCAGGTTTTCGATGGCTTGCTTAATCCCCTGCATGCACTGGCCGACAAATACGGTTTTTTTCTGCCCCGAGGCGTTACCATACCGCCTCTTGACCTGAACAAGAAATGGCTTTTTGAGCCTGGCGTTGCCGTGGGTGCCAAGGTGTCTCCCGGCGGCGTCATCGGAACCGTTCCCGAAGGTCAATTCAAGCACAAAATCATGGTGCCTTTTAATGAACCGGAACCCGTCGAGATTACCTGGATCAGGGGCGGTAATCTGGGGATTGAAGAAGTCGTCGCCCGTTATAAGACCAGTAAAGGAACAGATCTGGAAATGACGCTTTCCCAGCGCTGGCCGGTGCGTAAACCCATGCCTGAAGCCCTGATTCGTCGCCGCTATGCGGAACGTCTTTATCCCTCGGAACCCATTACGACGGCAACCCGCGTTATTGATACTTTTTTTCCTATTGCCCAAGGTGGCACGGGCTGTATCCCCGGCCCTTTTGGGGCTGGAAAAACCGTTTTGCAAAGCTGTATCGCTCGTTATTCGACGGTTGACATCGTAGTCATCGTTGCCTGTGGCGAACGGGCCGGCGAAGTGGTCGAAACCCTGACCGAATATCCGGAAACGACAGACCCCCGCACGGGCGGTACTTTGATGGATAGAACCATTATTATTTGTAACACGTCATCGATGCCGGTTGCGGCACGCGAAGCCTCAATTTATACCGGTATCACGCTGGGTGAATATTTTCGGCAAATGGGTTATCACGTTCTGCTTATTGCCGACTCCACCTCGCGTTGGGCACAAGCCATGCGCGAAACCTCGGGACGCATGGAAGAAATTCCCGGCGAAGAGGCGTTTCCGGCTTATCTTGATTCTTCGGTTAAAAATGTCTACGAACGTGCCGGCGTTCTCAAATGCCCCGATGGATCAACGGGTAGTTTAACCATGATCGGTACCGTCTCGCCGGCCGGTGGCAACTTTGAGGAACCGGTCACCCAAGCCACGTTGGGCACGGTGAAAACTTTTCTTGGACTTTCATCTGACCGCGCTTACCGGCGCTTTTACCCCGCCATCGATCCACTTATTTCCTGGTCGCGCTATCTTGATCAACTGGCAGCTTGGTTTACCGGAAATATCGACGTAAATTGGGTGCGCGACGTAAAGGCCATGCAGGATTTACTGGTGCAAGGCGATGTTATTTATCAGATGATGCAAGTTACCGGCGAAGAAGGCATCACCGAGGAAGACTTTGTCACTTGGCAGAAATCCTTGTTGCTGGACATGGTTTATCTCCAACAGGATGCTTTCGATGCGATTGATGCCTGTATGTCCAGGGAGCGGCAACTTGAGAGTTTTCATTTACTGAAAGGACTTATTGATGCCAACTATAGCTTTAAGGATAAAGATGAAATCCGAAGCTTCTTTACGGAACTGACCAGTCATTATAAAAACTGGAACTATAACGCCCCCGATTCGGCTGAATTTAATCGATACCGCAAGGAAATTGTGGATCTGGCAACCCGACATGGCTACAGCACGGCATCGGTCGCTTAAAGTTCTTAAAATCAATAGCAAAAAGCGGCTATCAACTTAACACGGGGCAGACCTGACAGGTTTTATAAACCTGTCAGGTCTAACTTCGGTATTTTTGTCCTGACTAAAGAGGGCAGCCCAAAAAGCAGATGATAACACGCCCCGTTATCATTAAATGGAGACCAATATGATCAAGCAAAAATACATTGACCTGTTACGCGTCAAACCCGATAAAAAGATTCATCTTAAGGACTATGATACCGGCTGGGCTCAGACCGAGGATTTTAAGGAAGTTGGCAAGGACAAAGTTAAAGAGCGTGCCAATGAAGTTCTACAACAGAATCTGACGGATTTAACTCAGGTACAGCAACTGCTTTACGCAGATGACCGTTATTCTTTGTTAATCGTTTTTCAAGCGATGGATGCAGCGGGCAAAGACGGCACGATCAAACACGTCATGTCGGGCGTCAATCCACAAGGTTGCCAGGTTTTTAGCTTCAAAAAACCCTCAGACGAGGATCTGGATCACAACTTTCTCTGGCGCTATATGAAAAGCCTGCCGGAAAGAGGTCGAATCGGTATATTCAACCGTTCTTATTACGAGGACGTGCTAGTGGTTAAGGTGCATCCCGAGTTGCTTAAAAACCTGCCCGATGAAAAAAAAGGCAAGTCCTTCTGGGAGAATCGCTACGAAGACATCAACGCCTTTGAGCATCATCTGCATCGCAACGGTACAGTCATTCTAAAATTCTTCCTGAATGTTTCCAACAAAGAGCAAAAGGAACGCTTCATGGATCGCCTGGAACGACCTGAGAAAAACTGGAAATTTTCGACCGCCGATCTTGCGGAACGCGGGCATTGGGATGACTACATGGCAGTTTATGAAGACGCCATCAACGCCACCAGCACAAAATGGGCACCTTGGTATATTATTCCCGCCGACAACAAATGGGCGACACGTGCCTTGGTTGCCGACATTATCACCTCGACCCTACAGGATCTCGATCTCAAATTTCCCGAACTAACCGAAGCCCAGCTCAAGGTGTTGGCTGAAGCGCGCAAAACGCTGGAAGCCGAATGATATCGAGTTATTTCGTAACTACCCAGTCACCGTTGACTTCGATCATAGAATACGGATGACGTTGATTATACGGATTTCAACAAAAAGACTTTAAGTGTTTATATAGATGCTTGGGAATTTAACGTCCCTATTAACCTGTAAATACCCTTTAAAATTAATGTAATTTTAAGAATTAATACTATTGTCACAATCGCCATGGACAATCATGCAAGAATGCACCACTTAACGACTGCTCTTAACTATTAAGTTTCGCTTAGAATCTACAAGAGAATTAACCCATGACAACATCTGACCAATCGAAAGTTTCCGCGCCGCTCAACGCGGATGAACTGCACCGGATTAATGCTTATTGGCGTGCCTGTACTTACCTGGCCGCCGGCATGATTTATCTGCGGGATAATCCCTTATTAAAAGAGCCCCTAAAGCCCGAACATATCAAGAATCGGCTGTTGGGACATTGGGGCTCAAGTCCCGGCCTCAGCTTTACCTATATTCATTTAAACCGGCTCATTAACAAGTACGGTCTTGATGCCATATTTCTGGCAGGGCCCGGCCACGGTGCACCAGGCGTATTGGCTCCGGTTTATCTCGAAGGCACTTACGCAGAAATTTACCCCAACAAAGGTGAAGATGAAGAGGGTCTGTTGCAATTCTTCAAGGAGTTTTCTTTTCCCGGCGGTATCGGTAGTCACTGCACACCCGAAACACCCGGCTCAATCCATGAAGGCGGCGAACTCGGCTACAGCGTTTCTCATGCTTACGGTGCGGCTTATGATAATCCCGATTTGTTGGTAGCAGTGGTGGTCGGTGATGGTGAATCTGAAACAGGACCGTTGGCGACTTCCTGGCATTCCAATAAATTTCTTAACCCCGTATGCGATGGAGCGGTATTGCCGATCCTGCATCTTAACGGTTACAAAATAAACAATCCGACGCTGTTGTCACGCATTTCACACGAGGAACTGGAGCACCTGTTTCAGGGCTATGGTTATACACCTTACTTTGTCGAAGGCAGTGACCCGGAAACCATGCACCAACGGATGGCGGGCGTTCTCGAAAAATGTGTGCTGGAAATTAAACGCATTCAGAAAGAAGCGCGTAGCACCGGTATCCCAACGCGCCCCCGCTGGCCGATGATTATATTACGCAGTCCAAAAGGCTGGACCGGGCCTAAAGAAGTCGATGGACACAAAGTAGAAGGTTTTTGGCGTTCACATCAAGTACCTCTCGCTGGCATGAAAGAAAATCCGGCTCACCTGAAACAGCTGGAAGCTTGGCTGCGTAGTTATAAACCGGAAGAGTTATTTGATGCGACCGGCAAATTAATCCCCGAGCTTAAATCACTGGCCCCCAAAGGCATGCGCCGCATGAGTGCCAATCCCCACGCTAACGGGGGCTTGTTACGCAAAGCCTTGCGAATGCCGGATTTTCGGGACTATGCGCTGGCACTGGAAAGTCCGGGTGAAACCACTGCGGAAAACACGCCTCCGCTGGGAAAATTCCTGCGTGATATTATGAGCGCCAACATGCACAATTTCCGCGTCTTTGGCCCCGATGAAAACAGCTCCAACAAGCTGGATGCCGTTTATGAAGTCAGTAAAAAAACCTGGATGGCTGATACGCTGCCGGAAGATGCCGACGGCGGCGAACTTTCTCCGTTCGGTCGAGTGATGGAAATACTGTCCGAACACACTCTGGAAGGCTGGCTGGAAGGTTATTTATTGACCGGCCGTCACGGTTTCTTTTCCACCTACGAAGCGTTTGTGCATGTCATTGACTCCATGTTTAACCAGCACGCCAAATGGCTGGCGATGTCCAAGGATGTACCTTGGCGCGCGGCGGTATCATCGCTCAACCTGTTGATTACCTCAACCGTCTGGCGGCAGGATCACAATGGCTTTACTCATCAAGATCCCGGCTTTCTTGATCTGGTCGTCAACAAAAGTCCGTCGGTGACGCGCATCTATCTCCCGCCAGACGTGAACTGTCTGCTGTCCGTAGCCGACCACTGCCTTAAAAGCACCGATTACATCAACGTAATAGTTTGCGACAAGCAGAAGCATCTGCAATACCTGGATATGGACGCCGCCATTAAACACTGCACCAAAGGCATCAGCATTTGGGAGTGGGCCAGCAACGATGACGGTTTTGAACCGGATCTGGTTATGGCCAGCGCGGGTGACATTCCTACCAAAGAAGCACTGGCTGCAACCGTATTGCTGCGTGAAAACTTTCCGAACCTTAAAATTCGCTTTATCAATGTCGTGGATCTCTACAAATTGGTGCCCGGCAGCGAACATCCGCATGGTCTTTCTGATCGTGATTTTGACAGCTTGTTTACCGTCGATAAACCGGTTATTTTTAATTTTCATGGCTACCCTTGGTTAATTCATCGACTCGCTTATCGCCGTAACAACCACAATAATCTCCATGTACGCGGTTACAAGGAAAAGGGCAGCATCAACACGCCGTTGGAATTGGCGATTCAAAACGAAACCGACCGTTTCAGTCTGGCCATCGATGCGATTGATCGTATTCCTGCCCTACGGATATCGGGCGCTCATGTTAAAGAAAAGTTGCGTGATCAACAAATCGAATGCCGTAATTACGCTTATGAACATGGCATAGACAGACCGGAAGACGACCAGTGGCAATGGCCTTACTGAGGATACGATCATGGCAACCAGCAACAAGATTGTGGGCAGCACGTTAAAAGATGAGGCCGGGTCTGTCCGGGATGACACCCGTACCAGTTTAAGTACCCCTGCCCTCAAACAAGCAGTTCTTGATCATTTAATCTTTAGTCTGGGCAGATTGCCGGAAGTAGCCACTGAGCAAGTCTATTACAAAGCCTTGGCACTGACCGTGCGCGACCGGCTACAGCATTTATGGAGTCACTCGCTGCAAACCTATATCGCCGGTATCGGTTCTGAAAAGATAGCGTGCTATTTATCTGCCGAATTTCTTATCGGGCCTCAACTCGGTAGCAGTCTGGTAAACTTGGGTATCGAACAGGAAATTCGTATCGCGATAGCGGAGCTTGGCAAAAACCTTGATGACCTGATTGCCATTGAGGAGGAACCCGGCTTGGGTAATGGGGGTCTTGGGCGACTTGCCGCCTGCTATCTTGACTCGCTGGCAACCCTGGAGCGACCCGCGATTGGTTACGGTATCCGTTATGAATTCGGGATTTTCGACCAGGAAATTCACGATGGCTGGCAAGTGGAAATCACCGACAAGTGGTTGCGCAACGGTAATCCCTGGGAAATTGCCAAGCCCGATTTCTCCTATTACGTCAATCTTGGCGGCCATTCCGAGAGTTATCATGACCACCAAGGGATTCTTCGAAAGCGCTGGATACCGCACCATGTTGTTAAAGGCGTGGCTTTTGATACGCCGGTGCCGGGTTATCGCGTTAATACCTGTAATACCCTGCGTCTTTGGAGTGCCGAGGCCTGTGAGTCTTTTGACTTTAAGGCCTTTAATACCGGTGATTATTATCAGGCGGTGGACGATAAAGTTATTTCCGAGACGCTGACTAAAGTGTTGTATCCCAATGACGAACCTGAAGCCGGAAAAAAGCTCCGTTTGGCGCAGCAATTCTTTTTCGTTTCTTGTTCCATACAAGATATGCTGCATATACTCAAGCTTACCGGACAACCTCTCACCCGCTTTTCTGACAGGTTCGCCGTCCAACTCAACGACACCCATCCTTCAATTGCCGTTGCCGAACTGATGCGGTTACTGGTGGATGAGCATCAGCTTGATTGGGACAAGGCTTGGGACATCACTCATAAAACATTTGGCTACACCAATCACACCTTGCTACCGGAAGCCCTGGAAACTTGGACCTTACCTTTATTTAGTGAACTCCTGCCACGGCATCTGGAAATTATCTACGAAATCAATCGCCGTTTTCTTGATCAAGTTCGGCGGCGCTATCCCGGCGACGATCAGCGCGTAGCCCGTTTATCACTGATTGATGAAACTGGCGACAAGCGTGTGCGCATGGCACATCTCGCCTGTGTTGGCAGTCATGCCATTAACGGCGTTGCTGCGTTACATAGCGAATTGCTAAAAACCAGTTTGCTAAAAGATTTCTACGAACTATGGCCTGAGCGTTTCAGTAACAAAACCAACGGGGTAACACCACGCCGTTTTATGGCACTGGCCAATCCCAAACTAAGCGACTTAATCACTCGCTCGATTGGCGATGGCTGGCTTACGCAAACCCATGAACTCAAGAAACTTGAAGCCTTTGCCGATGATGCCGCCTTTCATCAAGAATGGCGTGCCGTCAAGCAAGCGAACAAGCAAAAACTCGCCGCTTACATAAATAGCCGGACCGGCATCGAACTGGATCCTACCTGGTTGTTTGATATTCAGGTTAAGCGTATTCATGAATATAAGCGTCAACATCTTAATGTGCTGCATATTATCACCTTGTACTGTCGACTAAAGCGTAATCCCGCACTTAGTATTTCGCCGCAGGCCTTTATATTCGGTGGCAAGGCAGCACCCGGTTATTTTATGGCCAAGCTTCTTATCAAGCTGATTAACGCCGTTGGCGAAGTGATCAATAATGACCCGGATGTGAATAAATACCTGCGAGTAGCTTTTGTTCCCAACTTCAATGTCCAAAACGGCCAGTTGATTTATCCGGCGGCGGATTTATCGGAGCAAATTTCCACCGCAGGCAAAGAAGCGTCAGGCACCGGTAATATGAAATTTACCCTAAACGGTGCCTTGACTATCGGCACTCTTGATGGTGCCAATGTTGAGATTCGTGAAGAAGTAGGTGCCGATAATTTCTTTCTGTTTGGGCTAACCGAAGACGAGGTCGTTCAACTTCAACACGATGGTTATCATCCAGCGACCACTATCGAAAAAAATCCGCAATTGTCCGAAGTCATTCACCTGATTGCTTCAGGTCATTTCTCGCATGGCGACACCGAAGTATTTCGGCCTTTGGTTGATAACCTATGCCAGCACGACCCGTTTCTGGTGTTGGCCGATTACGCAGATTATGTGGCCTGTCAGGATCAAGTGACGACTGTTTGGAAAGATACGGAACGCTGGACTCGCATGTCAATCCTGAATACCGCCAGAGCTGGGAAGTTTTCTTCTGATCGGGCCATTCGTGAATATTGCGACGAGATTTGGAATGTACATGCCGTACCGGTCAAGTTGTCCGTCAATGAACCGGGATTCTTGAAATGAGCTTGAAAATATATCTGCTACGCCATGGTGAAACAAAGTACAGCCAACATGGCAATTATTGCGGGGCGTTGGATCCGGAACTAACTCCGGCAGGATGCCAAATGGCGCAGGCTTTTGCGGATGCATACTGCTCCGTGCCCTGGACGGCTATTTACGTCAGTCCCATGAAAAGAACCATCGCGACGGCACAGCCTCTGTGTGATGCGGTGGGTTTGCCCATGCAGCTCAGGGATGGGCTTCGGGAAATCGGTTACGGGTCATGGGAGGGTGAAGACCAGGAAGAAGTTCGACTGCAACACGAACAGGATTACATACGTTGGTTGACAGAACCCGCCTGGAATCCGCCAACCAAGGGGGAAACAGCCATTCAGGTAGCCAGCCGCGCACTCCCGGTCATCACCGAAATCGAATCCAACTACCAGACCGGCAATGTATTGGTGGTATCGCATAAGGCCACAATACGCATTATTATCTGTAGCTTGATGGGAATCGACACCGGGCGCTACCGGGATCGCATTGACGCCCCCGCCGCCTCGGTGAGTATTATCAAGTTCGATATTCACGGGCCAATGCTGGAAGTTTTGGGGGATCGTAATTATATGCCCGATAACTTGCGCAACCGTGAGGGAACCTGATGTTCAGAAAGATTAAATTTAACGTAAATCCGGCTCCATGAATAAATATCTACTGGTCATCAACGCAGGCTCATCAAGCATCAAGTTTGCCATTTACCAAAAAGACACCTCGACAGTACAGCTTGTAGCCGATGCTGCCGGACAAATTGAAGAGATCGGCAACCAACCCCGCTTCACGGTAAAAACCCCCGATGATGTCGTTTTGGTCGATCGCACCCTCTCTATTAACGAAGCCCACGATCACGCAAGTTCTATCAACCTCATTCTCGACTGGCTATGGGCTTATTTCGCGGACGGAATATTGCTGGCAGTGGGTCATCGCGTTGTTCACGGCGGCCAACATTACTCGGTTCCCGTTCTGATTAACGAAACCGTTCTGGCAGAACTGGAAACCCTCATCCCGCTGGCACCTCTTCATCAGCCGCACAACCTCGCAACAATCCGTGCGCTGTTGGACACCATGCCATCGTTACCTCAAGTAGCCTGCTTTGATACGGCGTTTCACCACACCCAGCCCGCTGTCGCACAACGCTTTGCCCTGCCCCGTCACTTTGTCGATGAAGGAATTCGACGTTACGGATTTCACGGTTTATCATACGAATACATAGCCTC
>Ga0208495_1000686_pt1 | contig 10315 bp, 8 predicted proteins | sample CryBogmetaGMA14M_FD_184551 | JGI IMG/M metagenome (GOLD analysis project Ga0208495, IMG submission 184551) | Freshwater microbial communities from Crystal Bog, Wisconsin, USA - MA14M (SPAdes) | ecosystem: Environmental > Aquatic > Freshwater > Lake | place: Crystal Bog, Wisconsin, USA | collected...
GTTCTGCCCTGTCCCGCACCCGAACTCGTAGATATTATTATAATCCCTGCAATATTTTTTAAATAACCAGTACCTGAAAACCAAGGCGAAATCATGCTCAAACGAACTGGAGAAAGGTATAATATAATTCCCGTTATGGCGTAACGGGCGGTTAGGATGTAAGTCTTTGGGCACCAGTATCTTCAGGTCTCCGCCGGAGGTATGAAATTCTTGCAGAATCTCCCCCCACCCCGCGCGCCAGTCATTCAACCGGTGACTGCCCGAAACTGATAATTTAGCATTATCGCACTTCTTAATGACATCGAGAAATATTCTCTCACGGGTTTCCGGAGAACATTCTTTATATCTGAAATCTATGGTTTCTAAAAGCTCACCGCAATAACGAGCTACTTCGCCTTCATCAGCGCCAAATGCCTCAGTGAAATCCTTAATGCTCAGAGATTTGTTCATTTCAGTCTTGGTTTCCAACTCTATAACCATTTCGATAATCCGCCTGTCTACAGCCTCAGCACCATTCTTTCTGTCACTGTCACTTAGATATTTTAACATTTCCTCGTATAGGGGAGGCGGAAGTATTCTTGTCCGTCTGAAACCGCATTTCTCATGAAGCCGCACTGAGGCCAGATTGTCCGAGACAACCTTGATATGAAACCTTTTTAAATTCAGCAGGCGTGCCTGTTCAATAATGATCTGTTGCAGGAGATGGCCTAACCCCCTTTTCAAAAAAGCATCTCGGATCGCTATGGCGCTTGTGACCTGCTCCGTCCTGAATCTTTTCAACAGACCAAACCCGATGACCCGCCCGTCCTGAACCAGATTTACAGCCGACCAATCATTCTCCCTTTTCCAATTCGATATCCTCCGCGCCAGTTCGTCGGTAAAACCCGGCGGCGTTTGGAAAAGCGGATAGGGGGCGAACAGTCGTCTCGGTTTTTCGGAAAGTCCTTCAGAGTAGAATTCAAACAGCCTTGACGCGTCATTTACATCCAATTGGTGAACCGTTACCCTGCCTATTGCACGGGTCTCGATGGATATGTAATTAATAATATTATCCTCGACCTTGATTCCGTCGACGGATACCACTTGCGGGAGTGCTTCGAGAGCACGTTTCAATGCTTCAGTTTTACAGAAAACTGCCATTAAGTCCCCTTCTGAATGATGTCTATCGTTTCCAGTAAGCTGGCACAGATATAGAGCTCTTGTTCCTCATTTAATAGCGGATGCAACGGTGGGCAGAACAATCGCTGCCCTATATCTTCAGACACCGGCAGTTTCGGTGTACCGCATTTAGCAGCAATATAGGGCCAGCGCACATAGGTTGGCTTATTCGTTACACTGCACACAATGCCAAACTTCTCCTGCATGATGGACAGAAGCCTGTCACGTTTGGCCCCTGCCCAGTCGGGTTTGACCAGTATCGGATATACATAATACGTATGTTCATAATCGGGAGGCTCATAGGGCAGGATAATCTCCGATGCGCCATCCAACAGCGCGTTACGGCGATATGCAGCTTTTCGCCGCATGCCATTCATTTCATCAAGGCGTCTGAGCTGTACCAGACCTACGGCGGCCTGCACCTTGTTCATCCTGTTATTCATGCCCCAGCCATATTCGCCGCCATAGTGGCACATATCGCGCATCTGTGCCGCAAGTACGGGATCGTTTGTGGTAACCGCCCCACCTTCACCAAGCGTAGTCATCAGTTTCTGGCCGTGGAAACTGAAGGCGGTTACCCATTCCTTGGCGCCCACTTTATTCCCATGGTAAGTGGTGCCGCAGCTTCGGGCAGCATCCCCAATGATCTTCAGGGGGCCGTGCACGGGGTGAGGATGCCGTTCAGCAATCTCTAAGAGTTCGTCAATGGGCGCCGCCAGTCCGGTCTGATGAACCGGGCATATAGCGCGGGTGCGCGATGTTATCTTCCTTTCTACGTCCACAGGATCGACATTCAAGGTTTTTGGGTCGATATCACAAAAAACGACCTTGCCGCCCCGATCGAGTATCACCATCTGAGACGCCTTGTAGTTTATAGCGGGACAAATCACCTCATCCCCCGGCTTCAAACCAAGACCGATCATAGCCATATCCAGACCCACGCCACAGTTGGTAATCGCAATGGCATATTTAGCGCCACAGTACTCGGCGAACGCATTTTCAAAATCGGCAACAGTTTTAGGGTTAGGTCCGCCAAAGCCTGCCGACCAATGCATTGAATCCCGTATCGCCTGAACTGCCGCTTCAATTTCGGCCTCCGTATACCAACCACCAAAATTTACCTCACCCCACCAAGGCACATCTTTGGGGTCTGGTTTCCCTTTGGAAAGGATAATTTTTCTCTGTACAGAATCAATCATTGGAAACTCCTCTTGACGGAGTAGGCATAATCGCCTCTCTTATTCCCGTACCAAATTACCTCGCGACACCACTCCTCCCAACTCGTCCAATGCTGTGTTTTCCTGTCAATCAAGTACGCAAAACTACCTTTTTCCAATGCAGCATGTTCGCCTCTAAGTGCTTCCTGATAGATTTCCAATATGTTGTAATCGCTTTGAATACTGATATCTTCAGTAAGAAAAGGCTGTTTCAATACGGAGCGGTTCAGACGGACAGCCTGTGAGATTACTGCAGGCTCGATCCTGTCTGCATACCCCTTGGCAAATGAGAGCAGCAGCTCCTCTGCCTGTTTGTAGAAATCTGCTATTCTCCCCTCTGAAATCATCGTGATCAGCATCAATTCATCAGGATACCACGCTATATTCAACCACTGTTTTGACACGCTGTATTCACTGCCGCCTCCCTGTATGCCGGCCGCTTTTTCCTCGAAAACAGACACTATGTCGGCCAGCATGTTTTGACCCTCAAACCTTTGCATGAAAGTTTCAACGAGATCTTTGTATGAGATTCCGCATATCTCATGAAGAACAATAAAAGGAATCTGCAATAGTTTATCGAAATGCAACAGAGATGCCATCCATGAAAAAACCCTTGTTTTTATCCAGTCCTTCCCAGGCATAGATCGCGTAGCGGTGACAAGGTGCTGCGTCTCAACGGTATTATCTATCATATCCATAGATGAATGGTGGGGAATAAGTTCCGCCTCCACGATCGTAAAGCCATGCTCTTTCTGGAATTCCAGCTTAGCCATCAATGTATTCTCAAGGATTGTCAAATTAATGAACTGAATACGATTGTGCTGACCACTCGCTATAATTTCCGCTACACCCTCTGTAAATGATTCATACGTTTCTCCCGGCAGGCCGATAATGAGGTCGGTAAATGTAGGGATATTACTCTTTGTAAAAAGTTTTTGTAATTCAGCATATGTCCTATTATCAATATTGCTTCTCTCGATATATTTCAGTGTCACCTCATTGAGAGACTGCAGGGCGAGGTTGACTCCTTTCTGAAGTCCTGCCTCGTTCAGAATTTTTTGGAGCTCAAATATCCGCTCCTTGGAATTTTTTGTATTTTGAACTGAAAATACCTTGGGGTAACCAAAAACCTTTTTATTGTCAGCAACTTTTCTCACGATAGCAAGATCTCTTTTAAGAATACCGAAATTTGCATCACAACAGAAGACAAACTCGACCTCATTTTTGCTAAGCCATTCAATCTCTTTGTAAATTCTATCAAGTTCAAATTGCTTGAGTTTTCGCTCTGTCTTTTTTCCCCAGTAGCAAAAAGCACAGGTGAAAGGACATCCCCTGTTTGTTTCAATCCTCCCCTGCCATTTCTCCTCAGGGTTTTGCATGATGAGTTCATCAAAAACGCCAGATAAATAGGGAGAGGGGATTTCGTTGATATCCTGAATCGTCTCTTTAAATCCATTAAATGCAATGGCAGCATCGGGGCGTCGGTATCCGATGGAGGGCACAACTTCCCATCCCCTATCCTGGGAACCCTCTATTATCCTCAAAAAGGGCGTCTCTCCCTCTCCATAGGACGCTATGTCAATGAAAGGATACTTCCCCAGGAATGCAGACATCTTTTCATTGGACTCCGGAACTTGAGGTCCCCCGAATACATTTAGTATCCCCGGCTTCCCTTTCTTGATCCTCCGTGCAACCTCAAGGCTCACCTTAAAATTCCATAGATATGCACTATAAAAGATTATATCTGCGTCAGAGAGACTCTTGACATATTTTTCGATATTGCCCCTTTTGTAGATAATCGGAAGGAACTCATAATTCCCACTGGATGCAAGTTTTTTTTCCGCATAGGCGCGCAAGATACCCAGTGAATACGGGAAATAGTGTTGTCCTCCAAACGAATCCCCGATCTCTACCAGTCCGATTTTGATTTTCTTCATTGTCAACGTAATCGCTCTTTAGGAATTACTCTCAGGCAAAAAATAATTCATTTTGTTTTTGTATTCCCCTGAGTGGCCCACAAACCACTCCCAGGTATGTTTTAATCCCGTAGTGAGGTCGGTCGATGGAATAAAGCCTAATAGATTCGTTGCTTTGACGATGTCCATCACCCTCACAGGAGCACCGGATGGTTTGGTTGCATCAAACAAATAATTAAAATTTACAAACGATTGCAAAGCAATAATTATATCCCGAATAGAATGTCCTTTCCCACTGCCGATATTAACAAAGTCACCGGCTGTCCCGAAGTGAAGGGCGAGCACGATTCCTTCGGCGGCATCTCTGCTATAAAGGAAGTCCCTGATCACAGTGCCATCGCCCCAGACAACGAGAGGATCCTCACCATCAAAAATACGATACATCAATGATGGTATTACCATCGCTGTTTCAGGATTGAAATTATCTCCGGGACCGTAGATATTGGATAGCCTGACGATGGAAAAGGTATCGATTCCATATTGTATTTTATAAGAATGGATCTGAAGCTCAGCCATTCTTTTCGCCCATCCGGCAAACGACATGGGTGCGCTCTCAACTTTGTAGTCGCTCTCTCGCAAAATATCGCTCTCTGCATACGCGCCGATTGAGCTCGTATAGACAAGCTTTTTTGCCTTACTTAATCGTGCCGCTTCGAGCATATTCGTGTTCATCATCAGGGTCGGCACAAAATGGCTGGCAAGTTTCGATGATGATGTTTGCACCGTTCCCTGAATTCCGGCAAGATGGAATATATAATCCATATCACGAACAATCTCTTTACAAAATTCCAGGTTCGCAAGATCTCCGACGATATGCTCCACTTTTGCATTTACATTGATCCGGTCCAGAGAGACACTTCTAATACACGCTCCGGCTCCTGCAAGTATGTCAACGATCTGTCGTCCGATAAGCCCGGAGCCACCGGTCACAAGGACATTTTTTGTGTTAAATTCTTTCAGTATGATTTCAGATATCATAGACAGAATCCTATTTATTCGGCTGCGCGAAAGTACTCGTATACCACTGAACGGTATCTTTAATTCCCCTTTCAAGCGAGGTTTGCGGCTCAAACTCAAGCAACTGTCTCGCTTTCTCGACATCGATCATCCGGAAGGGTATCGTTACCGGTTTGCTGCTATCGAAAACGACAGGAACGTCTTTGTGTCCGACGGCATCGAGAATGAAACCGACGATTTCACGAATTGTAGTAACCTTGCCGGCGCCTATATTGATGGGATCAAAATGGGTACACTTCTCAAGAGCAAGCAGGCATGCTCTCGCAAAATCGGAGACATGAATAAAATCCCTTACCTCGTCTCCTGAACCCCAGACAACATAAGGGTTCTCCCGCTGCACGGCTCTTTTAATCAATGCCGGTATTACGTGACTCGTATTCTCCGCGAAATTGTCTCCCGGACCGTAGACAGCGGATGGTCTTATCATCACCACTTTGCATTCCGACTGCCGGGATACATATTCTCCGAGTTTTTCAAAATACCGGCGCATCCAGCCGTAGCCAAAATAGGAGGGATGTGGTTCATCGAGCCACATTTCCTTTTCTTTGACAGAATGGCTATATGCAGGGTATCCGGTACTGCTTCCAAAGATGACGATCTTCTGAACGCCTTCAGCCCAAGCCGCCTGTAATATATTGGCGGTGAGAATGAGATTCCTCCTTATACCGTCCATCAACTGATACTCTCTTACACCCGCTGCGCCGGCTGTTCCCGCAGCATGAATAATGTAATCGATACCGTGCACAACGGTTTGGCAGTCCTCCCACCGCAGAAGATCCGCACGTACAGTTTCGACATCGGCAATATCCGGGCTCAGTTGACGCACATGCACAGGAACACGAACGCAGGCACCCTGCTGCAACAATTCCCGGATGATGTGGCTTCCCACAAAGCCCGTTCCCCCCGTCACGAGGACGCGTTTATTCCGGTAAAACATGGCGCCTGTTTCCATTTCGTTTTCCTGTTTCGGCCCCCAACGGGTTCAAAGGAAGATTTTACCTTCCTGGTGATACGGACCGCATCGCTGCACCACACCTGAAACGAATTCGCGGATGCCGGCCGGATCCAGTCCGAGCTGTCGGCGGATGTCATGCAGCGTGCCGTACGAGGCGCAGAAAGCATCCTGCATGCCGTGAAAGACAACCCGCAGATCGGGCACCTCGCAGACGGCCTCTTTCAGGCCGAAGGCATCGTGAACGACCACGGTCCGCGTATCCCGGAAGCGGCGGATCAGTTCCGTGTCGATCGGCTTGAGGGTGTGAAAATAGACAAGGTTCACCGGGAGGTCCCGGCAGGCCTCCAGCACATTTCCCAGCAGGGGACCGGCCGTCATGACGGTCACAGCGGCCCCGGTATCTTTGAGCGCCACGCCCCTGCCGAATTCGACGGGAACGTCGACGTGATGGGGATGATCCGACAGGCGGAAGTAGGTTGGATTTCCATTATTATACTGGCTTCGCAGGAGGATGTCGAGTTCCCGGGTCGAACCGGGCTGGATGACCTCCATGCCCGGCAGGAGCCTCAGAATCGCGAGATCCGTGTAGGCATGGTGGGTCGCGCCGTCCCAGGCGTAATCGAAGGAGGCGCCGCAGGAAACGATGTTGCCGCCGAACCGGTTGTAGCACATGTCCAGTTTGATCTGCTCGTAGCTCCGCTCCGTGATGAACGGGGCGATCGTGTGGACGAAGGGGTAAAAACCCATAGCGCTCAGGCCGGCGCCGACACTGATGAGCGTATTCTCGCTGATCCCCATGTTGTAGAAGCGATTCGGATATTTCTCCTGAAAATCCTTGAACAGATAGACGCTGACGTCCCCGAGGATCATCACGATCCGGTCCTCGTGAAGGGCCAGGTCCATGACCGTATTCTTAAACTGCCTGCGCATCCAGTTCCTCCAGGAGCATCCGGTATTCGTCGTCGTTCGGCGATCTCCGGTGCCATTCGTAGGGACTCCCCACAAAGGTCGGGCAGCCGCATCCTTTGCAGGTGCGGGCCACAATGGCTTGCATGTATTTTCCGCGATGCCGGAGCGCCGCCTTCAGCGCTTCGACATCATGGCCGTCCGCCTCCGTCACCTCGCAGCCGAACGCCCGGAGCTTCTCTGCGGGATTGAGGATCTGCAGGCCCCTGCTATGGGACCGGTTATCGTCGTAAATCACCGTCAGATTGGGGAGCCCCAGATTTGCCGCCACAAGAAGGGCCTCCCAGACCGACCCCTCGTTCGCCTCGCCGTCTCCGATCAGTGTCATCACCCGCCGTTCGCTCCGGTCGATCTTGAGCGCGAGGGCCATCCCGACGGCCAAACCGATCCCATGACCGAGGGAACCCGTCGAGGCCTCGATGCCCGGGATCTTGAAGCGATCGGCATGGCAACCGAAATCCGACCGGAAGGCGCCCAGGGCATGGACCCGCTCCGGATCGAAATAGCCCCACCGGCCCAGGACGCAGTAATGGGCGAGGGCCCCATGTCCCTTGCTCAGGATGAACAGGTCTCTTTTTTCCCACAGCGGGTCCCTGGGGTCATGACGAAGGGTGCTGTAGACGGCGCAGAGGATTTCAACGATGGAAAAGCAGGTCGGGATGTGGCCGTGTCCGCTTTCTTTCGCGATGTGCAGGATCTGTTTCCGGATCTCCTTGCAGGTGGTCTTCACTCGATCTCCAAGTATGAAATTCTTGAGGTCATCGGCATCCTCTGAATCCGGACGCTTTTCAATCCCAGGACCTCCCGCAGGGCGATCGTCTCACCCGGAAAGATATCATCGCACAGCTCGTCGAACACGAGGATGCTTCCCTTGCACAGGAAAGGCATGACCGCATTGAGGGCGACCCGCGTCGGCTCGTAGATGTCGAAATCGAAGACGGCAAGTGACACGATGGTTTCGGGATGTTTTCCGAAATAAGCGGGGACGGTCTCCATGGCGTTTCCCCGGACCAGTTCGTACTTCTTCAAATGTGGGATGGGATTCAGCCGTTCCTGCAAACCGAGCAGGGTATCGAGATACGTCTCGTAACCAGTCGTTACGGAAAAAGACCCGTCGATGCACCGGCACCGCTCGCCGTCCTTTGTCCCGATGCCGGTAAAACCTTGAAAGGTATCGAAACCGACGATCTTGCGGTGGCGGTTGAACGGTTCGAAGATGCCCCGGAGGGCGGACATGATGGAAAGCGTCTGTCCCCAGCGCACGCCGAATTCCACGATGATGCCGTGGTTGTGGAGGATCTTCCGGTAGATCTCGTAGAAGAAGAGGATCCTGGAGAGGGCCTTCGACGTCAGGAAGAGTCCCATATTGGGCAGGATCTCATCGTCCGGCAGGGGAGACGCCTTGGCGTGATCGACAAAGGCCTTCAGGGTCTCCTTCTCGTCGCCGCTCGACAGGATGATCGCATCGTGTTTTTCCGTCTTTATATTTTTCACCCTTTTCCCCTCCTTATTCCGGCCGATGCGCCTTGAACATCTCCGGGCTACCTCACCACCGTCAGAGCCTTCCATGGGTTTCGCGACAATTCGTCGCGCCAGTAGGCGAGCATGTCCTCCAGGGTCTTCTCAAAGGGGATCTCCGGCGTCCAACCCGTCACCGCCCGGAACTTGTCCGTGCAGGGGATCTGGAGGGTTACATCCGACGGCCGGAGGAGCTTCGGATCGACCCGGACCTCAAACGTCGCCGTGGAAAACGACAGAAGAATATTAAGGGCTTCCCCGATGGTCATGGTCCGGTTTCCGCCGATGTTGTAGACCTCCCCCGGCTCGCACTTCTGCACAAGGAGCCAGTAGGCCCGGACGGCGTCCCGGACGTCGCAGAAGGTCCGTACGGACTGGAGGTTTCCCACATGGATGATCTTTTCTCTCATCCCGAGTTCCGCCGCCGCAATCTGCTTGGCGAAGAAGGACATGGCAAAGACGTCCCCCCGCCGCGGGCCCGTGTGCGTGAACATGCGCGTCCGGATGGTCCGGATGCCGTGGGAGACCCAGTACTGGAAGGCGATCATGTCCTCGCCCACCTTGCTCACCGCGTAGGGAGAGGCGGGTTTGAAGGGGCAGTCCTCCCGGATGGGAACGTCCTCCGGCCGCACCTGGCCGTAAACCTCGGACGACGAACAGATGTGGATGACGGGATCGATCTTGGTGATCCGGACGGCTTCCAGCAGGTTTGCCGTGCCGATGACGTTCGACCAGAGGGTATGCACCGGGGCGTTGAAACTCGTGAGCACATAGCTCTGGGCGGCCAGGTGGAAGATCGCCTCCGGCCGAATGGTCTCCAGATGCCGGATCAGGGCCCCGAGATCCATGAGGTCGGCCTCGACGAGGCTTACACGGCTGTAAGCGTACGCAAGGTTCTCCCGGGGACTCCGCCACCGGCATAGGCCATAGATTTCATGGCCTTCGTTCCTGTCCAGGATATGGTCGGCAAGGTGACTCCCGACGAAACCTGTGATCCCCGTAATCAATACCTTCATGAACGCTCCGTCTTTCCTGTTCGTCTTTCCTCACGTCGGACTGGATCGACGCATGATTGGGTCTTATATCACGACTGTCAAATTATTTAAACCACGAACTTCAGAAGAATCGTACAGAAAGGCGCCTTGAAGACCTGCCCCTTGCGTCCTGAAACGCCGCCGTGTGGTTGTAATTTGCAAATCGGACGTTTTATGATAGGAAGGCCAATCAGAAGGAATCGGCAGCGAAAACAGGTGACCATGGAAGAAACGCACATCTCGATCGTCATCGTATCTTACAACACGGCCGATTGGATCGGAACCTGCCTGGATTCCATAGAGGCGACCGGGTTTCCCGGTAAGGAGATCTTTGTCATCGACAATGCCTCCACAGACGGGGGCGTCCGCCTGATCCGGGATCGCCACCCCGGCGTCCATCTCATCGCAAACGCGGAGAACCGGGGCTTCGCGGCCGCCAACAACCAGGCCCTTCCCCATTGCACAGGGAAATAT
>Ga0208495_1000688_pt1 | contig 10303 bp, 10 predicted proteins | sample CryBogmetaGMA14M_FD_184551 | JGI IMG/M metagenome (GOLD analysis project Ga0208495, IMG submission 184551) | Freshwater microbial communities from Crystal Bog, Wisconsin, USA - MA14M (SPAdes) | ecosystem: Environmental > Aquatic > Freshwater > Lake | place: Crystal Bog, Wisconsin, USA...
CCATTCCCTTGGTGGACCTGGCCTCGATGAATTCCTCGACTTGCTCCACGGTAAATCTCCGAATTTTGAACGTTATCTGCACGCATTTGAGAACTCCGGTGCGACAGAGCTTATGCACTGTCTTGACCGAAACTCCCAGCATCTGCGAAGTTTGAATAGGCTCCAGGAGCTTCATGGTTTTTCTCCAAGGTTTTGGAGAAGAAACGTTTAAGCTCGTAAAAAGCCCCCCAATATTTCTGAAAAAATGCAGTTAGTTGGAAAAAAAGTGTGCAAGTTGATGGAAAAAGAAGAGATACATTCCTTACAGCAGTGCTGCGACCGGACGGTTGGTCGTGGAGGGATCCGTCGGCTTGTATTACAATTACGGAGCAAAGGCAATCATCCATTTATACGATTGATGACAAGCTCATGCCAGAAGGCAAAAATCTGAAAGTGAAATATTATCTGCTGAACGCCTTGTCCAACACTGCACCATCCTTGAACTCACAGGACCCAGCTTCAGAAATGAAAAAGCTCTGAAAGAAAACCTCGATCAGGAAATACAAAGCGAGGAACAATAACCCTATGGTCTCGTCTCGGCACCAGGGAATCTATCATCAACGTACACAAGTCTACCTGTCGCCAGTGCATTAAGGTAATTGACGCCGGGTAGGGTCGTGATATAGGCTATATCGAGAGACGTAAATTTGAACTATTGAAAGGAAGAAGATTATGGGAGCAAAAAAGATCTTGATGTTGGTTGGGGATTACGTTGAGGATTACGAGGTTATGGTACCGTTTCAGGCATTGTTAATGCTAGGGTATGTCGTTCACGCAGTCTGCCCTGACAAGAAGGCCGGTGACATCATACGGACTGCAATACATGACTTTGAAGGTGACCAGACCTACACTGAGAAACGCGGCCATAACTTCACATTAAACGCTACATTCGCCGACATACTAGTGGACGATTACGACGCTCTTGTAATTCCGGGAGGTCGCGCTCCTGAATATATCAGATTGAATGACAAGGTGCTCACTGCAGTACGTCATTTTGCAGAGAAAAAAAAGCCAATAGCCTCTATCTGCCACGGAGCGCAAGTGCTGGCGGCAGCCGGGGTGCTCAAGGGCAAATCCTGCTCAGCCTATCCTGCGGTGAGTCCTGATGTGAACTGTGCCGGCGGCAAATGGGTCGACATCCCTTTGGATAAGGCCTACGTAGACGGTAACCTGGTAACAGCGCCTGCTTGGCCGGCCCACCCTGATTGGCTCGCCAAGTTCGTACAGGTTCTAGGGGCGAAAATAGAGCTGTAACGGTATCACAAATAACCGCCGTACTTACTCTTCTGACTCTGTCGTTGCAACATGCACCCGCAACCATCGACAGGGGTCGCACACACACGTGGGGATGAATCATTCCCTGGTAGGGAATCAATATTCCTTGATAGCAGGATTGCCGCAACTCTTACTGAAAAAGAGCACACAAGAATTCATCTGAAGAGATCGTATAGGAGGTCCAAATATGACTGAAGAGGCTTTCATAAAAAATATTACCTTTTCAGAACCGCAAGTTCTCTTGAATCTAGTTGAGTACCAAGAGGGTCGAGTAGTTAGCCGGACCTTTGCGCAAAACAGAGTCATCAGCTTGACGCTTTTCGCTTTTGACAAGGGTGAAGGTTTGAGTACCCACACAGCGGTAGGTGATGCGTTCGTGCAGGTCTTAGACGGAGAGGCTCAAATTACAATCGGAGGTAAGGAAGTATTGGTGATACCAGGAGAGGTTTTGGTCATGCCAGCCAACATCCCACACTCCTTGCACGCTGCCAAGCGTTTCAAAATGTTGCTGGTCGTGGTGAAGGGGAATTAACTAAGAGACAACGCCAACACGTTTGAGGTCCATCTTTACTCATCTCCTGGGTACTGTTCCGGGTTGGGACCAATGGTTTGGACGACTCTTGGATAGGAGATGTCCGTCTCGGGGGTCTTGATACCTCGCCCTTTACGGATTTCGAATGTCCAGTTATCACCCAAATCGAAAATATAGTAAAGTATCTTCCTGTCCAGAGGATAGATGCTTCTTAGCGTGATTTGAAAGAAGTCGTCTTCCCGTTCCTCCCATTCCTCTTTCTCGGACAGCCATCGCTTCTGCACCCACGGAGACGCACTGTTGGCAGTGTAGAAATCGAAGAAATGGTCTTGCTCAAAACCCCACCGAATTAAGGATTGCCTGACTCAGGTCGTAGAGACACGCATTCTCATCTATCTCAATCACCAGGATACATTGGTCCTCCAAGCTCCGCCCATATACTTGCTGAGTTGGGAAAATGTTGTAGCGTGGAGTCAGTTCAAGCTCATGCTGAAGTACGAATTGAGCAGCGAGGACTATGCCAGGACTTGTTAGAATGAACCTTCCGCACATTGTGAACCGCTAGGGGTGCAAGGTACATAAAAAGCCAAAACCCGCTTGTGGGGAAGCGGGTCAGGCAAAAACCTACGGATAGAAGTTGGGGAACATTGATGATGAAAGACTCTTCTGCTCCATCCGTCTCTATCTTCTAACCGGAATCTTCCGGCTATGATGAATTGGACATCGAAGAAGGAAAAAGGTTCTTCATCAACTCTGAAGTATTTCAAATAATTCTCTGCGTTCGGGTGGTCGGTGGTCCTGTTCGACCATCTGCCGCTATAGGTTCTTAACCCATGTCTTCATCGCCGCTGTTGAACTATTCGTATTTTCCTGAATAGCCTTAGGATTTGAAATCACCCCGGGGCTTAACGTATTCTTCAGCGGGCGCGGCTTTTTGCCACGTCCCAACCTGTTGACTGATTTTTCCTAATTATTTGGGACAGTGTTCTTTTTTTATCAAATTGTTTGGACCCACTGGGGCTTCTGGTTCTCCGACCCAGGACAATTAGTTCAAAAGATTTCAGTTGAATCTTGAATCTCATGTTAAGAGAAAAGGTTGAAAAGGAAGCACAAAGGGTGTACCTGATTTCCTACTGAATTTGAGGAGTGAACCATGGAAAGAGAAAGCACAATCAATTTGTATGTGACCAATGATGAGCGAAAGCGCTTGGAAAAAGCAGCTGAGAGGGCTGGTCTAGTATTACCTAGTTGGATACGTCGTGTTGCGTTGAGGGCTGCTGAGGTGGAGGATGGGACTGGTGAAAAAGAACCGAGTGATTCTATCGTAGAATCATAACGCCCGGACCCCCTTCTGTTAACAAAGTGAAGCGCCTTGTTATGTGATTTCTTGCAATTTTTCTTTTAACATTTCAATGGGATATTTGTAGCCCACAGCACGTGAAATGATTCGATTCAGTTTGTGATTTAATTCGTAAATATCTGTTCTTGCCTCACCTCCATCAGCCGAAATGAGATATTCAAGTTGAGTTTTTTGTCATTCATTGCTCCAAGAACTCTACGATTATTTGTTTTTTCGAATTTTATGTTTTCGCATTCCGATAAAACAACTTCGATTTGCCGCTGAGGAATATTTTCATGGAGTAAATTCTTAAATAGGTGTTGCCCAATTACAAAATGAAATGATTCGAAATCCGGTTTTTTGAGGGCAGGGATGAACATGGTGAACAATGTCGTATCATTTGTTATCAGTACACACTTGCGCCTTTCAATAAGAAATACATTGGCGTGCCAACTCCAGAATGGATCTCTAGCGGATTCCTCTTGTGTTGATTTATTTTTTAATTCTGCCAATAATTTCTGCGTACAGCGTATTATCATGTCGTTCTTGTTTCGCCATGTACCTTCTATTTACATGGTTTCCAGATAAAACCCGCTTGCCGGTCTTCCAGATTTATCCTCTCGATGTCAGTCAAAATCTAGAACAGTAGATTTCAATTCGTCTTCGTAGACACGCCACTGAGGCATAAATTTATCCATATAGGTTTTGAAGCTGCGGTTATGATGCCGTTCAATTAGATGCATCATTTCATGGACGATAATAAATTCCAAGCATTGCACCGGTTTCTTAGCCAACTCAAGATTAAGCCAAATTCGCTTGGTTTTTCTATTGCAGGTACCCCAACGGGTTTTCATTTTCTTAACGCCCCAATCATCAACCTCAACAGCTATGACCCTTTGCCACTTTTTTACAAGGTCCGGGATTAGTTCTTTCAATTTAGAGCGATACCACGCTGTCATTACTTTTTCCCGTTTGGCTTTATCACTGTCAGGTCTTACATAGAGGTCCATATGGGTTTTCTTACATAATTCTACTCTTGGTGGAGCATCCTGATATATGACATTCAGCAAATACGGCTTCCCGCAGTAGTAATGACTTTCACCCGCTACAAATTCGTGCTTTGGTTGGGGTTCCTGGCCTTCGAACCTTGATTGCTGTTTCTTAATCCAGGGGATTTTTGAAATAACAAACAACCTGACGGTCTCATCATCAATTCTCAAGGGTGCAGCTATACGAACCCTTCCACTTGGCTGATAAACACGCAGATGGAGGTTCTTGATATTCTTCCTCACTACATCTACGACGATGTTCCCGACTTCGATTTGATGTTTATGAGTATTCACTTTAGTTCTTGACCAATTCACATATTTCTGAGCTTTCTGAACGTGAACCACCTCTCTCATACGTGTCTACAACTTAGCGCTTTTTGCAAAACTTGGCCATTCTGATAGATGAGTATTGCCCTGCAAAGATGGAAGCGTCCTGAAAATCCGAAAGGCCGGTACGCCCGAAGCTGAACACCAGGAACTCTACAAATTGCTCGTGGTCCCCAAGACGATTTTTGCGCCCGAGAGGACATGGATCGGAAACATGAAAATATGTAGTGCCAAATAAAATGACCATGTCCTACAATAACAACAAGTTAACCGTGGTTAGTGTCGAAGTTGGGCTAGTTCTTGCCGATGCTGCTCTTGCCTACACACGCGACTCCTGTCAAGAGAATTACCATCGTAGGCCTCGCCAGAGTATGAAGATTTTTCAATGTGGTAGAGTAGCGGCGGCCCATAGGTGGAGTCAAGAAGGATGCGACAGCCCTGGAGGCGAATATAACTACGAGAGTGACGACGAAAGATATTTTGGCGTGGCTGCATACTTAGACTGAGGGATTATGGCCACAAGTTGACGCTTAAGGGTGGATCGCGGCGGAATCCGAGAAATTCATGCATTCACACATTTTGCGATGTGTTTGATCATTTGGCGGCATATTCCTCGAAAGATTTCAGGTGTCAAAAAGTAATCCGGATTTTCGACCAAGAATGAAGAAGCCACTTCTTCAGTTGCAATCTCTATGTCTCGCACTCCCAGATAGATTTTTTCCAACCTTGCATACTCTTCTACTGCTGACTCAAGCGAACGGGCCAAATAGGAATTTGCTTCATCACCGTATATGAATCCGAAATGGTCAGCGCAAAGATATTCGACTCTCAGCGCCTCCAACTTCTTGAGGCTATCTATGTATTGAGTGAAATTTGAATTTGCTGCTACAATTATGGTGTCCTTGTACGGAATTCCACCGCCGTCCGAAGGGAAAAGTGCTCCGAGTTGGGGCACATAAGCGGAAATTGAACACGAGGAATGCCCGGGTGTTTCAAAGATGTGCACCTCAATGTCCCCGAGGTCTATGATGGTTCCCTCAGAGACGTTTTCCCCCTCTAATCCTTGAGGCCAGTCGAGTTCGTAAGTAGCGTAGGCTCCATTCATTCCCCACCTTTCAGCTACCCTGTGACTGAAATCATTGATAGTGAGGATATTGCTTGAATCTCCCAGAATCTGCCATGCTCGGGAAGAAGCATAGACTTTTATATCCGGATGACGTCTTCTGAAAAATGGAACGATGCCTATGTGGTCAAAGTGAGTGTGGAGAATTAGTATGCTTCGGACGCGATCTTCCCTAAGCCCAAATTCCTGAAATTGCCTCATTAGTGAAGGCACTAGGTAACTCATGCCCCCACTGATGATCATCGTTTCTTGCCGCCCCTCCACCAGATAAAGCCCGGATTCCGGATGCCCCAGGTACCCAAGCCGTCGCAGATTCTACCTGTCTGTTGAGATCTCATCGTGTCGGAGTCCCTTCATTTTCTTTTAACCGGCTTAGTTTCGAAGGAATATTATGTTCACCAGTCATTCGTACAACGCTCTTACTTCAGGGCTCATAGGTGCCAATCGCTCTTGGGCAATTTCAGAGAGAACCGCCACAAGTCTTTTATATGCAAATCGGTTCCGTGGTCGTTATCTGCTGAAATGCCTTGTTATGCTAAAATCTATTTTGAGAATGAAGTCTTACGCTTCTGCTTTTGAACAGGAGGGGCAAATCTGTGACTCTGGCACTTTTAATTGTACAATTCGTCCAAGGGCTCCGATACCAAAGCAAGTACTACATGTTGGCCGTCCGCACTTCTTACAGATACCGCCCCGTGCTGTATCGAACTCTCTTCCACAGCTATGGCATTTCCAAGGAATAATTTGATTATTCATTAGTCTGACCAGTGATTACGTATTGCAGTATGACATCTTTTTTCCAGTAGGAATGGTAAGAGATTCAGGGCATAAGAAATGAACCTTTTAATCATAGCATTTTTTACGGTAATCAAGAACAATCTTTGGACCTTCATGTACCTTTTAGGACCGGAGAACCCACTTGATGCCCGGTGGTTACTGTTTGAGGTATTAACCAGAGTCCTATTGATGTATTCTGAGGACTTGCACTAACCCTTAACATAATGAACCCCTGGTAGCCTAAAAACTTCAGGTGGAGGGACTTGATTATGACAGAAAAGAAGACTCCCAAGCATGAGGTAATGAATTCCAAGAAACCCAAATCAGAAAAACTACCTAAGAAAACTCTCAAACTGGTGAAGCTTTCTCCCCCTTCTCAGGAAAAACCGTTTCCTTCAGGTTTTTCAATTCCAGAAGTTCAACCACCAGACGGGTTCCGAGGTCTTTCTCCCACTCAAGCCCTTATGGAGTATGGAAAACCTCTCATGGAAATGATTCCCATGCCGGATGATGTATCGAAAGCCAATGAAGTTTTCGGCATCGTGACAACAATCTGGAATTACGCGATTGATGAGAAGCTCTCGACAATGAGGAAACCATCTGAAGCAGAGATGCTGTCTCTCATTCAAGAAAAATTGGGATTGGACCGACAAAGAGCACATGACTTCTTCCAAATGATGGTGGAGAGGAAACATTTTCTTTTTCCCGATGAGATAAAAACAGCCCTGTCAGGTTCATACGGAAAGAAGTGAGTTACCTGATAAGTAGATTTGACTATGACCGTTTGAACCCTAGTCCAGAAGTCCTGCCTCTAAATGTTCTTGACACAAAACTCGTAAATAATTTTAACAAGCTGGACCAATATATTAGACGGTCTGCGGACGATGATAAACTTGAAAAACTATTCTTGAAGGTTCAAGATGGTTTCTCTGAGAGATTTAACATATGGCTAAAACTCAAGGGTGTAGGCGAATATCAGAAACAATTCTTCTTCATAGCTGAAGTATTTCTGGACTTCTTTTACTGTTATGAGCATGAACCACCGCGGACTTGGAAGGATGGACCAGGGAAGTATTTGGTAGAATTCGCGGTGGATTTTATGCTGAGAAAAACTTCAATGGAACCGTGGGAGTATACCTTAGCTCCTTCAGCACTCAGACTTATCTATAGTTTTTTATACGAAAAAGAATATCTTCGCGAACCCCCTGATTCAATGATTGAGTTTCTTGACATTCTTGATGGTCATTTTATTGAACATTTGAAGGAACAGTTCTCGTGAGTAGGAGGTATGTGTACAAGTGCCGTATTCAGGGAAATATTATGAAATATCTGAGTTGATAGGTATCAACCAAAAGGGGTCTGAGAACCTTTCTGGACCCTCCTAGCCTTTATTCATGTCTAGTGTTCTGGAAACCAAAAATCATCTCTAGGACCCTGACAAATAGTAATCCAGGTGATTAGCGAATAAAGCAGCGGCAACCCAGCTAAAACCTGTAATTCCTTTTTTTTGCACGGTGGAGTTCAAAGTTGTTCTGAACCTTTTTACTGAACTACTGAGCTTATTTATAAAAGTCAATGTATCTCAAATAGATATCGTCATTTGTTAGACCAAACTTTTCATGAACTCATTGAACTCCTAATGATATCATAGTCATAAGACCTTTTGATATTTAACAATCAGTAATCATTAAGAGTTCAGTGAGTTCAGTCTAGTTCAGTAGTGCAAGAAAACCTTATTGGACGTGTATCCTCTTCTTTTTCCAGCCCCCGACCAAGAAAAGGCCTCAGATCTGTCAATTCTGCAAAAGAGCTACATCTCTGATCCTTCAACTTAGAGATCAGTTCATAATCCCATCTGACTTAAACGCGATTAACTGAGGATTTACGACAGAACACTAGTAATCAATGCCCTTTTGAGCTTTGACACCTTGATCGAATTGATGTTTGATCTTTTTCATTTCAATTACTACATCGGCCCGATTAATAACCTCAGGGCGGGCATCACGTCCGGTAAGCACCAATTCCACGTTATCTGGTTTGGAATTCATTAGGTCCAGAATATCCTGAACGTCAATTAAACCGAGATGTACTGCCACATTGACTTCATCAAGCACGATCATGTCAAAATTCCCGCTTAGCATTGTTGAGCGAGCTTCATCCAAAGCGTGTTTGGCCATAGCGACATCCATGGGTTCGCCGCCACACCTAATAAAACCTTTTCTGCCCATAGGTTTTATTATTATCTTAGGAGCAAGAGACTTGATGGCGATTTGTTCTCCAGTGGTACCTGGGGCTTTGAGGAACTGAACCATAAAGACCTTGAATCCTCTGCCAACTGCGAGCACCGCGAGCCCCACAGCGGCGGTAGTTTTCCCCTTTCCTTCTCCTGTAAACACCCGTATTTTGCCCAGTCCGTTCATAAAAGACCTTCTTCAAAAAAGGGGGATTCGTGATATATTAACTTGTGAGTCCGATTAATATGACGAATCGCTTTTCCGATCTCTGATTTGCAGACTCTTTGGAACGTAAATTTAACTTAAAGGTTCCTCTATGTCAAGTAATCGTCTTTTGTGGCAGCTCTTGTGGGTAGGGGATTCCGATAAAACGGCGGAGATTTCTTGCAAGGCGATAGAGAAAGAATTGGATCATTTTTGTGTAAATGTGGCTCCAAAGGCAAGAGAAGCTCTGGACATTCTAGCAAAGAACCCTATCGCCCATCTGATAGTAGTTATTGACGCCCAAGCAGCAGACATGGATCTGGCGGCGCTAGTAACCGGGATCAAACAAATAAACCCAGCTATAGAAATTATAATTCTGGGATGCCCGGAGCTTGTTTGGGGTAATTTGACTCTGCCCAGATATTATAGACCAATTATTCTGGATCAGTCTTTCAGTCCGGATGTCTTGATTTCCTGCGTAGCCAAACTCCAGGAAATAGTCGAAACCAAACAAGATTACCAACAACTTAGCAGGGGTATCGGCGACAATATCGGAATGTCAAGGGTCAGCACTGAAGCAGTGTTAACTCTTCTTGCCAGGCAGAATTGTCTAGGCATGATCAGTATGCGACGTGATGGTTTTTTTATATCTTACAATGCCGAGGCCGAAAGATTGACGGGTTATTCGATTGAAGAACTGGCCCACGTTCAGGTTTGGGCGCACGCTGTCCTATGCGATCACAAGTCTGTCCGGATGCTATTGGACTCGATAAACGTCTTTTGGGTCAAAAAAAATGGCCGAGAAAATTTGAGTTTGAGAGTCATGCGTAAAGATGGAAAGGTTTTGACTCTATCCATGACGGTTTTGGTGCTGTTAGATAATTTCGGCCAGGCTAGACAAATAGTCATGCTCTTTTTCGACCCGCTCGAAATTGGAACCGCCAGTGAGTATGATCTCTTAATCAATTCGGGTCCTTGTGCTTTTTATACCTATCATACTGAAAAGGGTTTCGTCAAAATATCATCGGCGGCCACGAACATTATAAATCGAGCATTCTCTCTAGATCTAGCGGCTAGGGATATCCTTGACAGGAAAATTCGAGATTTACCGATACCTAAGAAAACCGCTGAATCTTGGGAAAAATTTCTGCAGACCGTAGAGGAAGGGTCCGTGCCTCCCATTAAGAATGTTCCGCCAATGGGGCTGCCGGGGAGACATATACTTGAGCATGCGTTTACTAGGCGGGTGGCCACGGGCACAAGAGGAAATCACGGCGTTTTGGCCGTAGTAGTCCCGAGAGATGACTTGCTTAGGGTTCCTCTCGAAAATCAATCAGACGGTGAATTGGCCCAACAAACTCTGAATTCCACTCCTAGGCCATTTCTTTTATTGAGGTCAATTCG
>Ga0208495_1000690_pt1 | contig 10295 bp, 6 predicted proteins | sample CryBogmetaGMA14M_FD_184551 | JGI IMG/M metagenome (GOLD analysis project Ga0208495, IMG submission 184551) | Freshwater microbial communities from Crystal Bog, Wisconsin, USA - MA14M (SPAdes) | ecosystem: Environmental > Aquatic > Freshwater > Lake | place: Crystal Bog, Wisconsin, USA | collected...
TTGCCACACTGGGCACGACCGATGCCTTTGGTATTGATGACTTAGCCGCCATCGTGCATTTGCGTAACGAGCTGGTGGAGGAGTACGGACTGGATTATGTGCCTCATATTCACGCGGATGCCGTGATCGGTTGGGCATGGTCGGTGTTTCGGGATTACGATTTTGATGATAACCCCTTGGGTTTTCATGCCCGAACCTTGCGCTCATTAACGGATTCGCTGGAGCGTATTGAGAGTTTGCAACTGGCTGATAGTATTGGTATTGATTTACACAAGACCGGCTATGCCCCTTATATTTCAAGTGTTATTTTGATCAAAGACCGAAGATCCTTCGCACTACTCAGTCGTGAGCCGGAACAAATGCCGTATCTTTACCAGGTTGGCCATCATCATCCCGGTATTTACACGCTCGAATGTTCCCGTTCCGGTGCCGGTGCGCTGGCGGCCTTGGCGAGTATGACGCTGTTGGGTAAACAAGGCTACCGCGTGCTTATCGGGCATAATGTAGAGATGGCTGAAATGCTCCGTGAGCGTTTGGAACGGCATGACTGCATTCAGGTGCTAAATGACTACAATTACGGCCCGGTCACGCTGTTTCGCGTTTATCCACCAGGGGTTGATGCTGAAAAAGCGTTGCACAGTGAATTGAATGACCCAGAATACCGCAGCCAGTTATTGGTCAATAATGAGTATAACCGGCAGGTATTTGATTTGATTTACGAGCGCGTCATGCAAGGCGAAGGCGTATTGCTCTCCTGGACATTGGCTTACCGGTACGCAAATTATCCGGATGCACCGGCAGTTGCCGCTTTGAAGTCATTTATCATGAGCCCGTGGACTGACCTGAAAGCGATTGATTCGGTAGTCAATCAGGTTATGGAAGTTCGAGAACAAATCGCCAACTCTTGATTTAAAGGCTTCTTTTTTACTAGACCAGCGCTTTGTCCATAAGAATGATGCCGTGATGATCCTTAATGGACGAAAAGACCGGTTTGCCTTGAAAAGTAAATGTTTTATAGGGCGCTTCAAAACGATCGACAAAGCCGAATTTTCTGAAAATGTGTTGAGAGACCACACCGGTTGCTTCGACGACACCTGTTTTGTAACCTTTTCTGATGCCGTTCTCTAAACAGGTTTGCACCAAATTCTTTGCTACATTCTTGCCGGATTGTCTAGGATCTACTGCTATCAGGAAAAAGTGAAGATATTCGCCTTTGGGTAAAACCCTTCCTTGTTTGTATCGGGTATCCAGTTCATCCAAAATTGCCCATAAGGGCTCATAATTGTCGCCAAGCTGCCGCATTTCTTCAGGCGGTTCTATAGCAAAATCGTCAGAAACCATTGCGCCGATGATTTGCCTGGACTCTTGATTTCTGGCAATCACGGTCAATGCTTCTTGTTCCAGCTTTGGCCCCAGTAGCGTCACAAAATCAGTAAAATCAGATGAAGAAATACCCAAGGAAGAGGTGACCGGTTCATATCGGGCAAATATTTCAGCTGTCATCGCAGCCAGTTCATAAAGGTCATTGATATCAAACAGTTCGTATTGCACACCTTCAGCTTCGTTTAAGACCATTGTCGTTTCTCCTTTCAGCTTATTGTTAATTTATCGTAAATTAAGTGAATTTAGTGGTCAAGAATTTTTTGGTATGGTCGTCGGGGTAATCCGTATGTTATGAAGCTGAAGGGTTTTTATTAACCGAGTTAGATGTGTATAATACACACCATGAACAGTCGAGAAATTATCAAAAAATTAAAAAAACGATGGCTGGGTGCTGCACCATGTCAGGGGTGATCATCATCAATTCAAGCACCCGGTCAAATCAGGAAAAGTTACTGTTCCACATCCAAGCAAAGATATTGCCATTGGTACATTGAAAAGCATTTATAACCAAGCGGGTTGGGATTTGAAATGAAATATTCAATTGTTCTGCACAAAGACCCTCAGTCAGATTACAGCGTTACCGTTCCTGATCTGCCAGGGTGTTTTTCCGCTGGAAGCACCATCGAAGAAGCGTTGTTAATGGCCAAGGAAGCCATCGAGTGCCATATTGAAGGTATGCTTTTGGACGGAGAATCTATCCCAAAATTACTCCCATTTGAAGAGCACCAAGCAAACCCAAATTACTTTGATGGTATTTGGGGGATTGTCGAAATAGATATGAGCCAATTATCTTCAAAGTCCAAACGCGTTAATATTACGTTACCCGAACATCTTCTAAAAACCGTTGATAATTATGCAAAGAAACATGGCGAAACACGGTCTGGTTTGTTGGCTCATGCTGTTACGGAATACATAAGCGGTCATCAATAAAATGCATCATGACCTTAAGTTGTCTGATAACGAATGTTGGATTGTTAATATTATTGGAGCGGGATAGTGGCGCAATTTACAGTAACGGGTGAGATTGATCCCTTTTTACATGTCAGTTTATTACGCGGCGAAAAGATTTATTGCGAATCTAATGCCATGGTGATGATGGAAAGCGCTTTAGAACTAAAGGGAAAAATGACGGGTGGTTTAGGTAGCGCCTTGATGCGTCGTTTTGCCAATGGCGAATCGTTTTTTCAGCAACATATTGAAGCTGTTCGAGGTGATGGTGATTGTTTGCTATCGCCGACTCTGCCGGGTGCAATACAAGTTTTAGATGTTGGAACAACCAGTTACAGGATAACGGACGGGGCATTTGTGGCGGCTGAAAGCGGAGTTACGCTGAATGTGCGCACGCAAAGTATAGGGACGGCCATGTTTGGTCAAACCGGTGGTTTTTTTATCTGTGAAGCCTCGGGTGTTGGCAAGTTGGCGGTATCGGGTTTTGGTTCCAGTTTTGTATTGGATGTGGAGCCAGGGAAAGACATCATTATTGATAATGCTCATGTAGTCGCTTGGGATAGTGCGTTACATCATGAAATTTCCGTCGCTACACAACAATCCAGTGGTTTTTTGGGGCAGTTGGTCAATAGCGTAACCAGCGGCGAAGGTATGGTGCTTAAGTTTTCGGGTAAAGGCAAAGTTATCATCTGCTCGCGTAACCGTGAAAATTTTATTACCTGGTTACTTAAAGGAATGCCTGTTAACACTTAGGTATTAAGCATTAAATAATCGGTAGGGGTGATTGAAATCACCCCTAGTGTGCCCAGCATGGGCTAAAACTTGTTATCTGAAAGGAGATAACCGGAAGTAGTAACGACAACCGTAGCGAAAACGCAAGGGGGAAACCGTGAGGTTAACCTGAAAGAAGCGGATAGCAAATGCACGACCGTAGGAACACGAACAAGCAGTGAGGCAGGGTGTGGGCGATGAGTGTGCTAGGAAACACGAAATCCAACAGTTACCGAAAGACACATCAAGTAGAGCTTGGCGGCACGGGCAGAAAGTTTTAGCACCTTACCTGGGGAGATCTTTAGCACGAGAGTGCTGAAGAAGTCAGCAGAGGCCGTAGTAGTGAGGAAGTTCCTGTAATGGGGATGGAGCGAAGGGCCGAAGAATCTAGTTCATTAATCCAAACGAGGTTACTCAATTGCGTAAAGTATTTTGAAATAAACGGGCGTTACCGCGAGCGGTAAACCACCCCTTTGGTGAGGAATTCAGTATCAGAGTGGATTCTTTGAGAAGCAAACCCCACGGGATGCAAGCAGAGAGTAGCGGTAAAAGGAGAAAGAAGATGATAAATGAGTGTCTGATGGAAACGATGTTTAACTGGTTAAACTGGCAGGAGGCTTTTGATGCGGTCAAACGTAATAAAGGCGCTGCGGGGATAGACGGAAAAAGCATCACAGAGACTGAACTGCACTGGCAGCAGCATGGAGCGGAGATTGAAGCGAAGTTAAAAGCGGGAACATACGTTCCAAGCCCTGTCTTAGGCGTGAAGATTCCTAAAAGTGACGGTGGTGAACGGCTGTTGGGGATTCCTACGGTACAAGACCGAGTCATTCAGCAAGCGATACAGCAGATTTTAACGCCGATATTCGATAGGGGGTTTAGTAGCTCAAGTTATGGTTACAGACCTTATTTAGGTGCGCACCATGCGATAAAGCAAGCGCAAGCTTATGTTCAGGAAGGTAAAACTTGGGTAGTGGATATAGACATTAGCGCGTTCTTTGATGAAGTAAATCATGATATTTTACTGAATCAAATTACTCAGAAAGTAGCCGACCATGAGGTATTAAGCCTGATAAGAAAATACTTGAAAACAGGAATAATGCTGGACGGTAAAATCGAATGTAGGCATAAAGGGGTGCCGCAAGGTAGCCCGTTAAGTCCGCTTTTGGCAAACATCTACTTGGATAAACTGGACAAAGAGTTGGAAAAGCGCGGCTTAAGCTTTTGCCGCTATGCCGACGATGTGGCGATTTTCGTCAACAGCGAAAGAAGTGCGCAGCGGGTTTTAGAAAGCATCAGTCTGTGGATAGTAAAGCATTTAAACTTACGCGTTAATCAAAACAAAAGTGGTACGGGACGACCTTGGGACGGGCAATATCTGGGTTTTCGGATAACCGAAGAAGCTGAGATTATGATTGCGCCTAAAAGCATCGCCCGATACCAAGAAAAGGTACGGGAATATTGGGATGCACGGCAAAGTTTAACCACTAAACAGCTGGTTAAACAATGGAAGCAATATAGCATAGGTTGGTGGAATTACTTCAAGATAGCAACAGAACCTTGGAATATCAAAAGGTTGGAAGGCTGGGTGCGCCGACATATGCGAAAGTGTTTCTGGCTACGCTGGCATAACAAGAAAGGCAGGCTTAACGCACTACGTCGCTTAGGAGCAACACCGAGGCAACAAGAAACCGCGAGCAGTTCACGCGGGGCATGGCGAATAGCGAAAAGTCCGACCTTACATAAAGTCCTGAGCAATGCTACTTTAAGACGCTATGGATTATTTGCGCCATCAGAACTCACAACAGCATAAGTTGTTGGATTCAACCGCCGGATGCGGAAAACCGCATGTCCGGTGGTGTGGGAGAGGTGGCGGGCGCAATCCCGTCACCCCGACCCGATCGGTCTACGGTCTTCGATAATTTAGACGCGATAAAGCGCGTCTCTACGGTCTGCGGTCTTCGATAATGTAGCCATGTCGGGTTAGCGATAGCGTAACCCGACACATTCACGTAAAATGTCGGGTTACGCTATCGCTAACCCGACATGGCTACCGGTTTACAGCATTAATTTTCGGCGTGTTAACGCGGCAAAGCCCAGCAAGCCGCTGATGCTGGCGCTATCGACATTGTTAATGTCCACCGCCCAATGGCCACTGCCACCACCGCCATTTAAGGTAAACGGCAGGCTACCGGCAAAGGAAGTAAGACCCAGATCAGCCGCAAAGCCTTCGCTTAAGTTTGTGCCAGCCGCCACATTATCAAATTGGCTCAAGGCCAAAATGTAATTACCCGCCAGTAAAGTGCCATAAGAATAAGACACTGTACTTGAAATGACCGCTTCGTCAGCAGTATTTTTGGCCTTGGTATCAAATACCCAATTACCGGTGCTTTGATCCCACAACGATAGATAAGGGTTAAAGCCGCCCCCGGTTATCACCTCGCCGACTCCATTAGTCCCGCCATTAAGAGACAAAGTGTCGATCAGTACGGTACTTGAATCAGCCGCAAGATAAAAGTCAAAAAACTGCACGTCACTGTCATTGGCAAAACTGCCGGTGAAACTGAAGTTGGCTAAAGTTGCATCAGCAGAAACCGCTTGGCTGCTACACAGCAATAGCGCAATTAAGCATTTTTGGAAAGTCATGGGGGAAATTAAGAGCACGTCGAACATTAAAATAATGCAACTGTGCGCCCACGAGGGCAACTTATCAACAGGGTGAAAGTCCCTGTCGGCGTATGCCATAACGTCGTAGCTGAAAGTAACTGCGTCATTGTGAAATGGGGTGGAGAGCAACTGGAAGCGAAAAGGCAGTCCGTAGGATAACGAATCCGATTCGGCAGGGCAAGGCGGCGAGTCTGCGGTTCCATGACGAAGCCTGAAAATCATCAGTTACGTTGTTTTGGCGATCAAAACGATAACTGGACCTACCAAGTGGTTGGGAGCGGAATGTTTGGAAGGTAAGTTGAAGAAAGTGGGGAGACCTGCCCCTCGAGGTGACGATGGGCAGGAGTCAGAGCCCTTATAGTACTGCAAACCGTGGAAGGTTATGACAGGGTGAGAATATTGTGGCACCGACGGGAAACCAGTCGGAAACAGAGAAAACAAACACAAGCCTAAATCATGACGGGAAGCGATGGAAACAAGCGGGTAGCAAAACCGCTTTTAGGGAAGGAGGGTAGGAAGGTAGAATTTCTGAGCTGACGGCGGCGAAAATACGGGGTCATTGCATAATGCTAGTAAACCCACGAGATCCTGGAAAGACAAGCGCCAGAGGAACGCCAATCATCAGTAAGGGAGTTGCGGATAGCGAGGTAACAAAGTGGAATAATTTTATTCCGTGGCAATAATCGAAGCACCTTGAAGTAGGTTATAGTCATCTATCTGTCCTGAAATGGGAACTACCAACTGGAGAGCCGTGTGCGGGAAAACCGCATGCACGGTTCGGAGGGAGGGGAGGTTAATAGCCTTCCCTACCCCTATGAGGGGGATTTATCTAATAAAACCTCCCCTAACCCCTCTTTTTCAAAGAGGGCGACTGAATAACTACCATCGAGAATATTGACTATATTTTTTCGCATGTATCGATTGCAATTATGAGTTGCATGTTAGCAATAAAAAAATTGTCAGTTAAGATAACAAGATATATTTTGTTAAAACTTGTGCCGGGTTTTATGATATGGATGCAGGAGGTAGAGCAATGTAGTAGCCGCGTAGTAGTGCGCCCGGCGAGAGTGTAACCCGAAATTTTTTGGTCACGCCACTCTAACCAAAACAATAGTGCTTAGAGCATACCGACCCAGTAATGCGCTACATACCTATTCATTACACGCAATATGCTAACGCTATTTAACGTCATCTGCAAATGCTGCAATAGTAAGGTATGATAAAGTGGATTGGTTCGGAAAAAAGAGGGTATTGGCAAGTCCAGATTGGGTTTAACGAGAGGAATGATGTATAACGAAAATAGCACTGATGCAGATTAAGTAAAAGGGATAAGAGTTTCAGGATAAAATAAAACAGGGGACATTGAATGAATCGATTGAATGCGCAGCAACTATTACAAAAGGCATTAGCCAATCCACAAGCTGATTTTCGTGAAGGTCAATGGGAGGCCATTGATGCGTTGGTGAACTACCACCAAAAGTTGTTGGTGGTGCAACGCACTGGGTGGGGAAAAAGCGCGGTGTATTTTATTAGTGCCCGGATTTTTCGTGACAGGGGTTTGGGGCCGACCATTATCGTTTCCCCCTTGCTGGCATTGATGCGTAACCAGATAAATGCTGCCAGGCGTTTGGGGATTAATGCCGTTACCATGAATTCAACCAACCGTGATGATTGGCTGATAGTGAAACAGCAGATTCTGGCTGATGAGATAGATTGTTTGTTGATCTCCCCTGAACGGTTAGCCAATGACGAATTTGTGGAAACGGTTTTACAACCAATTGCGAATCGTATTGCGCTGATGGTAGTGGATGAAGCGCATTGTATTTCAGATTGGGGGCATGATTTTAGGCCGGACTACCGCCGTATCGTCAATATTCTACGATTTTTGCCTGCCAACACTCCGGTTTTGGGGACGACGGCAACAGCCAATAATCGTGTCATAGCCGACATACAGTATCAGCTTGGTAATAATATCCAGATTCAACGTGGACCACTCATTCGTGATAGTCTATCGTTGCAAACGATGGCGTTGCCCGATCAAGCGGCACGTCTGGCCTGGCTGGCACAAACCATCCCGAAACTGGGGGGAGCTGGCATTGTGTACGCCCTGACCAAACGCGATGCCGAACAGGTAGCTAATTGGTTGCGGCAGAACAGTATTGAAGCACGAGCTTATTACAGTGGTGTTGGGCATCCCGATTTTGCAGACAGTGACACTTACAGGCAATATCTTGAAGACTTGTTGCTGAATAACCAGCTCAAAGTGTTGGTGGCGACAATAGCGTTAGGCATGGGGTACGACAAGCCTGACCTGGGTTTTGTGATTCACTATCAGGCACCGGGTTCTATTGTGACCTATTATCAGCAGGTTGGTCGGGCCGGGCGCGGCATTGATTCTGCCTACGGTATTTTGCTATGTGGCACGGAAGACTATGATATTCATGAATATTTCCGTCGGTCGGCTTTTCCAAATGAGGGGGAAGTTAAAAAAATTCTTGATGCTCTTGAAAACGCTGATGGACTTACAATTCAGAAAATTGAAAAAGTTGCTAATTTACGCTATGGGCGGATTGAAAATGCCTTAAAATATTTAGCTTCAGAGAACCCATCCCCGGTTTTAGCTAGAAATAAAACTTGGTACAGAACACCAGTCCATTTTTCTCTTGACTGGCAGCGTATAAATACTGTCACTGCCATAAGAAAAGATGAGTGGGATGAAGTCAAAACATACATCAGTGCGCAAAATTGCCTGATGAACTTCTTAAGAGGTGCGTTAGATGACCTGAGCAATGAGCCTTGTGGGAAATGTGAAGTTTGCCTTACTCATCCCGTCCTAGATAAAAGTTACTCTGATGAACTAGCAGCGAAAGCAGTTGTATTTTTGAAACGAACTGAGGAGGTTATTAGTCCACGCAAAGAAATCGCGCAATCAAATGAAGAAGGCGCGAAGACATTCCCTGTTTATAAATTCCCAAGACATCTCGGAGAGTTAGTGGCGCAGCCAGGAAGAATATTGTCACGTTGGAAAGATGCAGGTTGGGGAAAAATGGTTGCGGATGACAAAAATGCGGGCCGCTTCCGTGATGAACTGGTTGTTGCTACAGCCGAAATGATCCGTGAGCGGTGGAGACCAGAGACATTTCCCGTGTGGGTTTGCTGTGTACCATCGCTGAATCATCCTGAGCTGGTGCCAGATTTCGCTCGACGGTTGGCAAATAAGCTGGGCTTACCCTTTATTGATGCGGTAAAAAAGATTAAGACAAATGAACCGCAAAAGCTTCAGCAGAACCGTTTCCACCAATGTCACAATCTGGATGGTGCGTTTTCAATTGACCAGCCGACTAAAGGAAGTGTATTGCTGGTGGATGATATTGTCGATTCGGGCTGGACGTTTACTGTCATAGCGGCACTTTTACAACAGGCTGGCAGCGGTAAGGTTTACCCCTTTGCTTTGGCATCGTCATCAACGAACGAATAATTTATGAATCTACATGAAAATACACAAGCAGTATTACTGCTTACTAGCCACTTTACAAAATTAGCACAAGAGGCAGCTAAACCGTTGACCCCTACTGAATGGGGACGTTTTGCCGCGTGGTTAAAGGAGCAAGAATTGTCTCCAGCTCAATTGTTGAGTGGGGATGTTGCCGTTATATTGTCAACGTGGCATGACAGTAAGATACCGTTGAGCCGATTGGAAGCTTTGCTGGGGAGAGGATATGCTCTGGCATTGGCCATGGAAAAGTGGCAGCGAGCCGGGATATGGGTATTGACAAGATCGGATGCGGCCTATCCCAAGAGCTTGAAGCAACGCCTGAGAACTGATGCGCCGCCTTTTTTATTTGGTGTAGGTAACCCCCAACTGCTGAATAATAGCGGAGTTGCGGTAGTCGGCTCCAGGCATGTGAATGAAGAAAGCCTGCAATATGCTGATGCACTAGGTGCCAAGGCTGCTCTGGCTGGTGTAAATGTTGTGTCTGGAGGAGCCAAAGGTATTGATGAAGCGGCTATGTTAGGGGCATTAAGTGTTGAGGGTACTGTCATTGGTGTACTGGCTGACAGTTTGTTAAAAGCTGCAACTGCCCAAAAATGGCGTAACAGCTTGGTGAATAACAATTTGGTTCTAGTTTCCCCTTTCTATCCGGAAGCAGGATTCAATACCGGCAATGCCATGGCACGGAACAAATATGTTTACTGCTTATCTGATGCAGCTGTCGTGGTGCATTCCGGCAAGAATGGCGGAACCTGGAATGGTGCAATTGAAAGCCTTAAAAAAGGTTGTGTTCCTGTTTGGGTGAGGCCAACCGGGGACACAGAAGCGGGCAATGAAGAAATTGTCAAGCGGGGGGGGCAATGGTGTGAAGGGGTTATTGGACGTCTTGACATAAGCAGTTTGTTTGCGCACTTCCAAAATTCGGGGGGTAAGGTTAATGCATCATTGCAAGAATTTGATAAAGAACACCAAGTGGAAAATGCTTCAAAGAATAGTGAGATAGGACAGTATGGAAATAATGAAATACCGTGCA
>Ga0208495_1000694_pt1 | contig 10268 bp, 6 predicted proteins | sample CryBogmetaGMA14M_FD_184551 | JGI IMG/M metagenome (GOLD analysis project Ga0208495, IMG submission 184551) | Freshwater microbial communities from Crystal Bog, Wisconsin, USA - MA14M (SPAdes) | ecosystem: Environmental > Aquatic > Freshwater > Lake | place: Crystal Bog, Wisconsin, USA | collected...
CCCCAGACCTGATGGAACTGATAAAAAAAGTTGAGAAAACCCGACCAGAAAGAGTGGCAAGGAAAAAAGACGGCCAGGAGTTCCCTGCTCTGACTCTGGAAGAGAGAAAAGTCAGGCTGGAAAAATATCACCCGGACTTCCGCACAGGCGCGCTCAGAGAACTGAAAGTAGGACCCAGCAAGGGCTATGAGGTAGCTCAGGAAATTGCTGACACTTTTGAGTCCCGCAGCCGTGTTGATCCTGACAAGATAGACCTTGGTGAGGTTCACTACGAGACTGACGTGCTGGTGATCGGAGGGGGCGGAGCTGGAACGGCGGCAGCTCTGATAGCCCAAGAGCACGGGGCGAGGGTGATTATAGCCACCAAGCTGCGTCACGGCGACGCCAACACCATGATGGCCGAAGGCGGGATTCAGGCGGCGACCAAGGGCTGGAAAGATTCACCTTACTACCATTACCTGGATGTCATCGGTGGCGGTCATTTTGAAAACGACCCTGATCTGGTCAAGACCATGGTGATCGAAGCGCCCAAAGTAATCGGGTGGCTGGAAAACCTAGGCTGCATGTTTAACAAGTGGCCTGACGGAAAGCTGTTCACGCTTCATGGAGCAGGCACATGCCGCAAGAGAATGCACTACGCAGGTGATATGACAGGTGCTGAGATTATGAGAACCCTGCGGGACGAAGCTCGTAACAGGGTTAAAGATATCGGCGTACTCGAGTTTTCTCCGGCTGTGGAACTTGTGATGGACGACAATGGCAATTGTTCCGGCGCCATCTTGTACAACCTGGAAACTGAGGAGTATTTTCTGGTTAAGGCGAAAGCCGTGATAATGGCAACGGGGGGTTCGGGCCGTCTCCACATCCAGAAATTCATGACTACCAACCACTATGGGGCAACTGGTGACGGTTTGGTTATGGGATACAGGATAGGCGTAGGTGTCCGTTTCCTTCACGCGACCCAGTATCATCCCACCGGATCGGTGTTTCCCGAGCAGGCTGAAGGGCTTCTCATAACAGAGAAGGTGAGAGGAGCTGGAGCTAATCTGGTCAACATTGACGGGGAACAGTTCGTATTTGAACGAGAGCCCAGAGACATCGAGTCAGCCAGCATCATCCGCGAGTGCACAAAAATGGGCAAGGGCATACCTGTTCCGGGGCAAAAGGGTAAGTTCGGAGTGTGGTTGGACTCGCCCATGATTGATTTGCTGGAAGGTGAAGGAACCGTAGAAAGGGAGTTTCCTGCGAAGCACATTCTCTTTATCCGTTACGAAATAGATATCTCAAAGCTTCCCCTGCTTGTCTACCCTACTCTTCATTACCAGAACGGCGGTCTTGCTTATAAGTCGGACGGCTCAACGTCGGTTCCTGGTTTCTTTGTGGCTGGTGAAGTAGGCGGAGGGGTTCATGGAGCGAACCGGCTCATGGGCAATTCTCTCTTGGACATTACTGTTTTTGGACGTCTTGCCGGTGAATCAGCAGGAAAGTTCGTCAAGGAGAGGGGCGAGATCGGAAAACTGAGTGTGGACCACGTGCGGCGGTATCATAGGGAACTGGAAGAAGCGGGGATAGATACCTACAGGGTTTCCCCGGTGGTCCTGCCTGATTACGCCAATCCCGAAGTTAAGAAGAGACAGTGGACCACGACGTACGTGGGAACCATGAGATAGGAACAGATTCCAAGATGATGCTGAACCCGAAAAGAAAAGGCCCATTCCAGAGGGTGATCGATTACTTCATAGGCCTTCGGGACCAGTCTCCTTATTGGAGACTTCAGGCAGTGGCATGGGGGATCATCTTGATCGTTTTTGTCGGTAGTGGAGTTTTATTCAGTGTACTTGCCCTTTCGGCCGTCTTCGGCGGTGGGAGTGTCTCTTATCAAGCCATGGGGTCTCCGGGACCGGTTGTGTTTCGGCATTACACTCATATGTGGTTCATGGAAGGCAAATACAAAGAGTGCAAAATTTGTCACAACAAGATTTTTGCTACTCAAAAGTATGGGACCTTTGTGTTCCGGGCCTTGCAAGATACTCCTGCCAGGAAAGTGCGTATAGGACTTGATACCTCAACGCTGTTCGTACCCGGAACTACACTGGAGGATGAAGTAGCTCTCGTGACGTACGAGATTCCCAGGGCTTGTGGTACCTGCGCAACAGGAAATTGTCATGACGGAAAGGAATCTTTCAGCAGGCTTGACTGCCTTGGCTGTCATCAGGCCAAATAGAGTTCTTATTTTCGTTACCAGGTTATGTCGTGAAATGGAAAAGTGATTTTTCCTTATGAGCAGCACTTCTGAAACTACTAAAGGTATGCCCCCAGCAAATGGGAAGCAGGAAAATGTTTCCTCGAGCGATTCTTCAGAGAGGCTGGAAGCACGTCCCAAACGCTGGGGTATGATCATTGACCAGCGCCGGTGCATCGCCTGTCATAGCTGCACTATCGCTTGCAAGAGCGAAAACAACGTGCCTCTCGGTTACTGGCGATCATGGATAAAAGGGATTCAAAAAGGCCGTTTCCCCAATGTCGGGAATTTTTACCTTCGACGACTTTGCAATCAGTGCGATGTTCCTCCGTGCGTCCAGGTTTGCCCGGTACAGGCCACGGTAAAACGCGAAGAAGACGGTGTTGTGGTTATGTACTATGGAAAGTGCATCGGCTGCGGGATGTGTATAGCCGCGTGCCCCTATGATGCCCGCTTCTTCAACCCTTTTCGCAGCACTGCCGACAAGTGCGACTTCTGTGTATCGCGTATCGATAACGGGCTCAAACCGGCCTGTGTAGAGGCTTGCGTGTCTCGGGCCCTAGTGTTCGGAGATCTTAACGACCCTTCATCGGAGATCTCTCAGAAACTTGCGTCCGTGGCTACAAGCGTCATCAAACCTGAATTGGGTACAAAACCAAAAGTTTATTACATAGAGGCCGACCATTCATTAAAAGGCAGGATCATATTCTCCGACGACTTCAAAGAGGGAATACTCGAATACCACCGACATATTCCCAGCCCCGATGCGTCGTACTGGAAAAAAGGTGAAGAGAGGTAAATGGAAGCCGCGGTTCTCTATAACGTGCCACACGAGATCCCCTGGAAGGTCTATATTCCGCTATACTTTTATTTCACAGGGCTTTCAGCGGGGTCTTTCATACTTTCTACGCTGTCCACGGTCTTTGGGATTAAGCGGTTCAAACCCATGGCGCTTCCCGCAGCAATAATTTCACTTGTACTGCTGTTATTAGCCCCAGCCTGCCTGATACTTGATCTGAATCAGCCACTCAGATTCTGGCACACGCTTGTCCCCGAATATTTCAATAGGACCTCGGCCCTTTCATACGGCTCGTGGCTTTTGACCTTTTATCCCCTTGCCAACCTGATTTACATTTATTTCATATTTGTCAAGAACGACCATATTACCAAAATCTTAGGGACCATAACGGTTCCGCTGGCTATTTTCGTTCATGCTTACACCGGTTTTGCATTTGCTCTGGTACGGGCTCGGGCGTGGTGGCACTCAGCGCTCATGCCGGGATACTTTCTTACGTCCGCCCTATTATCGGGCATCGCTCTCCTTCTCGTTGTTGCTCTCATCATGGACCGTTACAGGAGAGAGAAGCTCGAGCCGGAATTGTACAAGAGTCTCCGGCTTATGATGATAGGGATCCTCCTGGTGGATCTGTTTTGGAGCGGCAGCTTCTGGCTGACTTTGCTGGTATCCACAGCGGATGGTTATGCATCTATCATGTATGCCTTGCACGAGAAGTCTTACGTCTTGGGTGAGTTCGTAGCTGGTATGCTCGTCCCCTTAGTGATCCTCGTTTTGCCCTGGACTAGGGAAAAGAAAAGTTGGCTGTGTCTCGCCTCGCTCCTCATCATAGGCGGGGTTTTTCTCATGAGGTATTCGGTAGTCTTTATCGGATTTGACATCCCTCTGAGCTGATGCTGAACATTGTTGAAGGTAGTATGACCGACGTGACCCGACGAGAATTTATCCGCCTTGCGACTTTGATGGGAGGCGCTTGCCTTTTCGCAGGATGCACTCTGTTAGGAGACAACGCTGCTGTTCCAGAATATATTAAGGGGGCTCCCGGAGTAGATCCTCTGGAGACCCTGAACGGTATAAAGAATGTTTATACGGTTTGTGCACTCTGTCCGGGCAACTGCGGCATAAGTTGCCGAGTAGCCCAGGGCACGTTGGTCAAGATCGGGGGCAGCCCCTATCATCCTGTCACAGCAGATTCGCCTCTCCCCTTTGATACGCAATTAGAGACTGCCATCACCTCCGGTGGCTCGGTTTGTGCTGTGGGCGGCAGCGGAATTCAGACCCTTTATGATCCTTTCAGGGTGGCCCGGCCTCTCAAGAGGGTAGGCCCACGCGGCTCAGGAAAATGGAAAGCCTTGACGTGGAATGATGCCGTTAAGGAAATCGTGGAAGGTGGCAATCTATTCGACGAGGGCAACGTAACAGGCTTGAGAGCAATAGAGAAGGCTGGAACGGGACTGAGTTTCATGGTGGGCCGCGCGGATTGGGGAGCATTGACATTCATCAGGCGGTTTCTTGCAGAATACTCAGGGTCCGTACTGGTTAGGGACAAGGCGGCAATGATGGACGAACTTGCCGCAGAGGCTGCGGACAGTGTCTTCGGCCCAGGCACTGGACCTGTGGATGCAGACTATGGTCACGCACGGTTCCTTCTGAGTTTTGGTGATGCCCCTTTGGATTCGGGTGTGCCCCTCGTGTCGGTGGCTCGTCAAATCGCTGATGCCAGGACAAAAGGGCCATGCCTCCGCTGGGCTGTAGTAGACCCCAGGCTTTCTACTTCGGCATCCAAAGCGGACCTTTGGATTCCAGTCATCCCCGGGACCGACTTGAATTTGGCTCTGGGCATAATGAGCGCTCTTTTCGAACACTACCCCAGTGCGATCAAGATCCCCTTGGAAGGGCTAAGAAGATTAGTCTCCGGTCGTACGTCGGCAGATTATGCGCATATGTGCGGAGTTTCCCCCGAGATCCCTGTCAAGCTGGCAGGCTATTTTGCTCAGGAACGCGAGGCATCTGCAGCGGTACCTGGTAGAGGAATTTTCTCACAGGTGGATGGAATAGACGTCGCGAGAGTTATCCTAAGCCTCAATCTCATGGTGGGTTCTGTTCCAGGATCTGGAGGATTGGCGAAGAGAAACGATGACTTTTTGAGACAAGCGGAGAGAAACCTCGTGCCTGACCTGAAGCCTGGTCCAAAGTCAACGATCCCTGATGCCAATTCAAAAGCATTGATACTCTGGGAGGCAGACCCTGTTTATGATGATCCACAGATAGCTTCTGAACAATTCAAGGACCGGGAGAAAATCCCACTGCTCGTTGTCATTGACAGGGAGTTAACCGAGACCTCGGCTTTATCCGATTACATTCTGCCGGATACCACATACTTGGAAAGGTGGGATATATGTGTCTCTCCACCTTCGGTGACTACCCCCGGGTTTGGCGTCCGCGTGCCCGTAGTGGGAGGTTTGGACGAAAAAACCGGTGATTTTTTCCCCATTCTTCCTGAGACCAAACCCATGGAGGACATTCTTATCCTCCTGGCTGCGAACGTGGGACTTCGAGGTTTTAAGCCGGAAGAACCGGGGCGTATAAGGAATGCGAGGAATTATTATCAGCAGGCAATTGATGCTGCAGTGGACTCGATAAAAAAAGAAGGCTTCATCAGCGAGTCCGTGATGTGCGATGCGTCCAAGGTGATGGACCGGGGAGGGCTTTTTGCTGTCCCGGGAATTAGTCCGACCATCAAGATTGAATCTGGAAAATCAGTCCACAATGTGCTGCCCAATCTCAAATCCATTGATGAAGTTCCGGGTATGAATGACGAACTATTACTCATTTCTTACACACTCCCGTTCCATAGGTCCTCGCGGTCTGTAGTGAATAGCTGGCTCATGGAAATCCTCCCTTACAACAGGCTTATAATCAGCGTTGGAGATGCCCGCAGATTTGGAATGAATCAGGGAGAAAAAATCTTTCTGGAAACTACCGAGGGCAAGGTTCGTACAGAATGCCGTGCGCATGTCGTTCCGGGAATCAGGCCGGGAGTGGTGGCACTGGCCAGGGGGTTCGGAAATAGCCAATCCGGTGCTGCCCGAACGTTGATAGACGGTTCTGCTGTTACGCCTGATAAGACTCGATGCGCAGGCATTAACACCTTTCGTCTGGTTTTGGGGCCAGGACCAACAAAAGTGAAGGTGAATGCCACTTCCTACCACAACATGAAGTGATAACAGCAAGACCTATTGAATTTTCTATCTTGCCACTCATCAACTCCAGAGATTTCCTATACCGTACTGGAAAAAGTGTGATATGTGCATCATCTGAGAGTATAGAGGTCGTTTGTAACATCCCCCCGTTACAATTTTACCTCTATGCTCTCTTTCTTTTGAATAAGGTAGATTCTTGGACAACCCAAAGGAAAATCACGTAATATTGCGATAAAAAGAATAAAACCACCAGATCTGGACCCAAGGTGATGCTCAATCCTCATCGAGGACCTCACGAACCGTTTCAAGAAGTTTTCGCATATTGTACGGTTTCTCCACCGAGCCCCTGACTCCAAACACTCTTGCCTCTTCAGCCGTTCCATTGGATAAGAAACCACTGCATAAAATGACCTTGACCTTGGGATTAATGTTCACAAGTTCTTGAAAGCACTCCTTGCCACCCATCTCCGGCATGATGAGGTCCAAAATCACCAGCGAAATGTCAATTCTCTCTTTCCTGTAGAGGTCGAGGGCCTTTCTTCCATTAGTTGCCGTTAGTACGGTGTAGCCTGCTCGTGTGAGAAGCTGGGAACCCATATCGCAGAGGAACTCTTCATCATCCACCAAGAGAATAGTCTCAGAGCCACCTTGAGGGACTGCGCTATCCTGTTCTGAATCTTCTTCCAGTTCTGTTGAGACCACGGGGAAATAGATACGAAACGTGGTCCCGTGACTAGGCTCACTGTAGCAACTGATGAACCCTTCATGCTGTTTCATTATGCCATAAACCATGGCCAGACCTAGACCTGTACCCTTGCCCCCCTTGGTAGTGAAAAACGGCTCAAATATATGCTGCATAGTCTCTTGACTCATACCATGACCGGTGTCTTCAACGGAAAGCATTACATAGTGCCCGGGTTTGGCTTGCAGATGCACTCTGCTGTACTCTTCATCCAGCGTAATATTTCTCGTTTCAATGGTCAGTTTGCCGCCGGCTTCCGGCATGGCATCTTTAGCATTGATAGCAAGGTTCAAAAGAATCTGTTCCACCTGTACAGGGTCTGCATTGATAACCGGCAACCAACTTTCCAAACTCAGCTCGATAGCAATCATCTTGGGGATTGTACGCTCCAAGAGTTTTTTTACCTGGGCAACTTCATGGTTGAGATTTAAGGGACGTGGCTTGGTATCACCCTTTCTACTAAAGACCATTAGCCTCTGAACGAGTTTTGCACCTCGCTTGGCTGAGGCATTTATCGTATGCAAATTACGGTAGTCCGGGTGATCAGGATGCTTACCAACGAGAAGCAATTCAGAATACCCTAAAGCAATCTGAAGCAAGTTGTTGAAGTCATGGGCTACACCACCTGCAAGAGTCCCTATGGCCTCCATTTTTTGGGCCTGGAGAAGCTGAGACCTAAGAGATTTGGTTTCAGACATGTCTGCACAAAAGGTCAGAATCGCCGGCTTCCCCTCGTAATCAACTACTGTCGGCCAAACTTCTAAATCAAAGGATTCTCCATTCTTCTTGAGACCTTTCACCTCGTAGTGCATTGGCAGTGGTTTCTCCGACAGTCTGTCTTTACGCCTCTGAGTAATCAATGCTCTATCTTCAGGAGAATAAAAGTCTTCTACTGGGTGCCCAAGAACTTCATGCATGCTGTCATATCCAAAGATTTTAAGAAACTGGGGGTTGACATTAGTGAGTACGCCATCCTGCATGATTCCAATACCAATGGGGGCTTGTTCAATGAGGAGTCGGCTACTCTGTTCTGATTCTCTAAGGGCCTGCTCCGCCAGCTTTCTTTCAGTGATGTCTCGGTCAATCGCAAGAGCATACTTCTCATTTTCAAGTTCGAGAACACCGACGCTTATCTCAATTGGAAAAACTCTGCCATCCTTCCGGCGGTGTGTAGACTCTTCTTTGAGCCATTCCCCCTTGAGAATGCGATCAATTCCCTCTGATAACTTTTCAGAGGACTCGGGGGTGTTAATATCACTTATTTTGAGAGTCAGTATTTCTTCTAGTTTATATCCATGCATTTCTGCGGCAACTGGATTAGCGGCAACAATTTGCCCCCTCCTATCTCCCTCTAGACCAATAATCATGATCGAATCCCTAGCTCGTTCAAACAAAGTCCGATAACGGTATTCACTTCTCCGGAGTTCATTTTCTGAACGTTTGAACTCAGTAATGTCACGCAACGTCACTACACGTCCGGCAAGCTGACCTTCCTCGTTTCTGAACAATGCAGAGCTAATGTAAACATCAAGAACTTTTCCATCCTTGGTCAACCGTTGGGTTTCGAATGGAGGAACCCGTTCACCTTTGAAACTTCTTTCCAGTGTTTCTCTAGTTTGGGGCAAATATTCTTCAGGGACATAGTCAATGTGACGGCCCAATAAATCTTTAACGGACCAACCAAAGGTAATAGAGCAGGCTGAATTTACGAAGAGAACGTGTCCTTCGGCATCATAGACAACCATAGGTTCTGGAGACGAATGCAACAGCGAACGTAGCGTATCCTGACTTACACTTAACGCACGGTTCTTCTGTTCTAGGTCAGCTTCTCGCCGTTCAAGTTCTGCTACCCTTTGGCGCATCTCATTCAATTCATCAATAAGCAGGCTCTGGGTCTTTTCATGGTCTTGCATGTCAGGCTCCTCCTTAGGGAAGCAATGCATGTGAGAAGTAGGTGGGGTCTTGATTGTAAGTGCGCTGGTCCGGGTTCATTAGACAAACTGCACGAAATTTATGAGCGGCTAGCTCACATTCAGAATCCCTTTCTCGCGTTATGTTCATCTCCGTTCTAAATATGACATGAGCAGATTGGTTCCCTGTTCTTCATTGTCCTTGAATCTCTCTCTTATACGCCTGATCGCGGGAAGCAGTTCCATAAAACAGTCGAATATCCTCGGCTCAAAGTGTTCTCCCCGGCCTTCAACCATAATCTCTAAGGCTTTCTCCTCGGGAAATGCAGGCCGGTAAACGCGGCGGTAGACCAGTGCGTCGTACACGTCCACGACGGCGACTATGCGGCCGCTCTCAGGAATAGCCTCCCGTGCCAGTCCGCGGGGATAGCCCGATCCATTCCATTGCTCATGATGGGACAATGCAATCTCTTGGGCAAGGCGAATCAACGGAACGTCGGAACCGGCCAAAATGCCGGCCCCGATTTCCGAATGCATCCTCATTATCTGAATTTCATCATTGTCTAACTTTCCCGGTTTAAGCAGAATTCGGTCTGGGACTCCTATCTTTCCGATATCGTGCATGGGTGCTGCCAAGCTTATGTCATCGGCTGCTTGGGCATCCCATCCCAAGGTCCCAGCTATTGTAGCGGAGAAAAGTCCGATTCGCTTCACATGCTCCCCTGTCTCATCATCCCGATAGCCTGTTGCCGTAATGAGACGGAATATGATCTCCCGTTCCCGATCACGAACATCTTGGGTCCTCTCTCTTACCTGCAATTCCAAGGATTTTTCGTACTCATGGCTCAGCAGGGTGAGTCGACGACGTTCCAGAGCATTTGCGACGTTGATAAGAATCTCATTCTCATGAAACGGCTTAATGACATATCCATATGCTCCGAGTTCCAGCGTATGAATGGCGGTAGCCTTGTCATCCACTGCCGTGACCATTATTACCGCGACATCCGGATACGACTGTCTTATAAGAGCCAACAGGTGGAGTCCGGACATGCCGGGCATGGTGATGTCGCTAATCACAAGATCGAATTTCCTCTCTTTCAGCACATCCATGGCACTGTCGCCGGAATCGGCTACCGAACATGAATATCCTGATAGGGTCAGCCATTCGGAAAGGATTTCCCTCACGAACGGTTCATCATCCACAACAAGAATTTCCGCCTTCATAGATGCAATAACGGCTTCCTCAATGGCATCCAGAGTATTTGACAACATCCATGCCGACACCCGGAGAGTTGTTCTTTTTCATTCCCGACATTAATGTCATCCAGGGACTTCAATGGCTGGAAAATAGATCCTGAATGTAGTACCTACAGAC
>Ga0208495_1000695_pt1 | contig 10256 bp, 11 predicted proteins | sample CryBogmetaGMA14M_FD_184551 | JGI IMG/M metagenome (GOLD analysis project Ga0208495, IMG submission 184551) | Freshwater microbial communities from Crystal Bog, Wisconsin, USA - MA14M (SPAdes) | ecosystem: Environmental > Aquatic > Freshwater > Lake | place: Crystal Bog, Wisconsin, USA...
GGATTATGATATTGTTCAGTGCGACAGAGATCACCGTTCTTTCGGCATCGTTCCGCATCAGTTCCCGGATTCGCATTGCTTCACTTCTGATCTGGGATAGCGATTGCTCTGCGGATCTCATGCTCGCTCCCTCACAACCGGCTCATACGTCAGTGTTCCATTCGGCTCAACATAAAGTGAAAAATCCCCGGTGATAGTTGCAGGGACTTTAATAGATTGTTCATTTTGAGACAACCTACGCACTTTATACACCCCGTAGTATTTCCTTTCGGACTTCATACAATATTATACTTTATTGTATGAGTATATATAACTTCTTATTTGGTATTCACCGTCTGAAAAAAGAGAGAATTAATAACAGATATTACACACTTTGCAATCCGTCATTGCTTTTTCAAGGAGATTGAGTTCCCGGCTCGTTGAATACCGGCACACGTCCGGTACTATCGGAATGAACCCCTGATAACCGATCACCCGGATCTGTTTTGTGGCTGATGTGTTCTTACCGGCTGCATTTGAAGTAGTCATCGAAGCCTGCCACACGCCCCGTTTCGTATATTGGTAGAGGAAATTTGTTCCGATTGTCGCGTTGTGCCAGTTGCCGTCACCGGCTGACCAGTTCCACATTGTCGGCGTGTTCAACGAGGTATCTGTGATATTCACTCTGCCAGGGAATACAACAGTGTATTTATCTGCGCTCCAGATTGGCACCGGCAACGTCACTCCTGAGGATACGTTCACCCACGTCACCTGCGTCGATATGTTCGTGCCTCTCGAGTTCGTTGCGTTCAGTTTGATGGTGTAATTGCCCGCCGTTGCGAAGGGGTAAATTGGCGCTGAATATGCTGATGTGTTGAATGTGAATGGTGCATTATTCCCGGTGACGTTTGTAGCGTTCCAGACCCAGCTTGTCGGCACTCCCGTTGACGTACTCGTGAACTGCATCGTAAACGGTGCAATCCCCGCCCATCCCGTCATAGTGCCGTTGGTTGCTACTGATATGTTGCTGGAGGTGAACGATGCGACGGGTGCTGGTGCTGGTGTGAGATATTTAAGAATAACAACACCAGAACCGCCTTTTCGTGCCGTCTGACTTGACCGGCTGCCGCCACCGCCGCTGCCTGTATTCGGTAATCCGTCTGCTGCGTTATCACCCGATGGATCGGAGCCTTTTCCACCAACGCCGGAACCGCCCGCCCCTCCGGTTGTGCCAGCAGCGTTTGTAGAACCCCCACCACCACCAGCTATAAATCCTGATAGCGAAACGTCAAATGTAGCGAAGTTGTATCCTGCGCCGCCATCCCCTCCGTCATTGTTGGCTGTTGCTGTACCGGCTGTGATGTTGCCTCCACCACCAGCTCCACCATTTCCTGTTGATGAGCCGCCAGCCAACCCTTGACCGGACACTCCAGAGCCACCAGTACCGCCGGAACCAGCACCGCCACCGGAACCTCCAGCAAAACCACCGCCGTTGCCTCCACCACCACCGCCCATCGCGTTAATTCCGTTTCCGGTAGTGGTATTCGCAAACGATGAATTGCCGCCTTGAGCGCCGACGACCCCACCAGTACCGCCGTTACCGATGGCAACATTGAGGATGTTTGTGGGCGTTACTGTCATACTGCCGATAAGTAACCCGCCAGCACCGCCGCCGCCATCGCCGTAATTAGCGTTGCCGTTACTGCCGCCGCCACCAGCCGCTTCAACCAAATACGATACGGTGGTTACGCCTGTTGGTACAGTCCACGTAGTTAAACCGGCAGTCCCGTTAAATACTACGATGGTATTAACCCCGGAAGTATATGTGATTGTATTAACTGCCTGCACCCCGCCAACCAGCAACAAGCAGATAGCCAGCAGGGAGATGAGTGCAATGAGATGAGTGTGCTTCATGATACACTCACCCCTCACGCCAGCGTCCGGGTAATTTTCAGATTTATACCGAGAACTCTCACTGGTGCATTCACATCCGTCCCTGCTGCCGGGGTTACTCTCGTTAATTCAAACACACACCATTTTCCGACATTTCCCGCGCCCGTTATCGCAAATGCTGACGGTGCAACTGTCTTACTTACAAATCCTGCACCACCGGATACGTTTGATGCGTTATCGAAAGTACACCCTGCCGCCAATGCGGCGTTTATATCGGCATTTAGGTATCGCCGGCACCTCAAAATGAACGCTGCTCTTCCGGTTGTGTCTCCCGTAAGTTCCAGCCAATCAACATCAGCGACGATGGTTCCTTCGTTCCAGTCATCGGGCATTTTCATATTCCATTGCATGAACTCAATGCCGACGGTCGTACTGCCTCCGTTCTTCTCGAATTTCACGTAGTCGTAATTGATACCATTTGCCGTCTGTACCTGATCTACTACTGCCGGCGAAGTTGTCGGAACAGATACCCCGGCTGCGTCAAGTGTGCGGTAATCTGATATTGTGATCGCCGGTACTCCCGCACCCATTGTTGCTGTGCCGGTGAATGTAGGGGATGCAAGCGGAGCCTTTGATTTGATCTTGTCGACAATTAAATTCCATTGAGCACTCGGTACTGCCTGCCCTGAGCTTTTTACGTCATCCCATGCTACCATTTCAGTAACCTCCCAAAAAAGAAGATTACGGGACTGGCGCTACAGTACACTCGTAAATAATCTCAAGGGCATTGTTCTTATTATCCCGCACCACCGCAAAACACGACCGGTTATATTCGACCCCGGTTCCGCTGGCGAGCAGGGTAAACATCCCGAACTCGTTTACTACATCACGGTTCGTCTGAGCGGATGCAGCGAAAGTTGCGGTTGCCTGATACACTTTGTTGCCATACGCACCCTCAGCTACCGGCACCAATACAGCAATCTCACGAGCGTAAAGTGCACCGGGGGTTGCATCGTCCGCAAACTCAGCATTAAGTGTAGTATTGCCATGAGCTGCAGGCACGCCGCCTCCATGACCGAGCGCCATATACTTGAACAGCCCGGCTGCTTGCGGAGTTGAATTCGTCAGCCATTTTACGATTTGCACAGCTCCGACATCAACCACGAGGTTCTTTTCGGTTATCCAGTCGGAAGTTGGATGTCTGATTCCGGCATTGAATAAAACCGGGTCCAGATACCGGGTCTTCACAACACCGGTTAATCTGAGGTCGCAAGTATCATTCACTTTCAGTTTTGAGGTGATCTTTTCAGAGATCCCCATTGTATCCAGCGCATTCCGCGCACATGCTTTCATGAAGTTTAACATTTTTCACACCTTTATAGGTTCTGCAATCGACAACTCTACAATCTCACCATCAAGCTCTTTTGTCGCCGTCACCAGATGAGATTGAAGTTTATACAACCCGGAAGTCGCAAACGTAGTTGCTGAGGTTGTAAAATCCATGTACCGGGAGCCGGTAATTGTCGGAGCAATGGTAGTTGTCGAACCGTCTGGTTTAGTCATCTTAATGAGGGTAGTCGCCGGTACGTACCCTGATAGATCATACGCGGTATCCACCCAGATTCTCACGCCTTTTGCCGCTTTATACACAAGCGTCATTAATGTCAATATGTGAGTAGAAGAGTTAATAAAGGTTTCTTGTATTATGTAAAGTAAGGTTGTTTTATGGCGTATGCGTGTCTTTTCGATGATGGGGCGGTTGGATTTGATGTCGGCACGTTCGATACTGGTACTGCATCAGTTACAGTATCAGAAACGTGTGCGATGTCGGATGTCGCCGCCTCAGTAATTCATTATCCGGTGCCGGATACTCTTTCTTTATCTGATATTGAAACTACCGCAATTACTACACTTCCTATTACAGAAAGTGCCGTTCTTTCTGACATTTCCGAAACGGCGATCCATTGTACGGTGCTTGATACGCTCGCGCACTCCGAAACTGTAAATACAAAACTCATTACCAGTCCAGTTGATACGATTGAGATTACTGATGCCGATGCAATCACCAAAATTATTTCATATCCTGCCGACACACTTACTCTACCGGAAACGACAAACACAAAACTTATCGGATTTACTGTTTTAGACACACTCCCGGTATCAGATGCCGCATTCCCGGGGTTATCCTTTTTAATTCAAGATAGTTTTGATGTAACAGACGATCAGGAATTGGTCATATCCGGGTTTGATCTTGGAGTGTTTGACACAGTTGAGTTTGAATTTGATATGTCATCGACTGAACAATCGACATTTACCAAACTCATCGCCACTCAGCCGGACTCGTTTGTAATTACGGATGTAGAAGGCGTTACAGCACTTACCGCACGCCCCATAGATACACTTGATATGTCAGAAATTGAGAGAACCAAACTCTTTATGCCCGCGATTATAGAGAACTCCGTTCTTTCGGATGTCGCTGCATCAGTAATCCATTGCCCGGTAATATCTGATACTTTGACAATTACAGATGACATCCCCTTACTCTGGACAGGATTTGATGCCGGTGTTTTCGACACAGTTGAATTTGATGCGGCAAGTACAATCCAATCAACTTTTACGACGTTGATCCCCACGATCCCGGACTCAGTCGCAATTACGGATGTTGATGCAATCACCAAAATTATTGCGTATCCGGTTGATACACTCGCGCATTCTGAATCAATAAGCACAAAACTTAGCGGATTTACAGTTTTAGATACGCTCGCTATTCAGGATGAAACTTTGGGTGTGCCGGCTGCATGGACAACATTAATCACTACGGTTCTGGATTCTGTCTCTACTTCAGAGAATTTCTATACCCTGTGGAGACATCACATTTACGACACTCTGGCTTTCTCAGAGACGGATACTGAAAAGATTACATCTACCGTTCCGGAATCCCTTGACACTTTGGAATCAGTTGCCACAAAGATTTATCCTCCGATCCAGCCGGATACACTGGCATTCTCAGATATCGGGTCTACCGTGCTGATCTGCACTGTTACTGACTCGGTTACGTTCACTGACTCAGAGGTATTCACAATCTTTGCCAATATCCCGGATTCACTGGACTTTTTAGAAGAGTTAAGTACAAAAATACAAGTCAGTGAAACGGATACGATCATCCTGACTGATGTGGTTGCAGGAGAGATCCGGATCCTCTTAAACAGTTGGATTGTTGACTCAATAACGCTTATTTCAAAAATGAGATAAAATTATGAGGATACTTTCAAACCCTCTTTTTCTGCAATGCTTTTCAGGCATGAGATAAACTTTTTCGGTGTTTTCTCACCGTCTCCGCAAACAACTACTTTCTTGATGAACGTCTCAGTAGCTTCGTTCCCGAGCTTTTTGACTAATAATTTTCCGTTAACAATCCCGGCTACCACACCTACACCGTTACCGCTGACTTTGACTTGTATCTGCGCGTTTGGGATGTCGGGAGCGGGAGGAGCCGAATGTTCACTACTGTCCTCTTCTTGCTCTTCCATCCCGCCACCAATCCCTTTCCTTCGCTTTTTATGAGGCATCTGTTGTTTCATTGATGTGAGATATGAAAAACCCCCCCGCGGCCCCTGTTTATATGACCTGCCTTCCGGTACATCAGTAAGAGATCCCACATAAACCCGCGCTTTTACTATTTTGTCATCTGCAAACGTGACTTCATACTTTTTCCCGTCTTTTGTGAATGTCATGCCCTTCACATACGCTTGAACGTCGTAATTGAACGGATCTGCTTTCTGGTATTCTTTCTCTTCCGCATTGCCGGTTCGCTGCTCAGTACCTTCTCCTCCCTGCCCGTAATCCGAGAAGTTCATTGATTGGTACTGTTCTGAGCCGTTGCCATACCTGCCCTGGTCGATACCGGCATCCTCCATCCCGCCGTCCGGGTTGTCGCCCGGTGCCATGCCGCCCATCTCCTGCATCATCTGTTGCTGCATGAACTCTTCTCTACCTGCCTCTGCCTCTTCAATATCGTGTTTGTTCAACCGCTGGTCTTCAGCGATCTTTAACGCTACTTTTAACGAGAATCCCTGTTGTAACCCGGATGCAATCGTGTTCATCCGGATTGCGCCCGTCTGTGCCATTTTCTGTTTATCGTCAAGTTCAAGTTCCCGGATAAACGCAAACTTCCACGATTTCTTGTATCCTTTAAGATGAGGTAAAATCTCCCGATTGAATTTATCTTCAAAGTATTTCATCATCGGATACAGGAGCCGGCTCTTCGTGATGTTGCGCTTCACATAAGCTGTGGCGCGGTTCGTGTCTCCTCCGGTAAACTCGTCCGGGGTGAATCCGAAATAACCCCAGATCAGTTGTGCAACGTATTTCTGACCGTCTAACCACTCCATATCATGTATCGTCTGCGCGAGTGTCTGGGCTGCCTCTCCATTAACAAGATGCATTACACTACCGACCCGCGTCGGACCGGTATTATCTATCCGTAACTGCGTTATCCGCTGCTGGATCTGTTCGATTGCGTGAACCTGGGGATGAGTGATAACCATAGACGGCACACCCATGTTCTGAAACGTGCGCCCGGCTGCTACTGTAGAGTCAATCAGATATTGGACCTGATACTTCAGATACTTCAGGTAGTCAGACCCGTATGGGCTGTCCGTCCGCTTGTACCGGGCGAGATAACAGACTTCAGACGGTGTGAACGGGATATAAACACCCGTCTGAGACCGTTGCCAGTATCTCCACGTCAGACCGCGACTCCACCAGCCCTGCATCATAATCTCAGTGCCGCCGGTGCCTTTTCCCCGGGAATAATCGGTTGCCCGGATACCCATTGCGTTATCGTTCGCAGGCACACTGATAATCTGCGGGACACGATCAATTTCAAACCAGAACTCAGTACCGGGATATGCTTTAAGTTCGACCAGTTCTTTCTTCCGGTTGAACGTCTTGACGATTGCGCCGGCATCATATCGGAACAGGTCGCGAGTCGATTCAATTAACACGTCTGAAAATGAATCTTGCGGGTTCGGCTCGCATAAGAAATCATAAGCGTGGTCTTCCCGGTCTCCAGTATCTTTATCCATTACATCCCATTCGAGCGAGCCAAAATAATCTAAAAACGCTTTTTCTACAATCGCAACGTATGCATTCCGGCACATTTTATCGTTATCAGTTTTTATAAAATCCGTCCGGAACATTCCGAGACTGTTCCATGCAGTTGAATACGGTGCAATAGCGCGCCGGAACCGCTCGTATTCTTGGATTGCGTCAGTATCGTCTAATCTCAGGTCTTTATTCAGATTGTCGTAAGCGTCCTGCACCGGGTCACTGGATAGCGATTTTAACAGGATTTCCGTAATCAATCGCTGGTTCAATAAATATTCATCATCACTCAATACCCGATTATTCGCTTTTACAACCGACATCGCAACATCATTACCGTGATTAGTGTGATTAGTCGGTTGAATTGGATGAGTTAAAACATCGTCGTAGTTGAAAAGATTAGTATCAGAATAACTTACTCTGGGACGCGGAATTTGTGAAACGGATTTCATAGATAATAGAGTAAAATTAAGAGTTTATAAAGTTAATTGATGTTAAAACAAGCAAAGTTTAGTATTCTTCTGAATACGAACTCAAAATATCCAGATCGTCGTTATCCATCCCGCCGAACCGGGCAACCTGTTTTGACTCCATTTCTCCGATAAGTTTGTCAATATCTAACTGAGTACTGGGATCAATGGGGGGTTTCGGCTTCTTAGTCGGGTCGAAATCACCGAGTCCCCCGATAACGGCACTGCCGAATATCTTTTCAAATCCCCACGCCATCAGTGCGCTTGCTGTGACTGTATCATCGTTCCGGTTTTTAGCTGCACAGTATCGGATATATCCAGACGGCATCATTTCGCATTCAAATGTCTCGTGCTCGTATTTTGTTACCGGGTCCGGTAAGAGCCAGATCAGATCGTTCTCCTGCATCAGAATGTAGTGTTTATAGAGCTCGGGTTTTGAGACGGTAGAGAACGCCACGGGCACGATATTCAGATACCCTTGCACCGGCGCTTCTTTATACGCCCTGTCCATGCGGCTTAAATCTTCTACTACCGCATCACCAACCCCCGTCTTATCGATAATTATCGTAGCGTTGTTATACCGTTTCGCCGTCATGTAAATGCTGGATTTCTGAAAGTCCCAATCCAGCCGGTTGTTTCGGATCTGGAACACTTCAGAGTTTGTGCCGGTATCACCTACTTTAATGACGTTCCAATCATTATATTTTGCCAAATCAACTCCCATCACGTAAGAATGCCTGGGCACCGGCTCTTTGATTGCAGCCTGCATAACCCGTTCAAGATTCCGAAACACAATGCCGCCTTCGATGAACTCTGCCATAATCTCCTGCCGATACATCAGTTCCGGTAAATGTTTCGCCATCCGGTCAACTTCTTTTTTGGTAATTGTCGGATTATCGTAAGAAGAGAAATGAAACGATTTGAAGTCCGGATCTGTATGTTCCATCAAAAACGCTTCGTAAAACCAGTTTTTGCCCCTGGGCGTGCTCACCAACCACACTTTTGATTTTGGATTCCGCATGAGCGCCGGTAAAAGAAGATGCCAGACTTCTTCATCACAGAGTGCCGCTTCATCTACAAACAGGAAATCAAGTTGGGATCCCGGGAGAGATTTCGGACTTTCTGCTGATTTACACCATAGTTTCGTGCCATTAGTCAGTGTAAAGTTCATCCATTTCGCACTGACACTTTCAACGTACTGGTACGGCACTTTTTTCAGGATTGCATCAAACAGGATCTTCGACCGGCTCGCATCAACAGAAACGACATACCCGGTGCCGTTTGTGACTTGGATCGCTTCTTGTGCCCCGACAAAAGAGCAGAACGTCGTTTTGCCGAATTGACGCCCGCAACACACTACCTTGAACCGGTGCGGATCATAATAGATCTGCATCTGGTTTTTATGCAGTCCGATCTCCAGCTCGTGCAGATCCGTCAAGTCCAATTTCTCCCGCCCAAAATTGATTCGTCTTCAATATACTTCTCGCAGTTCTCACCGTTCTTTATCTTCTCTTCCGGCGTGCACTTCCATGCATCCCGGCAATTCCCGCACCGTAACCCGCCGATCATTCATTTCTCCATGAGCGTGTACCGGGCAGGTTCCGGCAATCTCTCTTTGATTTCTGCGAGGGTTGCGGCAATGTTCGCATTTATCGCGGTTGTCTTCTCTAATTCTCGCATTAGTCTGTTGAAATCCTGTTCGTTCATCTGAATATCTCCACTTTATGGTTTTTAATCAAAGAGTATGCGTGATAATCGTTTATCAGGTTGACTATCTCCCGTTTGATTTCTGGATCCGAACTGAGTTCTATCACGTCGCTTACCTCCAGAGTGATTACTATTTTCATGTCGCATGCCCGCACGGTGTTGTCATTCTTCCTCAGCGAAAAATCTCTTTAATAACGGATGCTCTTCTACCGGTACTTCCTCCTGAGCTGCAGGATGGATAGGATGAATCTCTTCAATATCTACTACTCTCATGCTCGGTAATATCTCTTTCTGTATCTTCTCAGAGAATACCAGCGACTCCGGGTCCGGTGCCGCCGCTTCCATCACTTTCTGCTCGAGTACCTCAAATTCCGCTTTCTCCTGGTCAGACAACTTCCGGTCTTCCCGAATCAATCGCACCGGCTGACCCTCAGACCCGATCTCTACCATCTTAATCGCTACCGGCTTGTTGTCGTGCCGAATTGTCTTCTTCTCACCATACATCGTCTTATGCAGTGCCATCAGCATTCCCATCATCTTCTCACGGTGTACAAGTAACCGTTCCCGCTCTTTCCCGCCCATCGCCGGCTCGCCTTTCCCCGGCTTGAACGCCTCTTCCAACAGTTCCGTCTCTTTCAGATAGTTCACAAACCCGCGCTTGATCTCTTCGATCAGTCCATCTTCCCCCCGCAAAAACAGATTGATATACGCCATCCTCAAGTCATGCGTACCGGCATTCACCAGACACACCCGGTCTCTCAGCTCTTCCGGCTTCACCGCTAACGGCATCACCGGGCAGACTTCAAACATCGGACACTTCACACTACAGATCCGCATACCCCGTATTGTTATGGTAAGAGGCTCCACTGCCATTATTTACCTACCTTGATTGAGTACGTCCCGCCAGTCCCCAGATCTATAGGAATTTCAATACTTTTTGGGGAATCCGGGCAATAATCGCCGGGTAGATCACGAATTCCGCCCCGCTCGCGCCTTAATCGCTCGTTCACCAGCTCAAACTTGATCTGCACTACCTCAGATATCAGGTTCCCTAATAACAGGTTCGTCTTCTTTGCCTCTTCTAATTCATCGCTGTTCATC
>Ga0208495_1000697_pt1 | contig 10240 bp, 9 predicted proteins | sample CryBogmetaGMA14M_FD_184551 | JGI IMG/M metagenome (GOLD analysis project Ga0208495, IMG submission 184551) | Freshwater microbial communities from Crystal Bog, Wisconsin, USA - MA14M (SPAdes) | ecosystem: Environmental > Aquatic > Freshwater > Lake | place: Crystal Bog, Wisconsin, USA | collected...
ATTTACAGGCCTATTTTCCCGAGCAGGTTAATGCGCATTATAAAAATGACTTATCTGCCCATCCTCTGGCCAGTGAAATTAAAGCCACTATCGTCAGTAATAAAATAATCAATCAAGCGGGATGTAGTTTTTTAAGTCTGGATAGCGACAGCGAAAACGCCAATATACTGGATCATGTCGGTTGTTATCTGACCTTTGACCGGGTTTTGAACGGTGATGCACTGCGTGAGTCAATTTATGCGCTGGACAATAAAATACCGGCGGCTACTCAATATCACTATTTGAACCAGCTTGAAAAAATGCTCACCGGTTTTTGTCGCTGGGCTTTATTGCATAATAAAAACATACGTCCTGATACCCAAACCATTACTTGTTATAGCCGCTATTTACAGGACTTTGAGCATTATTTTAATCAGCAAGACAGCCTTCAGCTTAAACAACAAATAGAGACCTATCGCCAAGAGGGTTGTTCAGAAGCACTGGCACAAAGGTTGACGTTTATAACCCGTCTTAATGATTTCCCGTTTATCGTTTCGTTATCGGCTGAAACCGCAACCGACTTTGTCACCGTCTACCAGTTGTTGAATGAAATCACCGGTTATCTGGGCTTGCATGAAGTCTACGAACAACTGGCAAAAATGTCTCCGCATGATTATTGGGAGCAAAAAGTGTCAACTGATTTACAGGCGGATATAAAACGCATCTTATGTCTGTTGATTAACAATATTCTATTAAGCACCGCTGCAAACTGTGCAGACTACTTTGATTTACCCTCTGAAAAACAAAAAATCAATCAATACCGACGGATTTACCAAGAAATCAAGTCGGTTTTCCCGATAAACCTGATGCCTTACATTGCCTTAACCAAGGCACTGGAGAAGTTGGTTGCATAAGTCCGGTTTTAAAAAAAACCTCACACGCGTTTATAAGATTGCTATAAAATGTTTTTTCAGAAGAAAGGATCTCACTTCCCTGCCTGTCATGAAACCACTACTACAATGTCGTTAAGTTAAGTGCCTCTTGGCAAGATAAACCGTTGGCTGAGGAGCGGTGCCGTTGGCTGAGCGGAGCCGAAGCCGGCAAAAACGCTTCGACTCCGCTCAGCGAACGGCTTAACTTAACGGCATTGGCCACTACTACATTTTTTCGGGGTTAAAATGAATCACAACCGTTTTATGGGTAACAGCACGTTAGTGCTGTTATTTGGATTTTTAATCACCCATTCCTTAAATACATTGGCTGATAATACTTGGAGCTATCATCAAGAAAGCGACAGCTTAACCAATCAAACCTATAGCTTTGCCCAATCACCGTTGCCCCGCCCCGGTCTTTATGACGATATGATGCTGGAAATTGTTTGCAAAGACAATAAATTACAAGCCGTTATAGACGCGGATGACTTGATCGCCTCGCAAGGCAGTCGCTTTAATTTGGAATATCAAATCGACAAAAAAACACCGGTTACGGTGCAAATGAAAACCTTCCCCGACTCCAAGCGCAAAGGCTATTCAAATGAATTCGCCAAAAGCATGGCTGATGACTTGCTGACAGGGCAAGCGGTTTTTATTCGTGTTAACACCATGTTACGAACGGTTTTATCAAGCTCAATCGCCTTGGATAATGCCGCCGAACCCATTAAGCGAGTATTTTCTGATTGCGGTCTTGGCGTAGCCAGTAACATTGCCACCGAACCTGCCTACAGTCTGAGCGGATTTGAACAGGACTTTAGCAAGCTGACTGAAGTGCAACAACAGCAAGTATTGGCTAAAATTAAAAAAATAATGGCGGAAACAAAATAATGGCGCATCATCACAACCACTCGCATTCTGAAAAACCTCACCACCCTGCCCCCACTAACCAAGGGCGAACTTTTGTAATCACCATCTTTCTGAATATGGTTTATGTAACGGTTGAATTTGTCTACGGATTTCTGGCCAATTCAACGGCACTCATAGCCGATGCCGGACATAATGTCTCCGATGTACTGGGCTTGCTTTTATCTTGGGGCGCTGTGGTTTTGGCACGCAAACAGCCCAGCAAACGTTACACTTACGGGCTGCGCAGCACATCAATTCTGGCGGCACTGGCCAACGCCATGTTACTGCTGGTGGCTTGCGGCGCGATTGCCTGGGAAGCGCTTCATCGCTTTTCGCAACCCCCTGTTATCGAAGGTCTAACCGTATCCAGTGTGGCAGCCGTCGGCATCCTCATCAATGGTCTGTCTGCCTTGCTGTTAATGAAAGGCAGCAAAGGCGATTTAAACATTCGCAGCGCGTACCTGCACATGGCAGCAGACACCGCAGTATCACTGGCCGTGGTGCTTGCCGGAATCGGTATGCTGTACAGCGGTTGGTACTGGCTAGATCCGGTTATGAGTCTGGTTATTGTGGTGGTCATTGTCTTCGGCACCTGGGGTTTGCTGCGTGAATCGCTGCAACTAGCCATGAGTGCGGTGCCGGCACAAATTGATGTCCCTGCCATTGATGCCTATCTATGCCAATTAGAAGGGGTAACAGACATTCATGATCTGCATATTTGGGGTTTGAGCACCACCGAAAATGCGCTGACCGTCCACCTGGTCATGCCCAACGGCCATCCTGGCGACAGCTTTATTGATGATTGTGTACGCACGCTTGAAGAACACCACGCCGTTCATCACTGTACCTTGCAAATTGAGCAAGGCACCACTCATCACACCTGCTCTCTGACGGTAAAAAAACCGCCGGTTCAGCACCACCATCATCATTAATGATACCTTATCAGATTACAAAATAGGGTCTTTCATTGCTTAAAATAACCCAATAAAAATCAGCTTGCTTGTTACTACAAAGGCCGCAACAAGCCCACCGAATTATAAGACCCTAAATTAATTAAGCATGTAGGGCGTGCCGTGCGCGCCTTAATTTTCAAGGCACGCACGGCACGCTCTACAGAAAATAATGTCGCTAAATTAACGAAGGTTGCTATATCTTAAACCGACAAGCCCCCAACATTTAAGGTCTTGATTTTCAAGTTGTAGGTTACAATAATAAATCTTTAGCTTTACTGAAAAAATTCAATACCTTGTATAACCACTACTTTCATTTTAGCGAATTGCCGTTTTCTATATCGCCCGATCCGCACTTTATTTATATGAGTCCACGCCATCAGGAGGGTTTGGCGCATCTTCTTTACGGTATGGATTTTGGTGGCGGCTTTGTTGCTTTAACAGGCGAAGTAGGCACCGGAAAAACAACACTTTGCCACTGCCTTTTACAGCAACTACCGCAAAATATAGATCTTGCCCTGATATTAAATTCCAAGCTTAATGCCATCGAGTTATTGGCGACTATTTGTGATGAACTGGGTATTATCTATAACAAAAATCAACACACGTTAAAAAACCTGATTGATCTTTTAAACCAGTATTTACTCACCGCCCATGCCAACGGTAGACGCACGGTTTTACTGATTGATGAAGCGCAGAATTTAAGCATGGACGTGCTGGAACAAATCCGTCTGCTGACCAACCTGGAAACCAGTAAAACAAAGTTATTGCGGATTATTCTGGTCGGTCAACCCGAATTGAAGGATTTACTGAAAAGACAAGATTTGCGTCAGTTAAATCAACGCATTACCGCACGCTATCACTTACTGCCCTTATCACTGGAAGAAACCCGTGCTTATATACGCCATCGACTGATAGTGAGTAACGGTCATCCGGATATATTTAAAGACAGCGCCATACGCAAAATTTACAAACTGTCTTCAGGTATTCCCAGAGTCATTAATATCCTCTGTGATCGAGCCTTGCTGGGTGCTTACTCAACCGACACTTATGTTGTTACGCCGACAATCGTTAGCCGTGCAGCCAAAGAAACGCTGGGAGAGACCAATCAAAAAACGACTTATCCAACGGCATTATTAACGCTGCTGCTTTTAGGGTGCATTGCCACAGGTTTCTATTTTTTAAGAGCTTGGCCGAACGCTACTCATCAAGCCAAAATCAATCCGGCAACAACCTACCCAGCTATCCCGACAAAAACGAATATCATCGAACCCGGCAAGTTGCCTGAGCAACAAAAACCGCTTCCTGTTGAAAAAGTTAATATCGCTCCGGTTGCAACCGGACAAACGCTTCATGACTGGATTAAAAATCCTGATCATTCATTAAACGCTGCATTAATCAGCGCCTTGAAACTCTGGGGCAAACCCATCCCTGAGAATAATCAGGTTGATTGCCCTTATGTTGAAACAACAGGATTGCGCTGCGTGTTTGGCAAAGCTAATTGGAAAGACATGCTGGCACTTAATCGTCCGGTTATTCTGGAGTTCTCATTGACCGGTAAAGAAAAGCGCCATGCTTTGCTTACCGGATTTGGACAAAACCAAACCCTGATTCATTTTAAAGATAAAGTGACTTTTCCGGTAGCGAATGTGCAGGAACAGTGGAACGGTTATTATTTAATGCTGGAACCTGCATCAATCGTGGACTTTAAAACGATATATCCGCGCCAGTCATCGGATAACGTGCTATGGTTGCGTCGGATGTTAACCCGTGTTGACGGAAAAACCGAAGCCGTAGAACTGCCACGTTTTTATGATGATCATTTAGTTGCTCGCGTTATAAGTTTTCAGCATCAGCATCAATTACCGGAAGACGGTAAGGTGGGAGACCAGACCTTGGCTCATCTTAAAAACATGGCAAGCAGCCTTGATTCCCCTCACTTGGAAATAACCGATTAATTATGTCTTTTATTCTAAACGCCCTACGTAAATCAGAACAAGAAAGACAAATTGTTCAGTCTGAAACCGTAACGGACAAAATCCGTCTCCATCAACCGCCACAAAACCGCCACAAGACAGCGAAATTTTACGCTTTTCTGGTTACCGGCAATGTGTTGCTTATTGCCTGCCTTGTTTGGTTTGTCCAAAAAAACGCGGTACCAACGCCTGACCTAACCGCGCAGCCTGTTTCAAAAGCTCTACCTGCACAAGAAACCATGGACAATTCAATTGTCATGGATAAAGTGACTCAACCGGAAAAACCTGTACAAAAAACGGAAACCAAAACAACCTCGATTGCAGAATGGGTTGAGACACAAAAGCCGGAAAAAGTAGCACTCACAAAAAAACCGACTGCTGAGGCAACAAAACCGCTGCCCATTACCAACAAACCAGTACTACCGGCACCCATCGAAATTGAGACCGCTGCCAACCTTGAACCCAATCTGCCGGAAACAATCCCCGTAAAAAAAGGCCCCCCATTTTTAAGCGATCTACCCTATGAATTTCGCCAGACGGTGCCGAAATTGAGTATCAATGTATTTGTCTATTCAGAGCATCCTGAAGACTGCTTCGTCATGATTGATATGGTCAAGTATAAATCCGGCCAGCAAATAAAAGACGCCATGCTACTCAAAGAAATCCGTCCTGATAGCTTGGTTATTGTTTACCAAAACCGGGAATTTCAGATTGAGCGGCCTTAAAACGGTTAAGCAACGTCTCATTGCCAAGGGCGAAAACACTAATTCGACTTTATTCACCACGAAGACACGAAGAAAAGCAAAAACAGCCCAGTCGGGTTAGACGATAGCCGTAACCCGACACATTCGCTACGGGACTGATGATATTGGCTATGAATAATCAAAATGTCGGGTTACGCTATCGCTAACCCGACCTGGCTTTTTTAGCCTGTTCAGCCGCCGGGTTAACCATCATGTTGAACCCCAAAATACCAATTTAGCCACGCCGCTTGCTATCGCAAATATTAACAGATATAAGCCGGTAAATTTCAGGCTGGTGGTCTTTTCATTCAGTGCTATATCGTGCTTAATATCAGCCATATCCAGTTTAATTTCTGCCTTAAGCTCATTCATGGCTTCTTTCAGATCACGTTTGTTAGCCAAATCGTCCTGCGCATCAACAATACTGCGGACAATGGCGCGAGCCTGGTTTTCCGGAGTCCCGCTTTCTACAATGCGCTGGATAAAATAATCGGTGTCAAACATGCTCAAAATTCTCGTACAGGGTGTCGTCCAGGAGGGTTCCTGAACTGGACTATCAGTCTATTCAGATTTCACACTAACGCAAGCGATTTTTGATAATAATCTTTATTTCGAGGTCGTGACAGTAACTTGGTTGCATGTCCAGCAATGGCCTTTTCAATATTTACACAGGATTACGATCATGTCATATTTCCTGTTGTTTTTTATTTTTACGGTTTGTATTTTGAACGATGAATGGATCGGGATATTTTTTGGTGAATGCCGTTTTGATAAGTCGCCAGCGTGTTGAGTAATCGCTGTCATACTCAGGAAGTGTCCAGATAAAATGCAGTCCAGTCGGGTTACGGCTATCGCCTAACCCGACATGGCTAACCCGACGAACTTAGTACTCAGCTTTGGAGGAGCGGATCATGCCTGCGATGGCTTCGCTCCTACGAAGTACAGCAGTGCAATCCATCCACCCTTTGCCAAAAAAGGGTGCGCATCGCGCACCTAAAATCGCATCCACTGAACGGTTTTATTTGTACCAAAATCTATTATTGTTTTCTATCGGGTGCCTATTGGGTTTATTTCTCTGGCATGGTTGTGGTGCGCGATGCACGCCCTACTCTACTGCCTTACTACTATTTTATTTACCATAAAGACACGACGTTTTCTTTCTTTCGTGTCCTTCGTGTCTTCGTGGTGATATTTTTTTATACACGCCAACCACCTAACCCCGCTTAAAAATCATTAAGGTAATGTCATCGTTAAAGGTTTCACTTTGGCAAAACTGTTTTAGATGCGTTAGCAATGTTTCAATTATTTTTTCCGGTGAATAATGGGCATAGCGAATAAAAAGTTCACTAACGCGTTCTATGCCAAAAAAGTCACCGGCCGGATTTTCTGCTTCCGTTAAGCCGTCTGTATAAAGAAGCAATAAATCGCCTTTGCACAGGGTGAGGTTTTTTTCCTCAAAAATAATATTTTTGCGTACGCCCAGTATCATACCGTCAGCATCCAACTGCCGGCATTCACTTTGAAAAGGGCTCAATAATAAGGGCGGTGGATGCCCCGCATTGGCAAAGCTTAACTGCTGGGTGGTCATATCATATTGCAAATAAAACAAGGTGATAAAGTAATCTGAATTATTCAAATCCTCAAACAAAAAACTATTCAGTGCAGCAACGGCTTCAGAAGGCTTGCTTAACCGGTTTACTTGTGATCGAAGCGCACTACGGGCTTCAACCATAAACAGGGCGGGGCCGATAGAATGGCCTGATACATCAGCAATAACCATATCCAGACAGCTTTCATTTCGATAAAAATAATCAAAATAATCACCGCCAACCTGATCCGCCGGCAAGCAATAACCGGTGACTTCAAAATACTCGGATATAATGGGTGCAGAGGGTGACAAGGTGGCTTGAATGCGCTGGGCGATCTTGATTTCACTCTGGGCGATTGCCAGATTAACCTCGGCCTGCCGAATTTTTTGCTCAGTTGCTTTTCGGGCCGTAATTTCGTGAATAAAAATACTAAATATATAAGCGTTGCCCAGCTTTAAAGCGGCAATACTAAGTTCAACCGGAAACTCGGAACCATCCCTGCGAATGGCTACGCGCTCAACCAATTCATTTAACTGGAAACCAATGCCGGTGTTCAGAAACAACTTTAAGGACTGGCGGTGAGCATCGCGAAACCGTGGCGGAATCACTAAATCTTCAAGCCGCTCACCGATAGCTTCGCTACGCAACCAGCCGAACATTTTTTCAGCCTGATAATTCCAGTCAGTAATAAATCCGTAGGAGTCCATAATCACGATAGCACTTAAAGAACTTTCAATAATAAGTCGGGTGCGTTTTTCGCTTTCTATCAGGGCATCCTCAAAATGCTTTCTGGCCGTAATGTCTCGATCAACGCCACGCCATTTCAGTAATTTTCCATCCGCGTTAATGATAGGTAATCCGGTTGATTCGGTAAAGACAGGGTGGCCATCTCTATGCCGATAGTGATTAGTCAAGGCATAAAACGGCTGGTGACTGGCTGAATAAGATTGCTGCTCTGCTTGATCTTGGGGCGTTAAAAATTCAGTATAATGTTTGCCAATAACTTCCGTCTGGCTAAAACCAAGAATTTGGTTAACGGCGGTACTGCTGTAGATATAGTAACCCTGAGGGTCTTGCTCCCACAACCATTCGCCGGTCATGTCTGCCATTTGCCGGAAACGTTCTTCGCTTTCTCTTAGTGCCGATTCAACTTCCTGACACTGGAAATTATGTGCTTCAACGTCCACAGTCATCATTAACGGATTATTTAATTAACGGGGGTGAAATGGTTAATGATGATACAGCGCCAAAACCTGTTTTACATAATTTTGGGTTTCAGGATAGGGAGGAATGGAATTGTTGTACCGGATGACTGCATTTTCACCGGCATTGTAGGCGGCTACAGCAAGATCCAGATTTGGATTAAACAGGGTAATTAAATGTTTTAAATAGCGCGTGCCACCCTCAATATTCTGGTCAGGATCATTGCGGTCAATCACACCAAAACGCCTTGCTGTATCAGGCATTAACTGCATTAAACCCACAGCCCCCTTGGGTGATTGTGCGGTTGAGTTATAAGCGGATTCTGTTTGAATAACGGCATGAACCAATTTGGCATCGACTTGATGCCGATAGGCGGTCTGTTCAATGATATCTGTATATCTTTTTTTATTGGTGCCCGACAATTCAGGTACTTTTATCGTGTTATTGGTTGGCAAATAGCTGCTGCGTGGCATTGACTTTATAATGCGCTTGTACAGGCTGTTTCGAGGTTTATCCGTATAGTACACACGACCGAAGTTATCGGTATACTTATAAATATCAGCAAGCACCTCATTTGAGATGCATAACGTTAATAAAATAACGGCAATCCTTATCATTGTTTACCTGCCCTACCTAAGTTACTGATTTAACCACCACTAAACTTGCCGCTTTTACCGCTTTACGCCTGGCCTCGTCAACGCTTTCAGCCGTTGCCAAAGCAACGCCCATACGTCGTTTTATGTATGCTTCAGGTTTACCAAACAATCTAACTTCAGTATCAGGCACGGCAAGTGCTTGAGCCAGTCCATCATAAACAACACCTTTGGCATTAACGCCGCCCAAAATAACAGCGCTAGCCCCCACACCGCGCAGATCAGTGTTTACGGGTAATCCTAAAATAGCTCTTGCATGCAACTCAAATTCATTTTGCTTTTGTGTCACCATGGTCACCATGCCGGTATCGTGAGGCCTGGGACTGACTTCGCTAAACCATACCGCATCACCTTTAATAAATAACTCAACGCCAAACAAGCCCAGTCCGCCAATTTCATTGGTTACTTTAAAGGCAATATCCTGGGATAATTTTAAAGACGCCTCGCTCATTGCTTGCGGTTGCCAACTTTCCCGATAATCACCACTTTCCTGCACATGCCCGATAGGTGCACAAAAAACGGTCTGAACGGCACCCTGCTCATCCAGTGAACGGACCGTCAGTAAGGTAATCTCAAAATCAAAATCAATCTTGGCTTCAACAATGACTTTACCCGTGTCAACCCGACCGCTGGATTTGGCGTAATCCCATGCAGTTCTCAATTGATCAGGGCTTTTAACCATCGTCTGGCCTTTGCCTGATGATGACATGGTCGGCTTAATAAAGCAGGGATAACCGATGCCACCGTCAACTGCGGCCAGTAACTCTTCAAAACTTTGCGCAAAAGCGTACTTTGAGGTAGGGATTTTTAGCTGTTCAGCAACGAGCGTTCTGATACCTTCCCTATTCATAGTCAACTGAATAGCTCTGGCATTGGGCACAACAGTACAGCGTCCCTCCGCTTCAATATCAGCAAGCGCTGAAGTTGCTATCGCTTCAATTTCAGGAATAATAAAATGGGGCTGTTCCAGTGCAATCAGCTTTTTAATTGCCTCGATATCCGTCATATCAATGACATGACTGCGATGGGCGACCTGATGTGCAGGTGCATCTTGATAGCGATCAACAGCAATCACTTCGACGCCGTAACGCTGTAACGAAATAGCCAGTTCCTTGCCTAATTCACCGCTGCCCAGCAGCAAAGCGCGTGTTGCTTTAGCCGTTAATGCCGTACCTATTGTCATTTTGCATCCGCCAGATAGTTGTCTATGTCTTCTTTTGAAAAACCGATTTTTTTAGCCACGCGATCAGCGTGACTAACGCGAGAAATACCGGCAATCAATTTATAACTGGGCGCGTCATTGGCAAAT